>Ga0247727_10000775_pt1 | contig 77983 bp, 76 predicted proteins | sample WisWelCaveWW1625_FD_202498 | JGI IMG/M metagenome (GOLD analysis project Ga0247727, IMG submission 202498) | Biofilm microbial communities from Wishing Well Cave, Virginia, United States - WW16-25 | ecosystem: Environmental > Aquatic > Deep subsurface > Groundwater > Cave microbial mat | place...
TGGAGGTGGAGGCCGCCGACGAGGGCAAGGTCTCCCGGCTGCTGATCGCCGAGGGCACCGAGGGCGTCAAGGTCAACACCCCGATCGCCGTGCTGCTGGCCGAGGGCGAAAGCGCCGGCGCGGCCCCCGCGTCTTCCCCCTCTCCCCGCGCTTCTCCCGCTCCTCCCCTTGCGCCATCAGCGCGGGGAGAGGGCCGGGGTGAGGGGCAGCGCCAGACTCCAGCGCCGGCGCAAGCTCCTGCCCCTCACCCTAGCCCTCTCCCCGCGGAAGGGCGGGGAGAGAGGACGCGCGCGGCGCACGCCCCTGCCAACGGCCACGCCCGCATTCTTGCCTCCCCGCTTGCCCGCCGCCTGGCCAAGGCGGCCGGTCTCGACCTCGCCGCCGTCACCGGCTCGGGCCCGCACGGGCGCATCGTCAAGCGCGACGTGGACGCCGCCCTGAGCGGCGGCGCGGCGCGGGCGCAACCGCAGGCCGGCACCGCCATGACGGCTCGGCCGAGCACGGCCGCTGCCGTCGCCGGTCCGCAAGGCATGCCTGACGACAAGATCCTGGCGCTCTACGACAAGAGCTCCTACGAGATCATCCCGCATGACGGCATGCGCAAGGTGATCGCCCAGCGCCTCACCATGTCGAAGCAGACGATCCCGCACTTCTACCTGACCGTGGAATGCCACATCGACGAGCTGCTGCGCGCCCGCGAGCGCATGAATGCGGCCGCCCCCAAGGACGGCCCGCGCGCCTTCCGCCTCTCCGTCAACGACTTCGTCATCAAGGCCATGGCCTTGGCGCTGGCCCAGGTGCCGCCCGCCAACGTCACCTGGACGGAGGCCGGCACGCTGCGCCACAAGTACTCCGATGTCGGTGTCGCCGTCGCCATCGAGGGCGGCCTGTTCACCCCCATCATCCGCCATGCCGAGATCAAGTCGCTGTCGGAGATCTCCAACGAGATGCGCGATCTCGCCGACCGGGCGCGCCGGCGCCGGCTCAAGCCCGAGGAGTATCAGGGCGGCACCACCTCCATCTCCAACCTCGGCATGTACGGCATCAAGAGCTTCGAGGCCGTCATTAACCCTCCGCACGCAACCATCCTGGCGGTGGGAGCCGGCGAGAAGCGGCCCATGGTCGTCGGCGACCGGATCGAGGTGGGCACCATCGTCTCCTGCACGCTCTCGGGCGACCACCGCGTGATCGACGGCGCCGTCGGCGCCGAGCTCCTGAACGCCTTCAAGAGCCTGATCGAGGACCCCGTGCGCATGCTGGTCTGAGGGCCCGCGGCGGCCTGCCGCCCGCCCTGGAACCGCGCCTGGACACCCCCCGACACCCGTGTGGCGACGGCGTCACCGCGCGTGCCTCATCCACAGATTCGCGGTCGACGGCAGGTCCGGAAACGTCATTGTCCGCCGTGAAAGCTTGCCGCTGCCAGAAATCGCGCCTAAGAATCGGTTAAGAATCACAAAATGTAAGCACAACGCGTACGCACGACAGCGGCAACACATTCGGGGGTACTGCTCATGGCATTCCTAGTTCGTGCCTCATCGAAGGCTCTTCTTCTCGCCAGCGTGTTGCTGGCTGGATGTGCCGGCGACGGCAACTTCTTCACCACCGGTGCGATCGGCTCCGATACGCCGAACGCGACCGCCGCTGCCGAGCCGAAGGTGGATCCGGCCTGCGTGACGCTTGCCGCTCGCATCGACGGCCTGCGCCGCGAGGGCATCGCCGACAAGGTCGAGAAGGCGTCCGTCAAGAAGTACAAGATGACCAACGCCGACCTCGGCAAGGCCGATCAGCTCAACAAGGCGAATGCCGACTTCCAGCTGCGCTGCTCGACCATCATGCCGAAACCGAACACGGCCCAGATGTCGGCTTCGCCGCCGACGACCGCGACGCCCCCTGTTGCGCGCAAGGCCCCGGCGCCGAAGTCTTCCGCCGGCGCCCCACCTCCTGTCTCCAACTAGGAGCGGAATCGGGCGACAGCTTGCTGGCGTGCCCGCACCGCGGCGGGATGCTCGCGGAGATGGCCGGTTGCGCAACTCGCGCTTCCGGTTTTTTTTCGCCGGCACCTGCCTGCAGACGCGGCGTTCTGCCTGTCGCAGCAGCAGCGCGGCGCGGCATCCGCCTTGCCCTACAGCAGGATCGCTTCGGAAGAGCGAGATTCACGTTTCAGGTGGAAGCGAAAAGGGCTTCCACCTGAAACGATCTCGCTCTAAGGCAAAGTTGTCACAGTGCTGCCGCACATGGTTGAAATCGTTCGGCCATTGTGTTTCGTAGGCGCCGACGAGGCATAGAGGGAACGAGGGAGGCATTCGTGGCCGGCACGATGTCGACAGCACTCAAGGTTCTGGCCGTGGCGGGCGCTGTGGCCCTGCTCGCCGGTTGTGCCAACGACGGCTACGACGGCGATCCCGGCGCCATCCCGCTGGCGTCGGGGCAGAGCTGCGGCACGATCCGGCAGGAGCTCAACCGTCTCGACGCCAGGGGCACGCAGTCCAAGGTCGAGGCGGCGAGCCAGGGCAAGAAGCTGCCGCCCGCCCAGCAGGCCGATGTCGATCGCTACAACCAGCTGCTCAACCAGTACCTGGGCGCGCGCTGCCACGTCTGAGCCCCGCCGCTGCGGCGGCGCGCGCGCGTTTTTCTCCGCGAAATGGCTTGCAAAGTCGAAGCCCCGACGGCATCACCGGGGCCTCACGCGCTTTTCCCGAATTCTGCCCCCGTGCGAAAGCTGAGCCGCCATGGCCGATCAAAGCTTCGACGTTGTCGTCATCGGCTCGGGTCCGGGCGGCTACGTCACCGCCATCCGCGCTGCCCAGCTCGGCTTCAAGACCGGCATCGTCGAGCGCGAGTATCTCGGTGGCATCTGTCTCAACTGGGGTTGCATCCCGACCAAGGCACTGCTGCGCTCGGCTGAGATCTTCCACTACCTCGAGCACGCCAAGGACTATGGGCTGACCGTCGGCAGCGTCGGTTTCGACGCCAAGGCCATCGTCGAGCGCTCGCGCAAGGTCGCCAAGCGCCTCAACGACGGCGTCGGCTTCCTGATGAAGAAGAACAAGATCGCCGTCATCTGGGGCGAGGCCTCGATCGAGGCCGCCGGCCGCCTCGCCGTCAAGGCCGCCCGCAGCGAGCCGCCCAAGGGCGCATTGGGCCCCGGCAGCTACCAGGCCAAGCACATCATCATCGCCACCGGCGCGCGCCCGCGCGTGCTGCCCGGCATCGAGCCCGACAAGAACCTGGTGTGGACCTATTTCGAGGCGATGGTGCCGCCGGCCATTCCAAGATCGCTGCTGGTGATCGGCTCGGGCGCCATCGGCATCGAGTTCGCCTCCTTCTATCGCACGCTCGGCGCCGACGTGACGGTGGTCGAGCTGCTGCCACAGATCCTCCCCGTGGAGGACGCCGAGATCGCCGCCTTCGCCCGCAAGCGCTTCGAGCGGCAGGGCATCAAGATCATGACCGGCGCCAAGGTCACCAAGCTCGACAAGAAGCCGGACGGCGCCACCGCCACCATCGACGATGGCAAGGGCGGCACGCAGTCGATTGCCGCGGAGCGCGTCATCTCCGCGGTCGGCGTGGTCGGCAACATCGAAGGCCTCGGGCTCGAGAAGCTCGGCGTCAAGACCGATCGCGGCGCGATCCTCACCGACGGCCTCGGGGCCACCAGCACAGCTGGCATCTATGCCATCGGCGATGTCGCCGGCCCGCCGATGCTGGCCCACAAGGCCGAGCACGAGGGCGTGGTCTGCATCGAGGCCATCAAGGGGCTCAGTCCCCACCCCATCGACAAGCTCAAGGTCCCCGGCTGCACCTACTGCAATCCCCAGATCGCCAGCGTCGGCCTCACCGAGGCGGCGGCCAAACAGCAAGGCCACGAGATCAAGGTCGGCCGCTTCCCCTTCGCCGGCAACGGCAAGGCCATCGCGCTCGGCGAGGACCAGGGCCTGGTCAAGACCGTCTTCGACGCCAAGACCGGCCAGCTGCTGGGCGCGCACATGGTCGGCGCCGAGGTGACCGAGCTGATCCAGGGCTTCGTCATCGCCATGCAGCTCGAGACCACCGAGGAGGACCTGATGCACACGGTCTTCCCGCACCCCACGCTCTCCGAGATGATGCACGAGAGCGTCCTCGACGCTTACGGGCGGGTCATTCATGTGTAGGATCGGTCATGCAGTGGTGGATTCAACTTTCCGAGATCGTCCGGAACTTCAGCAATCTGGGTCTATTGATCGGAGGCGGGGTAGGTCTTTATCTGGCTTGGCTGCGGGTATCAGCTGCGAATCGGCAAGCAGAGGCCTCACTGAAGCAGGCCGAGCTGACGCGACGGGAACACGTCGCGGAACTGTACAATCGGGCCGCAGGGCAGCTGGGGACGCCAAACTGGAGGTGAGATTTGGCGCGATCCTCACGTTGCGCCAAATCAGCCGGGACTATCCGGACGTGACGAGCCGAGTGATCGAACTCCTCAATGCCTACTTGCGCGAGAATCCGCGGGACTACGGGGACGCCGAGCCGCCTATCGACATTCAGGAAATTATGAGCATCATTAGACGTGACTTCGAGAGGACGAGACTGGAATGACCGCCATCGACGAGCAAGAAAAAGCGCGGATCGACTTGCATGGTGCGTTCATTCGCCGGACAAGCTTGCGTCGTGCGTCGTTGGTGCGAGCCAATTTTAGCAGGGCAGACTGTGCCTGGGCCGACTTCAGCGAGTCCGATATGACGGAAGCCAATCTGGAGGACGCCGACTTCTCGAATGCTATCCTCAGAGGCGCCGATCTCAAGAACGCCAATCTGGCCGGGACGGTTCTCAGAGGCGCTGATTTGACCGGAGTATCGAACCTAACCCACAATCAGCTGAGCAAAGCTGTCATCGACGAGGCTACCAAGCTTCCGGAGCTGGTGGATTGACCGAGCAGCCTTCGGATAGGTGATCCTGGGCCGGCGCGCTAGGCAATATCGTCGATCGTAACGCGCAGAGCCGCCGAGAGCTTCTTGAGCGTCTCGATCGTGCCCTCGCGAGCCCCGGTCTCGATCTGGGAGAGATAGGCGGGCGTGACGCCCGCCGCCTCGGCGAGGGCCTTGACGGTCAGTCCGCGATACTCGCGCCAAACCCTGATCTTGTTCTCGCCGTCGATCATGCGGTTGACGTACTCGGCAGGGATCAGCTCCTCCTCACCATGCGAGAGCCTGGCGTCGAACTCGCGGACGGCCGCAAGATCGTCGTTCTCTTCCTTGGCCTCAACCAGGGCGCGATAGTCCGCTTCGGGCAGAACCGCCAGCCGCTTGCCGTCGTCGGTCTCGATGAATTGCACGCTCATTTCGTCACCTCAGTCGTAGGCCTCGCCCCGCGGGGCAATGCGGATGATCGCAAGGACCTCACCGTCTTCCCGGAAGATCACGCGCCAACCGCCGACCCGCAGCCTCATCTCATTGCCGCCTCGAAGGCGCTTGACGTTGTTGGCTAAGCTTGCCGGATCGTCGGCGTATTGCTCAATCTTGTCCCGAATGCGCTTCGCCGTGTTGGTCGGCATGTGCATCAGGGCCCTCGCGGCAGCCTTGGAGTATCTGATCTCCATGCGAAGCAGAATAACATATTGCTATTTTGTTCGCAATCCATACATAGCTAATCGCTATTCTCGATCAAGGGGCAATCCGTTGCTGGGGGCATCATGAAGCTTTGCCGATACGCCGAGCCGGGTCCCCCGAGGACGCGGCATTGTCCTGGGACCCGGCTCCTCTCAGCTCCGCCCCGCAAGCGAGAGGGGGACCAAACCGAAGCGCGCGTGGCAGCACGGCGGTGAATCGCACCGCCCTCATCGCCTACTGCGGCCTGCTGCTGTCGGTCAGCGCCTTCTCCTGCGACATCACGCTGCCGGCGTTCTGGTCGATGCAGCGCGAGCTGGCCACCTCGATCGAGCTGGTGCAGGCAGTGGTGCCGATCTTCCTGATCGCCCAGGGCATCGGCCAGATGGCGTTCGGCCCGGTGTCGGCTTTGCCTCCTCGGCCTACGGCTTCTTCACCCAGATCGCGGCCTCCCTGCTGGCGCTGGCGACGGTGCCGCTGTTCAACGGCGCGCTGCTGCCCTGGGCCCTGAGCATGCTGGCGATCACCTCGAGCGTGCTTGCAGCGCTTTGCCTCTACCGGCCGGCCCTGGCGGACTGAGCGGTCAGCCCTCCAGTTTGCAGCTGCAAGGCGGAGCCTCTCGACGCTGGCCTCCGAGTCGGTCAAAGTCGGGATAGGGAGGGTCGGAGCGCCCGTCAGCGGGCGCCGCACAACCGGCCCGGCACTCAGGAGAGCACCCATGAACATGAACCCCCAGCAGCTCATCATCATGGCGGTGATAGGAATCGTCGCCGGCTGGCTTGCCAGCATCATCGTCGGCGGGCCCGGCAGCCTGGTCGGCTATCTCGTCACCGGCATCGTCGGCGCCTTCGTCGGCTCTTTCGTCTTCAGCACCGCCGGCTGGAAGCTCAACCTCAGCAACGTGTGGGCCGAGGCCATCGCCATTGCCGCCATCGGCTCGGTCGTGGTGATCGTCCTCGCCAAGCTGATCCTGCGCTTCTGAGCGCCGGATCTGGCGCGCAGCCTCGTCATCCCGGCGCCGTTCGCGCGAGCGCGAACGGGAATAGGCCGGGACCCATGCCACCTTGCGACACGCTCTTGCGTGCGGAAGTGCCTTGGTCTGCCTCTTCGCCTGGTGATACCTCACGCATCGTCGCAGCTGGCGAGCGGTGCATGGGTCCCGGCCTGGTCCCGATTGCGCCCTGTTGGGCTCAATCGGCGCCGGGATGACGCAGCTTGAGTGCCGCTCCTGAGCCGACTTACGTCTTCACGCTTTTCCAAACACGCGGGCGAAGATCGTATCGACGTGCTTCAAGTGATAGTCGAGGTCGAACAGGGCCTCGAGCTCGGTGGGGTTGAGCGCCTTCGCCACCTCCGCATCGGCCTCGAGCAGGGCCAGGAAATCGCCCTTGCCCTCCCAGACGGCCATGGCGTTGCGCTGCACGAGCCGGTAGGCGTCCTCGCGCGCCACGCCCTTCTGCGTCAGCGCGATCAGCACGCGCTGGGAATGGATGAGCCCACCCAGCCGCTCCAGGTTCCTCCGCATGGCCTCGGGGTAGACGACGAGCTTGTCGACGAGGCCCGCGGCCCGCACGAGCGCGAAGTCGAGCGTTACCGTCGCGTCCGGCCCGATCATGCGCTCCACCGAGGAGTGCGAGATATCGCGCTCGTGCCACAGCGCCACGTTCTCCATGGCCGGCAGGGCATAGCCGCGCACCAGGCGGGCGAGCCCCGTGATGTTCTCGCTCAGGACCGGATTGCGCTTGTGCGGCATGGAGGATGAGCCCTTCTGGCCGGCCGAGAAGAACTCCTCCGCCTCCAGCACCTCGGTTCGCTGCAGGTGCCGGATCTCGATCGCCAGCCGTTCCAGCGACGAGGCGATGACGGCAAGCGTGGCGAAAAACATGGCATGGCGATCGCGCGGGATGATCTGTGTCGACACCGGCTCGGGCGCCAGCCCCATCTTCTCGGCCACGTACGCCTCTACCCGCGGATCGACGTTGGCGAAGGTGCCGACCGCGCCGGAGATGGCGCAGGTGGCGACCTCGCCGCGTGCCGCAACAAGCCGCTCGCGCGCGCGGGAGAACTCGGCGTAGGCCTGCGCCAGCTTGAGGCCGAAGGTGGTGGGCTCGGCGTGGATGCCGTGGCTGCGCCCGACCGTGGGGGTGAGCTTGTGCTCGAGCGCGCGCCGCTTGAGGGCCGCCAGCAACCCGTCGAGATCGCCCAGCAGCAGGTCGGCCGCACGCACCAGCTGAACACTAAAGCAGGTGTCGAGGACGTCGGAGGAGGTGAGCCCTGCATGCACGAAGCGCGCCTCGGGCCCGATGTGCTCGGCCAGGTGCGTCAGGAAGGCGATGACGTCGTGCTTGACCTCGCGCTCGATCTCGTCGATGCGGGCCACGTCGAACGTGGCCTTCGAGCCCTTGTCCCAGATGGCCTTGGCCGCGGCCTTGGGGATGAGGCCGAGCTCTGCCATGGCGGCGGCGGCATGGGCCTCGATCTCGAACCAGATGCGAAAGCGCGTCTCCGGCGCCCAGATTTTCGCCATCTGGGGTCGTGTATAGCGGGGGATCATGGCCGCCTCTTGCGAGTCCTTCGGCATAGCCCAGCGGTAGCATTAGACGCCCTGGCGCTTCAATCGCAAGTTCGCCATAAAGTGGGGACACGAGGCCTCCCCCCGCCTGCATCCTGGACAACCACGAGACGCCCCCTTGAGCGCTGCAAACAACGCTGACGTCATCGTGCTCGGCGCCGGCATCATCGGCGTGTCGACGGTGTTGCATCTGCAGAAACGCGGCCGCTCGGTCATCCTCGTCGACCGGCGCGCGCCGGGCGAGGAGACGAGCTACGGCAACACCGGCATCATCCAGCGCGAGGGCGTGGTGCCCTACCCCTTCCCGCGCCAGATCGGCCTCCTTGCCCAATACGCCCTCAACATGCGCACCGAGGCGCACCTGCATTGGAGCGCGCTGCCCAAGATCGCGCCCTGGCTCTACCGCTACTGGCGCGCCTCGACGGCGGAGGGGTTGGCTGCGACCTCGCGCGCGGCGCGGCCGCTGATCGAGCGCTGCGTCATCGAGCACGAGGCGCTCATGGTCGAGGCCGGCATCGCCGGCATGCTGCGCCGCACCGGCTACCTGCGTCTCTACCGCTCGGGCGAGGCCTTGGCGGCGTCCCGGATGAAGGACGAGAGGGATCGGGAGACCTACGGCGTCAACTCGCAGCCTGTCGATGCCGCTCGCCTCGCCGAGCTCGAGCCGCACCTGACGGGTCCGCTCGTCGGCGGCGTGCTGGTGCCCGACCCTGTCAGCGTGCCCGACCCCAGCGCCGTCGCCAAGGCCTATGCCCGGCTGCTCGAGGAGAAGGGCGGCCGGGTCGTCGTCGGCGATGCGCGCTCCCTTGCGCCGTTGCGCAACGGCTGGCAGGTGCGCACCGCCGAGGGCCCCGTGTCGGCTGCCGCCGTGGTGGTGGCGCTCGGCCCCTGGTCGGACGACGTCCTGCGCCCGCTCGGCTACCGCCCGCCGTTCGGCGTCAAGCGCGGCTACCACATGCACTTCAAGCCCCGCGGCAACGCCACCCTCAACCGGCCCGTGCTCGATGCCCAGTACGGCTATGCCATGACCCCCATGGTCAAGGGCATCCGCCTCACCACAGGGGCCGAGTTCGCGCTGCGCGACGCGCCGCCGACCCCGGTGCAGCTGAAACGCGTCGAGCCGCACGCGCGCGAGATCTTCCCGCTCGCCGAGCGCGTCGACGCCGAGCCCTGGCTAGGCCGCCGCCCGTGCCTGCCCGACATGCTGCCCGTGATCGGCCGCGCGCCGCGTCAGGACGGCCTGTGGCTCAACTACGGCCACCATCACCTGGGCTTTACGCTGGGTCCCGTGACCGGGCGCCTGCTGGCCGAACTCGTGACCGGCGAGGCCCCCTTCACCGACCCGGAACCCTATCGCGCCGACCGGTTCTGAGATCGTCGTCATCCCGGCACTTGTTGCCGAACGAGCCGATGCGTCACTCGCGCCGCGGCCGGCCGGCGAGTGCAGACCCGCACCTTTCCATCGGCATCGCCGTCGTCAACCAGCCGTCCTTGGTTATGGTCACGACGTAGCGCCGGCAGCCGGGGGCAGCGCCGGCCACGAAGCGCACCTGGAAAAGCGCGAGCTCGGGCTTGCGCTGACGCGGCCACACGAAGACGGCGCCGTCGGGTGTCTCCGCCACGGCGGTCTTGATGGCGACGCCGGCGTTGCGGTAGTCGGCTGGCGAAAGTCGAGCCAGCACCACACGCGACAGATCTGGGTGAAGGCCGACGGCAGCCGCACGCATCTGGTGGGGGTCGGCGGGATCAGGGGTCGGCGCGCGTTCGTCGGAGCCTGTGGCCGCTGGTGGCAGAGCCGCCGTCGTCAGTGGCGGCGCCTCCGACCTCGTTGCTGCGCCCGGAGTGGCTGCACTCTTGCTTGAAGTCGGTGGTTGCGCGATCGAGGGTGGGGGGTCGAGTGCGGCAGGTTTCGTCGGCGGGGCGAGTTTGGCGGGCGGCGATGTCGTGGCCATGGCCAACGCCGTTGGCTCGACCGGTGCAGGCGCCCTACGGTTCATCAAGGAGGATACGGCGGCAGTGTCAACCGACAGCCAACCCGGCCAGGTTACCTGATCGCCCAGCAGCGCCCAGGCACCGCCGAGCATGATCAGGATGACGCCGCCGCCCCACAGAGCAGCCTTGCCGCCGGTGCGGGAGGGTGGCGGACCGATCCTCTCGCCCGGCACGAGTTCCTCATATGCGTATTGCCCTTCGGCATCGAAGGCGCCGTACGCAGAGGTTTGTGGAGTTGAATGCCGAGCGGGGGCTCTCAAGACTCACCTGTCTGTTGGTGTCGGGCTCCCGCAGTTGCGTAAACGTCAGCACATTCCGGCAAAATCAAGGCGACGTAGAAAAGAACGGCCGGCCCTCCGAGGCTTCGTTGGCCGTCGGACCGGCGAGCACACCGGCTAGGCTTGCGCGAAGAAGTCCTCGAGGAAGCCGCGGTAGATACGCGTCAGCGTGGCGAGGTCCGCCACCGGCACCTGCTCGTCCACCTGGTGCGCCGTGACGTTGCGCAGCCCGACCTCGATCACCGGGCACACGTCCTTGATGAAGCGGGCGTCCGAGGTGCCGCCGCTGGTGGTGAGCGCTGGCGCCTTGCCCGTCACGCGCCGGATCGCGCCCTGCATGGTCGCAACCAGTGGGCCGGGTTGGGTGAGGAACACGTCGCCGTTGCCGAAGGCGCTGATCGCGAACCTGGCGCCCATCTCGGCCGCCACCGCCTCGCAATGCCCGCGCACCCAGGCCACGATCGCTTCCCGCGTGTGCAGGTCGTTGTAGCGGATGTTGATGTTGGCGCGCGCCGACGCCGGGATCACGTTGGTGGCCGAGTTGGGCACAGCGATGATGGTCGGCTGCACGCTGGTAGGCTCGAAGTGCTCCGTGCCGGCATCGAGCGGCTTGGCGCAAAGCTGATCGAGCATGCGCGCGAGCTTGGGGATCGGGTTATCGGCGTTCTGCGGGTAGGCCGAGTGCCCCTGCTTGCCGTGCACGACGATCTCGACGTTGACGTAGCCGCGCCGGCCGATCTTGATGCCGTCGCCGACGAACTGGGTGCTGGCGGGCTCGCCGACGATGCAGGCATCGAGCTCTTCGCCGCGCGCCTTGAGCCAGTCGAGCAGCTTCGGCGTGCCGTTGACGGCAGGGCCTTCCTCGTCGCCGGTGATGAGGAACGAGAGCGAGCCCCGCTCGAGTCCGCCCTTGGCCGCGAGGTAGTCGAGGGCGGCTGCAACAAAGCAGGCGATGCCGCCCTTCATGTCGGCGACGCCGCGGCCGTAGAGGATGCCGCCGTCGACCACCGCGCCGAACGGCGGGCGCGACCAGGCGCTCTCCTCGCCCGGGGGCACCACGTCGGTATGGCCGGCAAAGCACAGGTGCGGCTCCGTGGAGCCGAGCCGCGCGTAGAGGTTCTCCACGTCGGGCGTGCCGGGCTCGGTCATCTTCAGGCGATGGCAGGTGAAGCCCGCCGGCGAGAGCACGCTCTCGAGCAGGGCGAGCGCGCCGCCTTCGATCGGCGTCACGCTGCGGCAGCGGATCAGCGCCTGCGCCAGTGCGACCGGATCGGGATTGGGCGATAGGCAGTCGGCAGTCGGCAGTCGGCTATCGCTTGTCATCACAGTTCCCGCATCCCATCACGCCTGGCCAGTGCCGAGTGCCTATTGCCTATTGCCGACTGCGCCCGCCCGCCGGCGCCTCGAGGATCATGATCTTCTGCCAGATCTTCTGCGACAGGCCGACGGCGACCCGCTCGATGTCACTCACCGTCTCGGTGACGTTTTCGTCGGGGAACACCTGAGCGAACAGCACTGCCACCTTGGCGGTCAGCGACACCATCTCCGAGCAGTAGTCTAGATAGCGCGCGACCTCGAAGCGGCTCAGCGTGCGCTTCGGCGAGGAGGGCGTATTGGTGCTGGTGACGCTCACCGCCGCGCTCGGGTCCTTGGTGAGCTGATGCATGTCGATGACGTGCACGATCGAGCGCAGCTCGTGCAGCGCCGTCAGCGCGCCGCGGCGTTTCAGGCTTTGCTCGATGCGCGTCAGGAAGAACACCGCCGCGCCCATCAGCACGGTCAGATTGGCGGCCGCCTCCACGCCCTGCAGCACGCTGTAGACGTTGTCCGCCGAGCGCGGCACCCAGTAGAGCAGGTAGACGATCCATACGACACTCGCCACGCCTGCCGCCAGCAGGATGAAGATGGCGACGCGCAGTGGCACGTTGCGACGGGCGATTTGCTCGGCGCGGGCGGAGTTTTCCCTGGCGATGGTCAGCAGCTCGTCGCACACCGAGGCGAGGCCGGCGCCGGGAAAACGCTCCGATATGCGCTTCTCCAGCGCCGCAATCGTATCGATGACATTCTGGGGATCGAGCGCGCGGTAGCTTTTCATGCGCCGGTGCCCCGTGTCAGTCCCGCAACAGCTCGTTGATGCTGGTCTTGGCGCGCGTCCTCTCGTCGACGGTCTTGACGATCACGGCGCAGTAGAGGGAGGGGCCCGGCTCGTTGTTGGGAAACGGCTTGCCCGGCAGCGCGCCCGGCACCACCACCGAATAGGGCGGCACCCTGCCGATGTGGACCTTGCCGCTGGCGCGGTCGACGATCTTGGTGGAGGCGCTGATGAAGGTGCCCATGGCCAGCACCGCGCCCTCGCCGACAATGACGCCTTCCACCACTTCGGAGCGGGCGCCGATGAAGCAGTTGTCCTCGACGATGGTGGGATTGGCTTGCAGCGGCTCCAACACCCCACCGATGCCGACTCCGCCCGACAGGTGCACGTTCTTGCCGATCTGGGCGCAGGAGCCCACCGTTGCCCAGGTATCGACCATGGTGCCGGCGCCGACATAGGCGCCGAGATTGACGAATGAGGGCATCAGCACTACGCCCGGCCCGATGTAGGCCGAGCGTCGCACGACGGCTCCCGGCACGGCCCGGAACCCCAACTTCCTGAAATCGTCGGCGGTCATCCCGTTGAGCTTGGAGGGCACCTTGTCCCACCAGCTCGAGCCGCCCGGCGCGCCGGCGATCAGGGTCATGTCATTGAGCCGGAAGGACAGCAGTACGGCCTTCTTAAGCCATTGATTCACCACCCATTCGCCGCCGATCTTGGCTGCGACGCGGACTTCGCCGCGGTCGAGTAGGTCGAGCGCCGTCTCGACCGCGTTGCGGATTTCGCCTTTGGTCTGGGTGTTGACCGCATCGCGGTTGTCCCAGGCGGCCTCGATGACGGGCTGCAATTGAGCGTTGACCATGGTGAGCGTTCTGGCGCGAGGGTGCCGCACCTGTCAATCGGAACCGGCAGGGGCCCGCCGAGCCGACTCCTGTTAGCTACCTTTGGCCGGCTGCTTTACGGTCGTGCAGACTTGGCCTAGTTTCGACCGTAGGGGACGGAAGGGGCTGCGGGTTCGATGTTCGTGCGCCTGGTACCATGGGCCCTCGCGGGCGGGCTTGCCTTGGCGCCGATTGCGGCCGTGCCGCAGCCGCGCGCGCATGCCGGCCCGGTCGTGCTTCCGGCGGCGCCGCCGTCACTCTCGCCCGACTGCCGCAGCAAGCGCATCGCCGGCGATCGCTTCCGCCGGCCGCTGCGGGCGCTCAGCCGCGCCGTGCGCGGCAAGCGCCACGTGCGCATCCTGGCCATCGGCTCCTCCTCGACGGTCGGGGTCGGCGCCTCCTCGCCGTCGGCTACCTTCATTGCCCGCCTCGAGACCTCGCTCGAGGGCTCGGTGCAGGGCATGGACTTCGACGTCGTGGGCCGCGGCCTCTCGGGCGAAGAGGCGCAGGGTGCCGCCGACCGCATGCGGCGCGAGGTCGAAGAGACCAAGCCCGATCTCGTGGTCTGGCAGCTCGGCACCAACGACGCCATCCGCAAGGTCAGCGTCGATCGGTTCAAGTCCTGCATCAAGACGACGCTCGCCTGGCTCGCCGACAACAAGATCGACGTTGTGCTGGTCGACCCGCAATACGGCGATGCGCTGACCAAGGACGAGCACTACGAGAAGGTCGTCACCGCCGTCGCCGAGGTGGCGCGCGAGATGGGCGTGCTGCTGGTCGATCGCTTCGATGCCATGCGCGAGTTGCAGCGCGAGCGCGGCGACCGCTTCTATCTCGCCGCCGATAACCTGCATCTCAACGACACCGGCCACCGCTGCATGGCCGAGCAGCTCGCCCGTGCCATCGTCGGCGGCCTGCTGCAGGCCGACGCGGACCAGGTCCAGCCTATCTTCTATGACTGATTGTCTGACGCCGCGTATGCCGCATAGGCGGCATCGACGCCGGCGCCCGGCTTGCCGGCAAAGCCCGCGCGCCGCAGCACGGCTTCGAGCGCGCCGAGGCAGATGAGCACATTCTGCTTGCGGCAGTTGTAGCCCATGGTGCCGATGCGCCAGATGCGTCCGCGCAAGGGCCCAAACGACGTGCCGATCTCGATGCCGAAGTCGTCGAGCATGGCCGCGCGCACGGCTTCGCCGTCGACGCCTGCCGGAATGAACACGCCGGTGATATTCGCCATCTTGTGGGCCTGGTCGCCGAAGAGCTCGAGCTCCATGGCCTCAAGGCCGGCGGTGAGCGCGCGGCTGGCGGCGGCGTGGCGCGCGAAGGTCGCCTCCAGGCCATCGCGCAGCACGATGCGGGCGCACTCGCGGGCCGCGTAGAGCATGGAGGCGGCCTCGGTGTGGTGGTTGAGCCGCGCCTCGCCCCAGTAGTCCATCAGCATCGCCAGGTCGAAATAGTTGGACTGGATGCGCGACCCGTTGGGGGGCGTGTAGCCCGCCGGCCGGATGCCGGCCTCCACGTGCTTCCTCTGCAGCACCAGGCGCGCAACGCGCTCGTTGAAGGTGATGGGCGCCGAGCCCGGCGGCCCGGACAGGCACTTCTGCAGGCCGGCCGAGGCGGCATCGATGCCCCAGGCGTCGACGGGGACGTCCATGCCCCCGAGCGTGGCCGTTGCGTCGACGTAGAGCACGCAGTCGTAGCGCCGGCAGATGGCGCCGATGTCGGCGAGCGGCTGGGCCATGGTGGTGGAGGTATCGCCGTGCACGGCAGCGAGCAGCTTGGGCCGGTGGCGCTTGATCGCGTCCTCGATGGCCTCGGGCGCGAACACGCTGCCCCACTCGGTTTCGATGGTGGCGACCTCGGCCCCGCAGCGGGCCGCGATCTCGGCGAGCAGGTGGCCGAAGCGGCCGAAGATCGGCACCAGCACGCGATCACCGGGCTCGATCAGGGACACGAGCACTGCCTCGATGCCGGCCCGCGCCGTGCCGTTGACGAGCAAGCTCCAGCGGTTGTGCGTCTGGTAGAGCCGGCGCAGCAGCGCCATGGTCTCGGTCATGTAGCCGGTGAACTGCGGATCGAACTGGCCCAAGAGCGGCATCGACATGGCGCGCAGCACGCGCGGATCGACATTGATCGGTCCCGGCCCCATCAGCAGGCGCGGGGCCGGGTTCAGGTCCTCCAGGCCGGCAATCTCGTCGGGCGGGCGATTGGGCATGCGTCTTCGACCTTACGTCTCTGCCCCGGGACGCGGGCTACCCCCCTCCCGGATCGGCTCCACATAGCGAAGGTCGAGGTCCCAGGGAAAGTAGATCCAGGTGTCCTGCGAGACCTCGGTCACGAACGTATGGCACAAGGGCGCCCCCAGCGGCTTGGCATAGACCGTGGCGAAGTGGGCATCGGGCAGGAGCTCGCGCACGATCTTGGCGGTCCTGCCGGTATCGGTGAGGTCGTCGATGAGCAGCACCCCTTTGCCCCGGCCGTTGCCGATCCCGCGCACCGAGGCCGCGATGTCCTTGAGCACCTTTATCTCGCCCTGGTTGGCGTAGTCGTGGTAGCTCGCCACGCATACCGTCTCGACCAGCCGCAGGTCGAGCTCGCGGGCCACGATCGCGGCCGGCACCAGCCCGCCGCGCGTGATGCACACGATCGCCTCGAACGGGCCCTTGTCGGTGAGCCGCCAGGCAAGCGCGCGCGCGTCGCGATGGAACTGGTCCCACGAGACGGGAAACGACTTACGGGAGTCGGGTTGGGCCATTCCTTTTTCCCCCACTTCCATGGCTGCCGACACCACCAAGGCTTGGCCCAATCGCCGCGCGAGTCAACGCTCGCCGTTGCCAGGGGTGCGATTCTGCCGGACAAATGAGCAGCTCGATGCCCGAGTGACGTGCACGCCGCCTTTCCATGCAAAAAGCCCTTTCCGAAGGGACGGACAAGCCTGATAAACTCCCTCGATCGCTTGCCGGCGGCCTGTGGAAACCCCCGCGGGCCGCGCATGCTGACGGGGTTAGGGGCTTTGCCAAGGGAGTTTGGGGAATGACCTGTCACACTCACTTCCGCAAGACCAACGCGCTGGTCCTCGTGCTCGCCCTATCGGGCGGCATGGCGGACATCGCCGCGGCGCAGACGGCGGTGAAATTCACGCTCGACTGGCGCTTCGAGGGTCCGGCGGCGCCCTTCACGGTCGCGCTCGACAAGGGCTACTTCAAGGCCGAGGGCCTCGACGTGACGATCGACACCGGCAGCGGCTCGCGCGAGTCGATCCCGCGGGTGGCGTCGGGCACCTACGACATCGGCACCGGCGACGTGAACTCGCTGATCCGCTTCCGTGACGAGAACCCATCGATCGACCTCAAGGCCGTGATGATGGTCTACGACCGGCCGCCGTTCGCCATCGTCGGCCGCAAGAGCAAGGGCATCACCGCCGATCCCAAGAGCCTGGCCGGCAAGAAGTTCGGCGCCCCGGCCGCCGACGGCGCCTATGCCCAGTGGCCGATCTTCAAGTCCGTCAACAAGCTCGACGACTCCACCATGAAATTCGAGAACGTCGGCTTTCCCGTGCGCGAGCCCATGCTCGCCTCCGGCGATGTCGATGCCGTGTTCGGCTTTTCCTTCTCGGTCTACATGAACCTGAAGTCGCGGGGCCTGCCGGTCGACGACATCGTGCTGATGCTGATGAGCGACCACGGCGTCGAGCTCTACGGCAACGTGCTGATGGTGGCGCCTAAGTTCGCCGCCGAGAAGCCCGCCGCCGTCAAGGGCTTCATCAAGGCGCTGACCAAGGGCCTGCGCGACACCGTCGCCGACACCGCCGCGGCCACCGCCACGGTGATCAAGCGCAACGATGTCGCCAAGGCCGAAGTCGAGAAGGAGCGCCTCGAGCTGTCGCTGGTCCAGAATTTCGTGACGCCATGGGTCAAGGCCAACGGCTACGGCGGCATCGACAAGGCGCGCTTTGCCCGGTCCATCGACCAGATCGGCCTCACCTTCAACTTCAAGTCCAAGCCCAAGGTCGAGGACGTGTTCACCGAGGCCTTCCTGCCGCCGCCGGCCGAGCGCAAGGTGAACTGATGTGACCCACGCCGCCGTAGGGCGCAATAGGCGAAGCCGTATTGCGCCGATTTGCGCGTCCATCGGCGCAATACGGCTGACGCCTATTGCGCCCTACGCATGAGCGCGTTCGTGGAAATCGATGGCGTCACCCATGCCTACGGCGGGCAGGGCAGCGCACTGGCCGTGGACAAGCTCAGCCTCGCCATCGCCGAGGGCGAGTTCGCCGCCGTCGTCGGTCCCTCGGGCTGCGGCAAGTCGACCCTGATGAAGCTGGTGACCGGCCTGCAGTTTCCCCAGGCCGGCGCCATCACCGTCGGCGGCGAGAAGGTCACGGGCCCGCTCAAGATCGCCGGCATGGCGTTCCAGGCGCCCAACCTGCTGCCCTGGCGGCGGACGCTCGAGAATATTCTCCTCCCGCTCGAGATCGTGCAGCCGCACCGGAAGCGCATGCGCTCCGAGCGCGGCGCCTACATCGCCAAGGTCGAGGCGCTGCTGGCCCAGGTCGGGCTCAAGGGCATGGGCGAGAAGTATCCCTGGGAGCTATCGGGCGGCATGCAGCAGCGCGCCTCGCTGTGCCGCGCGCTGATCCACGAGCCGCGCCTGCTGATGCTCGACGAGCCGTTCGGGGCGCTCGACAGCTTCACGCGCGAGGAGTTGTGGTGCGTGATCCGCGACCTGCACGCGGCGCGCCCCGTCACCATCGTCCTCGTCACCCACGATCTGCGCGAGGCCGCGTTCCTGGCCGATCGCATCTTCTGCATGAGCTCGCGGCCCGGGCGCATCATCGCCGAGCGGCGCGTCACCTTCCCCCGCCCGCGCAGTCTGGAGGTGACCTACACCACCGAGTTCACGGATCTCGTCCACGAGCTGCGCTCGCACATCGCCGGCGCGAGGCAGGCCGCATGAGCACCGGCTCGCAGCGTGGGGCAATCGCGGCGGCGCCCTACGTCTTCACCATCGTCTTCTTCGCCCTGTGGGAGGCGGCGTGCCGGCTCTTCAAGGTGCCGGTCTTTTTTCTCCCCGCGCCCAGCGTCATTGCCCAGGCCGGCATCGAGTACTGGTGGCAGCTGCTGTTCCACTCGTTCCACACGCTATGGATGACGGTCGCCGGCTTCGCCATCGCCGTGGTGTTCGGCATCCTGCTCGGCATCGCGCTTGGCGCCTCGCGTATCGTCAACGCCGGCACGCAGCCCCTTCTGGTGGGCTTCAACGCCATCCCGAAGGTGGCGGTGGTGCCGATCCTGATCTTGTGGTTCGGGGTCGGCTGGGTCCCGCCGGTGATGACGGCGTTCCTGATCTCGTTCTTCCCGATCGTCGTCAACGTGGCGACGGGGCTTTCCACCATCGAGCCCGAGCTCGAGGACGTCATGAAGGCGCTGGGGGCAAAGAAGTGGGACATCATGGTCAAGATCGGCATCCCGCGCTCGATGCCCTACCTGTTCGCCTCGCTGAAGGTCTCCATCACGCTGGCCTACGTCGGCTCCGTGATCGCCGAGTCGAACGCCTCGCGCCACGGCATCGGCAACCTGATCACGCGCGCCAGCGCCGACTTCAACGTGCCGCTCGTGTTTGCCGCCCTGATCGCGCTCGCCATCTTGGGCGTCATCATCTACGCCGCCACCGTCGAGCTCGAGCGGCGCACGACCGGCTGGGCGCACCGCTCCGGCATGGGCCAGGGCTGATCGCCTGCCGGCGCGCTAAAGCCCGCGTCATTCGCTCGACAAGATCACGTTGCGCAGGATCGGGTAGACCTGCTCCTCCCAGCGCTTGCCCGAGAACACGCCGTAGTGGCCGACGCCCGCCTGCATGTGGTGGCGCTTCATGTAGGGCTTGAGACCCTTGCACAAATCGTGCGCTGCCGCCGTTTGCCCGAGCGCGCAGATGTCGTCGCGCTCGCCCTCCACCGTCAGGAGCGCCGTGCGCCGGATAGCCTTGGGGTCGACGGTGCGGCCGCGGAAGGTGAGGTCGCCCCGCGCCAGGCGGGCATCCTGGAACACCCACTCGACCGTCTCGAGATAGAACTCGGCCGTCAGGTCGAGCACGGCGAAATATTCATCGTAGAAGGCGATCGTCTGCTTGGCCTTCTCGGGGTTGCCTTTGGCCAGATGCTCGTAGAGATCGATGTGCGCCTTGCGATGGCGCTCGAGGTTCATCGACATGAAGGCCGAGAGCTGCACGAAGCCTGGATAGACCTTGCGCCCGCCGCCGCGAAACCGTGTCGGTACCCGGGCAATGAGGTTGCGCTCGAACCAGTCGATCGGCTTGCTCATGGCAAGCTCGTTGACCTTGGTTGGGTTGATGCGCGTGTCGATGGGGCCTGCCATCAAGGTCATGCTGCGCGGCTGCGCCGGGTTCTTGGCCTCGGCCATGACGGCAGCAGCGGCGAGCACCTGCACGCACGGCTGACAGACCGCGACCATATGCACCCCCGGGCCCATCTTCTCCAGGAAGCGAACGAGGTGCTCGACGTAATCCTCGAAGCCGAAGGGGCCGTCGGCCGTGCTCACATCGCGGGCATTGTGCCAATCGGTTATGCAGACATCGTGCTCGGGCAGCATCGTCCGCACCAGACTGCGCAGCAGTGTGGCAAAGTGCCCCGATAGCGGCGCCACCACCAGGACGCGCGGCTGGGTCAGCTCCATATCCTTGCGGAAGCGCAGCAGCGTGCCGAACGGCGTCGACATCACCGCCTCTTCGGTCACCGCCACCTCGCGGTTGCCGACCCGGACGCTGTCGATGCTGTAGGCCGGCCGCGTATGCGTCAGTCCCGCGCGTGCGATCAGCTCGTAGGCGGCCGTGACGTTGCGCAGGAACCGCAGCTGCTCGGCGGCCGCCAGGGGCCCCAGAGTGTCCAGACCCGCCTTTGCCAGCGCTCGAACGGGCACCATGATGTCGGCGTGGGTCTGATAGGCGAGGTAAAGCATGGAGTGAGTGCGTGCCCCGAGGCCGACTTGCTGGAACGAATGTTGCACGGCTGGCCGGTGCGCCGCAGCATGGTCGCGATGCAACTTTCGAACCAGACCGGGGAAACGCCGCGATGGCCAAGGCCACCCTCTCGATCAGCAGCAAGAACTACTCGTCCTGGTGTCTGCGCGGATGGCTGCTGTGCGAGCTGGCCGGCCTCGACTTCGAGGAGGAGGTCGTCTCCCTCGACGATCCCTCCACGCGCGCCGAGCTCCTGCTGCCGTCGCCATCGTTCCTGGTGCCGTGCCTGACGCACGAGGGGGTGCGGGTGTGGGACACGCTGGCGATCGCCGGCTACTTGGCCGAGGCCTTTCCGGCCGCCGGGCTGCTGCGACCGCGCCGCGGGCGCACTGCCGCGCCGTCTGCGGCGAGATGCACTCCGGCTTCTACAACCTGCGCTCGGCGCTGCCCATGAACCTCAAGGCCCATCACCCCGGCTTCAAGGTGTGGGCCGGCGCGCAGGCCGACATCGACCGCGTCACGACCATCTGGCGCGAGTGCCTAGATGCCTACGGCGGGCCCTATCTCTTCGGCAAGCTGTCGATGGCGGACGCGATGTATGCGCCGGTCTGCACCCGTTTTCTCACCTACGACGTGAAGCTCGATCCCGCCGGCGCCGCCTACTGCCGGACCATCATGAAGTGGCCGGCCATGGCGCGCTGGGCCGAGGATGCCAAGGCCGAGCCCGCTGAGCTCGAGGAGCTCGACGTCGAGTTCTGAGCGTGGCGCGCTGCGCGCCGGCAGGATCACTCGCGAAGTTGCGGCAGGATCGGTCTCGACTCTACCCGGATATTGCGGGGCTCCCGTCGAAAATCGTGTGAAGTCCAACCATTGCCGCGCCCGCTGCGGAACAGTTGCTTTGCCTGGCATGCCCATACCGCTCGCTGCTGCGGTCATCGCCCCGCCGCAGTGTCCCCGCAAGCTTGTGTCGCGCAAGGTTAGCACCTAAACTTGCGGCTCCAATACCGGCGCAAACGCCGGGACAAGATAAATATGGGAGGAAGCAGAATGGCTCGTGTAACTCGCCGCAAATTTTTGAAGGTCTCGGGCGCCGGCGCTGTCGCGGCAAAGGCCGGCGGCATGGCCGCCATCCTGGCGACCGGCAGGGCGCCTGCCTACGCGCAGGCGACCACGGTGCACTGGCTGCGCTGGGCCGACTTCGTTCCAGCTTCCGATCAGCTTTTGCGGAGGGAAATGCTTCCGGAAGCCGAGAAGGCGCTCGGCCTCAAGATCAACATGGAGACCATCAACGCCAACGACCTGCAAGCGCGCATCACGGCTGCGATCCAGGCGGGGTCCGGCGCCGACCTGATCATGGCGTTGAACAATCAGACGCATCTCTACGGCAACAGCGTCGTTGATCTGACCGAGCTGGCCGAGGGTTTGGGAGAGAAGGAGGGCGGACTCTACCAGTACGCGCGCACGATCTGCAGCGATGGCAAGGTGTTCTTCTCCATGCCGTGGGCGGTGATTGGCGGCATGATCGCCTACCGCAAATCGTGGTTCGATGAGATCGGCATCAAGGAGTTCCCCGATACGTGGGAGAAGTACCGCGCCGCGGGCAAGCTGCTGAAGGCCAAGGGCCGCCCGATCGGCCAGACGCTGGGGCACACCTTCGGCGACGCGCCGGGCTTCACCTACCCCTACATGTGGTCGTGGGGCGGCAAGGAGGTCCAGGCTGACGGCAAGACCGTGGCCATCAACTCCAAGGAGACCATCGAGTCCGTCAAGTTCATGGCGGCCTTCTGGAAGGAGGCGCACGACGAGGGCGGCCTGGCCTGGGACGACTCCAACAACAACCGCGCGTTCCTGTCGCAGACCATCTCGGCCACGCTCAACGGCGCCTCGATCTACATCGAGTCGCTGCGCAACCCCGACAAGTACATCAGCGAGAAGGGTGCGCAGCTGAAGACCGACATCCTGCACGCGCCCCTGCCCAAGGGACCTGCCGGCCAATTCGGCTTCCATCTGCTGCAGTCGCACATGCTGATGAAGTACTCGAAGAACCAGGACGCAGCCAAGAAGCTACTGACCTGGATCCACACCGAGGCCAACTACGAGAAATGGTTCCTGTCGCAGAAGGGCTTCGCGACGCCGTGCACGGCCAAGTGGGAAGCGCACAAGGTGTGGAACGAGGATCCGGTGATGACGCCCTACAAGGTCGCCGCCCGGCTCGGCCAGGCACCGGGCTTCGCAGGCCCGCCCAATGCCAAGGCCGCCGAGGTCCTGTCCAAATACATCATTACCGACATGTACGCGAAAGCCGTTCAGGGCATGTCGGCGGAGGATGCCGTGAAGGGGGCCGAGACCGAGCTCAAGAAGGTCTACGTTTGAGGCACCCCCGGCGACTGCTCGGCTGGCCGAGCCAGCCGAGCTCGACGTCGAGTTTGGAGCCCTGCGGGCACAGGCGCGTTTCCTGGCAGCATAGATTTGACCGGCAAACCAATTCTCTGGCTGCCGGTCTCTGGCCGCCGGTCTCTGGCCGCCCGAGAACGGCAACTTCCTCTCTGCGCGAGCTTGTGTCGCGAAACATCTGCACTTACACTTCCAGGACTAGCTTCTAAAAACAAGAACATATGACCTGGGAGGAATAACATGGCTCGCGTTACACGCCGCAAGTTCCTGAAGGTATCGGGCGCCGGTGCGCTGACGGCAAAGGCTGCTGGCATGGCCGGCATCCTGGCAACCAGCAGAGCGCCTGCCTACGCGCAGGCCACCACGGTGCACTGGCTGAAGTGGAACGACTTTGTGCCGGCCGGCGACCAGCTGCTACGCCAATCCATGCTGGCCGAGGCCGAGAAGGCGCTGGGCTTCAAGGTCAACCTCGAGACCATCGGCCTCAACGATCTGCAGGCCCGCGCCACGGCGGCGATCCAGTCGAAGTCGGGCGCCGACATCATCATGGCGTTCAACAACAACGCCCAGCTCTACGCGGAAAGCTGCGCCGACGTGAGCGACGTCTGCGAGGAGCTTGCCGCAAAGCAGGGTGGCTTCTACGACCTCGCCAAGGCCCAATCGCACGACGGCAAGAAGTGGGCAGCTGTGCCCTACTGCATCATTGGCGCGCTCATCGCCTACCGCAAATCCTGGTTTGACGAGATCGGGGTGACCAAGTTCCCGGAGACGTGGGAAGCATATCGGGAGGCCGGCAGGAAGCTCAAAGCCAAGGGGCGCCCGATCGGGCAGGGCCTCGGCCATACGGTCGGCGATTCGCCTGCATTCTGGTATCCGTTCCTGTGGTCGTACGGCGGCAGGGAGGTGGAGGCCGACGGCAAGACGGTCAAGCTCAACAGCAAGGAGACGATCGAGTCGGTGAAGTTCGCGGTTGGGTTCTGGAAGGATGCGCACGACGAGGGTGGGTTCTCCTGGGACGACTCGAACAACAACCGCGCGTTCCTGTCGGGGACCATCTGCGCCTCGCTCAACGGCGCCTCCATCTATATCGAGGCCCTGCGCAAGCCCGATCAGTACAAGACCGAGAAGGGCGCGCAGATGAAGGGCGACATCCTGCACGCCCCGCTGCCGAAGGGGCCGGCCGGCCAGTTCGGCGTCCATCCCTTCCAGAACCACATGATCATGGGGTACTCGAAGAACCAGAAGGCGGCGAAGGATTTCCTGCGCTGGTTCCATTCCCCGGCAGTCTATGAGAAGTGGTTCATCGTGCAGAAGGGCTTCGCCACCGGCCCGACCAAGACCTGGGAGGACCACAAGGTCTGGAACGAGGACCCGGTGATGGCGCCCTACCGCGTCGCCGGTCGTTTGGGTCGGGTGTATGGCTATGCCGGCCCGGCCGGCCAGAAGGCGGCCGAGGTACTGTCCAAGTACATCATCGTCGACATGTACGCCAAGGCGGCACAGGGCATGGCTCCCGAGGAGGCCGTCAAGTGGGCCGATGGCGAGGTCAGGAAGGTTTACGGCGGCTGAGCCATGCCGAACTAACCACGACTGCGGCCGGCCCCGCGCAATCGGGGTCGGCTCAGTTATCGTTCTAGCTAGCGCATCGAGCCGGAAAGCAGCACTATGGCGATCGCCCAAGCCACCATCGTCCTGCCGGCCAAGTCACGCACTCGCCTGCTCGAGGACGAGCGTTGGCTGGCTTTCGCGCTGCTGGTGCCGACGGCGGTCCTGCTCGGCCTCTTTATCGCCTATCCATTCGTCAATGGCATCTGGCTCTCGGTGACGGACACGCGCGTCGGCGTTCCGGGCGAGTTCGTCGGCCTCAAGAACTTCTACAAGGTCTGGAACGACAGCATATTCCGCGTGGCCGTCTGGAATACCTGCTGGTATACGTTGGTGACGACCGTCTTCAAGCTGTCGCTGGGCCTGTGGCTGGCGATGCTTCTGAACCGGAGCTTCAAGGGGAAGGCCTTCACCCGAGCCTTCATCCTGCTCCCCTTCATCATCCCCACCGTGCTGTCGACCTTCGCCTGGAAGTGGATGTTCGACCCGACGTTCAGCGTCCTCAATTGGATGCTGTTCCAAATCGGCTTCATCACCAAGCGCGTCAATTGGCTGGGCGACCCGGATCTGGCGCTCGTCTCCGTGATGGTCGTCAACATCTGGCGCGGCGTGCCCTTCTACGCCATCACGCTGCTGGCGGGGCTGCAGACCATCAGCCCCGAGCTCAACGAGGCCGCCGCCATCGACGGCGCCCGCCCCTGGCAGCGCTTCTGGCACATCACCTGGCCGCTGCTGCTGCCGGTCACCATGGTGGTGACCCTGTTCTCGGTGATCCAAACATTCGCCGACTTCCAGCTCGTCTACGTGCTCACCGGTGGCGGTCCCGCCAACGCCACGCATCTGTTCGCAACCTACGCCTACCAGCTCGGCGTCGGTACAGGCCTGCTGTCCGAGGGAGCCGCCATCTCGCTGGCGATGTTCCCGATCCTGTTCCTGGTGGTCATAGTCCAGCTGCTCTATATCCGCCGCGTCGAGGTGCGCTGAGCCATGATCGAAGGCGCCAAGTGGAGACGGTGGGTCTATTTCTACATCCCGATAACCCTGTTCCTGGTGTTCCTGCTGTTCCCGTTCTATTGGATGGTGATCACGACGATCCGCCCGGACGGCGAGCTCTACCGGCCTTGGAACGCGCCCAACTACGCGCCGTTCTGGACCTGGAACCCGACCTTCGATCACATCAGACTGCTGTTTGAGGAGACGCTGTTTGCAACCTGGCTGTGGAACACGATGCTGATCGCGTTCGTGTCCACGGTGATCTCGCTGGTGTGCGGCATCTTCGCGGGCTATGCGCTGTCGCGGCTCAACTTCCCATTTGCCGGCAGCCTCGGCACCGGCATCTTCATCACCTACCTCGTGCCGCAGACCCTGCTGTTCATTCCGCTCGCCGACATCATCCGCAACTTCCGCCTCGGCGATACGCCGTGGTCGCTGATCCTCACCTATCCAACGTTCCTGATCCCGTTCTGCACCTGGCTGATGATGGGCTACTTCAAGGCCATTCCAAAGGAGCTCGAGGAGTGCGCGCGCATCGACGGCGCCTCGCGGTTGCAGGCCATGCTCTACATCATCCTGCCCGTGGCGGTGCCGGGCATCCTTTCAGCGGGCATCTTCGCCTTCACGCTGTCCTGGAACGAATTCATCTATGCGCTGGTGTTCATGTCCTCCTCGGAGCAAAAGACGGTGCCGGTCGGCGTCGTCTCCGAGCTGATCCGCGGTGATGTGTTCTACTGGGGGCCGCTGATGGCCGGCGCGCTGCTGGGCTCGATCCCGGTGGCGATCGCCTACTCGTTCTTCGTCGAGCACTACGTGGCCGGCCTGACTGGCTCGGTGAAGGGCTAGAGTCCCCTCTCCCCATTCTTCTTCAGAATGGGGAGTGCGGGGAGAGGGGGAAAGAGATCGATGGGAGGTAGGTAGGAGCATATGGGGCAGGTCGTCCTCAAGGACATCAACAAGTTCTACGACAGCGTGCACGCCGTCAAAGACGTGAACTTGCAGATTCGCGACAAGGAGTTCGTGGTGTTCGTCGGGCCGTCGGGCTGCGGCAAGACCACGACGCTGCGCATGATCGCCGGGCTCGAGGCCATCAGCTCGGGCGACATCTCCATCGACGGCCAGGTGATCAACGAGCTCGCCCCCATGGACCGCGACATCGCCATGGTGTTCCAGAACTACGCGCTCTACCCGCACATGAGCGTGTACGACAACATGGCGTTCGGCCTGAAGATGCGCAAATTCGCAAAACCCGAGATCGCCAAGCGCGTCAAGGAGGCGGCCGACATCCTCGGCATCGGCGAGCTCTTGAAGCGCAAGCCGCGCCAGCTCTCCGGCGGCCAGCGCCAGCGCGTGGCGCTCGGCCGCGCCATCGTGCGCCACCCGCGCGTGTTCCTGTTCGACGAGCCGCTCTCCAACCTCGACGCCAAGCTGCGCGTGCAGATGCGCGTCGAGCTCAAGAAGCTCCACCTTCGTCTCGGCACCACGGCCGTCTACGTCACCCACGATCAGGTCGAGGCCATGACGCTGGGTGATCGCGTTGTGGTCATGAAGGACGGCTTGGTACAGCAGGTGGGCGAGCCGCTCGAGCTCTACAATCAGCCGGCCAACAAGTTCGTGGCCGGCTTCATCGGCTCGCCGGCCATGAACTTCGCCACCGTGACCATGGCCGACGGCAACGGCCGGCTCACCGCCAAAAACGGCGGCATGGAGATCGAGGTGCCGAATGGCCACGTGGAGCGGCTGCGCGCCCATGTCGGCCGACAGCTGACGCTCGGCATCCGGCCCGAGGACCTGCATGTTGCGGGCGATTCCGATCCCGTCGGACTGACGTTCCCGTCCAAGGTCGAGGTTGTGGAGCAGCTGGGCTCCGAGATCCTGCTCGACGTGCGCGTTGGTGACGAGAGCATGGTGGCGGCCGTCGATCCGACCACCCGCGCCAGGGTGCAGGATTCGCTCAGGCTTGCCGTCAACCCGGCCCGACTGCACTTCTTCGACGCCAAGACCGAGGCGGCGATCTAGGCATTCTCCACTCTTGCTGCGCGAGGCTCGAGCCGTGGCCATCCGGATCAACCGAGCCATCGAGCTCCTGGAGCAGGACCAGGCCATCTACTACGCCGGCCAGCACACCGGCCACGTCCTCACCTATGCGCAAGGCATGGAGGACGCCCGCACCTGGGCCGACTACATCAACATCGGCATGGAGCATGGGGCCTTCGACATGGCTGGATTGGCCGAGTACATGCGCGGGCTCGTCGACGGCGGGCCGACGCATTCGGGCCACCGCACGCCGGCCGTGATCGTGGAGCCTCCGGTGCGTGGCACCGACGCGGCAGGCGTGCGCGCCAACACCTGGCAGGTGCGCCAGATCCTGGCCCGCGGCGTGCACGGGATCATCCTGTGCCAGGCCGAGTCGGCGGACGCGGTCCGCGCCTTCGTGGAGGCGGCGCGCTATCCCCACCACGCCGCCGGCGTCGATCCCGCCCTGCCCTCGCCGCTCGAGCGGATGCGCGGTGCGGGCGAGGCGCAGCATCGCAAGCCAGGCCGCGAGCGGCGTTTCCTCGGCCTCGGCACGCGCGGCCGCGGCTCGGAGTCGACCGCTGCCGCCATCTGGGGGCTCTCACACCCGGACTACATGGAGCGCAGCGAGCCATGGCCGCTCGACCCCAGGGGCGAGCTCCTGCTCGGCGTCAAGATCGAGAGCCCGGAGGGCGTGGCCAACCGCGCGGAGATCCTGGCCGTGCCGGGGCTCGGCTTTGCCGAGATGGGCCCGGGCGATTTGGGCCTCGCCTTGGGATACACGGCCCTGCAGCTCGACCCCTACCCCGCGGAGTTACAGGAGGCGCGCGACCGGGTCTTTGCCACCTGCAGGAAGAATGGCCTTGCCTTCCTGGAGAGCTGCTCCCCCGCCAACATCGTCCGGCGTCTCGACGAGGGCGTGCGCGTGATCGCCGGGCAGAGCCGCGAGGCGGCAATGCTGGGGCGCGCACACCAGGGGCGCGCCATGCCCGTGTAGGTTGGGTTAGCGCGAAGCGCGTAACCCAACACAGAGAGCGCCGCCTATGTTGGGTCTGCGCGTCGCTTGACCCAACCTCTTCACTTCTCCCGCCGCACCACGAACTGCGCCGCCGCGCGCAGGCCATCGGCTTTGGCGCCGAACGGCGCCAGCGCAGCCAGCGCCTCGGCCTCGAGGGTGGCGAGCCGCGCCCTGGCGGCGGGCAGGCCCAGCAGGGCCACCAGCGTCGCCTTGCCGGCGTCCTTGCGCGCGGCCTTGCCCATGGCGGCGGCGTCGCCCTCGGCATCGAGCAGGTCGTCGGCGATCTGGAAGGCCGCGCCGAGCCGCTCGGCATAGACCATGAGCGCTCGGCGCACGTCGGGGGCGGCGCGGCCGAGGATGGCGCCGGCCTCGCAGGCAAAGCCGATCAGCGCACCCGTCTTCATGGCCTGCAGCCGCTCGATGTGGGCGACGGACGGCGTGGCCGGCAGCCCCAGCTTGTCGGCCTCGAGGTCCAGGTATTGCCCGCCGATCAGGCCGCCGAGGCCCGCCGCCTTGGCCAGGCCGGCGACCAGCTCGTTGCGCACGCTCGCGTCGGCGTGGGCCTGCGGGCGGGCCAGCTCCATGAAGGCGGCCGCCTGCAGCGCGTCGCCGACCAGGATGGCGGTCCACTGGTCGAAGGCCTTGTGCACTGTCGGCTGGCCGCGGCGCATGTCGTCGTTGTCCATGGCCGGCAGGTCGTCGTGCGCCAGCGAGTAGCAATGCAGGCACTCGACGGCGGCTGCGGCCGGCAGCGCGTCCTGCGGCGCCACGTCGAACAGGCCCGCGCTCTCCAACACCAGGAAGGGCCGCAGCCGTTTGCCCCCGCCCAGCGTGGCATGGCGCAGCGCCGCGATCAGGCGCGGCGGGACGCCCTGCGCGGCGGCTCCGTCGAGCATCCCGGCGAGCCGCGCTTCCACGAGGCGCGCGGCGTCCGCGAGCCGTTGGTCGAAGGTCATGCCGTTCCCATGTCTGGCCGCAGCAATCGACAGCCGATCGCCATCCCTGCCGCGGGCGCGCCCTTTTTTAGCGGTCCGGTGCCGGGGGCGAAAGTGAATCGTCAGGGGGCCGGGCGGTGGACGAACGCGCGCACGAGGGGGCGGTGGGCCCATCCGCCGAGGATGGCGCGGCCACGCCCTTCTCGGCGGGCATCGCTGCGCCGGATCAGGCGCCAGCGGAGGCGCCGCAGCCGGCCTCGGCCCCCGAGTTCTCCGGGATGTTGCCGCGCGTGGCCGGGGGCGGCGCCGGCGCCGTGGCAGCGCTGGTGATTGCGCCTGTCGCCGGGCCGGCACAACCTGAAGCATCGGCGATCGAGCCGCCGGCGGCGGCGCCTGAGCGCGAGCAAGTGCCGGCCGCCTCCCCGACCGACACTGCACCCGCAATTGAGATGCCGGCGGCAGCGGAGCCCGAGCCCGAGCCCGAGCCCGAGCAAGTGCCGGTAGCCTCTCCGCCCGACATGGCGCCCGCTATCGAGGCGCCGCTGCCGCAGCCAGTGTCTCCGCCTTCCGGCATCGCTCCGCCCGTGATCCCGACCATCGCGCTGGTCCGGGCCCGCACCCCGCCCGAGCCACCGGCACTGCCGCCACGGCCGCTCGCCTACGCCCCCGCCGAGCCCTGGCGCCATCCCCTGCCCCCGCCATCGGTGCCCCCGCCCTCCCGCGTCGGCGGCGCGCGCTATCTGCGGCTGGCAGTTCGCTATGGCCTCTGGCTCCTGCTCGCCGTCTTAGGTGTCGTGCTGGCGCTGATCCTCGCCTATCGCTGGATCGACCCGCCGGCCTCTACGCTAATGCTCATGCAGCGCCTGGACGGCACGCCGATCACCCAGCGCTGGGTGCCGCTCGCCCGCATCTCGCCCAACCTGCAGCTGGCGGCGGTCCTGTCGGAGGACGCGCGCTTCTGCCGCCACTGGGGCGTCGACTGGGGCGAGCTCGAGGAGGCCATCGACCGCGCCCGCGACGGGATCCCGCGCGGCGGCAGCACCATCTCCATGCAGGTGGTCAAGAACCTGTTTCTGTGGCCGTCCAAGAGCTACCTGCGCAAGGCCATCGAGATCCCGCTCACGTATGTGGTGGAGGCGGCCTGGTCCAAGGCGCGCATCCTCGAGGTTTACCTCAACATCGCCGAATGGGGGCCGGGCATCTTCGGCGCCGATGCGGCGGCGCGCTACCACTTCAGGAAGCCGGCGAGTTTGCTGACGCCGCGCGAGGCGGCCCTGCTCGCGGTCGCCCTGCCCAATCCGTTCGAGCGCCAGGCAGGGAGCCCGGGGCCCGGCACGCAGCGCCTCGCCGACAACCTGCTGGCACGCATGCGCGTGGCGCCAGGCAACGCCGGCTGCGTGCGCGCCAGGCCGTCCGGATAGCTGCCGGCACATTGGTGAGCGGGCCACCTATGACGCCAAAGGCCTCGGACGCATACACTCTGGCCATGGGCGGCATTGGCCGTTATAAGCCGGGCAACCCGCGGGCCGAGGTCGGTCGCCGCGGCCCCCTACGCGATTGCATCTTCAGGAGAAACCGATGGCAGTCCCGAGAACCAAGATCTCGCGCATGAAGCGCGGCTCGCGCCGGTCCGCCGATGCGCTGAAGGCGCCGATCTACGTGGAAGACAAAGACTCCGGCGAGCGCCGCCGTCCGCACCACATCGACCTGAAGTCGGGCAAGTATCGTGGCAAGCAAATCCTGCAACCCAAGGCAGAGATTTGATGATCCGGCGCCGGCCTGGTCGGGGGTGCGACGCCCCGGGGCTGGTTCGCCCAATTGCCGCCGTGCTAATGGGCTAGCCTAGATGTTTGCGCGGCGCTTCCCCGTTTGCGGCCGCACTGGAGGATCGCATGACGCTCAGAGCGCTGCCGCTGATGGTCATCCCGCTCATATTCTACAACGTCGTTGCGGTATTCGCCGGCAGTGGGCCGGCCACGGGGCCGCTCGGGGCGACGATATTCAAGCTGCAGATGCTGAAGGGCGAGACCTGGGTCTTCACCTGGGGCGACCTGGTGCTGCTCGTCACATTTCTGGTGCTGTTTGCCGAGCTGGTGAAGGCGACGTACACGTCATCGATCTCACTGGTCGATCACGGTCTGTCGATGCTGGTGTTCGTGGCCTGCCTGGTCGAGTTCCTGGTGGTCAACGCGGCGGCCACGTCGGTGTTCTTCTTCGTCATGCTGGGGGCGTTCATCGACGTCGTCGCCGGCTTTACCATCGGCATTCGCGTCGCCCGCCGCGATCTGTCCATCGGCACCGAGCATTGAGCGGCCGCTCGTCTGCTGCCGCGGCAGCAGGCGGGAGCTCACTCGCGGGAGAGCTTCTCCAGCCGTGACTGGATGCCGGCGAGCTGGGCCTTGAGTTCGGCGATCTCCTCGCCCTGGCCGGCGCCCTTCTCCAACTCACCTTTCTTGGCGTCGTCGCCACCGGGCTTGCCACCCGCTGGCTTGATCTGCCCGAACGGCGAGAACATCGCCATCGCCTGCTCGAACATGGCGAGGTTCTTGCGCGCCTGCTCCTGGTAGGCCTCGAACGCGCCCGCCGGCGTGAAGGCGCCGGCGAAAGTCTTGCGGAAGCGGTCCTGCTCCTTGGTCAGCGTGTCGAGGCTGATCTGCAGGTAGCGCGGCACCAAGCGCTCGACGCTGTCGCCGTAGAAGCGGATGAGCTGGCGCAGGAAGGGGATCGGCAGCAGCGTCTGGCTGCCCATGCGGCTTTCCTGCTCGACGATGATCTGGGTCAGCACCGCGTGCGTGAGATCATCGCTCGTCTTGGCGTCGAAAACGACGAAGTCACGCCCCGATTTGACCATGGCGGCCAGATCATCGAGCGTGACGTAGGTGCTTGTCTCAGTATTGTAGAGCCGCCGGTTGGCGTACTTCTTGATGACTACCGGCTCTTTCTTGTCAGCAGCCCCGTCCTTCTTGTCCCCGGGCAGATCGGCTTTGTTGAGCATGGCGCGGATCGATCGCTAGATTGCCTGCAGATTGTGCAGTGCGCACGCTAGCACGCCAGTGCAGTGCAAGACCAGCCGTTTTCTCGCTTCCCGCTTGGACCGCCGGCGCCGAAACGCTTGCGGAGGTTCGTGTTGCAGCTGCGAATATCCGCCTGCTATCGTCGCCGGATCGCGCCCCGAGTCGTTTCGCTGCAGCGCCCGCCGCGCGCCCCTCGAATGGGTTCCTCGGACCATCATGGAGCACTGAAATGAGCAAAGATCAGTCAACCATCGTTATTGCCAGTGCCGCGCGTACGCCTGTGGGTGCGTTCAACGGTGCGCTGGCAAGCCTGCCCGCGCATGAGCTCGGCAAGGTTGCCATCAAGGCGGTGCTCGACCGGGCCCGCGTCGAGCCGGGCGAAGTCTCCGAAGTCATCCTGGGGCAGATCCTCTCGGCCGGCGCCGGCCAGAACCCGGCCCGTCAGGCCTCCATCAACGCCGGCATTCCCGTCGACGCGCCCGCCTGGGGCATGAACCAGCTCTGCGGCTCGGGCCTGCGCGCAGTGGCGCTGGGCGCCCAGCAGATCGAACTCGGCTCCTCCAAGATTGTGATTGCCGGCGGCCAGGAGAGCATGAGCCAGGCGCCGCACGTCGCGCACCTGCGCGACGGCACCAAGATGGGCGACATGAAGTTCATCGACAGCATGATCAAGGACGGCCTGTGGGATGCCTTCAACGGCTATCACATGGGCAACACGGCCGAGAACGTGGCGCGCCAGTGGCAGATCACGCGCGAGGAGCAGGACCGCTTCGCCGTCGCCTCCCAGAACAAGGCCGAGGCCGCCAGGAAGGCCGGCAAGTTCAAGGACGAGATCGCGCCCGTCACCATCAAGACGCGCAAGGGCGACACCGTGTGCGCCGAGGACGAGTACATCAAGGACGGCGTGACCTACGACTCCGTCTCCAAGCTGCGCCCCGCCTTCGACAAGGAAGGCACCGTGACGGCTGCCAACGCCAGCGGCATCAACGACGGCGCCGCCGCAGTCGTCCTGATGACGCTCGCGGAGGCCAACCGGCGCGGCATCACCCCGCTCGCCCGCATCGTCTCCTGGGCGCACGCCGGCGTCGATCCCTCGATCATGGGCACCGGGCCGATCCCGGCCTCCAAGAAGGCGCTGGAGAAGGCTGGCTGGACCGTCAAGGACCTCGACCTGATCGAGGCCAACGAGGCCTTCGCGGCCCAGGCCTGCGCCGTCAACAAGGGGCTGGGCTGGGACACCGACAAGGTCAACGTCAACGGCGGCGCCATCGCCATCGGCCACCCGATCGGGGCGTCGGGTGCCCGCGTGCTCAACACGCTGCTGTTTGAGATGCGGCGCCGCAGCGCCAAGCGGGGCCTGGCCACGCTCTGCATCGGTGGCGGCATGGGCGTCGCCATGTGCGTCGAGCGCGACTGACGCTGGAGGCGCTGGACCGATCCGGCGCATTCCGATTTAACATGATCCCCGGCCGGCATTCGCCTGGCCGGGGATTTCTTTTAGTCTGGGCCGGATAATCGGGAGGAAACAAACAATGGGTCGGGTTGCGGTCGTCACCGGCGGGACGCGGGGCATCGGGCAGGCGATCTCAGTCGCCCTCAAGAACAAGGGCTGCCGCGTGGCTGCCAACTACGCCGGCAACGACGCCGCCGCCCGGCAGTTCCAGGCCGAGACGGGCATCCCCGTCTACAAGTGGGACGTGGGCGACTTTCCCGCCTGCCAGGACGGCGTCACGCGGATTGCCCGCGACCTCGGGCCCATCGACATCCTGATCAACAACGCCGGCATCACCCGCGACGCCATGCTGCACCGCATGACCAAGGAGAATTGGGACGCGGTGATCCGCACCAACCTCGATTCCGTCTTCAACATGACGCGGCTGGTGATCGAGGGCATGCGCCAGCGCAGCTTCGGGCGCATCGTCAACATCTCCTCCATCAACGGCCGCAAGGGCCAGATGGGGCAGGCCAACTACTCGGCCGCCAAGGCGGGACTGCTCGGCTTCACCAAGGCGGTGGCGCAGGAGGGGGCCGCGCGCGGCATCACCGTCAACGTCATCGCGCCGGGCTACATCTCGACCGAGATGGTGCAGGCCGTCCCCAAGGACGTGCTCGAAACCAAGATCCTGCCGCAGATCCCGGTCGGGCGCCTCGGCACAGCCGAGGAGATCGCACGCTGCGTGACCTTCCTCGCCGGCGACGACGCCGGCTTCATCACCGGCGCCTGCCTCGACGCCAACGGCGGCCAGTACATGGCGTGATCCTGCTCGGCCGTCCCGACGGAGAACGGCGCCTCGACGCGTTGCACCCCTGACGACTTGGCGCAGGGGCGGGGCGGCCATGCCGGTTGCGACACACCACGACGTTGCGGTTGCGGCAGCGCCGGGCGCCTGGCGATCTCGTCTCGCCCTTGGCGCAATCCTGCTCCTGGCCGGGCTGCTGCGCACGCTGTGGCTGTCGCAGAACGGCTACGGGCGTACCTACTACGCCGCCGGCGTGCGCAGCATGCTGGAAAGCTGGCACAACTTCTTCTTCAACGCGTTCGACCCTGCCGGCTTCGTCTCGCTCGACAAGCCGCCGGTCGCGCTGTGGCTGCAGGTGGCCTCGGCCAAGGTGGTCGGCTTCAACGGCATCGCCATGCTGCTGCCCCAGGTGCTCGAGGGCCTCATCGCCATCGTGCTCGTCTATGCTCTCGTGCGGCGCAGCTTTGGAGAGTTGGCGGGCCTGCTCGCCGCATTGTTCCTGGCGCTGACGCCCATCAGCGTCGCCGTCGACCGGTCAAACAACACCGACAGCTGTCTCGTCATGGTGCTGCTGGTGGCCGTCTGGGCCTTCATGCGGGCGCTGGAGACCGGGCGCACCGGCTATCTGCTGGCGTCGATGGCATGCGTGGGGCTGGGCTTCAACGTCAAGATGGGCGCCGCGCTCGTGCTGGTGCCCGCAATGGCGGCGACGTATCTCGTCGCGCCGCAGCCGCGAGCATGGTTGCGCAAGATCGGCTCGTTCGGGGCTGGAGGTGGCCTGCTGATCATCGTCGCGTTGTCGTGGGCGGCGGTCTACGACCTGGTGCCCGCAGCCAGTCGACCTTATGTCGGCAGCACGACGCACAACTCGATGCTGGAGCTGGCACTCCTCCACAACGGCTTGGCGCGCTTCGTCGGGCCAGCTCGAGGTCCCGAGGCAGCCGGCAGCGAGGATCCGGTGAGCATTGCCGAGCCACCGGCCCGGCCACGGCTGTGGGACGACACTCCCGTCGGCGTCCTGCGTCTGCTCCGTCCCTACCAGGCCGCTCAAGTCGGCTGGCTGCTGCCGCTGGCCTTGGCGAGCCTGCTGCTGGGCGCCGTGCGGCACCGCCAGGGGCGGCTCTCCGCTTCCGAGGGCTGCGCCCTGATGCTCTGGGGCGGCTGGCTGCTCGGCTACTGGATCGTCTTCAGCTATGCCGGCGGGGTCTTCCACACCTACTATCTGGCGGCCCTCGCGCCGCCTGTCGCCGCGCTCGCCGGCATCGCCGTCGCGCACCTGTGGGTGCAGTCGAGATCGCGGCTGCTCCCTCTGTCCATCGTGCTCGCCGTCGCGTGGATGGCCTGGTTGAGCGCCGGCTACGTCGAGTGGCGTCCGCAGCATTGGAGCGCATGGCTTTGTGCCGGAGCAATTTCCATCGGCCTCGTCGCTGGCCTTTGCTTGTCCTGGTCCGCATGGGGAAAGCCGCCGCCATGGCGAGGCCGGCTGATCGAGCAGGCAGCACTCGCAAGCGCACTCGCCGCATTGCTGGCGATGCCGGCAGCATGGTCGCTCAGCGTCGTTCTTGTCCGTCCCAACGTCGCGGCACCGTCAGCCAACCTCGCCGCGCTGATGCGCCCTGCCGCAGAAGCCTCCGAGCAGGCGGCCAGGGCCAAGCGCGCCGAGCAGCGCCGCGGCAAGCTCGTCGCCTTCTTGCGGGCCCATCATGGCAACGAGCGCTACATCCTGGGCGTGCCGAACGCGCTGCAGGCCGCACCGATCATTGTGGCGACCGGAGTTGCGGTGATGGCGATGGGCGGCTACCTCGGGCGCGACCCAATCCTGACCCCTGCCGATCTGCAGAGACTGGCCGAGCAGGGGGAACTGAGGTTTGTCATGATCGGAGGCGCGAGCTTGGTGCAGGCCGACGCGCACCAGCAAGCGATCGCGCAATGGGTCCGCGCCAATGGCAGGCTCGTTGACCGTTCCCTCTGGTTTCCCGCCCTGCGCAGGTCAACGCCGGCGGCAACCACAACGGGCGTGCCCGCACGCTTCATTGTCGAGCGCGCCGAGCTCTATGACATCCGCCCGTCCCCTGGCTCAGCCGAGCCCCCGCGGTGATGGGTCGGTCGAGCGTGTGAGGCTCGAGGGCTGCCTCACTGCTCCGCCAGCAGGTTCTGCAGGTCGATGCGCAGCCGGCCCATGCTGAGATGGCCGTCGGGTCCTATGGGCCAGGCCTCGCGCGGCCGGTCCCAGTAGAGCTCGACGCCGTTCTGGTCGTAGTCGCGCAAATAGAGCGCCTCGCTCACGCCGTGGTCGCTGGCGCCATCGAGCTCGATGCCGGCCGCCAGCACGCGGCGATAGGCGTCGGCGAGCAGCGCTCTGGTCGGGTAGAGGATCGCCACGTGATAGAGGCCGGTCGAGCCCGGGGGCGGCGGCGAGCCGCCGAGGCTCTCCCAGGTGTTCAGCGCGATGTGGTGGTGATAGCCGCCAGCCGACAGGAACACGGCCTCGCGCCCGCGCCGCTGCGTGATCTCGAAACCCAGGACGTCGCAGTAGAACGACAGCGCCCGGTCGATATCGGCGACCTTGAGGTGGACGTGGCCGATGCGTACGCCGTCGGCGATGGGCCGGGCGGGGACGCGGTCGGTGAGCGGCTTCAGGCGGGCGGTCATGGCGGCGGCGGACATCGGGTCAAACCCCTTTCGAGAGCGGGTGCGCATTGGTTTCGGCCGGGATCGCAACGGGGCCAACGCCCTGCAGGAACCCCGCCAGGTCGTCCGTCATGTGGTGCACGTGCTCGGGCAACTCGTGCCAGGCGCGGATCTTCTGCTGCACCGGGTGGTCGTAGGTGGTGGCGGAATGCACCAGCACGGTCGTCATGCCGAGCGCGTGCGGCGCCTCCAGGTTGTGTGGCATGTCCTCGAACATGGCTGACATGCCGGCCTCCACGCCGTGCACGCGGCAGAAGTGATCGTAGCAGCTGGCGCTGGGCTTGGGTACATAGTCGGCATCGTAGATGTCGAAGATGCCCTCGAAGCAGCCGAGCACGCCGAGCTTGCCAGCGACCCGCTCGGCGTGCGCACGCGAGCCGTTGGTGAAGATGAGCTTGCGCCCCGGCAGCCGCTCGATCGCCGCGGCAAGCTCGGGATGCTCGCGCACGGGCGACAGATCGATGTCGTGCACATAGTCGAGGAAGGACTTGGGCTCCAGGCCGTGCACCTGCATCAGGCCCGACAGGGTGGTGCCGAACTGGCGATAGTAGGTTTTCTGCAGGTGGCGCGCGTAGGCGAAGGGGACGCCCAGATAGCGGGCGATGAACTCGCCCATCCTCTGGTCGACCTGGGCGAACAGGTTGCAGTCGGCGGGATAGAGCGTGTTGTCGAGGTCGAAGATCCATACGCGCGTGCGCTCGAACCCGCGCCGACGCCTCCCCTCTCCCCACTCTTCTGTGGGGAGAGGGCTAGGGTGAGGGGCAGAGGCTTGCACTGGCGTCTGTGGTTGCCCCTCACCCCAACCCTCTCCCCGCGTCGAAGCCGCGAGTGGAGACGTTGGTGTAGCGCGGGGAGAGGGAGCCCGCGGCGGCATCAGGACGCCCTCTTCGTCTTGCGCGCGACCAGCGTGCCGACGCCGTGCTCGGTGAAGAGCTCGAGCAGCACACAGTGCGGCACGCGTCCGTCGATGATGACGACGCCTTCCACGCCCGCTTCCACCACCTCGATGCAGCCCTCGATCTTGGGGATCATGCCGCCCTTGATGGTGCCGTCGCGAATGAGACCGCGCGCCTCCTCGATCGACAGCTGCTCGAGCAGCAGGCCGTCCTTGTCGAGCACGCCGGCGACGTCGGTCAGCAGCAGCAGGCGCTTGGCCTTCATGCGCGCGGCAAGCGCGCTGGCGAAGGTGTCGGCGTTGATGTTGAGCGTCTCGCCCTCGCGGCTGATGGCCACGGGCGCGATGACCGGGATGAGGTCGGAACCCGAGATGACCTCGACGATGTGCGGGTTGACCTCCGCCGGGTCGCCGACATAGCCGATGTCGACCGCCTGCATCAGGTTCGATTCGGGGTCCGGCATCTCCGTGATCTTGCGGGCGATCATCAGGTTGGCGTCCTTGCCCGAGATGCCGACCGCCTTGCCGCCCTGCCGGTTGATGGCGGTGACGATGTCCTTGTTGATGAGGCCGGCCAGCACCATCTCGACCACTTCGACAGTCGGCTTGTCGGTGACGCGCAGGCCCTGCACGAACTCGCTCTTGAGCTGCAGCCTTTTCAACATCCCGGCGATCTGCGGGCCGCCGCCGTGTACCACGATGGGGTTCACGCCGGCCTGCTTCAGCAGCACGATATCCTGGGCGAAGGCAGCGGCGAGGTCCGCGTCGCCCATGGCGTGGCCGCCGAATTTCACTACCACGGTCTGGCGGTCGTAGCGCTGCATGTGCGGCAGCGCCTCCGCCAGGATGCGCGCCTGCGTATGCGCGGTCGCCGGCGCCGCGACAGCCTCGGTTGCGTGCTTGCCCGGTCGATCCTTTGCCATGGCGGGACCTCGCGATGCCGGGAGGCAACAGCCCTCCCCCTTTCGTGCCTGTGCACTCCAGCGTGCACTTATAGCGCCCCGCCCGCCGGCTCAAAGAGATTTGCGCCGCGGGGCCCGCCCGGGCTGCACAACTTATTGAAACCACGGGCGTGTCAAGGCCGGGGCCATCGGCTAATGTCGCCCTGGGGGCTTGAACGGGATCGGGCAGCCGAGCTATGCGACGGGCGGCCGGCGCGTCTGGCCGGCGGCGGTCCGTTGTAGTTTTGCCTCCCGGGCTGCGGAGGCCAACCGAGGGTAGTCGATGCCGCAATCGTTTGCGGAAGAGTTCAAATCGATTCCCATGTCGCCCAATCTCGGCCAGAGCCTGGAGCGGGCGCACGGCTTTGCGCGTGAGCAGTCGCATCGGCTGGTCACGCTGGAGCACCTGCTGCTGGCCCTGATTGAGGACCCCGAGGCGGCGCTCATCTTGCAGTCGGCCAACGTCGATCTCGCCCGCCTCGGCACGGACGTGTCGGGCTATCTCGGCGGCCTGCTGGAGGACATGCGCACGGACCCTGGCGCCGAGCCGCGCCCCGATGCCGAGCTCCTGCGCGTGTTGCAGGCCGCCGCCTCCGCCGCGCAGCAGTCGAAACGGCGCCAGATCGACGGCGCCATCGTGCTCGCCGCCGTCGTCGGCGACGGCAAGAGCCCGGCCGCGGGTCTGCTCAAGGCCCTCGGTATGACCTTCGAGGAGGCCATCCGCGCGCTGCAGCGGGCCAACACCAAGGCGCGCCTCAAGCCGGCAGCAGCGCATCCGGCCGCACCATCCGCGCGATCCAACGGTGCCGCCGAGGCCCCGGATGCACGCCAGCTCCAGGCCGCGGCAGCCCCACCGGCCGATGATTTTCTCGCCGCGGCGCGCGCCCGCATCCAGCAGCGCGCCGCTGCTGCCAGGGGCGAGCCCGCGCCTGTGCCGCCCCGTCCAGTCGAGACGCCTGCACCGCCTGTAGCCGCGCCCCCCGAGTCGGCGGACCCGCCTGCGGCCGCACCGGCCGCGCCCGCGCCTGATGCGGAGCCGCTAGAAGAGGAGCTCCTGTCCGCCGAGGACACCGAGGCGGCGGCGCCAGAGTCCGCCGCGCAGCGGCCAGGCCGGCCGAGCTGGACGCCGCCGCCCGAGCCGCGCCCCCCGCCGCCCGTCACGCGCCCGCCGCCCCAGCCGATCAGTCGTGCGGGCAATCCGTTCCCCGCCCGGGCGCTGCAGCCCGGCGAGGGCCCTCCGCGCCCGCCGTTGCCGCCGCGCTCCGCGCAGGCCGGGCCGTCGCCGCGCATGCCCTGGCCGGACAGCGGCGAGAGAGCCGGCGCCATGCCGCCCGCGGCCGCCAACGGCAGTCTGGCACGGCCCTATGCCGCGTCCGGTGCCGAGCCGACGCCGGCCGCGCCGGTGCCGTGGTCTCAGCCGGCCCAGCGCGGCGGCAAGCAGGCCGGGCGCGGTCCGCTGCTCGAGAACGTGCCGCGCCGCATGCGCGTCGGCGTCCCCGCCACGGCCGAGGTGCGCATCGCCCGTGACAAGATCGAGGGCCTGATCCTGGCGCTCAACGGCCCCGCCATGGGCTCTCGCCCCGGCGCGCTGGTGACACGGGCGCTGTCGGTGCGGCTCAAGGCGCCCGACGGCGGCTTCTGGATCGAGCCCACCTCGCCGGAGACGCAGTGGGTCGAGAGCGCCCTGAGCCTCGTCCACGACGACTATGCCGCCTGGCGCTGGACCGTGCTGCCACGGCAGCGCGGCCGGGGGCGGTTGCTGTTGACGGTGTCGGCGCGCTCGGTCGGGCCGGACGGTGTTGCCGGCGAGTCGGCCCCGCCCGACCGCATGATCGAGGTCAGGGTGCGCGCCAACCACGCGCGCGCCGCGCTTCGCCTCGGCGGCTGGATTGCCGCCATCTCGATCGGCGTGGTCATCGGCTGGCTCGGCGCAAACGTCGTGGCGCCCGCCATCCAGGCAGCCAGGACGGCGCTGGGCTTCTAGCCGCTCCCGGTTCTGCCTCTCATCCGCCTCCCACACAAACTCCACAATTCGGTGCGCCAATGCTGCTGCGCTGCCCCTCCTGCGTTCGGGGGATGCGGGGGGCGGCCCGAGGGGACGATCAAGGTGCCTTTGGCTGCATGGGTTGCGGGCCATGCCGTCGGGGGCCGGTCAGTATCGCGTAGGGGGAGTCCATGAAGATTGGCAGGCACCTCGACGGGCACGGCCCCGTGGAGGTCAAGAACGGTAATGCGGCCCCGATCCAGCGGCGACGGCCTTTTGTCAATGGCGAGGTGGCAAGCCTCGGCGCGCGGCTTTCCGAGATCCTGTCGCAGGAGACGCCCGACGAGCTGCTGGCCCGCCTCGGCGAGTTCAAGCGCTCGGTGGAGGACGCCCTGAAGCGCTCCTCCAGCGCCTTCCAGATCCTGCGCCAGCTCGAGGAGAGCGGCCTCAGGGACTGCGCGCGCTGCACGCACGAGCTCGAGGAGCGTCTGGCCGGCAACCCGCATTACCTGGTGCTCGCCAAGATCGAGGAAGCAGAAAAGCTCGTGTCGCAAATGGTTGCAGTACGGCTCTAGTGTGATGATCGAGAAGTCCGCTACATCGCGTTGGGCTAGGTTCGAGAGCGGACTTCTCGATCTGAATCACACTAGAATCATCAATTGGCGAGTGTCCGTCAGATCACGAAATTCGTTCCGAGTTCGCCGCACACTGCGACGAATTTCGCGATCAGGACACTAGCGCGACACGGCGGCTGGGCTGCCGCGGGATGGGGAGGCTGGTCGATGTCACGAGGCATCTTCGGCGGACGCAGAGGCAGACCGGACGCCGAGCCGGTCTGGCCGCAGCCGGGCGGCGAGCTCGTGCCGCAGGAGCGGCTTGTGCCTGCGCCGCCTGCGCCCCCTGCCAGAGCGCTCGAGGCCGCCGATCGGGCCCGGGCCCCCGAGCGCGAGCTGCTGGAGCGGATCGCGGCCTTCCGCGGCGAGGTTGCCGACGCTCTCTATGAGCATTCCAAGGACTACCAGATCCTCTGCAACCTCACGCACGCCGACCTGAACGCCTGCGACGACATCATCGGCGAGCTGCGCCGCCGCCTCGCCGGCAACGCGCACTACGCCGTGCTCGCCAAGCTCGATGAGGCCTACGCCTTGGCCGAGGTGCAGGTTGCGAGCGAGGGCAGTTAGGGCGTGCACGCAACGAACTCACGCCAGCGCAGATAATTCGCCAGCGTCTTGGTCAGGTTCCGGCACTTCTCGGACCAAGTCCGCATTTGCGGCCGTAGTCGGCACTTGGCTGCATCTTGGACGTTGAGGACACGACCTGGTGCCCTTCACGCCACGACAAGCGGCTCGCCGAAGCCGTAGACCTTGCGCAGGGCCGCACAGATCTCTCCGTGCGTGGCGCTGGCGCAGGCGGCCTCCACCACGTGCTCGTAGACGTTCTGGGTGCTGCCCTCGGCGGCGCGCGCCAGCGCGTCGAGGGCCCGGCCGACATCGGCCTGGCTGCGCCCGGCCTTGAAGGCCTTGAGCCGCCTGAGCTGCGCCTCGAGCTTCCGGCGCGGCGGCGGCTTCAGCGCCTCGCGCGCCTCCTCCTCCTCGGCCGGCACGCGGTGCTTGTTGACACCCACCACCGTCTGGGCCCTGCTGTCGACGCGCTCGGCGAAGGCCAGCGCCGAGTCGCCGCAGATCTGCTGCGGGGTGCCGGCCTCGACTGCGCGGTACATGCCGCCGGCCGCATCGATGCGCGCGATCACCGCGCGGATCTTGGCCTCCATCGCGTCGGTCAGCGCCTCGACGTAGTAGGAGCCGCCCAGCGGATCGATGACGTCGGTCAGATGCGCCTCCTCCTTCAGGATGTTCTGGGTGGCGATGGCGATGCGGGCCGCCTTCTCGGTCGGCACCGACATCACCTCGTCGTAGGAGTCCGTGTGCAGTGACTGCAGCCCGCCGAAGATGCCGGCCATGGCCTGCACGCCGACGCGGGCGATGTTGTTGAGCGGCTGCTCGCGCGTCAGGTCCACGCCGGAGGTTTGCCCGTGGAACTTGAAGCGCCACGAGCGGGGATCCTTGGCCCCGAACCGCTCGCGCGCAAGCTCGGCCCAGATGCGCCGGCCGGCGCGGAACTTCGCCACCTCCTCGAAGAAGCTGATCGATATGTCGAAGAAGAAGGTGAAGCGCGGCAGGAACTGATCGGGCTTCCAGCCCCGCTCGAGGCAGTCGGTCGCGTACTGTATCGCCGAGGACAGCGTGAGCCCCATCGCCTCGACCGGCGTGGCGCCCGCCTGCTGCATGTGCTGGCCGACCACCGACAGCGGGTTCCACTGCGGCAGGTGCTGGCGGGCGAAGGCGATGTGGTCGAGTAGCACGCGGCGCGCGCCCGGCAAGGCCAAGCGGAAGAACATGTGGTTGGCGACGAAGTGGGAAAGATAGTCCGACTGGTTGGAGGTGCCGGCGATGCGCTCCCAGGCAATGCCGCGTCTCCTCGCGACAGCCAATTCCAAGGCCAGCAGGGTGAACGGCGAGGGATCGTTGAGCGAGGTCGAGACGTCGCCCAGCGGAATGCCGTCGAGGCAGATTTCCATGTCCTCGACCGTGTTGACGGTGGCGCCGCAGGTGCCGAGTATCTCGACCGGCACCTCGTCGGCATCGTAGCCGCGGTAGACCGAATTGCACGGGATCAGCGAGACGGCGGTGGCGCCGTGCGCCAGGATGGTCTTGAGACGCCGGTTGTAGTCCTCCGGCACGCCGAGCCCGATCAGCTGGCGCTGGGTCCAGGTGCGGCCGCGGTGCATGCTGGGGTAGATGCCGCGCGTCATGGGCAGCTGGCCGGGGAAGCCCAGCGCCTCCATGTAGCGCTCCGCTGCCGCGCTTCCTGGCCAATCCTCGGGCGTGTAGAGCGGCTTGATCTCGACGCCGGAGCGGTTCTTCGGGTTGGCCTTGCCGTCGGCGCCCGCCTGCAGCTCGCTGCGCCAGCGCCCGCGCGCCGTTTCGAAATCCGACAGCGGCAACGGCACCGCCTTGGTGGCGCCCGTCCGTTTCGCCCGCCTGGTCATGCCAGTGCCTCCCAGCTGTCGCGCCCCTGTCAGCGGGGCTGTCGTTCGTGTCCGAAGAAGCCGCGGCCTTGCTTGCGCATGGCGCTCCGCCTGGCAGCGTAGCCCGCCACGCACAGGGCAGCCACCGCAACGCCGAGCCCCGTGTGCCCGGCCGCCAGCAGCAGCGCTGCGCCGGCCACCACCAGCAGAAAGGCGAAGGTCCACTCGCGCGCGAACTGCGCTGTCCCGCCCGCGGCCGGTTTCACGCCAGCATCTCCTTCTCCTTGGCCGCTTGCGCCTCGGCGGCGAGCCTGGCGACGACGCCGACGATCTCATCGCGCGCGGCCCCCGGATGGAACACGTGCCGCACGCCGGCCTTGGCCAGCTTCTTCTCGTCGTCGTCGGGCACGATGCCGCCGACCACGACGGGGATGTGGGCGAGCTTGGCCTTCTTCAAGGCCTTCATGAGCTTGGGCACCAGCAGGTGGTCGGTGGCGAGCGAGGAGATGCCGATCACGTCGATGTCCTCCTCCTCGGCGAGCCGGATGACCTGGCCGATCTGCTGCCACGGCGGCGTGTAGAGCACCTCCATGCCGGCATCGCGCAAGAAGGCTGCCACCACGCGGCTGCCGCGGTCGTGACCGTCGAGCCCGATCTTGGTGACGAGGACCTTGGGCGGGTGGGTGGATTTGGGTGGGCGCATCATGCACTCTGGTCATGCGGTTATGTCTATGGTGAGCCAGGGCTTGCCCGATGTGAAGGGGTGTCATCCCGGGCTCTATCGGGATCCAGGGTTCAACGGCCTCCCCGGCGCTGTTGTGCGATAGCCGCTGCCTCGGGCGCAGGTGGATCGCTGGATCGCGGGGCCAAGCCCGGCGATGACGCGTCGCGGCTCTGGCCAGGCCCGAGCGTCGTCATCTGGTGCGAGCAGCTCTCGGTCCTGATCTCGCCGACCGACCTGTCGTCCAGGAGCTGAGCGGCGGGCCCGCCCAAAAAAACAGACAGGCGCCGCGTGCGGCGCCTGTCCATGTGTGCCTGCGCAGCTCGTTGGCTCAGGTGGTCACGGCCGTCAGCACGTAGCCATTGCCGTCCTTGGCGAGCGTGCCGGCGCCCGGCATGCCCCAGTGGTAGCCGGTCAGCATGATCTTGTCGGCGACAGCGCGGTCGAAGGTGCGCCGGCGCGAGGCTTCCGCTATTGCCGCATCCTGGTCGACGATGAGGTGCCAGCCGGGATTGCGTACGTTGAATGCCGGAATGTTCGTGACATCGCCCAGCACGATCAGCTGCTGGCTGCCCGAGGCCACGTGATAGCTCGTGTGCCCCGGCGTGTGGCCGTGCGTGGGAATCGCGCGCACGCCCGGCACCACCTCCTTGTCGCCGGCATGCTGCGTCAGGTTCTTCCAGGTCGGCATGGTCGCCTGCACGCGCTTGGGGATGCCCTGGCGCGCTTCGGGCAGCGCCGCGATGGTCGCCGGGTCCGCCCAGTATTTGTACTCGGCCTCCGGAACGATGACCGGCGTATTGGCGTAGACCTGGGCGTTCTCCTTCGTCAGCAGCCCGTAGATGTGGTCGGGGTGGAAGTGGGTGACGATGATGGCGCTGAGCTTGGAGAGATCGATGCCCGCAGCCTTCGCATTCTCGGCCAGGTGCCCGAAGTTCGGATTGCCCGTCGCGAGTCCGTTTCCGGAGTCGAACATGATCTGCCGGTCGCCGAGCTTGACGATCGTCACGGTGTAGGCGTTCGGCACCTTCTCGTCGGCCAGGCCCGCCGTCTTCAGCGGCGTCTTGACGTCATCGACCGAGGCGTTCTTGACGAAAGTCGGGTTGTGGTCGCGCTCGATGGTCGCATCGAGCACTTGCGTGACCTCGATGTCGCCCACCTTGAAGCGGTGGAACTTCAATCCCTTGGGATTGAGAGTCGTGGGCGAGGCGCCCTGTTGGGCGTGCGCGGATGGAATGATCTCGATCGCCTTGTCGAGGCCGAATGCGGCGCCTGCGGTGGCGGCCGTAAGCACGAAACTGCGGCGCGATATGTGGGTCATTGGGCTCTCCCTGGTCGGTTCGTTTGTTTATCAATGAATCGGTGCTGGCGCCGGGCGGGGCGCGCACGGCCCAAGCTACCGCCTGGGCGAGCCCGGCCGAGATCACATCAAATTGATGGAACAATCCGCACACCCGGACGTCGCTAGTCCTCGTCGTCGAGGCCGAGCAGGCCGACGTTGCCGCCGGTGGCCGTGATGTCGGTCGTGCGCACGCGCTCGGTGGCAAAGCGGGAGAGGTAGTTGGGTCCGCCGGCCTTGGGTCCGGTTCCGGACAGGCCCTCGCCGCCGAACGGCTGCACGCCGACCACGGCGCCGATCTGGTTGCGGTTGACGTAGAGGTTGCCGACGCGAGCGCGCTTGGCGACGAAATCGGCGACCGCGGCGATGCGGCTGTGCAGGCCCAGCGTCAGGCCGTAGCCCGACGCGTTGATGGCGTCGACCACCCGGTCGAGGTGGCCGCCCGCAAAGCGCACGACGTGCAGGATCGGCCCAAATACCTCTTCCGTCAGCATCCCCGCGCGCTCTATCGCGTAGACCGCCGGCGTGACATAGGTGCCGTCCTGGCAGTCGTCCGGCATCGCCAGGTCGACCAACTCCTTCGCCTCCGCGCGCATGCGCTGCTTGTGGGCCTCGAGCTTGTCCTTGGCGTCCCTGTCGATGACGGGGCCGACGTCGGTGGCATAGTCGAGCGGGTCGCCCACCTTCAGCGTCTCGACCGCGCCGACCAGCATCTCGAGCATCGTCTCCGCCACGTCCTCCTGCACGAAGAAGAGGCGCGCCGCCGAGCAGCGCTGGCCGGCCGAGTCGAACGCCGAGCGCACCAGGTCGCGCACCACCTGCTCGGGCAGCGCGCTCGAGTCGGCGATCATGGCGTTCAGACCGCCGGTCTCGGCGATGAAGGGCACGATGGCCCCGCGCCGTCTGGCTAGCGCCTCGTTGATCGCCCAGCCGGTAGCGTTGGAGCCGGTGAAGACGACGCCGGCGACGCGCTCGTCCCGCACCAGCGCCGCCCCCACCTCGCCGGCGCCGGGCAGCAGATGCAGCGCGCCCGGTGGCACGCCCGCCTCGTGCAGCAGCTGGACGGCGAGGAAGGCGACGATGGGCGTCTGCTCGGCCGGTTTGGCGAGCACCGGGTTACCGGCCGCCAGCGCCGCTGCCACCTGTCCCGTGAAGATGGCGAGCGGGAAGTTCCAGGGCGAGATGCAGGCGAACGGCCCGCGCCCCCTGAGCGCCAGCGTGTTGGTCTCCCCCGTCGGACCTCTGAGTGATACAGGCGCGCCGAATAGCCGGCACGCTTGCGCCCCATAGTAGCGCAGGAAGTCGACCGCCTCGCGCACGTCTCCGAGCGCGTTGTCGAGCGTCTTGCCGGCCTCGCGCACCATCACCGCCATCAGCCGGACACGGTCGCGCTCGAACAAGTCCGCGGCCCTGTCCAGGATCGCGGCGCGCGCCGATCCGCCGAGCCCGTCCCAGGCGTCGGCGGAGGCGACCGCGCTTGCGAGCGCCGCTTCGATGGCGTGGGCGTCGGCTGAGCGCACCGTGCCGACGCGCTGGCGCCGGTCGTGAGGCGAGAGGATGAGCTCGACGGGGTCGCTGCCGCCCCGCACCTCGCCATCGACGATCGGCGCCGCGGCAAGCGTGCCCTTGAGCTCGCCCGCGATCGCCTGGATGAGCGGCCCGCGCACCGCCGGCTCGGTCAGTGCCAGCCCGGCGCTGTTGCGCCGCTCCGGCAGGTAGATCTCGGGTGGCCGCGCCAGCCGCCGCAGCGGCCGGCCGCGCTCGGCCTCCACTCGGGCGACTGGGTCGGCGATGATCGCATCGAGAGGGGCGGTTTCGTCGGCCAGGCGATTGACGAAGGAGGTGTTGGCGCCGTTCTCGAGCAGGCGGCGCACCAGGTAGGCGACGAGGTCCTGGTGCGGGCCTACGGGAGCGTAGATGCGGGTCGGCACGCCGAGCTTGGCCTCGCCGACGACCTCCTCGTAGAGCGCCTCGCCCATGCCGTGCAGGCGCTGCAACTCGTAAATCCGCCCGGCACCGGCCACGTACACCGATGCGATCGACTGGGCGTTGTGGGTGGCGAGCTGCGGGAAGAAAGCCACGGGCTCCGACAGCAGCATGCGCATGGCGGCGAGGTAGGACACGTCCGTGTGCACCTTGCGCGTGAAGACGGGGTAGTCGGCAAGACCCCTCTCCTGCGCCCACTTGATCTCGCTGTCCCAGTAGGCGCCCTTGACGAGGCGCACGGGGATGCGCTTACCGCCGAGCCCGGCGAGGCCCTTGAGCCAGTGCAGCACCGGCATGGCGCGCTTGCCGTAGCCCTGCACGGCCAGGCCGAGGCCCGGCCAGCCGTCGAGCGCCGGATCGAGGAAGGCTTGGCCGAACAGGCCGAGGCTCAGATCGAGCCGGTCCTGCTCCTCCGCGTCGACCGTGAGGGCGATGCCGTGCCGTCGTGCGGTGCGGGCGAGTTCGATCAGCCGTGGCAGCAGCTCCGCCTCGAGCTGCGCCGCTTTGGCGGCCTCGTAGCGCGGATGGATGGCCGAGAGCTTGACCGAGATGCCCGGCCGCGCCACCAGGTCCTGTCCGTCGCGGGCGGCAAGCGGTGCAGCCGCTCCGATGGCCGCAATCGCGCTCATGTACCGGTCGAGGTATCGCTCGGCGTCCCTCTCCGTCTTGGCTGCCTCGCCCAGCATGTCATAGGAGAAGCGGTAGCCTTTGGCCTCCAGAGGCGCCGCGCGGTCGAGCGCCTCCTCGATGGTGCGGCCCAGCACGAAGTTGTCGGCCAGGATGCGCATGGCCTGGCGCAGCGCCTGGCGGATCAGCGGCTCGCCGGAGCGCGCGATCAGGCGCTTGAGGACGCCGGCCGGGCCGGTGCCCTTGTCGGCGCCGAGCTTGACGACGCGGCCCGTCAGCATCAGGCCGAAGGTGGAGGCGTTGACGAACAGGCTGTCGGAGGCGCCCAGGTGCCTGTCCCACTGGCCGCCGCCGATCTTCTCGGCGATGAGGGCGTCGGCGGTGTCGGCGTCGGGGATGCGCAGCAGCGCCTCGGCGAGGCACATCAGGATGATGCCCTCCTCGGAGGTGAGGCCATATTCGTGCATGAAAGCGTCGACGCCGCCGTGCTCGTGGCGGTTGGCGCGAGCGGCCTTGACCAGGCGGGCCGCCAGCTCGGCAATGCGCCGGCGCTCCTCGGGCAGGGCCGCCGCGCGCTCGGCAAGACGCGCAACGAGCGCCGTTTCATTCTCCAGGAACACTGCCGCAATCTCGTCGCGCGGCGGTGGCTGTTGCCGATTCACTGGTGCGTCTCCGCTCACACCGTCATCCCGGCGCCGCGAGTGCCCGTCAGGGCGCGAGCGGGACCAGGCCGGGACCCATGCACGGCTCCTCGGGCTCTTCCGTCAATGCGATGTCGCAATTCATCCGCGGAACCTGTTGACAACCTCGCCCGTCCGCGGCCGCATCGTCTCGCAAGCTTGCACCATAGAGCAAGGGTTGATGTGCATGGGTCCCGGCTTGGTCCCGTTCGCGCCCGCGCGAAGCTCCTCTGTGCGCGCCTCCGGCACGACGCCGGGATGACGGCGGAGCGGGCAATCTCGCTCGGATGATTGGTCAAACCGCAGCAGGCGCGGCCGGCAGGTAGCCGCGCGCGGTGAGCGCATGGAAGCGCCACAGCAAGAGCAAGGCGAAGGCAGCGGTGCCGAGCGACAGGCCGATCCACACGCCCGTCGGCAGGGCCTGGGCCGCATCCCCGCCGGAAGGCGGCGGCGTGATGGCCGCGCGCTAGGTTGGCTGTCTCCGGCAGGCTTCGCTGCGGCGGCGAGGCTTGCCATCGGCGCTGCCGCATGCGACGTGAGCCTGGCAGAGCAAGGGGATTCGCGGGGGCTGCGGCCTCCCATGTTGGTGGCGTTGCTTGAAGGGTGACATCCACGCCAGCAACGGGCCACAGCCATGCCAGCCTTCCGTCTCGGCGCCTTGCGGGACCTATTCGGCAAGTCGGACGTCAGCAAGGACAAGCGCGCCGGCCCGGAGCTCGGCAAGGTCGAAACGGCCGCGCGGCCTGCTCCCCCCGCGTCCGAACCGGAAAAGTCTGCCGAGCTGTTCGAGCTGGAGCCGAGAGAGAAGCCTGTGGTTCGCCCCGTCCGCAAATCCGCCGAAGCGTCAGACAGCTACACCGCCGCCGATATCGAGGTATTGGAAGGCCTCGAGCCCGTACGGCGGCGGCCCGGCATGTACGTCGGCGGCACCGACGAGAAGGCGCTGCACCACCTGTTCGCGGAGGTGATCGACAACGCCATGGACGAGGCGGTGGCCGGCCACGCCACCTGGATCGAAGTGGAGCTCGAAGTCGACGGCTTCCTCATCGTGACCGACAACGGCCGCGGCATCCCGGTCGATCCGCATCCCAAGTTCAAATCCAAGTCCGCGCTTGAAGTGATCATGACGACGCTGCACTCGGGCGGCAAGTTCGACAGCAAGGTCTACAACACGTCGGGCGGCCTGCACGGCGTCGGCGTCTCCGTCGTCAACGCGCTGTCGGAGACGCTCGAGGTGGAGGTGGCGCGCGGCCAGCAGCTCTACGCCATGGCCTTCAGCCGCGGTGCCCCGCAGGGCAAGCTGCAGAAGCTGGGGCCCGTCAAGAACCGGCGCGGCACCAAAGTGCGCTTCCGGCCGGACGAGAAGATCTTTGGCAAGGGCGCCACCTTCAAGCCGGCGCGTCTCTTGCGCATGGCCCGCTCCAAGGCCTACCTGTTCGGCGGCGTCGAGATCCGCTGGGCGTGCGCCAAATCGCTGATCACGGACGACACGCCCGAGAAGGCCACCTTCCACTTTCCCGGCGGCCTCAAGGAGTACCTCGAGGCCACCATCAACGGGCAAACGCGCGTCACCAAGGACATCTTCGCCGGCCGCGTCGAGAAGCAGGGCGGGCACGGCTCGGTCGAGTGGGCCGTGTGCTGGGTCGCCGACGAGGACGGCTTCCTCAACTCCTATTGCAACACCATCCCGACGGCCGACGGCGGCACGCACGAGAACGGCTTGCGCTCCGCGCTGTCGCGGGCCTTGCGCGACTTCGGCGAGCGCGTCGGCAACCGCCGCGCCGGCCAGATCACCGCCGACGATGTGCTCGGCACCGCCGCCGCCATGCTCTCGGTTTTCATCCGCGAGCCCGAGTTCCAGGGCCAGACCAAGGACAGGCTCGCCACCCAGGAGGCCACCCGCATCGTCGAGGGCACGGTGCGCGACGCCCTCGATCACTGGCTGGCCGATAGCCCCCAGCAGGCAACCAAGCTGCTCGACTGGGCCATCGACCAGGCCGAGGACCGCCTGAAGAGGAAGCGCGAGAAGGAAATCGGCCGCCAGTCCGCCACCCGCAAGCTGCGCCTGCCCGGCAAGCTCGCCGACTGCAGCCTCAACTCCAAGCAGGGCACCGAGATCTTCATCGTCGAGGGCGATTCGGCTGGCGGCTCGGCCAAGCAGGCACGCAACCGCGAGACCCAGGCCATCCTGCCGCTGCGCGGCAAGATCCTCAACGTCGCCAACGCGTCCTCGCAGAAGCTCTCGCAGAACCAGCTGTTGTCGGACCTGGTGCAGGCCCTGGGGGTCGGCACGGGCGCCAAGTACCGCGACGAGGACCTGCGCTACGAGCGCGTCATCGTCATGACGGATGCCGACGTCGACGGCGCCCACATCGCCTCGCTGCTGATCACCTTCTTCTACCAGGAGATGCCGGAGCTGATCGAGCAGGGCCACCTCTTTCTGGCGATGCCGCCACTCTACAAGCTCACACACGGGGCCAAGTCGGTCTACGCCCGCGACGACAAGCACAAGGACGAGCTGATCAAGCGCGAGTTTGCCGCCAACGCCAAGGTCGAGGTCAGCCGCTTCAAGGGGCTGGGCGAGATGAACGCCTCCCAGCTCAAGGAGACGACCATGAACCCGGCCGTGCGTACGCTGCTCAAGGTCGAGATCGCCGACGACAGGGCCACCGTGACCGAAGCGGTCAACGCGCTGATGGGCTCCAAGCCCGAGGCCCGCTTCCGCTTCATCCAGGAGCGCGCCGCCTTCGCCAAGGATCTGGACATCTGAGCCGGTCACGCTAGCCGCGGCCACCGCTCGAATGGAGCCGGCACTGGGGTCGCCGCTGGGCCGGCGAAGGCGGTGAAAAGCGTCCCCGTAGCCAACTTTGCCCTGGCTCTGCCTTGGTTGAGGCGCTAGCTAAAGTCATTGGTCCGAATCCGGCCGGGGGCGGATGGCGCACGCACACAATAGACGCAGCAGACGCAGCTTGCTGCAGGACGCAGGGGGTCTTGCCTGCGCGCTCGCCTGCGCCACTCTGCTGGCGGCCTGCGCCGGCACCGCGCCGCCCGATCTGACGACGCAGGCGGCTCCGCAAGTGCCAACCGACACCGCAGGGCTCGACAAGCGGCGCATGGTCAAGGTGGCGCTGTTGGTGCCGCTGTCGGCGCAGGGCCACGCCGGCCTGATCGGCAAGAGCCTCAAGCAGGCGGGCGAGCTGGCGCTGTTTGAGCGCGACAGCCCGAGCCTGCAGCTGATCGTCAAGGACGACAAGGGCACGCCCGAGGGCGCCAAGGCCGCGGCCGAGGAGGCGATCAAGGGCGGCGCCACGCTGATCCTGGGGCCGCTGTTTGCCAAGTCGGTGCCGGCGGTGTCGCAGGTGGCGCGGCCGGCCAACGTGGCGGTGGTCACCTTCTCCAACGACCGCCAGGTGGCCGGCAACGGCATCTACCTGTTGAGCTTCCAGCCGGCACCCGAGGTTGTCCGCGTCGTGGCGTACGCGGCCCAGCAGGGCAAGCGCCGGTTCGCGGCGCTGACCCCCGAGGACGCCTTCGGCAGAATCGCGGCCGCGAGCTTCCGGGAGGCCGTGGGCCGCGCCGGCGGCACGGTCGTCGCCAGCGAGTCCTACCCCGTCTCCGCCAACGGCGTGCTCGAGCCCTTGCGCCGGGTGAGCGCCGTCATCCAGGCGGCGGAGGCCGCCGGCGCCCCGGTCGACGCGCTGTTCGTGCCGGGCGGGCAGGAGAACCTCGAGATCATCGCCCGGCTGCTGCCGCAGGCCGACATCGATACCGACAAGGTGAAGCTGATCGGCACTGGCGGCATGGACTACCCCAACGTCGGCCGCGACGCCAAGCTCGTCGGCGCCTGGTATCCGGGGCCCGATCCGCGCGGCTGGAACGACTTCGCGCAGAAATTCGCCAAGAGCTACGGGCAGGCGCCGCCGCGCATCGCCGGCCTGGCCTACGACGCCGTCAGCCTGGCGATCGCGCTGTCGGGCGGGGCGGACGAGCAGCGCTATACGGCGGCCACCCTGACGCGGGCCGGTGGGTTCACCGGCATCGACGGCACCTACCGGCTGCTGCCCGACGGCACCACCAGCCGGGCGCTCGCCATCCTGGAGGTGCAGAAGTTCGGTGTCGCCGTCATCGATGCGCCGTCGGGCGTCTCGGCCAGTCCATCGCCGGCGGCGCCCGCCGTCACCGGTGCGACCTCGACCTTGCTCAACATCTTCAACCTCAACTGAGGGACGCGCGGCGATGCATGCCGCGCCATCGTGGCTTGCTATTCCGGCACGGCTGCCGTCTGCCCGGGCGACCGGACCAGCGCCGACGACAGGCGCAGCACGACCTCGTTGAGGACGAAGCGCCCGGACCGGCTGGCGCGCAGCCGGCTCACCCCGCAGCGCTCGAGGAGGCCAAGGGCAATCAGCTCATCGACGGCGTGCGCGGCCGGCGTCAGGCCGCCCACGGCGGCCAGCCGGTCGAGGTCGATGCCCTCGGTGAGCCGCAGGCCCATCAGCAGGGCCTCGTCGGCCGCCTCTGCCGGCGTGAGCGGCGCGGCTTCGCTGAGCCCGTGCCCGTCCGCCTCGACGCGGGCCGCCCAGCGCTCGGGATTGCGCTCTGTGGTGGTTGCCTGGCGCGTGCCGGCGACGATGACGCGGCCGTGCGCGCCGGGCCCGATGCCGGCATACTCGCCGTAGCGCCAGTAGAGCAGGTTGTGGCGGCATTCCTCGCCCGGGGCGGCGTGGTTGGAAACCTCGTAGGCGGGAAGGCCCGACGCCTCGGTCAAGTCCTGCGTGATCTGGTAGAAGGCATGCGCGGTCTCGGGGTCGGGGATGGCGAGCTTGCCGCGCGCATGCAGCTCGGCAAACGGTGTGTCTGGTTCGATGGTGAGCTGGTAGAGCGACAGATGCCGGCCAGCCAGTGCCAGCGCGTCGCTCAGCTCCGCGCGCCAGGCGGCCGGGGTCTGGCGCGGCCGAGCATAGATCAGATCGAAGGAGAAACGCTCGAAGGTGTCGCGCGCGACGGCAAGCGCAGCGCGGGCCTCCGCGGCGGTGTGCAGGCGACCGAGGCTGCGCAGGACGGCGTCGTCGAGGGACTGCACGCCGAGCGAGACGCGGTTGACGCCGGCGGCGCGGTAGCCGCGGAAACGGTCGGCCTCCACGCTCGACGGGTTGGCCTCCAACGTGATCTCGGCGTCGGGCTCGATGGTCCAGTGGCCGGCGATCGCGTCGAGAATCGCGCCGACGGTTGCCGCCGACATCAGGGACGGTGTGCCGCCGCCGAGGAAGATGCTCCCGACCCGGCGGCCCGGCGCCAGGCGCGCCCAATGGTCGAACTCGCGCAGATAGGCGCGCAGGAACCGGCCCTCGTCGATGCCGCCCGCCCGTACGTGGCTGTTGAAGTCGCAGTAGGGGCACTTGGAGGCGCAGAACGGCCAATGCACGTAGACGCCGAAGCCGGCGTCCTCAACCCGCACCGCCGCCGAGGCAGGTGCGTGCGAAGAGAGCGAAGGCGCGGGCGCGGTGGCTGATCGCATGCTTGGCATCTGGCTCCATCTCCCCGAAGGTCAGCGCATGTCCCTCGTGAACGAACATCGGATCATAGCCGAATCCTTTGCTCCCGCGCGGCGGCCACACGAGATGGCCGTAGGTTTTGCCCTCGAAGGCCTCGCTTTGCCCGTCCGGCCAGGCGAGGCAGAGCGCGGCCATGAAGTTGGCGCGCGGGCCCGGCTTTGCGTCCCAAGCGCCCTGGGCGCTCAGTTCGTCGCGCACCCGCTGCATGGCGACGGCGAAATCCTTGGCCGGACCGGCCCAGCGGGCCGAATAAATGCCGGGCGCACCGCCGAGCGCCTCCACCTCCAGGCCAGAATCGTCGGAGAGCGCCGGCAAGCCCGAGGCCCGCGCTGCCGCTTCGGCCTTGAGCTTGGCGTTGGCTGTGAACGTGCTGCCGGTCTCCTCCGGCTCGGGTAGCCGCAGGTCTGCGGCCGAGACGACAGAGAGCCCGTGCGGCGCCACCAGATCGAGGATCTCGCGCACCTTGCCGGGGTTGTGGCTGGCGACGACGAGACGAGTGCCGCGGGGAAGGCTGCGTCCAATTTGCGTCATCCCGGCGCCGCTCGCGAGCGAAGCGAGAGAGCGGGACCAGGCCGGGACCCAGCCACCTCGCCGTCGACTCTCCGGTACTCGCGGGCGAGGACGCTCCTCGTCGGCTGTAGGAACGGTGCATGGGTCCCGGCCTGGTCCCGCGAGCGCCCTGTCGGGCACTCTCGGCGCCGGGATGACGTTGCTGGTAGTGGGCAGGCAGCGCGCAGTGACAGGCTCATCACTCGAGCCCCCAGATGCGCGGCTCGGCGAACTCCAGGCAGTTGCCGGCGGGGTCGCGGAAGTAGATCGAGCGCCCGCCGCCCGGCCACTCGAAGTCGGCCTCGATGACGACGCCCTTGGCCTCGAGCTGCCTGCGCCAAGCCTCGAGTTCGGCCGCGGAGGCGCGAAAACAGATGTGGCCTGGCCCATCGGCGCCGTGCGGGGGTACCGGCAGCGCGCCCGGGGCCGGCGGCACGCGGGTCGCATCCGGATTGAAGATCAGCAGCACCTGGTCGCCGCAGCGATAGAAGAGGTGCCGGGCCGCCACCTTGGTGAAGGGCTCCAGGCCCAGCGCATCACGATAGAAGGTCTCGGTCGCAGCTAGGTCGCGCGCGTAAAGGACGGTTTCGAGAATGCCGGTCGGGATCACTTGGCATTGCCCTCCGAGCAGGCCGAGCGGCCCAAATTCCCCTCTCCCCCGTAAGGACGGGGAGAGGGGGTGCCTCACGCCACGGTCAGCTTCTGCAGCTGGACGAGTTCGGCGATGCCCTTCTTGGCCAGCGCCATCAGCTGATCGAAGCCCTCCTGGCTGAACGGCACGGTCTCGGCCGTGCCCTGCACCTCGACGATGCCGCCCGACCCGGTCATGACGAAGTTGGCGTCGGCGTCGGCCGCCGAGTCCTCGGCGTAGTCGAGGTCGAGCACGGCGGCGCCCTTGTAGAGGCCGCAGGAGACGGCGGCGACATGGTCGCGCAGCACGCCGTCCTTGATCATCTCGCGCGTCTGCATCCACTTCAGGCAGTCGTGCAGCGCCACCCAAGCACCCGTGATGGCGGCGGTGCGCGTGCCGCCATCGGCCTGGATCACGTCGCAGTCAATCGAGATCTGCCGCTCGCCGAGTTTCGGCAGGTCGACCACGGCGCGCAGCGCCCGGCCGATCAGGCGCTGGATCTCCTGGGTGCGTCCCGAGGGGTGGCCGACGGTGGCCTCGCGGCGCGTGCGATCGGTGGTGGCGCGCGGCAGCATGCCGTACTCGGCCGTCACCCAGCCGCGCCCCTGTCCCTTGAGCCAGGGCGGCATGCGGTCTTCCAGGCTCGCCGTGCAGTGCACGTGCGTATTGCCGAACTTGATCAGGCAGGAACCCTCCGCATGCATCGACACGGCGCGGTCGATTGAGACGCGCCGTAGCTCATCAGGCTTGCGTTTCGAGGGGCGCATGGGTGGCAGCTCGGCTTTGCGGACAGGCGGGCGCACCCTAGAGCGAGATCGTATCCGTTGGAAGCACTTCGCGTCTCCCTGAGGTGAATCTCGCTTCAAACCACGCAACAGGGCGGGCACGTCCGGCTTCAACAGGGAAAAGTCAGCGCTATCAGCAGGAAGTTTGACGCGACCGAAGCCTTGACCCTAGACTCCTGCCTCGTTTGTGCACACATCATGCGCATGACCTCAGACAAGCCGTTCAGCCGCCAGAGCTCCGTTGAGACCCTGACCGAGCTGCAGAAGCTCAACGAGCGCTCCCGTACCATCCTCCGGCACGTCGTCGAGACCTATCTGGCCACCGGCGAGCCGGTCGGCTCGCGCAATCTCTCCCGCCACCTGCCGATGGCGCTGTCGCCGGCCTCGATCCGCAACGTCATGTCGGACCTGGAGCACCTGGGCTACATCTACGCGCCGCATACCTCGGCTGGGAGGCTTCCCACCGAGATGGGGCTCAGGCTGTTCGTCGACGGCCTGCTCGAGATCGGCAATCTCACCGACGAAGAGCGGCGCCAGATCGAGGCGCAGATCGGCATCAAGCGCGACACGTCGCTCGAGCAGGTGCTGACCGAGGCCGGCGAGATGATCTCGGGCCTGTCGCACTGCGCCGGCGTGGTGCTGACCGACAAGCAGGTGAGCAAGCTCAAGCACATCGAGTTCCTGCAGCTCGAGCCCGGCAAGGCGCTCGTGGTGCTGGTGGGCGACGACCAGAGCGTGGAGAACCGGGTCATCTCGCTGCCGGCCGGCCTCACGCCCTCCAGCCTGGTCGAGGCGGCCAACTATCTCAACGCCCGTATCCGCGGCCTCACGCTCAACGAGGCCAAGGCCAAGATCGAGACCGAACTCGCCTCCGCCAGCGCCGAGCTCGACGCGCTGACCCAGAAGGTGATCGAGGCCGGGCTTGCCACCTGGTCGGGCGTGATCGGCGACCAAAAGAGCCTGATCGTGCGCGGGCAGGCCAACCTGCTCAAGGATGTCGACGGGCTGGAGAACCTGGAGCGTATCCGCCAGCTATTCGACGATCTGGAGGCCAAGCGCGACCTGGTGCAGCTCCTGGGCCTCGCCGACCGGGGCGAGGGCGTGCACATCTTCATCGGCTCGGAGAACAAGCTCTTCTCGCTCTCGGGCTCGTCGCTGATCGTGGCGCCGTTCGAGAACCAGCGCCGCCAGATCGTCGGCGTGCTCGGCGTCATCGGCCCCACCCGGCTCAACTACGCCCGCATCATCCCGATGGTGGACTTTACGGCGCGGCTGGTTGGGCGTTTGCTGACTTGATTTTTTCGCGGCATTGCATGATATCCGGCGGGACCCCGTAACAGCGCCGACCGATTCCCAGGAATTGCGAGATTTCCCGGCGCGGCGACCCACAATCGCGGACAAAGACCACCATGACCAGCAGCACCCAAGACGGCTCCGAGCAGAAGCCCCCCGCCGGCGCGGGGCCCACGGCCTCCGACGGCGAGGCCGGGGCCGGCGCCCCAAAGGCTGGCGGCGCGTCCGTGAGCCCGGATGAGGTCGCCGCCCTGCGGGCCGAGGTGGCGGAGCTGAGGGATCGCCTGCTCCGGGCCCATGCGGAGGTCGAGAACATCCGCAAGCGCAGCGAGCGCGAGAAGGAGGAGACGGCCAAATACGCCGTTACCCGGCTCGCCCGCGATATCGTCAACGTCGGCGACAACTTCCAGCGCGCCATCGAGGCCGTGCCGGCCGGCGCTGCGGAGCAGGACCCAGCGCTCAAGAGCTTCCTCGAAGGCGTGACGATGACCGACCGCGAGCTGCTCAATGTACTGGAGCGCTATGGCATCAGGCGCGTGCAGCCCGTCAACGAGCTTTTCAACCCGCACCTGCACCAGGCAGTGATGGAAATCCAGAGGAGCGACGTCCCGGCGGGCACCATCGTGCAGGTGTTCCAGGCGGGCTTCACCATCGAGGACCGCGTATTGCGCCCGGCCATGGTGGCCGTCGCCAAGGGCGGACCGAAGCCGGCGCAGGCGTCCGAGCCGCCGGGCGGCGCGCCGCCGGCCGGGAGCGACATACCGCCCGGCCAGGGCGCGGCCTAGCGGACTACATTCCCTCTCCCCGTGAAGGACGGGGAGAGGGAGACGCGCGTCACCCGGCGCAGCGTCAGGTTGAGCCGGCCGCCCTCCGCCAGCAGGGTGGAGGTGCCGGGACGGAGGCGGTCGATGCCGTGAAAGGCCATGCGGGCGGCGCCGCCCAGCACCACCACGTCCCCCGATCGCAACAGCAGCCGCTGCTTGGGGTCGGAGCGCTGCAGCCCGCCGACGTGGAACACGGCCGCGTCGCCGAGCGAGACCGAGACGACCGGCGCCGCCTGGTCCTCCTCGTCCTCGTCGCGATGCGAGCCCATGCGCGCGCCTGCAGTATAGTGGTTGACGAGGCAGGCCTGCGGCGGCAGGGGGTAGCCGGCTACGGCCTGCCAGAGGTCGGTCAGGGCCTGGGGCATGGGCGGCCAGGGCTTGCCGGTATCGGGGTGAATGGCTTGGTAACGGTAGCCTCGGGCCTGATCGGACACCCAGCCCAGGCTGCCGCAGTTGGTCATCCGCACCGAAAACGGCTTGCCCGTGCGCGGCATGGTCGGGACAAAGAGCGGCGCGGCGGCCATAACGCTCCGGATCTGGCCCAGCAGGGCCACCTGACCGGCGGGGCTCAGGTAGCCGGCAAGGTGGCGCAGGCCTTCGGGTGCAGTCGTGCCGGATGCCATGGCGTGGCCGTTCGACCTCGATCAACAGTTTCGACGGCGACGAGCCCTGCGCCCGTTGCAGCCCTCCTGGGCCCCCACTATATAAACCCGGACAACCAGCCCAGCTCTAGGGGACCGTTACCCACAGGTCGAAATGGGGGCCGCGGGGTGCCGGACGCCCAATCCACGGGTCCGGACGGTCTGCCGCAAAAGAGAGGACCTACAATATGGCAAAAGTTATCGGCATCGATCTCGGCACCACCAACTCGTGCGTCGCCGTGATGGAGGGAAGCAAGCCCAAGGTGCTCGAGAACGCGGAAGGTTCAAATACAACTCCTTCCATTGTCGCGTTTACGGACGATAGCGAACGGCTAGTCGGGCTGCCGGCCAAGCGCCAGGCGGTAACCAACCCCACGAACACCTTGTTTGCCATCAAGCGCCTGATCGGACGGCGCTACGACGACCCGATGGTGGAGAAAGACAAGAAGCTCGTCCCCTACAAGATCATCAAAGGCCCGAACGGCGACGCCTGGGTCGAGGCGCAGGGCAAGCAGTATTCGCCCGCCCAGATCTCCGCCTACATCCTGCAGAAGATGAAGGAGACGGCCGAAGCCAAGCTGGGCGAGACCATCACGCAGGCCGTCATCACCGTCCCCGCCTACTTCAACGACGCCCAGCGCCAGGCCACCAAGGACGCTGGCAGGATCGCCGGCCTGGAAGTGCTGCGCATCATCAATGAGCCGACCGCGGCCGCGCTCGCCTATGGCCTCGACAAGAAGAAAGATTCCAAGACCATCGCCGTCTACGACCTCGGCGGCGGCACGTTCGACATCTCGGTACTCGAGATCGGCGACGGCGTGTTCGAGGTGAAGTCGACTAATGGCGACACCTTCCTCGGCGGCGAGGACTTCGACATGCGCCTGGTCGAGTACCTGGCGGCCGAGTTCAAGAAGGAGAACCAGATCGATCTGAGGGGCGACAAGCTCGCCTTGCAGCGCCTGAAGGAGGCATCCGAGAAGGCCAAGATCGAGCTCTCCTCCTCGCAGCAGACCGAGATCAACCTGCCCTTCATCTCGATGAATCCGCATACGCAGTCGCCGCTGCATCTGACCATGAAGCTCACCCGCGCCAAGCTGGAGAGCCTGGTCGACGACCTGATCGAGAAGACCAAGGGTCCCTGTCAGATGGCAATCAAGGATGCGGGCCTCAAGGCCGCCGACATCCACGAGGTGGTCCTGGTCGGCGGCATGACGCGCATGCCCAAGGTGCAGCAGCTGGTCAAGGAGCTGTTCGGCCGCGAGCCGCACAAGGGCGTCAACCCGGACGAGGTGGTCGCCGTCGGTGCCGCCATCCAGGCCGGCGTGCTCAAGGGCGACGTCAAGGACGTGCTGCTGCTCGACGTGACGCCGCTGTCGCTCGGCATCGAGACGCTGGGCGGCGTGTTCACGCGCCTGATCGAGCGCAACACCACCATCCCGACCAAGAAGAGCCAGGTGTTCTCCACCGCCGAGGACGCCCAGAACGCGGTGACGATCCGCGTCAGTCAGGGCGAGCGAGAGATGGCGGCCGACAACAAGCTGCTCGGCCAGTTCGATCTGGTCGGCATCCCGCCCGCCCCGCGCGGCATGCCGCAGATCGAGGTCACCTTCGACATCGACGCCAACGGCATCGTGCATGTCTCGGCCAAGGACAAGGCGACGGCCAAGGAGCAGTCGATCCGCATCCAGGCCTCGGGCGGGCTCTCCGACGCCGACATCAAGCGCATGATGGACGAGGCCGATCGCTTCAAGGACGAGGACAAGAGGAAGCGCGAGCTGGTGGAGGTCAGGAACGGCGCCGACGCACTGATCCACTCGACCGAGAAGTCGGTCAAGGACCTGGGCGAGAAGGTGTCGGCCGGCGATAAGACCGCCATCGAGACGGCCATCGGCGAGCTCAAGGAGGCCATCAAGTCGGATGCCGTCGAGGCCATCAAGGCCAAGAGCACGGCGCTGGCGCAGGCGGCCATGAAGCTTGGAGAGGCAATTTACGGCGGCGGCCAGCAGCCGAGCGGCGAGGCCGAGGGCGCCAACGCCAAGAGGAGCAGCGGTGCATCCGACGAGAAGATCGTCGATGCCGAGTTTACGGATGTGAACGACAAGGACGACAAAAAGAAATCCGCCTGATCAGTCATACGAGGATCGATAGCATGCGAGCCCTCGCACAACCGGCAACACCGAGCCCAGCGCCCATGTTGCAGGTGAAGCGGGGGTTCACTATTTCCGCGGGTTAGACGCGGCCGGCCCGCGGCTCGACGACAAGATTGGAACTCAGGCCCATGCCCAAGCGCGACTACTACGAGATTCTGGGGCTCTCCAGGGGGGCGAGCGAGGCGGACATCAAGGCGGCGTTCCGGCGGCTCGCCAAGGACTGTCATCCCGACCGCCATCCCGGCGACAAGGGCGCCGAGCAGAAATTCAAGGAGCTCGGCGAGGCCTACGAGGCCCTGCGCGACCCGCAGAAGCGCGCCGCCTACGATCAGTTCGGCCATGCCGCGTTCGACGGCCAGGGCCGCGGCCACGGCTTCGGGCCGGACTTTGCCTCCTCCATGTCGGACATTTTCGATGATCTGTTCGGCGAGTTCATGGGTGGCCGGCGCGGTGGCAGGCCGCGCACGGGGCGCGAGCGCGGAGCCGACCTGCGCTACAACATGGAGATCACGCTGCCGGAAGCGTTCGAGGGCAAGACCGCGCAGATCCGCGTGCCCACCAGCGTCACCTGCGAGGCCTGCGAGGGTAGCGGCGCCAAGGCCGGCACGGCTCCTTCCTCGTGCCCGACCTGCGGCGGGGCCGGCAAGGTGCGCGCCAGCCAGGGCTTCTTCACCATTGAGCGCACGTGTCCCTCCTGCCAGGGGCGCGGCGAGATCATCAACGATCCGTGCGGTGTCTGCACCGGCTCGGGCCGGGTGATGAAGGAGCGCACGCTCGCCGTCAACATCCCGGCCGGCGTCGAGGACGGCACGCGCATCAGGCTCGCCGGCGAGGGCGAGGCAGGCCAGCGCGGCGGGCCGGCGGGCGACCTCTACATCTTCCTGTCGATCAAGCCGCACGAGTTCTTCCAGCGCGACGGCGCCGATATCTTCTGCCGCGTGCCCATCGCCATGACCACGGCGGCGCTCGGCGGCCAGCTCGACGTGCCGACGATCGACGGCGGCAAGACGCGCGTCAAGGTTCCGGATGGCACGGAGACCGGCAAGCAGTTCCGCCTCAAGGGCAAGGGCATGCCGGTGCTGCGCTCCAAGGTGACGGGCGACATGTACATCCAGGTCGAGGTCGAGACGCCCAAGAACCTGAGCCCCCGCCAGCGCGAGTTGCTGGAGAGCTTCGAGCGGGAGAGCAGCGGACAGACCTCGCCGCACTCGGCGGGCTTCTTCACGCGCGTGAAGGAGTTCTTCGAGGGCAAGGCAGGCTGACGCGGGTGGTCTGACGCCCGGCCGGATCCTTCTTGGCATCGTGGCGGCCGGGCCTCCTAAGACCATTGGTCGCAACTGCCGGGCCACCGGGCCGCCTTAGGGTGCGTCCAAATCTCACCCCCAATCCTCACCCCCAATCCTCACCCCCAATCCTCACCCAAGAGCGCGAACAAGCACTGGTTGGACGGACGATCATGGGCCACTCCCGGGGCCGGTTGCGGCGAAGGCTGCTCGGCGTTTCTCTCCTCGTTCTGGTTGTGCGCGCGCACGTGCCGGAGGCAAGTGCGGCCAATATTTCCTGGGCGGGCCGCGGGCCCTTCGAGGCGTGTCTCGAGACCGCCGCCGATGCCTGGATCGGCGCGCGGGCCGCCCTGGTCGTCAACCAAGACGCCGCTGCGAGCCGGATCAACGATGCGGGCGTGGCGGCATGGACCGTTGCTGCCGTCGAGCAATGCCGCACGCAGGGTGTTGCAGCCGAAGCCACGTCTGTGGAGCGTTTCGAGAAGCACATGACACGGTGGCGCGAGCATATCTATGATCTGGCTTCGAGCATCCGGCAGAAGGCCCCGCCGGACTGACGGAGACCGCACTTGCCCGATGCCAGCCCCGATGTGAGCGCCCGCGATCGGCTGATCGTGGCCCTCGATGTGCCGACGGTGGGCGAGGCGCGTGCGCTCGTCGCGCGGCTCGGGGCGTCGGTGACGTTCTACAAGATCGGGCTGGAGCTGGTGATGGCGGGTGGTCTCGCGCTCGCGCGCGAGCTCGTAGACGCGGGCGCCCGCGTCTTCCTCGACATGAAGCTGCTCGACATCGAGAACACGGTGGAGCGGGCCGTGCGGGCCGTCGCCGCTACGGGTGCCACGTTCCTCACCGTGCATGCCCACGACGCCAAGACCCTGCGCGCGGCCGTGGCGGGCAAGGCCGGGACGGGCCTCGGCATCCTCGGCGTGACCGTGCTCACGAACCTCGATGCAAGCGACATCCGCGCCCAGGGGATCGACGCCACGCCGGCCGAGCTGGTGGCGCGCCGCGCCAGGCTCGCGCGCGCGGCTGGCTGCGATGGCGTAGTCGCATCGGGTCAAGAGGCGGCTGCCGTGCGCAGCATCGTCGGCCCGGGCCTGGCGATCGTCACGCCGGGCGTTCGCCTGCCCGGCGGCCCCGCCGGCGACCAGGCGCGCGTGGCGACGCCGCAGACGGCCATCGCCGCCGGCGCCGACTATCTCGTCGTCGGCCGGCCGATCAACAGCGCGTCCGATCCCGCCCAAGCCGCGGCCGCTTTCGTCGCGGCCATCGCGGAAGCCTTGCACGGTCAGAACCGGTAGCTCGCGCATCCCACCGTCATCCCGGCGCCGTTCGCGTGGGCGCGAACGGGACCAGGCCGGGACCCAGGCCACCGCGCCGCATCCTCGTGCGTGAGGATGCACAAGACGATGTGACAGCGGGCAATGGTGTGCTCGGCTGCCTTTTTCGGCACGCGGCGTCTCAACAACAGACAGCAGCGGACGGGGAGGTGGCCTGGGTCCCGTGCCGTCGGCGCCGGGCTTGCAGCCCCGCGCCTGCACGGGAGGACGGGGCAGAGGCCGCCGGCTCGCTATTCGCCCAGGTGGGCGGCTGCGCTACACTGTCGGTGACAGGTCGCAGCGCAAAAGGAAACGCCCATGGGTGTCGTCCCCAAGATCGCCATCGACTACGGCACGTCCAAGCTCACGGGCGTGACGCGCGAGGAGTGGGAGGCGCGCGTGATGCTCGCTGCCTGCTATCGCGTCTTCGCGCATCTGGGCTGGACCGAGATGATCTACAACCACATCACCTTGCGCGTGCCGGGGCCGGAGAAGCACCTGCTGATCAATCCGTTCGGCCTGCACTACACCGAGATCACCGCCTCCAACCTGGTCAAGATCGACCTCGACGGCAACATTCTCTCGGAGTCGAAGTGGCCGATCAACCCGGCGGGCCTGGCGCCGCATGCCACGGTGCACCGCAACATCGACCAGGCCCATTGCGTCATGCACACGCACACCACCGCCGGCCTGGCGGTGGCCTGCACCAAGGGCGGCCTGTCGATGACGAACTTCTATTCGGCCCAGCTCTACGGCAAGGTCGCCTATCACGACTTCGAGGGCATCACGGTGAACCCCGAGGAGGGCCCGCGCATGCTCGCATCGATGGCCGGCAAGCCGATCCTGGTGCTGCGCAACCACGGGCTGCTGGCCTGGGGCGAGACGCTGCCGCAGGCGTTCGCGCATCTTTGGACCATCCAGCGCGCCTGCGAGGTCCAGGTGGCGGCCAGCGCGATGGGCGACGAGCTGATCGAGATTCCGACGCCCGTGCTGGAGCAAGCCACGCGCGTATCCCTGCAGTTCGATCCCAAGTACGGCGCCGGCGTCGACGTGTTCAACGCGCTGATCCGCCAGATCGACCGCAAAGACCAGTCCTACAAGAGCTGAAGGCGGCTAGTGTGATGATCGAGAAGTCCGCACCATCGCTCTGGGCTGGGTTCGTGAGCGGACTTCTCGATCTGAATCACACTAGAAGCGCAAATTGGCTGGTGTCTTTCAGATCGCGAAAATCGTTCCGAGTTCGCTGCACAATGCGACGAATTTCGCGATCAGGACACTAGGCCCCATGCGTATCGTCGTGATCGGCGCGGGTGCGGTCGGCGGCTGGCTCGCCGGTGTGCTGACCCGCGGCGGGGCGGAGGTGGCGGTGCTGGCGCGGGGGCAGGCGCTGCGCGCCATCCGCAACGACAAGCTGATCGTGCTGGAGCGGGAGCGGCGCGAGGAGTTCACGCTCGTTGCCTCGGGCGACCCTGACGATCTGCCCCGGCCCGACGCCGTCATCTTCGCGGTGAAGACCAACGGCTTTGCCGAGTCGGCGGCGGGAGCGGCCCGGCTGTTCGAGCACAGGCCGCTAGTCGCCACCGCCATGAACGGCCTGCCGTGGTGGTTTCTGGCAGGGCTCGAGGGGCCGCTGAAGGACGCGCGCCTCGAGAGCATCGATCCGGGTGGTCGCGCGGGGGCCGTGCTGGCGAAGGTGCGGCCGGTGGGTGCCGTCGTGCACGCCTCGAGCAAGGCCGAGGCGCCAGGCGTCATTCGTGTGGCCAGCGTCGATCGCCTGATCCTGGGCGAGCCCGGTGGGCAGGTGTCGGCAGAGACGGCCGAGCTTGCGCGCATCGTCGCGGCTGGCGGCGTGCCCTGCCCCGTCACGGCCGATATCCGCCTGGAGATCTGGGCCAAGCTCTGGGGCAACATGAACATGAACCCGGTGAGCGCGCTGACGCGCCGCACCGCCAACGGCATCCTGGGCGATGCGCGGTTGGCGCAGCTGGTGCGCGACATGATGACGGAGTTCGCGGGCCTCGGCGAGCGCATCGGCATCAAGCTGCCGATGTCGGTGGACGAGCGGCTCGTAGTCACCCGGCGCCTCGGCGACTTCCGCACCTCCATGCTCAACGACGTGGAGGCGGGGCGGCCGCTGGAGGTGGAGGGGCTGCTGGGCGTGGTCGTGGAGATGGCCGAGAAGCTCGAATTTCCGGTGCCGGCAAGCCGCGCCGTGTTTGCGCTGGCCCGGGCGATCAATCCGGGGTCGGTTTCGTAACCCAGCTTCGGCTCTGCCCCATGGGCTAGAATTTCTTCTCGATGCCGGCCTGCTTCAGGGTCTCGTTGGCCGTGTGCCGCGACTTGATCTTGCCGTCGACGGTGAAATAGCGCTTCGTGATTGGACTCCACCAAATCTCATGGTCGCCTTTGCCCTGGCGGTGAAACTTGCAGCCGTGCTCGGCCAAATGCTTGCGTAGGGGCTTCTCGAATCCGGCCATCAAGCCCTGCGCGGATTGGCGATGCGCGCTGTTCTCTCGGCCAGGATATGAACGGGTATCTCGGGAAGGTCGATGTCCACGCCATTGAGCTCGACGAGTTCCTCCAGCATGACCAGGACCTTGCGGCCGAGCTGCTCGAGGGTGCGGGCCTCCGCGGCCAGCCCGGCCACGTCGGTGGACGAAGCCACCCAGACCTTGGCCTCGTCGTCCCAGAGCGCGCGAACAATGATGAGTGCGGGTTTCATGCGCCTGCCTTTGCCAAATCGCTCTCACCAATATAGGCGATATGGGCGATATTGGCGATGAGCGGCCCCCAAACCCCGTGTAGGAGCGCCAAGACCGTTGGCTGAACGCGACGAAGGCTCTGCAGGAGCGCCCTGGCGGGCGAGCGTGATCACCTTGTTCCCCGAGCTGTTTCCGGGGCCGCTGGCGGCGTCGCTCGCGGGGGAAGCGCTGAAGGCCGGGCTGTGGACGCTCGACACTGTTCCCATCCGCAACTTCGGCATCGGCCGCCACCGCAGCGTCGACGACACGCCGGCCGGCGGCGGCGCCGGCATGGTGCTGCGCACCGACGTGCTTGGCCGCGCCGTCGATGCCGCCCGTGCCCGCGATCCCGACAGCCCGCTGCTCGTTCTCTCCCCGCGCGGCGAGGTACTGACGCAGGCACTCGCCCACGAGCTCAGCGCCGGGCCGGGCGTCGTACTGCTGGCCGGCCGCTTCGAGGGTATCGACCAGCGCGTCATCGAGGCGCGCGGGGCGCGCGAGGTCTCGATCGGCGCCTACGTGCTGGCCGGCGGCGAGCTGGCGGCCATGGTGGTGATCGAGGCCTGCGTGCGGTTGCTGCCAGGCGTAATCGGCCAGGCCGCCTCGTTGACCGAGGAGAGCTTCGAGGCAGGCCTGCTCGAGTACCCCCAATACACGCGCCCGCGCGAGTGGGAGGGGCTCGCCATCCCCGAGGTGCTGCTCTCGGGCGACCACGCACGCATTGCGCAGTGGCGGCGCGCCGAGGCCGAGCGCATTACGCGCGAGCGCCGGCCGGACCATCAAGCCCGCCGCGGCAAGACGGAGCGTTGAGCGCGTCTCGCCTGCTCCAGTGCGTCGGGCGTATCGATGTCGGAGAAGATCGCGTCGGTGCCGAGGTCGATCTCGCGCACGAGGTCGGCGTGGAGCGCGATCAGGCGCTTGGCTCCCGCATCGCCCTCGAGTTGGAGCAGCTCGGGAAAGCAGATGGCGGGCCACAGCACGGGGTTGCCGCGCGTGCCGTCGTGGGTGGGGACGACGATTGCTCCGGGCGCAAAGGTGCCGATCAGGCGATCGAGATCGGCGCCGGTGATCCGCGGCATGTCGCCGAGCAGGATGACAACGCCGTCGCAGTCCGCGGGCAGCGCGCGCACGCCCGCTTTCAGTGAACTGCTGAGCCCGGCGGCATAGTCGGGGTTGGCCACCAGGGTGAGATCGAGCCCCGCGAGCGCGGCTGCGACCTCGGCGCCCTGATGGCCGGTGACGACGATGACCGGCCGGCCGGCGCTCGCCAGCGCCGCCTCGGCCGCGTGCCGCACCAGCGGCCTGCCGCCCAGCTCGGCCAACAGCTTGTTCTCCGCCCCCATGCGCGTCGAGCGGCCGGCGGCGAGGACGATGCAGGCGATGTGCGGTTGCGTCGGCATCAGACCCGCTCCTTGCCGGTTTCGCGCCCTGGCCCCAATCCGGCGAACAGGTCGGCCGGGTCGGCCGCTTCCGCCAGAGCGAGCTGAGACACACCGACACCCAGCAACCGGAAAGTGCGCCCGTCGGCCTCCTTTTCGATCAGGGCTGCCGCGGTCTCCAGCAGCACCGGGGCGCGCTGCGTGGGATGCGCCAGGCGCCGGTTGCGCGTCAAGATGCGGAAGTCCGAGGTCTTGAGCTTGAGGACTAGCGTGCCGCCGGCCAGCCCCTTGCGCTGGAGCTGGCTTGCCACCCGCTCGCACAGGCGCCGCGCGGTTTCGTGCAGCTCGGCGGGCGAGGAGGTGTCCCTGGCGAAGGTCGTCTCCGCCGAGATGCTCTTGACCGGGCGATAGGGCGTCACCTCGCGGTCGTCCTCGCCGTGCACGAAGGTCGCGAGCCGGCGGCCGAGCTTGCCGTAGCGCGCCACCAGCTCGCGCTCGCCGAGCGCCTGCAGGTCGGCGATGGTGCGTATGCCGCCGGCCTCCATGCGCCCCGCCGTGGCCGTGCCGACGCCGTGGATCTTGCGCACCGACAGGGGTGCGAGGAACGCCTTGGCCTCCGCCCGACCGATGACCGAGAAGCCGGCCGGCTTCTCGAGCTCGGAGGCGAGCTTGGCCAGGAACTTGTTGGCGGCAAGGCCGATCGAGACGGTGATGCCGACCTCCTCGTCGATCCGGAAGGCGATCTCGGCCAGCGCCTGGGCGGCCGTCTCGGTCAGGGTGCGGTTGGCGTCGGTCAGGTCGAGATAGGCTTCGTCGAGCGACAGGGGCTCGACCAGGGGCGTGGTACTCAGGAAAATCTCCCGGATCTGCTCGCTGACGCGCTTGTACTTGGCCATGTCGGGCGGCAGCACCACCGCATGGGGGCAGCGCTCCAGCGCCTGGAACATGGGCATGGCGGAGTGCACGCCGAAAGTGCGGGCGATGTAGCAGGCGGTGGTGACGACGCCGCGGCCGCCGGGATGGCCGACGATCAGCGGCTTGGCTGCGAGCTCGGGATTGTCGCGCTTCTCGACGGAGGCGTAGAAGGCATCGCAATCGATGTGGGCGATGCCGAGGGAGCCGATCTCGGCGTGCGCGAGGAGCCGCGCCGAGCCGCAGGCGGTGCAGCTCCTGGGCCCAGCCTCCGCCAGGGTGAAGCAGTCTCTGCACAATGCCACCCGGCCGTCCAGGCTCTGTCCGTGGCGCTGGTCTCTGAGTCGCATCGGGCCAGAATAGGCCTCGGCGACGGTCGTGGCCATTCCGGTTGCGCTTGCCGGCCGCCTGTGCAAAGCGTGCGCACGAAAGGCCAGAATGCGCCTCATGACGTTGCTCGACCACAGGTTCTGTATTGCTCCTATGATGGACTGGACGGACCGGCATTGCCGGTTCTTCCATCGCGCCCTGACGCGGCGCGCGCGGCTCTACACCGAGATGGTGACGGCCGAGGCGGTGCTGCACGGCCACCGCGACCGGTTGTTGGGGTTCAGCCCGCAGGAGCACCCGGTTGGCCTGCAGCTCGGCGGCGCCGACCCGGCGCGGCTCGCCGAGGCGGCCGCGATCGGCGAGGGCTGGGGCTACGACGAGATCAACCTCAACGTCGGCTGCCCCTCCGACCGGGTGCAGGAGGGCCGCTTCGGCGCCTGCCTGATGGCCGAGCCTGGGCTGGTGGCGCGCTCGGTCGCGGCCATGCGGGCCCGCGTGGCCGTGCCGGTCACGGTCAAGTGCCGCATCGGCATCGACGACCAGGACAGCGAGGCCGACCTGGAGCGGTTCATCGCGGGCGTGGCGGCGGCGGGCTGCCGCACCTTCATCGTGCACGCGCGCAAGGCTTGGCTGCAGGGGCTGTCGCCCAAGGAGAACCGGGAGATCCCGCCGCTCGACTACGCCCGCGTGTATCGGCTCAAGGCCGCCCACCCGGAGCTCGAGATCATCCTCAACGGCGGCGTCGCCTCGCTGGCCGAGGCCAGCGCACACCTCGAGGCGGTCGACGGCGTGGCGCTTGGGCGTGCCGCCTACCAGAACCCCTATCTGCTGGCCGAGGTCGACCGCGCGCTGTTCGGGGGCGACGTCCCGATGCCTACGCGGCGCGAGGTGTTGGAACAGCTCGTTCCATACACCGAGGCGCACGTGCGCGGCGGCGGCCGGCTCAACAACGTGACCAGGCACATTCTCGGCCTCTACCACGGCCGGCCGCGGGCGCGCGCCTTCCGCCGCTATCTGTCCGAGAACGCACCGCGGGAGGGGGCCGGCTTCGAGGTGCTGCGCCAGGCGCTGGCGATCGCCGAGGGCGAGGCGGCGCCGGCCCTGGCCGCGGCCGAGTAGCCGGCCGGTCGGCATGGAGTCCGTCGCCGGGCCTACCCGAACACATCCTGCAGCACGCCGTCGCGCACCACCTCGGCGCCGTCCACCGCAATGGTCGTGCGCATGACGGGAATGTCGAAGTGGCCGGCAGTATGGCGTCCGGCAAACTCGTTGGCCCCGGTCGAGAACAGGAAATTTCCGGCGACGGCTCTGAGCTCGGTGCCGTTGCTGTCGCCCCGGTCGTACATGGCCAGCGCCTCGTAGCGCGCCTTGCGGTTGAGGCCGAAGCCCACGTGGCTGACCGCGTAGGCCTCCTTGTCGCCCCAGGCGGCCAGATAGCCGCGCATCATCTCCGCGTCCGTCCCCTCGCCCTCGATGCGGGTGACGTAGTCCGCCTCGAGCGTCAGCCGCACCGGGGCTTCGAGGTAGCGTTTGAAGGTCAGGTTGATGTCGCCGCAGTCGAGCACCAGCGTGCCGTTGACGCTGCCGGCCTTGGGGAAGCTCGCGACCAGCCCGCCCGGCCAGTGCGCCAGCGTGCCGGGCTTGTCGGTCCAGCCCCAGACGCCCACCGTCGATGCCCCGGCCATGTCGATGTCGAGCCTGGTGCCGGCGGCTGAGGCGACCGTCATGCGCTTGGCCCCGCGCAGCAATTTTGCGGCGGCGCGCACGGCTCTCTCCAGGGCGGCATCCGGCGCCATGCGCTCCAGCGCCTCGGGGTGCTCGTTGGAGATCACGAGAATGCGTGCGCCGGCTTTGAGGATCGCCGGTGTCTCGGGCGCGTGCATCAGGCCCTCGATGGTGCAGTCGACGACCAGGCCGGTCTGGCCGAGCGCCGCCACCACCGGCGCCAGCTGCCCGATCGCCTCGCTGGCGCCGGTCGAGCGCACCGGGACGAGATGGCGGTTGCGCGGGGTCGGCACCACCACGTGAAACAGCCGCGCGCCGAGCCTGAGCAGCGCCAGCTCGGCCAGGTGCACGTTGAGGGCGCGCGACTGTGTCTCCGACAGGATCGCCGCCGTGTCGCCGCGCTTGACCGCGCAGCGCTCGAGCACCTCGCAGAAGGCGTCGATCCACTTGCCCTCGATGCGATCAGCGAACATGGGTGCCTCGTTTCAGTCGACAATCCGCGCATCGATGACCATCAAGCCCATACGATCATAGAGCTGCACTTTCGTGCCGTCGCCGACGACGGCGAAGCACGCCGAGGTCGGTCGTGTCTTCTTCCACTCGCGACAGAGCTTGTCCTCGCTGATGTGCCACGAACCGGTATCGACCTCGGTCGGCTCGCGCCCGCGCAGGAAGGCGGCGCTGCCGTCGGCGCCGAGCCGAAGGCGATAGGGACCTGGCGTGGCGGTGTCGCCGTAGAGCAGCGTCTTGCCCGCAAGCATGCGCGCGAGCGCCTCCCCCCTGACAGGCGGACTCTGGGCCGCCTCCATCGACGCGTCGGGCCCGACATCGGGAAAGCCGCCCGCATCGAGAACGAGCCAAAGCAACCGGCCGAGCTCCCTGAAGTTCGGGCCGCCGTCCTGAAAGCGCAGGGCTCGATGGACGATGACCAGATCAAGGGTCGGGATGACAAAGGCGTACTGACCGCCGTTGCCGAAGGCGGCAAACGTGCCGTCGGGCAATTTGACCGAGGGTGCCGCGCCGCCGTTGATGGATCCAATCCACCACAGATATCCGTAACCAGGACCGTAATCGGACTGGGAGTAGGCCTGCGTGCTCTCCTGCACCCACTGCGCCGGGACAATCTGGCGATCCTGCCATCGGCCCTTGTTGAGGTAGAGCAGCGCGAAGCGGGCAAGATCGCGCGCGCTCATGTGGATGGGATAGGCGGGGTATACCGATGCCGCGCCGGCGACATACCGGCCGTCGGCGGGCCGATAGTCCTGCATGCCGATCGGCTGGGCAATTTCGCGCTCGAAGGCATCGAAGATCGACGAGCGGACCGCGCGCTCATAGATCGTGCCGAGCGTGTTGAAGTCCCAGTTGTTGTAGTACCAGAAGGTCCCGGGCTTGTGACTGAAGCGCGGCGGGCGCCGCGCCGCCATCCCCGGCGTCTCGTAGAGTGCGGCGTGGTAGATGCCCGAGCGCGACTGCAAGAGATCGCGCACGGTCGCGGCTTTTTCCTCGGCGGTGAGTGAGGGCTCGTTGTCGTCGATGCCCAGCGCGCCGATCGGCTGCGCCAGATCGATCTGGCCGCGTGCGACCGCGATGCCGATCAGGGCGCTCAGCAGGCTTTTGCGCACCGAGGCGAGCTCGGTCTTGACGGCGGTATCACCCCATTCCGCGACGACCACGCCATGATGCACGACCATCACCGCGCTCGAGGCGATGCGCTGCGACCATGCCTCGGCCTTCGCCAGCTTTGCCTTGGACCAGCCGGCGCCATCGGGGTCGACGCGTTCCCAGCTGGCCCCGGGAAACCGCTGGGCGGCCGTGGCGAGATCAACGGCTCCAGCCAGCGCCAGCAGCGCATACAAGGTGGCGGCAGCCAATCCGCGCCGCCATCTCCGCTTGTCGGCCCAGGTGCTCATGCCGGCACCGGCGCCGCCGCGGCCAGCAGCCCCTCGTGCTTGAGCTCGGCCCACAGGCCGGCCGGGACCGGCGCCGCCATCCGCGCCACGTTCTGTGCCACTTCCGCCGGTTTGGTCGCGCCGGCCACGATCGAGGCGATGCGCGGGTGCGCCAGGGGGAACTGCAGCGCCGCGGTCGCCAGTTCCACGCCGTGGCTCCGGCACACCGCCTGGATGCGGGCAACCTTGTCCAACACGGCCGACGGCGCCGGCTTGTAGTCGTAGGTGGCGGCCGGCTCGGGCCCCAGCGCCAGGATGCCCGAGTTGAAGGGCGCGGCCAGCAGCATCGACATGCCCTTCCTCTCGCAGAGCGGCAGTAACTCGTCGAGCGCGCCCTGCTCCAGCAGGGTGTAGCGCCCCGCCAGCATGACGCAGTCGAGGTCGGCCTCGCGGGCAAAGCGCAAGGTCATCGCGGTCTCGTTGAGGCCGGTGCCGATCGCTCGGATCACGCCGGCGCGGCGCAGCTCCACCAGCGCTGGGTAGCAGCCGGCCATGGTCTCGCCAAAGCGTCGGTCGGCTTCCTCCTGCGACCCTTGCGAGACCACGTCGACGTCGTGGATCAGCACAACGTCGATGCGCGTCAGGCCGAGGCGCAGCAGCGACTGCTCCAGCGAGCGCAGCGTACCCTCGCGCGAATAGTCGAACGTCGCCTTGAAGGGCAGCCCGCCGGCGCGCCAGCCGGCCACCGTCTCGTCCGGGCGCAGCGGCGCCATCCAGCGCCCGACCTTGGTCGAGAGCACGTAGCTGTCGCGCGGTCTGCTGCGCAGGGCATGACCGTAGAGCAGCTCACTGCGGCCGTAGCCGTAGAAGGGCGAGGTGTCGAAATAGGAGAGCCCAGCGTCGTAGGCGGCGGCGATGGTCTGCGCGCCCTGGTCCTCGCTCAGGCTGTAGCGGAAGCCGCCAATCGGCGCGCCGCCCATGCCGAGCGCGCTCACCTCGACCGGGGTGCTGCCGAGTTGGCGCGGGGCGGAGGCCTTGCTGGTCATGCCGGTGCTCCCGGATTGCGTCGTGGGCGGCGATGGTCGCGACTTGCCGAACGGGTGTCAATCGCGCGGCGCCGCCGGCACCACCGCCGTGGCCTCGATCTCGACCTTGGCGCGGTCCTCCACCAGCGCCACCACCTGCACCAGGGTCATGGCCGGGAAGTGCCGGCCGATGACGCGCCGGTAGGCTTGGCCCAGCTCGCGCGCGCGGGCGATGTATTCACGCTTGTCCGTCACGTACCAGGTGAGTCGAACCAGATGCTCGGGTCTCGCGTCGGCCTCGGCCAGCACCTCGACGATGTTGCGCAGGGCCTGCTCCGTTTGTGCCACGAAGTCGTCGCTGGCGAACACCTGCCGCGCATCCCAGCCGACCTGGCCGGCGACGAAAATCTGCCGCCCTTGCGCGGCAATGCCGTTGGCAAAGCCCTTGGGCCTCGCCCAGTCCTTGGGCTGGAGCATCTGCATGGGATCCCTCGCCTTCCGTTAACCGATTTCGACCTTATCCCCGCGGCTTCCCGCTGTGGCATGATGCGCCTCGGCACGCTTCCGGTGCGGGCCATTGCTCTTTGACATCGTTAGTCATGACCCGGCGGGCAACCGCCTATCCTTGCGCCTTCAGGCGCGGGCGCTGGATCTTGCCCGTCTGCGTCTTGGGCAGCGCGGTGGCAAACTTGACCGAGCGCGGATACTTGTAGGGCGCGATTCTTCCCTTCACGTGGTCCTGCAGCCGCTTGGCGCAGGCGTCGTCTCCCGCCACCCCGGCCTTCAGGACCACGTGGGCCTCGACGATCTGGCCGCGCTCGACATCGGGTGCGCCGACCACGGCGCACTCGGCGACGTCGGGGTGGGCGAGCAGGGCCGCCTCCACCTCGGCGCCGGCGATGTTGTAGCCCGCCGAGATGATCATGTCGTCGGCGCGGGAGGCGAAGTGGAACACCCCGTCCTTGTCGCGGATGAAGTTGTCGCCGGTCAGGTTCCACCCCATCCGCACGTACTTGGCCTGCCGGTCGTCGGCGAGATAGCGGCAGCCGGTGGGCCCGCGCACCGCGAGCTGGCCGATCTCGCCATCGGCCACGTCCTTCATGTCGTCGTCGACGATCCTGGCCTCGTAGCCGGTCACGGGCCGGCCGGTGGCCCCGGGGCCAGCGTCGCCGAGGCGGTTGGTAATGAAGATATGCAGCATCTCGGTGGCGCCGATGCCATCGAGGATGGGCTTGCCGGTCTTGCGCACCCAGTCCTCGTACACCGGGCTGGGGAGCGTCTCGCCCGCCGACACCGCCATTCGCAGCGAGGAGAGGTTGGCGCCCTGGTCCATCGCCGCCATCATGGCGCGATAGGCGGTGGGCGAGGTGAAGCTGATGGTGGCTTTGTAGCGCTCGATGATCTCGATCATGTTGGCGGGCGAGGCGTTTTCGAGCAGCGTGGCGGTGGCGCCGAAGCGCAAGGGGAACACCGCCAACCCCCCGAGGCCGAACGTGAAGGCCAGCGGCGGCGAGCCGACGAAGATGTCCTTGGGCGTCACTCCCAGCACCTCCCGGGCATAGCCGTCGGCCATGATCAGCAGGTCGCGGTGGAAATGCATGGTGCCCTTGGGCTCGCCGGTCGTCCCCGACGTGAAGCCCAGCAGCGCCACGTCGTCGCGGCCGGTCTTCACGGCCTCGAACCTCACGGGCTTGCTCAAAGCCACGCGGTCGAGCTCGGCATCGTGGTTGGCGGTGCCATCGAAGTTGATCACCTTGCCTAGGAAGCGGCTCTCCTTGGCACAGGCCACGATCTCGTCGGCGATGCGGCTGTCGGTCAGCGCCAGGCCGATCTCGGCCTTGTCGACGATCTTGGCGAGTTCGCCTGAGCGCAGCATCGGCATGGTGTTGACCGCCACCCCGCCGGCCTTGGTCACCGCCAGCCAGGCCGCCACCATCGCCGGGTTGTTGCCCGACCGAATCAGCACCCGGTTGCCCGGCTTGACGCCGAAGTCGCTAGCCAGGGCGTGCGCCAGGCGGTTCGACCAGTCGGTCAGCTCCTTGTAGGTGCGCTGGCGGCCGTTGCCGATGAGGGCGATGTTGTCGCCGACGCCCTTCTCCACCATGCGGTCGGTCAGCTCGACGGCGGCGTTGAGATACTCGGGGTACTGGAACTCGGGCCGGTCGAGCAGTAGATCCGGCCACTGCTCGGCCGGGGGCAGGTTGTCGCGCGCAAACGTGTCGACGTGGGCGCTGGGGCCGAGGGCCGCCGCACCTTTGGGAGCCGACTGACGCTGTCCGCTACGCTCGCGCGCAAACATCCTGGTGAACATCGTGTCCTCCTATGCTCTCCCTATCCCCATGCCGGAAGAGCCAATGGGGAGAGGGGATATCAATCCCCTGCGAATTCCGGCTTGGCCTTGGCGATGAAGGCGTCGTAGGCGCGCTTGAAGTCGCGGGTCTGCATGCAGATGGCCTGTGCCTGCGCCTCCGCCTCGATCGCCTGGTCGAGCGGCATCGACCATTCCTGGTTGAGCATGGTCTTGGTCATCATGTGCGCGAAGGTGGGGCCCTCGGCGAGGCACCGCGCCAGCGCAATCGCCTCGCCCTCGAGCGCATCCGGCGCCACCAGCCGGTTGAAGAAGCCCCAGCGCTCGCCCTCCTCGGCCGACATGGTGCGTCCGGTCAGCAGAAGCTCGGCGGCGCGGCCCTGGCCGATCACCCTGGGCAGCATGGCGCACGCCCCCATGTCGCAGCCGGCGAGGCCCACCCGCGTGAACAGGAACGCCGTCTTGGCCTGCGGTGTGCCGAGGCGCAGGTCGGCAAAGAGCGCGATCATGGCGCCGGCGCCGACACAGACGCCATCGACCGCGGCGATCACCGGCTGCGGACAGCCCTTGATGGCTTTGACCAGGTCGCCGGTCATGCGCGTGAAGGCGAGCAGGCCCTTCATGTCGCGCTGCAGGAGCGGGCCGATGATGTCGTGCACGTCGCCGCCCGAGCAGAAGTTGCCGCCGCTGGAGGCGATCACCACGGCCTTCACGTCGTCGCTGGCGGCCAACGCTCGGAAGGCGTCGCGCAGCTCGGCGTAGGACTCGAACGTGAGCGGGTTCTTGCGCGCGGGGACCGCCAGCGCGATGACGCCGACCCCGCCCTCGAGCCGCCAATGGAAGTGCTTCGGACTGAAGGATTTCATGTCCATTGCCTTCTCCCGCGCTCAGTATCTTCCTCTCGCTCCGGAGCTTCTCCTGCGCGACAGCCGCTGCTTTCCCCTTCCCCTTGAGGGGGGAGGTGTAGGGTGCGGCTCGTTTGTGCGGAGAACATTCCGCAGGAAAGCCCCAAGGGGAAAAGGGAAATTGCGGACTTCCAATTTGTATGGGGCTCTCGAAGTCAAGCACCTATTCCCACCGCGAGCTCTACTCTTTTCTTCCTTTCCATCCCAGTCTCTTTGTTCGATCTGGGAGCCGTCTCTTCGTCCCGACCCACGCGATCTCGAGG
>Ga0247727_10000776_pt1 | contig 77978 bp, 65 predicted proteins | sample WisWelCaveWW1625_FD_202498 | JGI IMG/M metagenome (GOLD analysis project Ga0247727, IMG submission 202498) | Biofilm microbial communities from Wishing Well Cave, Virginia, United States - WW16-25 | ecosystem: Environmental > Aquatic > Deep subsurface > Groundwater > Cave microbial mat | place...
TCGTCATCCGCACACGCCGCGAAACGACGAGTTCCGTGCTGTTGGGCCGGTTGTCGTTCAAGGCGATCAGCAATCGGTTCCTGCTCAAGGAAAGCGAGTGAACCGACGAGGTGCATGCGTCAATTTCTACTCGGCGGTGAGGCCTTGTCATCGCCGTAGGCTTTTTGCTGAGCCGCAAGTTGCCGCCTCAACTCACCTAGTTTCGCCGCGTGTTCCGGCTTGGCGCACAGGTCGTCGATTTCCCACGGGTCGGCGGCGAGATCGAATAGTTGGTAGCGGTCGATCTTCGGGTACCAGATCAGCTTCCACCGGTCGTCACGAACCATGCGCTGGCAGTCGCGATACGCGGCGAACAGCCACTCGCGCACTCGCGGCTTTTCGCCTGTGATGATCGGCACGAGGCTGGACCCTTCGGCTTCCGGAAGTGTGGCGATGCCGGCCAGGTCACAGAGCGTGGGGAAGAGATCGAACAGATAGACGAGCGCGTCGGACTTGCCGCGCGGGATGCCGGGACCGGCGACGATGAGCGGCGACTTGAAGTGTTCGTAGAGATTCTGCTTGCCCATCAACCCGTGTCGGCCGCCGACCGCAAGGCCCTGGTCGCTCGTAAAGATGATGATCGTGTTGTCGGCGCGGCCCGTGGAGGCAAGCGTATCGAGGATTCGCTCCACGTGGTGATCGAGGCACGTGATCGTGGCGTAGTATTCGGCGATGTGTCGCCGCATTTCGTCCGGCGTGCGCGGCACGGCGGCCAGCTTTTCGTCGCGAACTTCTAATTCGCCGTTGTCGAACGGATGCCGCGGCATGAAGTTCTTCGGCAAAGTGATCTTTGTCGCGTCGTACATTTCCATGAATTTTGTTGGCGCGACGCGCGGGTCGTGCGGCACACTCGGGGCGAAGTAGGCGAAGAACGGCTGATCGCGCTTGTGGCAACGCAGAAACTCGACGACTGCTTCGGTCGTACGCTCGACCGTTTCGGCGCCGACGTGCGCGATTTCGATGTTCTTGCCGAACGCCCGATGGGCGGCACCGAACGAGTTCCCCGGCTTGCCGACGTGCAGCGTCGCGTAGCCGGCCGCGTTGAACACGGTTGGCAACGTGGGCCCGTCGTAGGTCTTTTGGTTTCCGGGTGGGATGCGAAACAGCGACTTACCCGTCAACAGCATCGTGCGGCTCGGCGTGCAGACGGCGGGAATCAAGCCACCCTGGCAGTAGGTGTTGGTGAAAACAAAGCCGCGTTCGACGAGCTTGTCCAGGTTTGGTGTGTGAATCTCGTCGTTACCGAGGGCCCGGATGGTGTCGAACCGTTGATCGTCGGCGAGGATGAGAATGACGTTTGGTCGATGGGAGGAGGCATTCGATTGCGGGGAGGCGTTTTCGGCGAGAACAATTCGGGAGAGCTGAGTTGATGCGGCGATCAGCACCAGAAGGAGCGCGATCGCGAGACGACTCAGATATCGCGTCCGAGGTTCAACAGATCGAGCGCTACTGGGCAATTGCGTCGCAAGGGGGCTGCGAGTAGCGCAGAGGCCGTCAGGCCACTGGGGCAAGCCCAGTGGCGGGAGGTTTTGAGAATATCGTCGATTGGTGATTGAACTCATGCTGCACTTTCAAATTGTCGAGAACAGCAATGGAATTGGAGGCCGTGTGCGTTACGGTCGAGTTGCGGCCAGGTATCGACTCAGGGTTTCGACGTTTTTGATGAACGTCTGGCATTCAATGACGCGTTCGGTTGGGTCATTCGGACCGTGACTCCTGAGCCGGCCCGGTTCGACCCAGCGGCCACGGCTGTCGAGTGCGGCGATGACCATTCGGGTTTGAGCTTCGAGCGACTGTGTAAGTTGCGGACGGTCGGGCTTGGCGGGTGGTTTGAGCTTCGACGGATCGGCACCGTTCAGGCGCTGATATTCCTGCTCGATCGCATCGAGCGAGTGACCGACCTTGAATCCGTAATGCGTCGGCATGTCGGAGTCGTCGTAGGTCAACTCGTAAGTTTTCGTAAGGTAGAGCGGCTTGTTGGTTTTCAATTCGTAGAACCGAGCGAGCCGGCCGTCGGGGAGTGCGGAGCGGCGAAGGTAGGCGATCGCGCGCGGGATTGGTTCGAGGTACTTTTTGTCGCCCGTTTCGCGATAGAGCATCATGAGGGTGCGAAGCACGCGTTGCGATTCGCCGCCGGTGACCGATGGCGGCTCAAACTTGCGTGCCCACGCGGGGTGCATGTCGGTGTCGTATTGCTGGGCCCAGGCCGGCTGCGGTTCTGGGAGTTGTGCGAGCAGGATGAAACCGCCGGCTCGCGTTGCTGATTCGCGAAAGCTCGCGTTGCCATAGATCTCCGCCGCCTCGAACATCGTCTCGATCACGTCGGCGAGCGAATTGTCGTTGAACGTGTACTGATACCAATAATCGCCACCGGGCCAAGTGCGCGACCACTCGGCGGGGAAGCTGGCCCGTTTCACCGGGTGTTTGTCCGGGTCCGGCGGTTCATCGAACACCTGGGACCAGGCACCGTTGGGATGTTGGGCTCGGAGCAGCGACTGGAGTGCGTACTCGATGGCCTCGTGGATTTTTGCGTCCTTGAACTCAAGTGCCCGATCGGCTCGCATGAGAAATCGCAACGCGGACTGAGTCGTGTTGTCATCGAGGGTGGTCGTGTTCCGCGCCTTCGATCCGCCGCCGGCGTCGCGATATGCCAGTTTCTTGCGGTTCGCCGGGTCGAAATCGATCCAGTAGTACCAGCCGCCGGATTGCAACTGTCCGCGGACGAGTGCGTGGGCCGTCTCGGTCGCTGCCTCCAGATAGAATTTGTCGCCGGTCGCCTCGAACGCGGTGAGAAACGCACTTCCAACCGACGGTGTGCCGGGGGGCTGCACCCAAACTTGTGTCGCCGAGGCCTTGTTCTCGCCCTCGCGCCGTGCGAGGTCTTCGCTGGATCGCCACAGGTATCCGCCTTCCGTGGCAATCTGTTCGTTGAAAAAAGCTGTCGCCTGCCGGAGAGCGGCCAGGGCCTGTGGCCGAGTCGGCGGCTCGTCGGCTTTCGAGACCAAAAGGGCCAAGAAAACCAAAACAGCCGCCAGCGTGTATCTCTGGAATCGCATGTTTGTCCCTTGCCAAAGTTGCCGAATGTCGAGGTAAGTCAGTTTGTCACGCAAGCACGAACAAGGCGGGTTGGCTGCGAGGTTCGTTCGCTGGGCTATTTTAGAAGCGCGGCGAAACCAAAACAACGACCGGGAGTAGAGCGATGGATATCATCGGCGATCTCATCAACCTAATTGTGGAGTTAGGGGCACGACTGGTCATCTGGACATGGAAGCTGGTTTCTTGGCTCATATCCAGTATTCGAAGGTCAGTCGACCACTCAAGAAAACACGGCTAGAAAAAATCTAGCCCTCAAACAAGCGACGATTTACTCCCTCTCCCCTGAGTACAGGGGAGAGGGAACAGCAGCGCGCGCACGGGTCGCTTGTTTGAGGTCTAGCCTTAGGTTTTCTCTTTCGCCTTGAGCGCCGCGTCGACGATCTTCTTCACTTCGTCGAACACTTCGTTTGGTATTGGCACCGACAGGTTGTACTGGGCGATCGTCCAGCGGTCGCCGTCGCGGACCATGACGCCGCTGCCGCGAGCGGGACCGAGGTTGGGCGTGTCGAGCGACTCGTCGAACCAGGCAACTGACCCGTCCTTCGAGAAGCTCACGTTCCGTTTCGTTGCCTTGAACGACCAGCCCTTTCCCTTCGCGAAGTGAGGCTTGGCCCAGACGCGGAACTCGTCGCGCGTCCACCGCTCGGTCGCGTCGGTTCCGAACATGACGGCGTCGGCGGCGAAGTGGCCAAAGTACCGTTCCTCGTCTGCGACGGCCGCGGACTTGTGCCAGTCGTCGAGCACCGCCGCGACGGCCGACTCGTCTTTTGCAGCCGGTTTCTGAGGAACCAAGCTGGCGCAAACGAAAGTACACGCGACGGCCCATGAAAAAGCACGATTCATGATGATCTCCCTTTCGCACAGTCTTGCCGGCTGGATTGTTGGTCGGACTGGGAAAAAAGATTAGACATTTCAGCTCGCTTGAGCCAACATACTACGCGAAACGTTTCCCGCCAGACCCCCCGTCGGGTCGAGGGTATCCTGCCACAATCCGCAAACAGGAGTTTTGCCATGAATCGACGCCGTCTGCAACTCGCACTGGCCGGTGTCTCTGTCGCGCTCGTGCTCTCAGCGGCGGCCGTGTCGAAGAACGACCGCTGGAATTTCGGATTCGCCCAGTACAAGGGTCCGGAGCGCCCGGAGCCGCGCGATGAGTTTCGATTCGTCATGGTCGGCGACCGTACCGGCGGGCGCGTGCCCGGACTGATGCCGCAGGCGTTTCGCGAGATCAATTACCTCTACCCCGAGTTCGTCATTTCCGTCGGCGATCTGATCGACGGCCCCGGCCCGACGCCGGAGCGGATCAATCAGTTCTGGAAGGAATTCGATGACGAGGTAGCACTGCTCAAGAGTCCGTTCGTCTATGTGCCCGGTAACCACGACGTGTGGAACACCACGTCGAAGGACATTTACGAGCAGAAGTACGGCCCGACGTATCGGTCGTTCGACTACCGCGGCTTGCACTTCATCACGCTCGATACCGAGGAGTTCGATGAAACGGGCAAAAAATTCGACCGAATCGACGGCAAGCAACTCGAATGGCTCAAGGAGGACATCGCACGCAATCGCGACGCCAAGGCGATCCTTGTACTGATGCACAAACCGATTTGGCTTTCGGGCGGGCTAGCCAAGGCGGAGGAAGTTTGGAAGGGCCTGCCGGTTTACGTCTTCGCGGGGCACGTTCACCGCTACAGTTACCAGGTGATCGATGGCATCCCGCACATCATTCTCGGTGCGGTCGCGGGCGGCATGGCGGAGCAAGGCGAGCCGCTCGGCCGATTCCGGCACTACATGCTGGTCACGGTTCGCGATGGCAAGCTCAACTTCGGCCTGGTTCGATTGGGCGGCGTGCTGCCGCCCGATTATGTGTTGGAGGATGACCGGCCCGGAGTTTTGCAGCTTGCCGATTCCTTTGCCGTGGTTTCCGACGAAGGCGACAACGCGGGGTCGCCTCGATTCGTCGCTCGCAACCCGCTGAACACGGACGTCAAAGTTCAGATTCACAAAACGAGTTACGGGTCCGGCAAGCCGGCGTCACAGATGCTGCTTCGTTCGCCCGAGCCAACATTGGCAGTCGGTGAAATCTTGGAACGAGCGTTGGACGGTTCGGCAATCGTAGTCGCACCGCCGGCAACCGCGGAGTTCAAGGCCGTCGTCGATTTCAACAACGCACAAGGCCAGCCGCAGAAGATCGACTTCCCGATCGAACCGCGTCGCCGCCGGGTCGCGCAGATCAAGCTGCGAGCGAGTGCCCCGACGATCGACGGCGATCTCGCCGACTGGATCGACGCCGATTGGTTGTCGCTGGCCGATTCCAACCAGGTCACGCTCGGCGGCGGCATCTGGATGAATGCAGAGGATCTGTCGGCCAAGTTTGCGATCGCACAAGACGAGCAAAACGTGTATGTGGCCGTGCGAGTGAACGATGACGTTGTCGCTTACAGCGCGACGGCCATCGAAGGTGACGGCATTGAGCTGTTCACCGCGAGTCCGGCCAAGGGCGAAATCAGCTTCAACCGCGACTCCGACTGGCACCGGCTAGTCATTTCGCCGTTCGACGCCGCTGGCCTCGCCCCCGGCGACCCCGCCGGCAAACCGCGTGTGGCGAGTTATGGCGCGAACAAGCTGAATTCGGTACAGGCCGCGTACGTGCGCGAGGCCAAGGGCTACACGGTCGAGCTGGCCCTGTCGCGTCGGGAGTTGGGTTGGTCTGGCTCGAACGGTTCAAAGTTGCAGCTTGACTTGGCCGTCAACGATCGCGATCTGGGCACTCGTCGCGAGTCGCAGCTCACTTGGTGCGGCACCGATCGAAACCAGAACAGCTCGCGCCACTACGGAGTCGTGAAGCTGACTCCATAGCACAAGCTGGCTGTGGACTTGCGAGACGATTTTCTGGAGCGATTAATGCACTACATCGATGCTCACGTACACGTCTGGACGCCGGACACGGACCATTATCCGCTGTGGGAGGGATTCAAAAAGGAAAACATGAAGCCGGCGAGTTTTACGCCGGAGGAACTGTTCAGACACTGCCGGCCGAGCGGTGTCGAGCGAATCGTGCTCATTCAGATGAGTTTCTACCGGTTCAATAACTCGTACATGCTCGACATGATGAAGTTGCACGGCGGACCGAAGGGTGAGGAGGAGGGAAGGGGAGGAGTGGGGGAATAGAGGAGTGGGGGATGAATTGAATTTATGAGAGCGAAACATGGCAAAGCTGATTCAGCACCACTATGAACCGGAGGTCTTCAAGAAGGGATTTGGTGCTGCGATGATCATTTTCCAAGTTTCCAAGGATTTTCCTAAGGAGGAAACCTATTCACTCACCGATCAAATCCGACGCTCGTCTCGATCAGTCTGTGCAAATCTTGCCGAAGCCTGGCGCAAGAGAAGATACGAAGCAGCGTTCATAAGCAAACTCAACGATGCAGAAGCTGAAGCAGCAGAGACCCAAGTTTGGCTTCACTTTGCTGTGAAGTCCCAGTACCTCTCACGCGACAGAGGCGAAATCCTGTTCCGACAATACGACGAAGTCCTGCGATTACTCGTTTCCATGATCAACAATGCACATCGCTGGACATTCTCTGGTCCCAAGAATCGTCTTCATTGAATGACTCCCACTCCCCCACTCCCCCACTCCTAACTCCTCACCCCTTCATCGGTTTCGGAATCGACTCCCTCGCCATGAACGGCCCGCCACGCTGCATGACGCTTTTCATGTCCGCGACCAAATCGGCAGGGCGGCGATATCGGTTGTTGCGGTCCTTGGCCATCATGTAGCCGATCAATTCGCCGAACCCTTTGGACAACGCCGCGATGACATATTGAGGTTCGATGAGTTGGTCGTGTAGGTGGCTCTGCAGTTGTTCGGCGATGGTGGCGCCGGGAAACGGTGGGCGGCCGGCGGTCATGTGATAGAGCGAGGCGCCGAGCGAGTAGATGTCGCTGCGCACGTCCACATCGTCGAGACCTCGGATCTGTTCCGGCGAAATGTAGTAGGCCGTGCCGACGCTGCGGCCGGTTTCGCTGCGGATCGTGCCCAGGTCGGACGTCATCCGGGCCAGACCCAGGTCGGCCAACTTCGCGACGCCGTCCTTGCCGAGCAGAATATTGGCTGGCTTGATGTCGCGATGAACCAGGCCTCGCTTGGCCGCGTGTTCCAGTGCTTGGCCGATCTGCAGGCCGATCGTCAGGGCCTCTTTCTCCTCGAAGCGACGGCCTTTCTCCAACTCCTGCTGCACGGTGACACCTTCGACGTACTCCATAATGAAATAGTGAACGCCGTTCGTTTCGCCGACGTCGATTGCCTGAACGATGTTGCCGCTGGATAGTTGGGCGGCCAGTAATGCCTCACGTTTGAACCGGTCGATGAATTCGAGGTTTTGAGCGAAACGCGGTGCCAGAACTTTGATGGCCACGAGCCGATTCATGCTGAGCTGGCGGGCCTTGTACACGACACCCATCGAACCCTGTCCCACGCGCTCGAGCAGTTGATAGCCTGGAATTTGGTTCTGTGGACCGGCCGCGGCCTGCAAAACTCGCTGAGCCTGGTTCGGCGTCAACGCCTGCTCGGCGATCAGGATCTCCAGCAGCGAGCGGCGTTCGGGACCGTCAGGCTGCTGCCGCCAGAGGGTTTCGCAGCGCGTGAGTTCCTCGCGCGTGGCGAGCCGGTCGCGAGCAATCCAACGCTTCAAATCATCGTTGGACAGCGACCCCTGCTGGATCGATGGGTAGGCGGAGTTTGTGCTCAATCCCGGTAAACCTCCTGCTGCTGCAATTTAGATTCACCGGGCGGTGAACGCAAGGGAGTAATCGTGGACTCCATCGATCATGTTTTCGGGCCACGTGGCCCGCCGCTGGCGTTCAATGCTGAGCAGAATGCCAACCGCTAGAAAACTCGTGAGAAGACTGGAGCCGCCGTAGCTGACAAACGGCAGCGTCAGACCGGTAATCGGCGCGAGACCGATGGTCATGGCGAGATTTACGAGCGACTGGGTTGCGAGCAGGGTGGTCAAGCCCATGGCCAGCAGTCGGCCAAATGAGTCGGGTGCTTGCGAACTGACTCGCCAACCGCGCCAAAAAAGAACCACGAAAAGACCAAGGATCATCGTGACACCTGTCAGTCCCCACCGGCCCGCTACGACGCTGAAGATAAAGTCCGTGTGATCAAATGGCAGGTGCAAATCGGTCGCGTCTTCGGAGCCTTTCGTGCCGCCGAGTGCGATCATGAGCTTCGATTGATGAAGCTGGTAGCCCTCATCGTTGGGTCGTGGGCCCGTGTCTCGCTGTTCGAGAAAGCTCGTAATGCGTGCGCGCTGGAACGGGCTCATACCTCGCCACAGAAACGGAACCGCAACGATGCCGGCGATCAGCAGAATGCACCAGTACCGGGTTCGCAGCCCTGCTCCGAACAACATCGCAGTCATGACAGGCACGAACAAAAGCGCGCTACCCAGATCGGGTTGCCTCAATATCAGTGCAATGGGAACACCGGCCAGTGCGAAGGGAACGAAGAGCATTCGCCAGCCCCAGCGGTGTTCCGTTGAAGCCAGATAGCGCGCCAGGGCCGCCACAAACGCCAGCTTGGTCAGCTCGGATGGCTGCACCCCGACCGGCCCAAACCGCAGCCAACGTTGAGCACCGTTCACCGGCTCGATCCAATAAACCGCCACGAGTAACGGGATGCACAACACGAACGCGAGGTAGGCGAGCGAGTAGATCAGCCGGTAGGAAGGCCAGGCCGCCGCGGCCATGGCAACCAGCGCGATTCCCGTCCACACAAGCTGCCGCTGAACAGGGCCGGTGCCGGACGCCGAATCCGTTGCCGTGTCGATCGCCAAAACGCCGATGGCCACAAGCCCAAGCGACGCCGCAACGAGCAACCAATCAATTTGACCGAACCAACGGTCGAAACGCATTCGTCCTCCGTGACACCTGTAGGCCAGGATCATTCGGGTCGGTCGGCACCGTGCAAACGAGTCGCAGCCGCGCCAACTAGCTGTTCCCCAGTTCAACAGGAAGTAGCGACCGAAGTTCCGGCACTCGCCGCCATTGCCCGTTCAGTCCAACAATGACGTAACATGCTTATATTAATAGACTTGATGAAATATCGCACCATTCCAGCGTCAAAGTGGCACCTTTTGGACACCCACAGGAGCCAGTCCTCGCGCCGTTAGGAGCCAGTCCTAACGCCGTTAGGAGCCGGTCCTAACGCCGTCAGGAGCCAGTCCTAGCGCCGTTACGAGCCAGTCCTAGCGCCGTTTGGAGCCTATGCTGGCGCCGTTATACCACCTACCCTTCGCTGTTTTCCCAATTACACGCTTCAAGAGGAAGAGCCGCCAATTCCATCACACCGCCTGGCCGCACCAATACCATCTCGGTAAAACCCGCTCGGCGCAGTGCGGCGACCGCCTGATCGAGCCGGGCGCCCACGTCAATCACGCTGTGCGAATCGTCGCCCAAGGTGACTCTCACGCCGATGCGACGGGCCTCCGTCAAAATCCAATCGGCCGGATAGATGGCTCGAATGGGTTTGATGAGCCCGCGGGCGTTAATGTCCATTGCCACGCCTCGGTCGTGCATGGTTTCCAAAATGCCTCGTACCTTCGCTCGAATGGCAGGCGTATCTACCAGCTCGGAGGGTTCGAGCAGGATCTTGATCAGATCGAGGTGCCCGATGACGTGAGCGATTCGCCAATCGAGCAGTTCGAGCACGTGGTCGTAATAGTCCAGAAAGAGTCGTTCGGGCGATCCGGCACGCCGCAGGGCCTCGGCGGCGCGCGGCCGATCCCAGTCGATGCAGATGTCCTCGTTTTCGTAGCGAACGAAGTGAACTGAACCGACGAAGTACTCGAATGGCCAGCGGGCAATTTGCTCGCGCGTCCACGCCTCGGCGCCGCGAATGAATTCCAGTTCCGTACCCAGCACGATTTGCAAATGCTCCGCATGTCGCTGCTGGGCGGACCGCACAGCCTCGAAGTAAGGGGGCAGCCAGTCGGTCGTGCGCAGTTCAAGCTTGTTCACTTTGCCGTCGGGATTGAACTGGCGAATGGATGGTGTAATGAAATGCTCGGTGAAACCAAACGCCCGAAATCCGCGGTCCGCCGCCGCCTGAGCCATCTCGCTGACCGTGTCTCGTCCGTCGCCGAAGATCGTGTGCCCGCCGTGGAACGAAGCCCATCCGCATCCGTTCACCGTGTTTGCAGTCATGCTCCCGATTGCCTCCGGGTGTCAGTTCGTTAGCGAGCTGAGGGTGCTTCCGGTCCCAGGCTTGCGTCCAGGTAAGCGCCTCCCTGGGCAAACGTCTGCTCGTAGGCCTTGAAGATGCTCGGATGTTGTGCCCGAATCTCATCGACAGAAAGTGCCGTCGCGACCACGCGGCCGTCCGGCGTCGTTATGGTAAATCGCGGGCCGTCCGAGGCCGTGTGAATGATGATCGTGTGCTGGCGTCCCTTGAGTTGCCCGATGATCGGCGGTGCGATCTTCGAGGCCACGTTTGGATTCGCCGTATCTTTACCAGGACCGTCTTCTGCAACCTGCGCCGCGGCGGAGTGGGAAGTCGAGTCGTCGCTCCCACGGGTTTCGCCGTCGATGTTACCTGACACCTGGTGACCATTTGTGCTTGCGGGCGCGTGGGACACATCAGCCGTTGGCCTGGAACCGCAGCCGACTATAACCATGCAGGTGAGAGCACCGAGAAACACAGGCGTTCTTGCCAAGCGATTCATGAAAAAACTCCTTGAATACAAGTAACATCAAACGGATCGGAAACGATCGAGGACAACGATAGTCTGCCGCGTCCAACCGATTTTCGCAATGGCAAGGGATTACAGATGTACGCCGGCAACTCGTCGCCTGGATTGAATTCTTAGGATTAGCTCGGCTGGAGTTGGTGCAGTTTGTTGTAGAGGGTCTTGAGGCTGATCCCAAGTTCGCGCGATGCGGCGGGCTTGTTGCCATGGTGTTTTTCCAGCACTGCCAGGATGTGTTCCATTTCGATGTCGCGCAGCGTGGGCGTCGAGCCATCGGAACTGGCGGGAACGGTCGCGGGATTGTGCGAGGACGTACGAAATTGATGGGGCAGATGGTCGGGTGTGATCGTTCTTCCGTCCGACAGGATGGCGGCATGCTCGATGACGTTTGCCAACTCGCGCACGTTTCCGGGCCAGTGGTGGCCAGCAAGCACTTCCAGCGCCTGCGGGCTGATCGTTGGAAGTGCTACGTCGCGATGGACGTGACGGCGAGCAAGAAGGTGACGAGCCAAATCCGCCAGGTCGCTAATTCGTTCGCGAAGCGACGGCATGCAAATCTCAAACGTGTTGATCCGGAAGTAGAGGTCCTGGCGAAACCCCTCATTGGCGACCATGTCGCTGAGCGAGCGATTCGTGGCACAGACGATTCGCACATCGACACGAAACGGTTCGTTTTCGCCGACGCGGCGGATTTCGCCTGATTCGAGAAACCGGAGCAGCTTCACTTGAAGCGCCCTGTTTAATTCGCCGACTTCGTCGAGAAACAAAGTGCCGCCGTCGGCCACTTCGAAGAGACCCTTGCGGTGCTGGTCGGCGCCGGTGAACGCGCCCTTGCGGTGACCGAAGAGTTCACTCTCAACAAGGTTCTCCGGGAGTGCTCCACAATTGACCGGGACGAACGGCATCTTGGCCCGGCGGCTCTGTTCGTGCAACGTGCGAGCGACCAGTTCCTTGCCCGTGCCGGTGTCGCCCAGGATCAACACGCTCGAATCTGTTGGTGCGACTGTCTCGATGAGTCGCTTGACCATCTGCATCGCGAGGGAGTCTCCAATCAATCGCGTGGAGCCCTCGACGGCGCGCAATCGGGTTTCTAAGGCCATGGTTTGGTGCGTGAGCCGGCGTTTTTCGGCGACTTTGTGCAGTCGCGATTCCAACTCGGCCCAGCGGCACGGCTTGGTCAGGTAGTCGAACGCTCCATGCCGCAATGCCTCGACGGCGGTTTCCAACGTCGCGTGGCCGGTGAGGATCATGATTTCGGTTTGCGGCGATGAATCCTTGGCCTGTTCCAGCACCTGAATGCCGCCGAGGCCCGGCATCTGAAGATCGAGAATGGCGGCGTCGTAGGTTCCTTTGGCAAGCATATCGATTGCGCTCCGGCCATCGCAGCACACGGTGACCTCGTGGCCCATCCGCGGTAACTCCATCTGCATCAACTCGCGCAGGTGACGTTCGTCGTCGGCGAACAGGATGCGCAGGCCTTGCGGACGATGCAGGGCGGATGCCTGCGGTGAATCCGAAGTGTCGAGGGCGAAGTGCGGCTTAGGCAGCGAGTTGCTCACGGCGATTGTCCTCCTTGACTCGAGGGCACACCAGGGGCAGCCGCACGGTGAAGCGACTGCCTTTACCGGGTCCGTCACTGACGGCCTCGATCGTTCCATGATGGTCGGTGATGATGCGATGGCTGATCGACAGGCCGAGCCCGGTTCCTTTTCCGGTCCGGCTGCGCGTGAAAAACGGTTCAAAGATATTTTGCAGCACGTCCGAAGTCATACCACAGCCGTCGTCGGCAAACACGAGCACGGCGTGGCCGCAATCTTCGGTGGCGTCGATTTGCAGGGTGCCGGCGGGCTCCATGTTGTCCAGTGCGTTGACCACGAGATTGAGCACGACTTGCTTGATTTCCTGTGGATTCACCGGTGCCGCAACGTCGCAGGTGCTCGAGAGCACGATTTGCTTTTCGCGGTAGCGGCCCATGTGCTGCACCATGTCGATGACGTCGGCGACGAGATTGGAGAGCGAACATGGCTGCCGCTCTTGGTCGCGGAGGCGCGAAAAATCGAGCAGCCTTTCGGTGATCCCTTTGCAGCGAAACGCTTCGCTTTGGATCATGGCCAGACATCGCATGAGCTGATCCGAGCCGGCCGTGGCGCCAGGTAGTGATTCCTTGAGCCGGCGTTCCAGTGCCTCGGCGCCGAAACTGATCGATGCCAGCGGATTGTTGATTTCGTGTGCGACCCCGGCCGCCAAAAATCCGACGCTGGCCAGTTGCTCGCTTCGCACGAGTTGCCTGCTGCGCTCCTCGACCTGCCGCTCCAGGCCCTGATAGACCTGTTCGAGTCGGGCGGTCATTTTGTTGAATGCCTCGGCCAGTTCCTGCATTTCGTCGCCGGTGTTCAGTTCGATGCGGTGGGCCAAATCCACTTCGCCCACTCGCTGTACGCTGCGGTGCAGTTGCTTGATGGGGTGAAATATCCAGTTGTAAGTCAGCCGTGCCAGCACCAGCAGCAAGATCACGACGAATCCGCCGGTGAACCAGGCGATCCACAGATTCAGGCTGTAGGTCGCACGGGCTTCTTTGGCCAGCGCTCGCATGTCGTGATAGGTCGGCACGGGCAGGTCGCCGACATGGTCGCGCAATGCGGCCACGTTCGCGTGGAACGATCGTCGATGGGCAAGGTAGTCGGTTTGAGTCTTGTCGCTTTGCGATTCTTCCGTGTCATTCCAATAGGGATGGGGCGGCAGCTTGCGCAGATGGTTTAGCTCGATTTCAATTTTGGCGAGCAGTTCATTTTCGAGTTTCCCCTCGTCGGGATCGCGGCCGCGATCCAGTGTTCGCTGAAGCCGGCTGCGATAATCGGCCAATGCCTTTTCCACGTTCTTGATGCGTTCTTCAAAATTGGAACCCGGCTTTCCGCGAGCCTGGTCGTGGCTCGCGCCGCCGGGATGGTCAAGTTGCATGATGCGGTCCCACAGGCCGCTACCCAGCCGCAGCTCCTCGGTCTTGGCCCCGAAATTCCGGATCGATTCGCGATATGAGTAGAGTCCGATCAGCGTGCTCGTTGTGAGGATCGCAGAAATGCAAACGACCATTGCCAAGCCGGCAACGAGCTTCGTGCGAATGGTCAGCCCGCGTACCATGAATGACCTCCGTGTCGTTTCCTTCGCGGTTCGGCTTCGGTGAATCGACGTGTCTTTTCAGCCAGACTTCCCCCAGCGGGGGCGATACGGTAGCAAATGCATTAGAAATGCGGAAGGCGAAGCAGCCTGGTCTTTCGGCGATCGATCAGCCACCCAGCAGAGCTTGCGTATGTTCCAAGAACCGGCGCTGGCCGACTGAGAGCAGATGTTGTGCGAGGCACAGTTCACGGAGGGCGGAGGTAAAATCTCCCGCTTGCGAGTGCTTGTCAACGGCGTTGCGATGCGCGAAGAACTCGGTCCAATCAATGTTCCAGGCTTGTTCGACGGCGATCGCGCGAAGTTGGTGCAATCGGGCATTGAGTTGGTCGATGACCTTCTTGTCCAATGTGCAGCGAGTGGGTGGGCGAAACGGAGTCGCCGCCGGTTGCGGTTCGGGTTCGGCACGCGGTCGAGTCAGAAATCGCCATAACAGTCCCACAAAAAGCACGGCGATTCCGTTAAATCCCGCGCCGGCCAGGAACCCCAAACCGACCGCTCCAAACGTGCCGAACATGAGCTTATCTGTGATTGCAAGCACGGCGCACCCGACCAGGTTGACGATGCCCAAGATAAGAAAGAGCGTGGAGAAATTCCGCAGTGGCCTTTTCGGACCAATTTGGCTCGACTTCTCCTTCGAGGAATCGCCGGCAGGATCTTCGACACGCACGATGATGAGCGTGATGTTGTCGGGGCCGCCGCGCAGGTTGGCCATGTCGATCAAATATTGACATGCCTCCTGGGCGGACAAGTGCCGGGCCAAGAGGCCGATATCGGCGTCGTTGACCTGGCCGCTCAGGCCATCGCTGCACAGCACGAACACATCGCCCGGTTGAACCGGCTGCGGCCCGTCGATATCTACGTCCACCTCCGGTTCCGGGCCGAGCGACCGCGTGATCACGTTGCCAGGTACCATGACGCGGGCTTGCTCGTAGGTGAGCTGCTTGCGACGCACCAATTCCCACATGAGGCTGTGGTCGAACGAGAGCTGCTCGATGTGGCCATTACGCACTCGATACGCGCGGCTGTCGCCGATGTGCGCGATCATGGCACCTTCGGGCAAAAGGACCAGCGACGTGGAAGTGGTCCCCATTCCCTGAAACTCGCGGTTCGCGGTGCCGCGATTGTGAATCAGCGTGTTGGCGTCCTGAACTGCCTTAACGATCGCTTGCGAGCAAGGCAGGTGGACGAGCTTGTGATAGGTATGCGCGATCGAATCGACGGCCATCTTCGACGCAAGCTCACCGACGGCGTGGGCCCCCATGCCGTCAGCGACGACGAACAGGTGTCCGCGGCTTCGCCACTGATCTACCTGGTTCGCCGTCAGGATGCGAAAGGCGTCCTGATTATTGCTGCGCCGCATCCCCACATCGGTGAGGCCGGCAAAATCTAGTCGATCTTCCCACTTCACGTTCGCAACCGATTACTCTTCGGGTGAGAGCTACCTGGAAGCCAATCGTTGTCTGGAGCTATACTGGTGCGATGCAAAGTTTCCTCAGATCCATCTGGGAACATCTTTTCCGCGGTCACGACAAGACAGCCAGCCGAATTCCCTGGTGGCTGCTCCCCCCATTCCGTTTTGCTTATCTGGTTATTCAGGAGTTTAGCCGCAACCGTTGTTCTGAGAAAGCCTCGGCACTCGGATTCCAGACAGTGTTTTCGCTGATCCCTGCACTCGCGCTGGCCTTGTTCTACTTTCACGCATTCGGCGACTTTTCGGGTCTGGGCCCGGAAGTTCAAACGCGGCTGTTCCATTGGCTCAACATCGACCGAATCTACGTGAAAATACCGACTCCGGAAACGGGCGCGCCAGCGGCGGCGACCCCGCCTAACAGTTCGGAGCCGGTGAACCCTCGAACCGACGGTCAGACGGGCGATCAAGGAGTGGCACGCGCCGCAGACAATGGAAAGTCCACACTGAGTGACGGTCCGGCTGGGGAGATGCATGACTACGAACCCATTTCGCTCGAAACGGAGATACAACAAATCGTGGACAGCTTGCACCGCGAGCTGTCCTCCGGTGGATTGAGCACGGTTTCGGTCGTACTTCTCGTAGCGGCCGCCCTGCAACTGGCATTTACGCTGGAGAAGAGCCTGAACGAGATTTGGGGTTCTGTCGGCCAGCGTCGGCTCATTCGACGGATCGTCGGATATTGGTTTGTGCTTACGCTTGGACCCGTCTCGATCGGATTGTCGTTGTTCTGTGTTAAGTGGCTGGGAGTCACTTCTGCAATTCAGGAGCTGGCGGTTGCGGCCCTCGGCCCGTTCGCCGTCTTGTACCTCATTTATCAACTCATGCCTTACACGCCCGTGCACCCATTGCCGGCGCTGGCGGGTGCGTTCTCTGCCGCCGTCGCGTCTCAAGCCGCGCAACGATTCTTCGGTTGGTATCTTTCTCGATTTGTCGGGTATGGGCAGCTTTACGGCAACTTGGGATTGATCCCGTTATTCTTGTTCTGGCTGTGGATCATTTGGGGCATCGTGCTGGCTGGGGCCGTCATCGCGTACACACTACAAAACATGGGCCGGCTCACGGCCGAAGAACGACGACGACGCGGCGCGCCGTTTATAGACCCCGCACTCGTCGCCCTGGGTTTGGTACTCCACGCCGGCCGCGCGTTCCGGTCGGGCAAGGGTCCGGTAGACGCCGATGACCTGGCGGAGTCCTGTGGACTGCCGGACCGGTTGTGGATTCGGTTGGTCAACCTGTTGCGCGAACGAGGCATCCTGGTAGACGCGGGCCCGGATGGATCGCAATTCATTCCCGGCCGACCCCTCGAATCACTTCGCGTCGAAGAAATTTTTGCCACCGTGGAGGATTCGCTCGTTGCCCGATTCGATGAGATCTGGCATCCGGAGCAGGAACAGCTCCAGTCGATGACCAATCTGCTTACCAGCGCTCGGCAGCGTGAACTGAGCGGCAAGAGCATCGCGGACCTTTTGGACATGAACAGCCAGGAAGCCGTGAAACTTGCCAAACTGCCAGTTCGCGAAGCAACTCCCGACCGCAAAGCACCTTAAATTCAGGTGTAATTCGACTCGCCGCGCGTCGACTCGCAGAAAATCGGTCTTTCTCGGAACGATGTGTTTCGTTAGGATCCCGCCCCGATTCGATCGAAATAGGCATCGGAACTAGAGAGGCCATGTCATGGAACGCGCTTCGATCAGGCTATTCTTGCCGTGCTTGTTGAGTGTCGCATTCACAGGCTGCGTCGAGCGACGCATGACCATTCGAACGAACGTCGATGACCAGGGCGGAGCCTTGGCCTACATCGACAACCAGGAAATCGGTTACACGCCGATTGCGACCGGGTTCACCTATTACGCCGATCGCGAAATTCGTTTGATTAAGGACGGCTATGAGACGGTGACGCTAGTCCAGCCAATCCGCGCGCCGTGGTGGGATTCACTCCCGATTGAATTCTTCGTCGAGAACCTGTGGCCATTCACCATGCGCGATGACCGTGAATTCGTTTACCCCATGTCGCCGATGGCGAACGTGACGACGGGCGAAGTGATCCAGCGCGGGCAACAACTTCGCAGCGAAGCCCAGCAAGGTGCGGAACCCGTCCCGGCACTCCGACCGGCAGCCGCGCAGGCGAAACTTGGTTTTTAGAACGCCTAACAAAATGGGGACTGGCTCCGAGTCCGCGAGGTGCCTGTCCCCATTTTATTAGAGCTTCTTAAAAATGTTGGTTAGGTCTCAGCCCCGCTGCCCACAAGTTCCGGCGTCTTTTCGGCTTTTAGCGTGGCTTCAAACGTGAGTTGCTTCTCGGTCCCGACCTCCTTGACTTGAACCGAGATTGAGTCCTTGCCCTTGAATTCCCCCTTCAGCATCTCTTCAGAGAGCGGGTCTTCGACGTAGTTTTCGATCGCGCGGCGAAGCGGCCGGGCTCCGAAGTCGGGATTGTAGCCCTTGTCGATAAGGAAGTCCTTTGCCTCGTCGCTCAGTTCCAGCGCCAGCCCTTGGTCCTCTAGCCGCTCACGAACCTTCTGAAGCTCGATGTCGATGATCTGCTTCAGATCGCCGCGGTTGAGCGGCCGAAAAACAATCACGTCGTCCACACGGTTCAAAAACTCCGGGCGGAAGTATTTATCAATCTCCACTTTGAGCATCTCTTTCATCTTTTCGTACGAGACTTCTTCGTCGCGCTTCACGAACCCGAACGAGGTGGAATTCTTGATCGCATCGGCCCCGGCGTTGGTCGTCATGATCACGATCGTGTTTTTGAAATCGACGTGACGCCCGAAGCTGTCGGTCAGCCGCCCTTCTTCCATGATCTGCAGCAGCATGTTGAACACGTCGGGGTGCGCCTTTTCGATTTCGTCGAGCAGGACGACGGCATACGGCCGGCGGCGGATGCGCTCGGTAAGTTGGCCACCCTCCTCGTAGCCGACATAGCCTGGCGGCGCACCGATCAGCCGGCTCACGTTGTGCTTTTCCATGTACTCCGACATGTCGATCATCACAAGTGCCTCGGCGTCGCCGAAGATGAACTCGGCGATGGCCTTGGCCAGGTGTGTTTTGCCGACGCCGGTCGGCCCAGCGAAGATGAACGTGGCGGTCGGCCGCTTCGGATCCTTCAGGCCCGCGCGGCTCTTGCGCACCTTTCTCGAGATTGCCCTGATCGCCTCCTTCTGGCTGACCACTTTTTTCTGCAGCTCTTCTTCCATCTTGAGCAGCCGGGCGGCCTCTTCGCTCGCCAGTCGCATGAGCGGGATGCCGGTCATCTTCGAGACCACTTCGGCGATCACGTCTTCGTCCACAACGCCGTCGATCTCTTTTGACTTATCTCGCCACTCCTTGGAAATACCGTCTTTCTTCCGTTTCAGTTTGTCGGCCTGATCGCGCAGGGCCGCCGCTCGCTCGAAATCTTGATTGGCGACCGCTTCCTCTTTGTCTTGATTGAGCCGTTCGATCTCGCCGTCGAGTTCCTTGAGGTTTGGCGGTCGAGTCATCGCCTTGAGTCGAACGCGGGCGCCGGCCTCGTCGATGACATCGATCGCCTTGTCGGGCAAGCAACGGCCAGTGATGTATCGGCTCGACAGCTCGACGGCCGATTCGAGAGCAGGGTCGGTGATTTGGACGCGGTGGTGGGCCTCGTAGCGATCGCGCAGGCCTTTGAGAATTTCGATCGTTTCCGTTTTCGACGGCGGCTCGACGATGATCGTTTGGAATCGTCGTTCCAGGGCTCCGTCTTTTTCAATGTACTTGCGGTACTCATCGAGCGTAGTGGCCCCGATGCATTGAATCTCACCGCGCGACAGGGCGGGCTTCAACACATTGGATGCGTCGATCGCACCCTCCGCGCCGCCGGCACCGACCAACGTGTGCAATTCGTCGATGAACAGAATCGTGTTTTTCGCCCGTCGCACCTCGTTCATTACAGCCTTGATTCGCTCTTCGAATTGGCCGCGATACTTGGTGCCAGCCACCATCATGGCCAGGTCGAGCACGACAATGCGCCGATCGCGCAGCAGCTCCGGCACGTTACTCTCGACGATGAGTTGGGCCAGCCCTTCGACGATGGCGGTCTTTCCCACACCTGCCTCGCCGAGCAGCACCGGGTTATTTTTCATGCGCCGGCTTAGCACCTGGACAACTCGCTCGATTTCGTTCGCGCGGCCGACTACCGGGTCGAGCTTGCCTTGTCGCGCCAGTTCGGTTAGATCGCGGCCGAAGCTATCCAGGGCGGGTGTTTTCGATTTGGCTGCCTTGCCGCTGTGGCCACCGCCACCGCCTCCGCCCGTGCCCCCGCGCTCGGTTCCTTCGCCGCCCGATTCCGTTGCTCCGTGCCCTAACAAGTTCAATACCTCCTCTCGAACCTCATCGAGTTTCAGTCCGAGATTCATCAGCACCTGGGCTGCGACACCCTCTTGCTCGCGCAGCAGACCCAAGAGCAGGTGTTCCGTTCCGACATAATTGTGGTTGAGTTGGCGGGCCTCTTCGATCGCGTATTCGATCACCTTTTTGGCCCGCGGCGTCTGCGGCAGCTTGCCCATCGTGACCATGTCCGGGCCACTCTGGACGATCTTTTCGACCTCGAGGCGAATCTTTCGCAAATCGACGTCGAGGTTTTTCAAAACGTTGGCAGCCACGCCGCTGCCTTCTTTCACCAAGCCGAGCAGGATGTGCTCGGTGCCAATGTACTCGTGGTTAAAGCGCTGTGCCTCTTGGTTGGCAAGCTGCATGACTTTGCGTGCGCGATCGGTAAATCGTTCGTACATCCTGACGTCTCCGAGTTGATGACAAGGGCAAAAAAACATTTTGGCGAGAGGATCAATGACTCCGAACGGTCAAGCGGTTCAAGGTGAGCATGCTCCTCTCCGACCTTTCACGATATTTCTTCTCTGCCCCGGTATCGAAATGCCTCGATTGCGTCTCGTTCGTCTTTAATGAGGCCATCGCGCTGGCATTCTAATCCGACCCCCCAGAGCGATCAAGGCAACCAACTGAACGCCCAGTCTTCAACATGGTCAGGTTCTTTAGGTAGGCACGAGCGAAGTTACAGCATCCAACTCTTGGTATGGCAATCTGTTGATCTATTTGAATCGTGTCGCAGAAGTTTAGGTCGCTCGTCCGGGAAGTCCAACGGATCACTTGATCCGGCCCGGCGGATTGAATCGAAGATTCGGTCATGGGACACTGAGGATATGGAAGAATACCTGAGTGCTTCAGCCCGGCGGGCCGTGGAAGCGGCGGCATTGTGGGCGAATCGTCTCACCGCGCCGCAGCTTGACCCGGTTCATCTCATGCTAGCCATCGTTGAACAAGAGGAGTCCCGCGGTGCCGTCGTGCTCGCGTCGTTCGGTTTGACGCTCGAACGGCTGGTGACCGAATGGAAGATTGACGGTCGCATCGTTGCCCAAACGGTCGATCGACCGAATCCAGTACAGATGTCCCAGGAGGTCCGGCAGGCACTGACCCGCGTTCGGGGTCGATCGATCGAGCGTGGGGCCGACAATCCATCCGGTACTGACACGCTGTTGTTTGAATTGCTCGGTTTGTCGAGCCAACTGCGAGAACGGCTGGAAGTGCTGGGCACCAATACCGACTCTTTGATTTCCGAATTGGCTCGACACGAGGAATCCGATAGCCAGCCGATCGCGTCCGAACACGTTGAACTCGAACTGGCTGATTTCACGGAAACTGTGGAAACATATCGGATTCTCGATGCCGCGGCGAATCGCGCTCGTGAGGGCCTGCGCGTGTTAGAGGACTTCGCCCGTTTCGCCTGCGACGATCCGTTGCTAACCGGCGAATTGAAGTCGCTTCGGCATCAGCTCAAGGAGGCGCTTGATCGACTGCCTCGCCACGAACTGCTTCAATCGCGGGACACCGAGCACGATGTGGGCACTCGGCTGAGCACGGCCGGGGAATGGTCGCGAACCAGGCCGCTGGACGTCGTGGCGGCGAACTTCAAACGCACTCAAGAGGCCCTGCGCTCGCTCGAAGAGTTCGGCAAAATCGAAAGCCGGCCGCTGGCCGAGGCGATTGAAGCGGCCCGCTATCGACTGTACACGCTCGAACGAGTGGCACTGCTCGGATCGGCCAGCCGCGAGCGACTGGATGGCGTGGTTCTCTATGTGCTCGCCAGTTCGGATCACTGTCCCGGCGGTCTGGAGTGGACGGTGCGCGAGGCGCTGGCGGGCGGTGCTCAGGTGATCCAACTGCGTGAAAAGAAAATGCCCGACGGCGATTTGGTCGCGCTGGCTCGCCGCGTGCGTCGCTGGACGCGGGATGGGGGCGCGCTCTTCATTATGAACGATCGACCCGACATCGCTCGGCTGGCCGAGGCCGACGGCGTACACATCGGCCAGGATGAAATGCCCGTCAAAGACGCCCGCCGCATTACCAGTCTTCATGCCCTCGTGGGTGTTTCCACGCATTCGATTGAACAGGCTCGCCAAGCCGTGCTCGACGGGACCAACTACATCGGAATCGGTCCCACGTTTTCCTCGCAAACGAAGTCGTTTGAAACACTCGCCGGCCTGGATTTGATCAAGCAAGTGCACGCGGAGATACGGCTTCCTTCGTTCGCCATCGGCGGAATCGATCTCGATCGGGTCGATGAGGTCATCGCGGCGGGGGCTTATCGCGTCGCGGTCAGTGCCGCCGTGTGTTCTTCGCCCGATCCGCGCCATGCCGCCGGCGAGTTCCGCCGAAAACTGCTCTGTGCCCGATCAAGTTAGCCAGCTAGAATTCCGCGCGAAACCGGCGGCGTCGAATTGTCACTTGGGGTTTGACAGGAAGTCTGATTTGGCGGAGGGATTCCAGTGGGGCGAGTCATGGAGAAAAAAGTACGGGTCAGCAGGGGGCATGTCGCGGCAAATCATCCGTCGCCGAAGGAAACGGTGCCGGCCGGCAGTGAACGATCGCATTCCCCGGCAAGCCAGCCATCGACGACGAACGGAAACGGATCGTCGCGGCGCTACGCAACGGCCAACGAAATGGCCGCCAAGCAGCGCGAGATTTCCGTCAGCGAGTTCTTCGCCAAGAACCGGCATCTGCTCGGATTCGACAATCCCCGCAAGGCGTTGCTCACGACGGTCAAAGAGGCCGTAGATAATGCCCTCGATGCCTGCGAAGAGGCGGGAATTTTGCCCGAAGTCGAAGTGAAAATCGAGGTAGCCACGATCGAGGGCCAGCCGACTCCGACGCCAGCTCAGGCCGACCGATTCATCGTCACCGTGACCGACAATGGGCCGGGGATTCCTCGAAAGAATATCGGCAACGTTTTCGGCAAGCTGCTCTTTGGCTCCAAGTTTCATCGCCTGCGCATGAGCCGCGGCCAGCAAGGGATCGGCATCTCAGCCGCCGCCATGTACGGACAACTCACGACCGGCAAACCGACTCGGGTCATGTCGCGAATCAAGGGGCATCACAAGGCCCACACGATGGAATTCTCGATCGACACCAAAAAGAACCAACCGACCGTCCACGATTGCGACGACATTCCGTGGGAACGGCCGCACGGAACCCAAGTGGCCATTGAGCTGGTCGGGAAATATCTGAAGGGCAAGCTGTCGGTCGATGAGTATCTGGAGCTGACGGCGGTCGCGAATCCGCACGCTCAACTCACGTATGTCGCCCCGGACGGGAACCGCCGAGTCTTTCCGCGCGGCATCGACCAACTGCCGCACCCGCCCCGCGAGATCAAGCCGCACCCGCTCGGCATCGAACTCGGCATGCTGCTGAAAATGGCCCATGACACCAAGAGTCACTGGCTGAGCGGCTTCCTGGCCTCGGATTTTTCGCGAGTGTCTGCGAACGTGGCTCAGCAAATTTGCGACAAGGCGGGCTTGCGATCGAAGATGCGGCCTCGCGACTGCGTCGGTCAGGATGCGGAAAAACTTTATCGCGCGATTCAAGAAACTCGGTTCATGAACCCGCCAACCGACTGCCTGTCGCCGATCGGCGAGGAGGCGATCAAGAACGGCCTGTTCAAGTCCATCAAGGCGGATTTTTACGTTGCCACGACGCGGCCGCCGGCCGTGTATCGCGGCAACCCGTTCGTCATCGAGGCGGCCATCGCGTTCGGCAAAGGCGACGGAGGCGCATCGCTCGCCCCGCCCGATGAATCCGCCGTTGAAGTCGATCCAAAAGGCGACGATCAGCCGCAGCCCAAGGCCGAAGGCGAGGAGGACGACAACGAGGTTGAAACCGCGCGACTCATCCGATTCGCCAACCGAGTCCCGCTGCTCTATCAGCAAACTGCCTGTGCCACTTACAAAGCCGCGGTCGCGACCACGTGGAAAAACTACGGCGTCAAGCACTCGCGCGGCGCACTGCCGCAAGGCCAAATGACCATCTTCGTCCACATGGCCTCGGTCTGGGTGCCGTTCACCAGCGAGGCGAAAGAGGCCATCGCCGAGTACGACGAGATCATCAAGGAAATCAAGCTTGCAGTGCAGGAGTGCGGCCGCAAGCTAGGTATCTGGGTCCGCAAGCGGCAGCACGCCAAGAGCGAATACGAACGCCGCAACGCATTCGAACGCTACATCACCGAAGTCGCCGAGGCCTGCGGCCGGCTCAAGGACGGCAAACTCGACATCGAAAAACTCAAGAAGCAACTCGCTCGCACTGCCGATGAAATCACCGGCGGCGAAGAAACCGACCGGCTGCTGAATCTCAAGAAAGACGACGAGGAGCAAGAGCTGGCCGACGCCATCATCCGCACGCCTGATGGCGCGATTCAAGGCAGCGTGTCCCAGCTCGCACTGCAGGCAGTCGGCGAGGATGAAACGGGCGGAGGAACTCCGACTCCACGCTCCGCGGAGTCTGCGAAGAGGTCGGCATGAAGGAGATCTTTCTGACACGAGTGTTCGTGCCCCGAAACGACAATACAGGGAGTCCATTCCCACGCCGAATGTTCGTCCAAACCGAAAGGACCTTGCTGCTGAAATTCCAGGGGCTTACGATGTGGGGTAATGTTCGAGGACAGTGGGTCAGTCCGTCTGGGCAAGTGGACACTGACTCTCATCACGTCTACGAAATAGCTCATAGCGGAAGAGAGATTCCGTGGTGGAGGCGCTTCAAGAGAAAACTCAGGAAGGAATATCGGCAAGAAGACGTGTGGATCATTCAGTCAGCCGCCGGCTGGCACCTTTTTTAGTCAGGAGTGAAGTATGGGCGAACCACTTATTGCGGGCACCGACATTGAAGGACAACGAGTTTTTGCCTGCCTGGAGGACGAACGCGAGATACCCTTAGATTTCCCGTGTCAGATTCGTCGGGTTACCATACTTGATACGGGGAGACGAATGGTCGTGGAGACGGTCGATGGCCAAATCAGCAGTTTCACTGCTGCACGATTGTCAGAGCAGACCCCGCAGACTGCCTGAGTGAAGGGCCTGCAGCAACAATTGCAATCAACTTGCAGGAGGTATCCGATGGTGCTGGCAACGGCACGAAAGACGAACCGCGAGGTCGCCGAGACACTCGAAGGGCTGGCCGATATCGTGGTGAAGGCCGCGAAAAAGGGAGAGGACCCAAGCATCGAGATCCCGGTGCGGGCGCTGTCGAACGTCGAGTTCAACCCGCGCAAGCGGATCATCGAGATGGGCGACAGCACGACCGAGCGGTCGTTCTTCAATCTGGGCATGGCCAAGAAGTTCATGCAAACCATGCTCGTGGCCGATGCGATGAAAGTGCTGCAGCAAGATAACATCAGCTCCAGCCTGCGTGAAATCTACTACCGCACCAAACACACGATCACTGACTCGAACGAGAACACCTTCGACGATCAGGACGAATCGGACCCGCTGATCGAAGACCTCGAAGTCACGCTCGCCCTGCTGCGCGAGGAACTGCACGTGCGCGCGGCCGAGGCGGGCTCGATCGTCGGCCCGGTCACGCTCGTCGAGGGCGGCGACGTGATCGACTGCTCGAAACAGGGCAAGGCCGGCAAGACCGTGCCGTCGATCGTCGAGCCGGGCGAGGTGGATATCAAGAGATGCTCGGCGGACTTCGTGTTGCTCATCGAGAAGGGCACGCAGTTCAACCGCCTCTCCGAGGATAAATTCTGGAAGAAGCACAACTGCATCCTGCTCACCGGCAACGGCCAGCCCCCCCGCGGTGTCCGCCGGCTCGCCCGCCGCCTGCACGACGAACAGAAGCTGCCGATCCTCGTACTCGTCGATAACGACCCCTGGGGCTATTACATCTACTCGGTCATCAAGCAAGGCTCGATCAACCTCGCCTTCGAAAGCCAGCGCATGGCCATCCCCAACGCCAAGTTCATCGGTCTCTCCAGCTTCGACCCCGAAAAGCACGACCTGCCCCGCAACGTCGGCATCAAGCTAAACCCAAACGACATTCGCCGCGCCAAAGAACTCAAAAACTACCCGTGGTTCCAAAAGAAGGAGTGGCAGAAGGAAATCAACAACATGCTCGCCAGCGAACTGAAATACGAACTCGACGCCCTGGCCAACAAGGATTTCCGCTACCTGACCACCGACTACCTGCCGCGGAAGCTCAAGGAGAAGGATTGGCTGGACTGATGGATAGCCGCCCGTTGCCGCGTCGTGCTATCGGCAAAGCCGGTATGCGAACGCCGGTCGAGCCCGATTCAGCATAGATAATGCGAGACTTCTCGCTGATCTCCACCGTCCCCGGCCAGCTTGCCTGGCAGGAACGCATGATTGAGCGGCTAGGGATAGCCCGCTAATCGCCTTCACCAGCCGGACGAGCCGGCGGGGGTCGGTGGGGATCAGCGAGAAGTCTCGATAATGCTTAGGACTGACACACTACCCGATGTTGAACGCCGCCTCGTTCAGATCTACCGCCGGATGTCTGTGCAAGAGGTGATCACCGTTTTCGACCGAATGGAAATCCCCTGCGCACTCGGCGGTTCCATGGCCAGCGTGTCGGCGCTGCGCTGCCGCCGCGGCCGCGCTTACGCCGCCGCCGGCTACGCTGGCCGCGTCACGACGACGCTGTTCGATCCCGCCTCGTTGCCGGTCGTCGTTTTCACGAACGCCTTGTATACGGCGGTGACGCCGGCCGTCTCCACGCCCTTGTTCGTGAGGAATTCCAGCGTGTCCTGGTCCGTCACGTTGCCGATCACCTCGTCATCGTCATCGGACCATTCCGTGCCGCGGGTCAGGCGGTATTCGTATTCGGCGAAGTTCGTGGCCGTGCTCCGCGTGTGCGTGATGCGGACCTGACCCAACGCCGGCACATACTCGGCCGTCAGCGTCACGGCCTCGGGCGTCGCGCCCGGTTCCGGCGTCAATCGCGGCAGGCTGTCGATCAGCGCGTTGCCGGTCGCGAAATGCGTCGGCAGCGCCTGGCGATAGTTCTTGAGAATATCGTAAATCTCATCTTGAATATCGTTCCGCTCCTCGCGCGTCACATCCGCCACCGTGCCGGCGTCGGTCCGCGTCGTGTACGCCGTCTTCAAGTCCGCGATCTGGGTCACGAATTGTGCTTGCGTCACGCCCAAGACGACGATGTCGGCGAGTGCCGGATCATCGTTGATCAACTTCCAGAGACTGGCCGCCACGTCGAGCGGATCGGTGAAGTTCCCTTGCCCCTCGCCGATCCCCGGCGCGGTGGGCAGCGCCCGCTCGAACTTCGTGCCGGCATGCAGCGACCGCACGCGGTCGGTAAACTTATTGAACAGCCCCAAGAGCGTCTGCTTGCGGCCCTCGATGTCCCCGCGAGCCACTTCGAGCAGCGTCAACTTCGCTTGCAGCACCAATCGCTTGGCGACCAGTGCATTCTTCTTCGTCGTGAGCGTGGCCAAGGACACGCCCCCCGCGAGCGCAATCTCGTTCCCCGCCCCCAACGCCGCATCGGCCAGTCCCCAATGCGAAATGAACTCATCCGCCGTCGGCACATACGAAGCCGGACCGCTGATCGCCATGATTTGGACCTTTCAAGGAACGAAGAACCGCCGCAGCCTTATGCCAGTCTACGCATGGACTGCCATTTCGTCAAGCTCCTTTGCACAAAGAATAGTAACTTTTTAGTATAGAACAGGTAGAACAATCCACAGAATACACACCACGACACACATAAGCAGTCGAGGTGTGCATAGTTTCTGTCAAACGACGGAAAGATCCGCTTTGACAGCATGTAATAGCAGTCAATCTCTGGAAAGATAGGACGCCAGGCACTCGCCGGCCTACTACGGAGCCTGGCTATTTCGATCAGGCTAGTCCATCGATCTATCCCTCAGCTTCCGGCACTCCTCGATCGCCAGCTCCACGATCACAATCCACTTCTCATTCACCGGTAAATACGACAATCTTCATCACTCGAACTCCAGCGGCTTGTGCGTGTGCTTTTTCTTCCCTCTGGCCTTGGGGGCAGGCTTGAACGTCAGCTTATGGCTGAATTGCGGGTAATCGACCCGCCGCTCGGCAAGCAGTTCGGCGATAGTCAGGAGTTGGATGCGTGCGTAATGCTTCCCCTCCTGGCCCGGCGTTTCATAGAAGCCCGCCGAGGCCGCCTCAGCTCGCATTGGTTGCGTCGGTTCTTGCATTGAAATGAGCACGCCGATGGCCGCCTTCTCGCGGTCCAGCACGCCAACCAGGTCGCGGACTTGCGAAACCGTCGTGCTGCCCGCCTTGACCGAGATGATGATCTGCTTGGTCGCACTCTTGGCGTCGTGTTCGTCGTGGAAGTAGATGCGTCCGTCGATACCGCGATCCGCCCCCTTCTTCTGCTCGACCGGCCGGGCGTGGATCAGCCCCAAGGCCCACCACTGGAACTGATACGGGTCCTGCTTCGCCAACGCCTCGGCGTCCGGCAGCGACACCGGCTCGCCCACGGTTGTATACGCTTTGTCGATCGCCTCGCCGAACGCATCGCGCAGCCGCTTCTTGATCAGCGTGATCGCCAGGTGCGTGATGTCAATGCCGATCCAGCGTCGTCCCAGCCGCTGCGCCACGGCGGTGGCCGTGCCACAACCGCAGAACGGGTCGAGCACCATGTCGCCTTCGTTGCTGCTCGCGCGGATGATGCGTTCCAGCAAGGCTTCGGGCTTCTGCGTCGGGTAGCCGAGGCGTTCTGCAGCTTGAGAGTTAATCGGTGGGATATCGTCCCAAAGATTCTGAATCCGCTCCCCGGGCGTTTCGTCGAGATAACGCTTGAGCCGAATGCGCCCGGTCTTTTTCGGAGGGAAGTACAATCGCCCCTGACGGTCGTACTCCTCCATCTTTTTTCGACTGACCGCCCAACCGTTGGGATGCGGTTGATAGCCCTTGTATTCGTAAATCAGATTAGGCCGGTAACCAGGGTTGCGCAGGTCGCTCGTCGTGAAAAGACGACCGTCGGTTTCGCGATAAGTGAACTTTCTTCGGATGTGCTCTTCGGAATAGGGAACGTAGATCTGATTCCACACTGGGTTCTCGCCACGTGCGTAATAGAGGATTGAATCGGTCACATCCCCATAAGAAGCACTCACGTTTCCGTGGGAACTCGTTCGTTTCCAAATGATCTCGGTCTTGAAATTCACCGGTGCGAAGACGGAATCCATGAGCATCTTCAGGTAATGGCTGGCGACGGGGTCGCAGTGCAGATAGATGGAACCGGTGGGCTTGAGCACGCGGCGGAGTTCGACGAGGCGGGCGGCCATCATGGCGAGATAGGAGAGCATATCGTTCTCGCCCAAGACCGTGCGGAACGCTTGCAAAGCCTGCGACACTCGGCCGCCCGCCTCCACCACTTCGTGAAACTCCTCGGCCGCCACCCGGTCCCACTGCCACGTGTCCTTGAACGCCTTGATCTGCGCGGCCGCCCGCGTGCCGTCGCGCTCCGCAAACAGCACGTTGTAATCCTGATTGCTCTTGAACGGCGGATCGAGATAGACCAGGTCCACCGACTCGTCCTTCACGTGCCGCCGCAGCACGTCGAGGTTGTCGCCGTAGTACAGGAGGTTGTCGGGCATGGCGGTTGAGAATACTCCGAACGGTTCGACTTTGCCAGAACGGCTGGTTCCACCAACTCGAACTTCCCGACCTTCGCCAGCCGTCAGGCGTATTGTTTGATGAGCTGGCGCAGCGTGTCGGCGGTCTCCGGGCCAAAGCCGGCGTAGTGGTTGTTCACAAACGCGAGAACGGGAACTTTGATCGACAGCTCGGTGAGTGCCTGGGCGACTCGTTTGAGTTCGTCGGTGCGATCGACGACGACCTTGTTCCACGTGGTCGTGATCTTTTCGATCGCGTCGCGGTCGCCGAGAAGGCGGAGGTAGGCGAAGGGGCCGGTGAACACGTCGAGCTTTTTCATGACGTCGCCGGGGGTGGGCATCCAGGATTGCTGGACGAGCACCAGGGCGGCGTTGTGGCGGCGCAGGCAGTCGGCGAAGGCGGGCGTAAGCCAATTCTTGTTGCGGATCTCAACGGCGGCCGGCACGTCGTCGGGCCAGTCGGCCAGGAACGGGTCGAGCACTTTGAGGAAGGCGTTGAGCGAGGGGAATTTCTGCTTGTTGAAGTAGCCGAACTGCAGGCAGACGGAGTGGAGCTTTTCACCGAGCAGCCGGGCGGCGGCCAGGAACCCATCGCGCTCTTCACTGCAATCGCGCAGCATCTTTTCGTGCGTGATGACCTGCGGGAGTTTCAGGCTGAAGCGGAAATGGTCCGGTGTCTTGGCGTGCCAGCCCTCGACCATCTTGAGCGACGGCGTACGGTAGAACGTGCTATCCACCTCGACGAGATCGAACCGCTGGGCGTAACTGGTCAAGTAATCGCCGGACCTGGTCCCTTCGGGATAGAACGGACCGAGCCAATCATCGTAGCTCCAGCCGCAGCAGCCGATCTGAATTGGATGAGTTGTGGCCATCGTAGATCACGCGGTCAGGCTCGTTTCAGCTTCACGCCGGACGCGGCCGAATGTAGCAAACAAGGCGGGGAGTTGAAAGAGATTCAATGCGGTGGACGTGACCAGGCCGCCCAGAATGACGACGGCCATCGGGTATTCAATCTCGTGGCCCGGCACGTTGCCGCGTAGCACAATCGGAAGCAAGGCGAGCGAGGCACACAGCGCGGTCATGAGGATCGGGGCCAGGCGTTCTTCGGCACCGCGAAGAATGAGCGCCCGGCCGAACGGTTCGCCTTCATGAAGTTCCAAATGTTGCAAGTGGCTGACCAGCATGATGCCGTTGCGCGCGGCGATGCCGAGCACGGTAACGAAGCCAACCAACGAACCGAGCGACAGGACGCCCCCGCCGAGCAGTGCTGCGGCCACGCCGCCGATCAAGGCAAACGGAATTGTCAGAAAGACCAACAGCGTGAGTCGAACTGAAGCGAAATCCATGTAGAGCAAGAGCAGGATGCCGGCGAGCGACAGGCCGGTGAATGCCAACAATCGCCGGCGCGCCTCCTCGCGGGCGGCGTATTCGCCGAGAAACTCAGGGTGATACTCGCGGTCGAACGAAATGTGCTCCACCTTTTCGCGAATCTCGCGTGCGACGCTGCCGAGATCGCGGCCTTGAACGTTGCACGTGACGTCGATGCGGCGCGATGCCCCTTCGCGTTTGATCTCGTTCGGGGCGGGTGTGATTTCGATTACGGCCACGTCGCGGAGCGGCAATTGGGCGCCGGCCGGCGTGTCGATTCGCAGGTCGTTCAGTGCCGCCAGGTCGGCTCGCACGTGCTCGGCGCCCCAGACGGCCACGTCGAATACCCTTTGCTGTTCGTACACCTCGCCCACCTTGGTGCCCTTCACGAGCGTCGTGGCCGCGCGACGAATCTGGCCCGGCGTGAGGCCGAACAGATCGGCCGCGTTCGGTCGCAGCCGCACTTCGACCTGCGGCACCAGCACCTGCGGCTCGACTTTCAAATTTGTCACGCCGGAAACATCCGCCATTGCGCGTTCGATCTCGTGGGCCTTTTCGCGAAGCACGGCCAGGTCGGGTCCGTAGACTCGGACCACGATCGTGGCACCCGCGCCGGAGAGCACTTCCTTGATCCGCTCCTTGAGGTAGGTCAAAAGATCGCGATACAAGCCCGGGTAACCATCGACCACTTCCTGCACCTTGGCCACGGTGGCGGCGTAATCGGCATCGGGTTCGAGACTGATCCACAGCTCGGTGAAGTTCGGCCCGACAACGACTTCGGCCACATCACCGAGTCTGAGCGGGGCCTGGTCACGAAACTCGACCACGGTGCGGGCCAGATCGTCCGGCTCGACCACGGCCGATGCGTGCCGGATGGCCATGCGTTGATTGGGTGTGTCCACGAATCCGCCGGCCGCGACCGCCGTCGCATCACCGGCCGCTCGCAGCACCGCGTCGAGTGTGACGTTGTGGGCTCGCAGCCGTTCGGGGTCCACCAGCACCTGAAACTGGCGATCGCGCTGACCCCAGATCGCGACGTTGGCAACTCCGCTCACCGCCATGAGTCGCGGCCGAATCGTCCATTTGGCCAACTCGGTCAGATCCATCTGCGACAGCCGCGGCCGGCCAGTTGCGGAATCAACTGCCGACCAGACGCCGATCTTCACGGCCCGGCTCGTGGACGAAAGCGGCGACAGGATCACCGGCGGCCGGGCCACGGCGGGCAGGCGCGGGGCCTCAACCGCCAGCCGCTCCTGCACAAGCTGCCGGGCACGCATCAGGTCGGAGCCTTCTTCAAGAATCAGCACGACCGACGATAGTCCGAGCACCGATTTCGATCGGATTGTTTTCAACCATGATGTGCCGTTCAGCGCGTTCTCCAGCGGCACGGTCACGAGGCTTTCGACTTCTTGAGTGGAGAGTCCCGGTGCCTCGGTTTGAATTTCGATCAGCGGCGGGGCGAATTCGGGGAATACGTCGAGCGGCGTTTTTCGGGCCGTGACGACTCCGGCGACCAAGAGCAGGACCGCCAGAGCCACCACGGCGACGCGACAACGCAGCGATGTGGTAACGAGCCAACTGAGCATTGAGTCACTTTCCGAAGCCGAACTCGGTGCCCCACAACTCGGCCGCGGCCTCAGTCACGATCATTGCACCGGGCTGGGGACCATTCGTGAGCACGGCGAGTTGCCCGTCGACATAAGCCACCTGCACACGGCTACGGTCAAAGTGGATTCGGCGATGGCAAGCTGGGCCGCGGCCTCATCGCGACCCTTGACGCTGCCGGCCTTGTCCCGGACTAGTTGCTCTGCACGAGCAAGCACGATCTTCGCCGATTCAACTTGGATTCGAGCCTTCTCAGCCTGCCCTGCCGATTCCACGCGGGCGCCAGCCAACGAGACGAGCGATTCCGCAAGCCGAACGCGATCGGTTGGATTCAGCAGCGGGTGAATGGCAAAGATCGGCTGACCCTTTTTGACCTGCTGGCCCGCCGATGCCATTTCATTTTGTTCGGGAGCCGCGAGAGTTCCTGTGAGTGGCGCGACGACGACGGCTGAGTGGCCCGGCGGCACGACGACTTGCCCGCCGAGCAGTCGCGTCCGACCGACCTTTCGCCGTTCCATCGGCACCGTGCGAATACCCAGACGCGTTTCGGCCTCTGGGGTCAAAGTGATCGTTGCCAGATCGGCTTCCTTGGCGATCTTCTCGACTTTGGCGGGCGGTGTGGCCTTCTGCTGCGACGTAGATGAGCTTTGGTTGCACCCAATTGTGCAGAACAACGAAACCGCCAGAAGCCTTTGAACGAATTCGTTCATTGAGTCGGCTCCTGCGATTCGGCCTCATTCTGCTGGCGATTCAAGCGGCGGCCGACGCTGCGTTCCAACTCGGCCCACGCGCGACGCAAGTTCGCCTCGGCGTCTATCGATCGAGCACGCGCTTCGAGTAGCCGGCGCGTGGTTTCGAGAACCAACAAGAGTGGTGATTCGCCGCCTTCGAACGCCCGCTCGGCCTGGCGAACGGCTTCCTCGGAGGGCGGCAAAATCTGCGACTGCCAGATTTCATGTTGTTCGCGAGCTTGGACAAACTGCGTGTGTGCTTCCATGACCTCGAGCGAAATGCGGTGTTGAACTGTTTTGAGTCGCAGTACGGCCCGTTCAATTTCAGCTTCGGCCCGCGCGATGCCCGCCTCATTGCGGTGAAAGATGGGCAATTCAACTTGCAGACCCGGGCCCGCTTCAAATCCCTTATCGCCGGCCCCGTTCGCGTCGGCTAATCCGGCCAGTTTGATGAATTCCAACCGAGCCAACCCGGCCCGTTGGCAGGCTGAGTCGATCGCCAGTTCCGCCGCACGCAAGTCGGGCCGGGCCGAGTAGGCTTCGTGGATGAGCAGTTGCACATCGAATTCGTTTTGCGCAAGTGCGGGTTCCTCGTTGAATTCCCAATGGCCTTCGGACACCGTTCGGCCCAGCAGCGATTGAAGCCGTTCTTTGGCCAGCATAAGTTCAGCCGCCTGTCGGACGGCATCCTCCTTGGCTCGCTGGGCGTCGATGCGAGCCGCACTGATTTCCAGGGCACTGGCGTCTCCCGCCCGCTGGCGAGCTTCGGCAAGTTCCGCAATGTGGGCGTGCAGCAATGTGGCCTGCTCGGTGAACGCCGCACGTTTTCCGGATCGAATCACCTCGGCGTACGCGACTCGCACGTCTCGCGTCAGGTCTAAACCGTTTTGCACCAACCGTTCCGCAAGCCGTTCCGATTCTGTCTCGGCCATCGCAATGCGACGCGGCCGCAGCCACAGGGCCTCGATCGGAAACAGGGCCGTGAATTCCAGTTGCTTCGGCCCCAGTGGAAACAGGATCGAAAACGTCGGATTCGTTAGTAACCCCGCCTGAACCAGGTCGGCGTAGGTAACGCCCAGATCGGCCAGGCTCTCTTGAAAGGCCGCGTTGTTCCAGAGGGCGAGCGCGACGGCCTCATCCTCGGATATTCCGTCCGCCATGGTCACACCGCTCGAGCCCGCGTCGTCAATCGCATGACTGGCCGGTTCAATGCCGTGGCCGGTTCGCCGCTCAATCCCAAGAGACACAGAACCACGACCGCGCTCGATCGCCGGCCCGACACACCCGCTGATCATGGAAAGACACATGACCACCAAGTGGGTCATTAGCCTCATCTTTGAAGGACCGACACGAAGCCGAAGCATTCGACGCCTCCACAGGCAATCGTCGATGCGGCAGCGCACCGAATCTTGCCATTCATACAAATCCGCGCGGCGTCCGACGACCCGCCTGCGCGCGCACGCCCGCTGTGGATTCATTAGTCGTATCGGCCGCTGGCCCGGTAATCTGTAACGATTCTGACGGATGTGCGGGGCCGTGCCGCCGCGAGCAAGCTTCGGTGGCTCGTTCGGTTCAGATTCTCAGGAAGATTTTGCGGCGATACATCCACCAGCAAATGCCCCAGAGAACGATCAGAAACGTCACCGATTCGGCGATAGGGGCAAAAGCAGAATCGAACAGTCGCAGCCCGAAGTACTTTCCCTCGAAGATGCCCTGGCTGAGATGGGTTTTGAGCGTGTTTCGGACCCACGGCTTGAGGAGCTGAGCGATGCAATAGGCCGCGATCGAATTCGTGCCGACGACCACAAGCGGAAACGACCAGCGGCGGTAGCCCTCGATGTCAATGATCCAGTAGAACGCCGCGAGCATCCACAAGGTCCAGCCCGTGCTGAAGATCGCCCATGTCGGCGTCCAGATGCGTTTGACGATAGGGCAGAGCGTCCAGGTCGGATCGATCACGTCCGTGGGCCCGACGATTCGCCAGGTGACTGAATCGACCACATCCATGAGCCGCTCGGGCCAGATCGTGTGGTCGACCGCGAGCCCGAACACGAGGCAGGCCGCGCCGGTCGCAAACAGCAGATTTCGTTTCGTAATTGGCTCGCGGTTGCCTCGCAACAATTCGCCGGCCATGACGCCAAAGATCATCGTGGCCAGCGACGGCACGAAGTTCAACGTCGGGTAACCGCCCTTGTTGAACAGGAACTCTTCCGGCCGCGGGAACAAATTCAAGAACCAGCGGTCGACGCGGGCGGCAAAATTCGCGTTCATGTTCCAGTGGGCACCGAATCCCCGCAGCAATTCCAAATCGTCCGGCACACCTGCCGCGTGCCAGTCGAAATCCTCGGGCGGAAGCGGGTACATGACAAACGCCAGCCAGTACAGACCGAGAATCGCCACGACCGCGCCGAGTTGAACCTTCCAGCCCCGACCGAGCACGGCATAAAGAAATGTGTAACCAAGACCAATCTGAGTGAGCACGTTTACGAATGTGAATTCGGTGTGTTTGCTCCAATTCGACGAGAGGAAAACACCAAGCAGGATGAGCACGATCGAACGACGAATCGCATGGACGATGATCGTCGCCGCCGATTCGCCCTTCGCGATTCGACTTGCGTACGAGTAGGGAAGCGCGACGCCGACCATGAACATGAATGACGGTTGGATCAAATCCCAAAACCCGCATCCAGTCCACTTCACGTGATCGAATTGGTAGGCCAACCCGCTCCACAGGCCGCTCGCCGATTGTACTTCGCTCACCTTTCGCGCGACGCTGGCGAACCCCAAGCCGCCAGATGCCATCGCCAGCATGATGAAGCCGCGATAGGCATCAAGCGACGTAAGCCGGGTGGGCTCGGGATTGACTCGCAATTCGTTGGTCGGCGGGCTTGCAGATTCATTCACACTCATTTGCCCTCCGCTTTGGCGATTTGAAATTTCACCTCAACTTCTTCGCTGTCCTTGTACCCAAGTCGGCAAGCCTTCAGACGCACCGTGGTACTAGTGGTCAAGCACATCTCGCCGCTGTAAAGTTTCCATTTTAGGTTCTTGCCAGTGTCAGTTGTATAGGCGATGGATGCGCCCTCCGTGGAGCAGTCAATCTTGAGAAAGACCGGCTGGCCATTGGCCCGGCCACGCCAGTGGGCCTTGTTGCTGTTCTCGTCCCAGGCGGTGACGGGGGAGTCGAAGTTGTAGTCGGTCTTCACGTTGTTGGTGCAGTAGTAGCCGGCGGCCCGCAGATATTCCGTGAAACACTTGACGGTTGCGGGCGGCACGCCTTTCGACCGCATGTGGAGCGTACCGATCGTCGTAGGATACATGCCCGTGATGATCGACGAGCGACTGGGGGCACACACGGGCGCAACCGTGAAGGCGTTTGTAAAGCGAGCGCCCTGGCCGGCCAGCCGATCGAGGTTGGGCGTGCGGGCCTCCGCGTCGCCGTAGCACCCCAGGTCGGGACTCAGGTCTTCCGCGGTGATCCAGAGAATGTTTGGGCGAGCCGGTTCATCGGCAAGCGAGGCGGCAGAATCGCCAACAAACATGACAGTTACCGTCAGCAACAATTTGTAAACCAGAAGCAGTGGGCTCAAATCGTGTTTGTTGCTCATCGAGTCTCCCTGAATCGTGCATCGGGTCGTCTGGAAATACGCCTGCAATTCGCCAATCAACTTCCCTTGCCGGTCAGCCGATTGATCCGTTACGGAATCCTCCTCGACATTGCCGGAGTCGTCGCGAGCGTCACGCCGGTGAAGTTTCTGGTGCCCCGGTTGCGGTGAGTAACTTCAGTGCGAAAGTCATGGATTCGACTTGGACAACCTACTTCGATCTGCGTGAGCGTTTCTTTCTTGGATCGTCGGCAAGCCCGTAATCACCCTGGCTGGGAATGTCGTCCTCGGGAATCTTGAAATCGGAGGCGTCGAGTATGGATGCGTCGTCTTGATCGAAGATGCTTTCGGATTCTCCACGCGGTGGACCAGCCACGTCGTCCTTCGCAATCGTCATCACTTCGCTCCTATCATCGATCTCGTCGTCCTCGTCGACTCCCGCGGCTGTCTTGTCATCTTCAAGATCGTCCGACTCGAAGAACACAACATCATCGTCTTCAATGGCCATAGTCGGATCTGTGGGTTCGGACTTACCGGATTTGGTCTTGGCACCAATGATTTGAACCAAGAAGGTGATGGGACCAATTTGGATCGTATCGCCGGCCTGAAGTGCCCGTTCCTTGATTTTCTGATCGTTCACAAGGACGCCGTTGGCGCTTCCAAGGTCCTTGATACTCAGGTTTCCGCCCTGGTTGATCAGCACGCAGTGAACGCGACTGACTAACTCGGACCGGATGCGCACTTTGCAACCCTTCTTCCGTCCGACGACGGTTCGCGCGCGGCGCAGCGTCACTTCCTTGATGGACGTCTCACCCTCCAAGACGAGCAATTTCACCACCATTGGAATTAGACCTCATCCAACTCAATGCTTATTCTGCGGCCCTTCGATGATAACACCGGAATCAAGAAACTTCACTACTCACCGGCCGCGGCGATTCCGCGGTAGATGACTCGGGCGGCATCCATCTGCGACTCGACGCTGGCCTTCAGTTCGGGGCTTGGGAGACGATCCCGTTCGCGGACGGCGGCGGCCAGCCGGTCAATCCAGGCGAGAAAGAACTGAGCGTCTGTTTTGGATGCGGCCGGTTTGCCCGCGACGGTCACGTAGACGGGACTGCTGTGGGCGTAGAGTTCCGAAGCTGGATGGTCTGGGTGCGGCGGGCCGGAAGCTCGCGCGGCGATCCAGCCACTGCGGTCGATGCGAATCGTGTGCTCGGTCGTGGGTTCAGGAGGACCGTCCGCACTGGCCTTGGCAGCGCCTGCGACTTCTCCGTTCACGATGAGTTCGATCTTATTCAATGGAAACTGCGACCGCGCCTTCACGACTACTCGCACGTCGCGAGCGGCAGGCAATTCGAGTGAATCTCCTGGTCGTTTCGCGCCGTCCACGGTCAACTCGACCATCGGGCCGTTGGTCACAAACGATCGACCGGCCCGCAGACCGTCTATCCAAGCGCGATAGGAAAACGAACCGTCGATGTAAACGTACGCACGATCCGAGCCGGGCAATCGGCTACGAATCCGATTGAGAAAACAGTCGGTGCCGGCGGAGGCGGGCAAGCGAAAGCCACAGTTGAGCAACCGATACCACAACGGGACGCTGCCCCCGTAACCGTTGTTGATATCCACCGTGTCGATCTTGCCCAACGCCACGTCGACCGGCAGACCCTTGCCGGTGTAAGCGCCTAGGTACGGATCGGCGGCGTTCTGGGCGACGTGCGTGTAATTGACCAGGCCGTTTTGCAAGTGCGTGCGGTCGGCGATGTCGGAATTGGTCGGCACGTCGTACGGGTTCGTGGTGTCCTTGAATCCGGTGAAGATCGGCTCGACGACTTGCCGCAAATTCACCAGCGTCATGTGGCCCCAGATCGTGCTGCGAAACTCCTCGTTCCACCACAGAATGTTTCGTGGGCCTGACACCGCGTCGGGCCGGCCGCGGAAAAATTCGCGGTCGAAAATGCCATCGGTGTCCGAGTTGGCCACCATGAAGTTGCACACGTTCAGGTCCTCGCCCTCGCACTGGTCGAGCATCGTCTGCGGCGTGTTGTACCACTCGCCGTAGCCGTAGTTGGCGTGGATGTGGTTCTCGCCCGAGTAGAGGTTGAGCGAGCTGAAATCTTCCCATCGCTCAAGTTCAATGTTTGCGTCGCTGGTGTTTCCCGCTGCTATTTCGATCTCGCGTCGGCTGGCTCGGTACTCCGGCCCGCGATAGGCACGAACTTGGTATCGGCCGGCGGGTAGATCAATTTGGGTCTGCTTGCGGCAATAGAAATGCGGGTTACTGCGCTCGATGCGATACAGTGAACCGGCCGGTGCATGGAATTTGCCGGGCCGTTCCTCGATCGTCACGCGAGCGACAATCGGTTTGCCCGTTGCTTTGTCGGTGGTTTTCAAGCGAAGCTGACCGGTGGGTTTGCCGAAGTCGAGTCTCGTGACCGGAACCACGTGCTCGTCGCCGTTGCTCAGATCGCGAACCGCCAAGGCCGTGCAGCCCTCGCGATTGTCCGTGTACACAAGCCAGCGGCCGTCTCGCGAAACGGAAGGCCGATCTTCGTCGGCCAGGCCGTGCGTGATGCGACGGGCGGCTCGTTCGGAGTCGGCCAGCGGGACCTGCCACAGATCGTAATGAGCACCGCCGACGTCTGTGACAACGATGATCGACCGGTCATCGCTCGCCCAACAGGTGTCGTGAATGCGTGACGCGAAACGGACGATCAATTCCGGCTCGCCGCCCTCCGCAACGACACGCATAAGATCGTTCTGCGGCCCATCATTTCCAGTCTGCTGGCCCGTCACATCCAGCGTCGTCACGAATGCGATCGTGCGGCCATCGTTCGACAGCGACAACCGTCGCGCGGGCCGCGCCGGCTTTAGAACAGGCGTCAAATTGCCCGTCTTCAAATCGAACCAAGCCAGCGACTCCGGCTTGCCCTGCGCCTGGAAGTTACCCAGCAATTTCTCGCCGTTCGGATGAAAATACAGTTTTCCCTGGGCATTCACCGTCGCCGGCAATCGTATCGGCGAACCGCCGACCGCATCAATCAATCTCAACTCACCGGCAAAGAACGTGCGGCTGTTGATGAACGCGATCCGACTGCCATCGTGCGACCAGGCCGGTTCGATATCGAAGCCCTCGCCCTCCGTGAGTCGTTTCATTTCGCCCCCCGCGCGCGAAACGCGCCAGACTGCGCCTCGGTACGAGAGAGCCACAGAATCTCCTTGTGCCGATAGGCGCGGCTGGATCGCTCCGAATGCAAGCGGTAGTCTGTCTGGGTGTCGCTCTTGTTTCATGTTGGGTTCAGAGCGAGTTATCAAGGCTGCTGCCGTCGTAAAGAGGACCGCAATCAGAGCCAGAGCTTCGCGTTTCATGGCTGGACCCTTTCGATGATCACTCTAGAAACTGAGGAGGACTCCGAGTTCTTGCATGATGATACTCGCAGTAACCCCGTACAATCCAACGAGCAAACATGATTCGACGATCAATCGCGAGAAATGCAATCAGCGGACGAATAAGACTTTGACCCAACCGGGAACGAGACCAGAAACTTCGCGCGCAGGAAAGAAGCCATATGAGCACAGAATCAACGACGATGTGTCCGAATTGCGGCGTGTCACTGCCGACGGCAGGGCTCGCGGCCGGCGTGACAGTTCAGTGTGCCCGCTGCGGCCGACAATTCAGCCTGGGCGCCGCCCCCTTGGCTCCCCCGCCCACGACCAGCGGCAAGGCGACCGCGAGCCTGGTGCTCGGAATTATTCCGGGCTTTTGTTTCACGGGTGTGCCCGCAATCTTGATGGGCATTCTGGCACTTGTTGACATTCGGCGAGCGGCGGGCCGGCTCAAAGGGTCGGGCATGGCCGTTACGGGAATCGCCCTTGGCACCGTCTGCGGCGTAGTCTGTACGCCCTTGCTCGGTGGTCTCATCTGGTTAGTGACGAATGTGGTCAAGGAGTCAAAGTTTAGTGACAAGCCGGAAGAAATCGCACCCATCGCCGCGAAGTTTGGGACCTTTCAAGTACCGGAGGGGATTAACACAATCGCCGGCATGGACACGGGGTTCGTCGGAATGCGCATGGTGATTTACGGCGATCGCCAGAACAATCCAAGCACCATGATCATGATGATGCAGTTCCCCCCCTTCATGGCCGGCACTCAGAAGGACATGGAGCGTCAGATGCAACAGCAATGGAAGAGCGGCCAAAAGATGGGAATCAACACAGAAACAACAAATCAACTAACCTACACCATTCGCAGCCAGCCAACTCAAGTTGCAGAGAACATCGGCAAAGAGCCGAACACGGGAAAGCGCGTGCGACAGTACATCGCCCTATTGCCCGGCGACGGCGGCCCGCTCATGGTCATGATTATCACCAGTGACCCGCCCGAAGATGATGGCGAGAAACCAGAGACCGAAGAGACCGTCGTGAGGTTGACGGAGGAACAAGTCAAGGAGTTCTTAGAGTCGATCCAGTGAGCGGAATGGCGACATGGGCATCGACGGCCGCATCTTCCCAGTCTCCGCCGTGCCCAAGAGCGACGGGTGGCTGGGGTCGAGTCTGCGAGCCCCCAGCACGATGGGCCTCGACGTCGGTCAAGACTGGGGGCTCGCAGACTCGACCCCAGGCACCCGACGCGAGATGCCGCCGTTCGAGTTCGAGAACTGGGCCGTCATCGCGCTCGCGCGGCATCCCGAACCAGGCCCAGGTCGGCGAGTGGCAAGGTGATCGTGCCGCTGACCGTGCGGGACATCCTGGATGAGGAAATCGCGCGCAAGCTGGCGTGAGGATTGGGTCATGTGTAAACTCGTTTCCGTTGCAGATCGAAGCGGGCCGATGCCACCAAGGAATTGGCTGGCGATTTCGTGGCGGGGTGAAATGATTCCGGGGAATCGGCAGGCTGCTGATGGGAGCGGCGCGGTGGCGTCGAGGAGCGGCGGCCCGGCTTCAGGGAGCGGCGTGGTGGCTCCAAGAAATCGCGGTGCCGCTCCAAGGAATGGCCGGGCGATTCCTTGGAATCGCCGGGTGATTCCTTGGAATCGGGCCTGATTCCCGGTCTGGGAATGGGGCAGTTTGATGAGGATTTTGAGTCGCAAACTGCCAATCTGTAACATGTTACGACAATGAGCACTGCGATGGCTGACTACATTCCATCGGGCGACGGCGAATTTGACGATTTCGCACAGAACTTCGTCACCTACGTGGGCGGCCATTTGGGCGACTTCGGCCTGGTGGCGGGGGACATGGCCGGGGTCAATGCCGCGATCGGCCCATGGAATACGGGATATCCGGCGGTGGAACCGGCTTTCAACCTGTACAGCGCGGCGGTCGCGACGAAGGAGACCGCGCGCGGCGGGCTGGAGGGCGCAATCCGGGCGCTCGTCGGTGTCATCCAAGCGAAAGGCAGCGCGGTAACGCCCGCGTCGAAGACGTCGGCGCGCATTCCGGTCGCGGACACCACGAGGACGGCGGTGCCCGTACCCACCAGCCGCCCGATCGTTCGCGTCGTGGTCTCCGGCCCGCGCACGCAAAAACTGAGTTGGGTCGATGAGGACACACCGAACTCGACCGCCAAGCCGAAGGGCGTTCATGGGCTGGAGATCTTCCTGTTCATCGGCACCACGCCGCCCACCAGCGCAAGCCAGTTGCACCAGATCGCGACCGACACCAAGACGCCGTACACCTACGAATTCGATGCGGCCGACGCCGGCAAGACGGCGTACTACTGGTGCCGCTGGGTCAACACCAAAGGCGAACCCGGCCCATGGTCCGTGATGGTGTCGGCGACGATTACCGGATGATTTGATTCCGGCGCGCGGGTCTATCACGCATTTCCCACCGGTGTTGTCGGCTGCTTGCCTGGCTCGTCGACCCAGACCCAGCCGTACTGCGTGTTGCTGGGTGACGGGTTTTTTCGGTATTCGTTTTTGAGAGTCGAGAGCTTGTCGGCCTGGATCGCTTGACGCTTTGCGGCGGGATCGACGCCGAGAATTCGCGCGGCGTTCAGGCCGAGGATCTGGTTCTTGACCTCTTTCGTGAGTTCCGGATAGCCGAACTTCTCGATCAGTTCCGGCCTCATTTCGATCCGTCGCATGCGATCGATCTGGCTTTGCGGGCTGCCGCCCCAGATGGAGTCGGTGCCCCAGACGATGTGGTCGGCACCGGCCGTTTGAATCATCTGACCCAGCATGTGCATGCAGACCACCGGCGCGAATGCCGAGAGCTGCCCGAACGTGCTGCCCAACTCGAAGTAAATGTTCTTGATGTCTGGGTGCTTTTTCAGAATGCGGAAGATGTCGCTGATCCACGGGATTTCTTGCGGGTCGTTGTTCGCGTCGGCCCCGCCGCGAAACGCCCCGGCCCCGCGCAGGCCGGAGTGGTAGACGATGAAGTTCAAGTCAGGCCAATCCTTCGCCGCCTTTTCCAGGTCGCGCGGCTTGCAATGCTCTTCGTTGAAGAGGCCCAGGGGCAGACCTTTGTGAACGCAGAGATTTTTCACGCCGAGTTTCTTCGTCTTTTCCCAGCAGGGGTACGCCACCTTTTCGTCGTCCATCCACCAGGCCTGCTCGCCCAGTTCGGCCCCGGTGTACATCTTCCAGGCGTCGATCTTGAGTTCCTTGATCTGGCGCTCGATCTCGTCGAGTTCATTTGCCCCCATGTTCGGCCGCAGGATGCCGTGGCTCAGGCAGCGCTGCGAGCCGGCGATCTCGTTGACGAACCGGCGCGTCTCGACCATCTGGTCGGGCGGCAGCGGGTTCTTGTCCCACTCGCGAGTCGGCACGCCGGAGATCACGGCCATCACCGTGTCGCTGTCGAAGAAAATCTCCTTGACGTAGTGCATGCGATTCAGCGTCTCGATGGATTTTTCGATCGTAGCCGCCGGCCGAATCGACTTGAAGAACCGCTGCACGGCCTGGCCTTCCGGCGAATCGTCGTACCACTTCTTGTTCACGTCCACGTGGTGCGTCTGCATATCGAAAATGAACTGGTCCTTCGGCCACTTCTCATCGAACGCCGCCGGCTCGAAGATTTCCGCCTCCTCGACCGCGTAACATTTGCCGAACACCTGATTCATCGCCGCCAGCGCCGCCGCCATGCCGCAACTGGTCCTCAAGAAATCGCGCCGGCTCGTCCCCAGCCGGTTCGCGGCCCGCTCGGCGATCGCCCACAGTCGCAGCTCCACCTCACGCTGCTCGGCCGATTGCGGTGGCGGAACAAATTCCTCGTTCGACGCAATCCGCGTCGGCACCGGCGACCGCTCATCCCGTTCCGCGTCCAACTCACATTGGCGAATCCACATGTTGATCCTTCCTTTCAGTCGAAAGCAAACTCAGTGCAGTTCCCTCTATGATTTCTTTCGCAGCGGTTGCGAGGCAAGTCGCTCCGTGCCGGGCGAGAGCAGGGCGAAAAGTTCACGGGACGGGCGGTCGATGCGCAGGCAAATTTGGTGAACGCATTCCTCACTGACGGACGAGAGGCAGATGGCTTCGGTGGGAGTGATGCTCGTTTCCCATTCGGGGATCACGGGGAGCAGGTGGACTTTGGCTCCGGCCTCGGCGGGGCGATCGCTCAGGAGGTCGAGTTCCAGGCGGATGGAAAGTTGGGCGGCGACGAGAATGGCCTTGGCGTCGAGTTCCGGGATTTCGACGGGAATGCTCGCCAGGACCTTGCAGCCGATCGCGCGGGCGAGGTCGGGAGTGAGTGTGGATTCTTCGGCGGCGGGCGGCGATGAGTCCGCGTCATCGGGCGAGTCTGGTGGGGGGTTGGTTCGGATGGAGCGAATCGAGGCAATCGTCGCTCCGGTGGCACGGCCGCGAATTGGGGTGTCGGGATAGAGTATGAGATTGCAGAGTTTCGCGGCGGGTCCGAGGCTTTCGAGCGTGGTGAGTACTTGACTGCCGTGGGCCAGGGCCTGAATGCGTGCGGCGACGTTCACCGTGTCGCCAATGACCGTGAACTCGAGCCGGTCGTCGGACCCAATATCCCCGGCGAAGAACCGGCCGCGGTTCAGACCGATCGTAAGCTGGATTGAGCCGACTCCTTCCGCAGCCAATTCGGAACTGAGCCGGAATGAATCATTCTGAATTTCCAGAGCCGCTTGCACGGCACTCACCAGATCGTTGGGTTGGGAGTCGATTGCCCCCCATACGGCCAGGAAGCTATCGCCGCCGAACTTGTTCACGCTGCCGTTGCGGGCGAACACGATATCGAGTGCGCGGCGGAAATATCGGTTTAGGATTTTGGCGATGCGATCCGGCGGCAGCCGCTCGGAAAGCGTCGTGAACCCGACCAGGTCGCAGAACATGGCGACGCCCTCGGCCGTGCGAGCACCGAGTGCCCCTTCGACGCCCTGCTCGATGAGCCGCCGCGTCACGTCGGCCGAGACGTAGCGCTGCAGATTCGTGCTCATCTGGGCGTTTCGTTGTGCCTCGCGAGCCAGCACGGCATTTTTCACGCACACGGCCACGGTACCGGAGAGCGACGTCAGCAGGCCCAGATCGTCGGCGTCGAAGCCCGTGCCGGCATCCTCCTTGCCCTCGGCCACAAGGTAAATCGCCCCGACCACCTCGCCGCGCACGATCAGCGGCACACACATGTGCGTGCGCATCGAGCCCATGCGGACACTCTGCGCATTTTGAAATCGCTCGTCCTGGCTGACATCGAGGATCACGACCGCCTTCTGCTCGTTCTCGACCGAGTTCAAGATTGTCGTGCTGTACCCGACGGGGCCCGTGTCGACCTTGCGGCGGCGACGGATCGCGGCGGCGGACAATTGGCCGGCCCCCTGGTCGCGCAGAAATATCACTCCGGCGTCCATCTTCGTGAACACGCGAAACAGTTCATCCAGCGTCAGTTCGATCAGGGCATTTGTGTCCAGAGTCGTCTGGATGGCTTCGGCAAAATCTTGCACGACTTCGAGATTGCGGCGCAGGCGTTCCAGCTTCTTGTGTTCGGTGGCCGCGTCGAGCTGCTTGGTCAGGCTGAATTCGCTGAGCAGGATTTCCTGGAGCGTGAGCTGGGCGTCCGGGTTGTCGATCGCCATCGTGCTGGCTTGCACATCCGCGGCACGCTCAGGCTGGTCCGACGCCACCTCGAACCGAAAGACGTGCGGGCCGACGGTCAACAAGTCGCCGGACTTTATCGGAGCCGTCTGGACCGCAGCGTCATTGAGTCGCGTTCCGGACCGGCTGCCGAGATCGATCAATTGAAACCCATCGGCCACGCGTTCGATCTGGCAGTGCCTTCGCGAGATTTCGAGGTTGGGGATGCGCAGGCCCGCGGCATCCAGCCGACCGATCAAGATGGAATCACCGACAGGAATCGCCTTGCCGACAAATTCGCCAGTCAGGCCAACAAGCTGAGCCGTTTTTGTGGGCACGATAGATCGCTGCGGATTGGGGCCAAGGTTCTCGGTTTGGCGCGATACTAGTCCGGCCCGGCACAAGCGTCAAGCCGCGTCCCGGCACGATTGCGCTGGCGGGCAGAATCGGAGTGATCGTTTCAATCTCTCAATCGCAAATCTGCCTGCTCAAAAAGTCTGGGCAAAGTGTTCCGGCGTTGCCGATATCGCAAACTGAGTTACCGCAGTCTGCCACCGTAGTCGTCACGTTCTGCGTGACGCAATCCCCATCACGCGGAGCGTGATGGCTACATTGAGCTAACCCACCGCACAACTTGCTCGCCCGACAACCTCGCACAAAACGCACGCCCGCTTGCCGCCCGTGATTGTTCCTTCCGCTGGTTCGACCTAAAATCGAATTGAGGCACGGTACTGAGAGGAAGGTGGAATGCAAATCGTGGAACCGATCGGCGAATTGTCACCTCTTGTCGTTCACGCCGGGTCATCGAAGTGGGACCTGCCCTGGCTGCGATCCTACGCGCCGGGAGTGCCGTTTTCGATCGAGTACCCGGACGTGCCGGTCTTCAGCCTTCTCGAAGAAGCGGGCCGGCGCTGGGGCGATCGCACGGCGGCAATCTGTTTTGAGAGCCGCATGAACTTCGCGGAACTGGTCACAAAATCGTACCAGTTCGCCCACGCCATTCAGTCGCTCGGCGTAAAGCGCAGCCAGCGCGTCGGACTGCTCTTGCCCAACGTGCCCGAATACATGATCGCACTCCACGGACTCTGGATGGCCGGGGCAACGGCCGTGCAGTTAAGCCCGCTCATGGTCGAAGAAGAAATCGCCAAGCTTCTCGACATTACCGATTGCCGCATCGTCGTAACGCTTGACATTCTGACACCGCCGCTGCGCGGACTGCTCGGCCGAGGCAAGCTCGAACACCTGATCGTCGGCAGCCTGGAGCATCGGCTCGGCATGGTGGAACGCTGGCTGTACCCGATCGCCCTGTTGCGGCGGGGCGTTCCGATGCGTAACGGCAAAAACGGCACGATCGACTTTGAGGAATTCATCCGCTCGCAGCCGACCCACCCGGTGCGTGTGCGCATTCAACCCGATCGCGACCCGGCCCTGATCCAGCCGACCGGCGGCACCACCGGCTCTCCCAAATGCGTCGTGCTCACCCATCGCAACCTACTGGCGAACGCCTTGCAGCTCAAGGCTTGGAACGCCGGCGTTGAAGGCAAAGACGTCTCCATCGCCGTCGTGCCGTACTTCCACTGCTACGGCCTGACGGTTGTGATGCTCGCGTCGATCACGTCTGCCAGCACGCAGGTCTTGTGTCCGAAGTTTAAGCCGGCCACGGTGGCGAAACTGATCGAGCGCTACCGGCCCACCATGCTGCCCGCCGTGCCGGCACTCTATGTGGCCATGAACGAATATCTGGCCAAGCACCCGATTGATCTATCGTCCATTGAGCTTTCATGCTCGGCCGCATCTGGGTTACCGGCCGAAGTTCGTCGGCAGTTTGAGTCGTTCGGGGCCCGGAACCTGGTCGAAGCCTACGGCCTGTCGGAGGCAAGCCCGGCTACTCACGTGAACCCGCTGCAACAAGGCAACCGGCCGGGCACGGTCGGCCTGCCACTGCCCGACACGATCGCCCGCATTGTCGACCTGGAGACCGGACAGAAAAATCTTCCGCCGGGCGAGCCTGGCGAGTTGGCGATTCGCGGCCCGCAAGTCATGGCCGGATACCTCGACGACGCCGCGGCCACGGCCCAAACCATCCGCGACGGCTGGCTCTTCACCGGCGACATCGCCACCTATGACTCCGACGGCTTCTTCAAAATCGTGGACCGCAAAAAAGACCTGATCAAAACTTCCGGCTACAACGTGTACCCGATCGAAGTCGAAGAGGTCATCCGCAAAATCCCAAACGTCTCCGACGTGGCCGTGGTCGGCATGCCCGACCGCGAGAAAGGCGAGTTGGTCAAAGCCTACATCATTCCCAAGCCCGATTCAGGACTCACCGCCGCGACCGTTGAACAATTCTGCCGCGAGCATCTCGCCAAGCACAAACAACCCCGCCAAATTGAGCTGTGTACCGAGCTACCCCGTAACTTCCTGGGCAAAGTCCTGCGCCGTCACTTGCGGGATCCGCAGTGAGCCGAACATCGTCACGTGAGCACTTACGGCCGCGTGATCGTGAGCGTATTGCTTCCCTTCTCGTTGCTGGTCGTGAGGATGACGTAGACCTTGAAGCTGGCGACGTTTCCTGAGGCGGCCAGGCCGGCGTCGGTGAAAAATTCGCGCAGGCCGGTCGCCGACACGTTGCCCACTACGACCTCGGTCTCCGTCGCGTAGTTCGCTCCGGGACAAAATCGAGGCTCGTACTGATCAAACCTGGGCTGTGACGCTCCAAACTCATTTCATTTCGCCCCCGCCCGCCTCTGCCGTTCTCTCCTCCGGGCGACGGAAGACGAATCGAGTCAAACTACCACCGATGATGCCAGCAAGCAGTGCTATAAAGTATTGACCTATCCTGCTGAAATTGTCTGCATGAGGGCTCAATCGCAATTCCCGAACTTCGAAGTTTGAAATTCCAACTGGCAATAGGAGTGAAGAGAGTCTTTTGGTTTCATCCGCTATTGTTTTCTGGTTTGTCTCTCGGTCAAAATAGAGCTTAATCGCCTTTGAGTTTGATTTGCTGGGACTCAGTTTCGCAATAAGTTCAATCAAATCCGTATCGTCCGCCACTTCTTCACCATCAACCAAATATGTTCCATCTGGTTTGGCCAATACGACGATTTTCCTTGAATCTATGGGGAGCAATTCGTCCGTGGCTATGTTGTAGTACAGCCACTCAAGCAATCTGGTCGTTGGGAAGTATCCGGGGACACAGTCCTTGAACCAATCACCATAGCCAAAGATCAAGCACGCCCAACCAAAAACAGCGAAGCCGCTCCAGAAGCGACGCATCGGACCGGTAGTGTTGAGCACACCGAGCACGGCGAACAGCATGATACTCAAGACCAACGTCGTGATCACATCCACCCAGATCTGATTGGCCGACTTGAGTGCCGCCATGCCCACCGCCAGCAGCGCGACGACCCCCATCAGAGCGGCCATGGAAAAACGAATCCTTTGCATGCCGCACAGCCTACTGCCCGGCCGTGGGTTTTCAAGATTGGAGGCCGAGAATTGTAATACAAGTACAAGGCGCCCTCACGTCTTGCAAAGCAGCCCTGCTGGGCCAAGGCCAGCACGCCGCCGCCGAACCGCTGCTCCTGTCCGGCTACGAGGAGGGCCTCGAAAAGACTGAGCCCACGATCCCGCCGCAAGGGAAGTACAACCTGCGTGACGCCCTGGAACGCCTGGTGCAACTTTACACCGCCTGGGACAAGCCAGCGGAGGCGGAGAAATGGCGGGCGAAGCTGGAGGAGATGAAGTCGGACGAGAAGAATTGACGATTAGTTTGGAGACTTCTCGCTCATCCCCATCGACCCCCGCCGGCTCGACCGGCGGGTGAAGATGATTAATGAGCTAGAACTGGCTGCCCGATACCATCTTCTTGCTCTTCCTCTTGCTTCTTCCGCCGCAGTAGCGGCGGAAGAAGCAAGAGGGAGAAAGAAATTTGGGCGCTTCGCACCTAGCCGCTCAATCATGCGCTCCTGCCAGGCAAGCTGGCGGGTGGCGAACGGCGGAGATCAGCCAGAAGTCTCTTAGTTAGGACATTTCAATTCCAGCACGCTTTGTTATCCAAGCCAGTTCTCGACTTTCAAACCCGGCACTTGGCGGAAATCGCGGAGGTTGGCCGAGAGCAGCAGTGCGTTGTGGACGAGTGCGATACTCGCGATCTTCAAGTCCATCGTACCAATGCGCACCTTTGCACGACGCAGCCGCTTGAACTCGTCTGCAGCGCGGATGCTGAAAGGCAGAATTTTCCATCCGCTGAAGAAGGCGAGGCGTGTGATCAGTCGCTCGTAATAGATGATTTGCTTGTGCACGTCAGGCAGGCGGTTGATCAGCGATAGCCAGCCGCGCAACTGCTCTTCAACGGTGACGATGGACGTGGCGAAGTCCTATTCGCCGGCTTCGTCCATACGGGCGATGAGCTTGACGGCGTGGGAATGCATCGGGTAGCCAAGCACCGAAAGATGGTCGCTGTCAAGGACGATCATTTCCTGGTCCGCCGTCGGTCCGCTTCCCGAATCTTCCGGCCCGCCGCGTCAATTCTCTTCTGGATCGAGTCGTCGCCGAAAATTCCGATCGTGCTGCGCCAATCCTTAGGAGCCTGTGGATTGGGACCGGCCATGAATCTGGCCACGAGTTTTTCCAGAGCCGCGACGCGGTCCTCCAGTGTTGGATGAGCCATGGATGTCCTTTCGTCCGTGTGACGTGCCTTTGCGACCGTTCCACAATTGCCGGATTTTAGGCCGAAACGTTAGTTACAGCAACCAGAGTCGGACTATGGAGTCATGCGCTGGCCGGGCAGAGGAAGTTCGCCGAAGTCGAGCCGCTGCTGATCGAAGGCTATTCCAGGATGAAGGAGCGCGAACACCAGATCCCCACCGCCGCCCCGCCTCGCCGAAGCCATCCGCCGCCTGATCGATCTCTACACCGCGTGGGACAAGCCCGACGAGGCGGAGAAATGGCGGGCGAAGCTGGAGGAGATGAAGTCGGATGAGAAGAATTGACGCGACTTCCTGCAATCCTGCATGACACACGGTTTCCGTGGCTGGCGCAGGCGAGTACAATCAATTCATGAAACCGACGGTGTACATCGAAACCACAATCCCATCTTACTACTGCGACGAGCGTCCCGCGCTGGCTGCCGACATCGCTCGCACGCGCGAGTGGTGGGACCAGGAGCGAAGTGAATACGAGTGCTACATTTCCACGATTGTGTTAGATGAGTTGAACGAAGGGACCTTCCCAACGCAGTCCGCCTGTCTGGCATTGGTGAAGGATCTGCTCTTGTTGGCAGTCATCCAGGAAGTTGCCGATATTGCGGCGGTGTACCAGGTGCGACGGCCTATGCCCAAGCCGCCCGTGCGTGACGCGCTGCACTTGGCTTTGGCATCTTACTGCCGGATGGAATACTTGCTCACGTGGAATTGCCGTCATCTTGCAAACGCCCGAAAAGCACAGCACTTGGAAAAACTGAACACCCAAATGGGTTTGAGCGTGCCCCGTCTTGTTACCCCGGATCTATTGCGACGACTGGAGGAATACTCATGAGCAAGGAAAGCCCGATTGTGGACGAGGTTCGCCGCAGAGCGGGAGCACTGAGTGCCCGATTCGATGACGATCTCGTAAAGTACGTCGAACACCTGCGTGAAGTGCAGCGTCAATTCTCAGATCGCGTAGTGGATCAGGTACGTGTAGTGCGCGAGAGCATTCAGGCAGAGGCAGTGAAAGTGTAGCTTTTTGCCTCGCGAACGCCTGACGCTCCGTGAGAAGGCGTCGCAGGATTCCGGCGCGCCAGAACTCCTTAACACAAAGATCACGCCGAGGGCGTGCTGGCCGGGCAGAAAAAGTGAGACTTCTCGCTCATCCCCACCGACTCCCGCCGGCTCGTCCGGCGGGTGAAGATGATTAATGAGCAAGAACTGGCTGCCCGATACCATCTTCTTGCTCTTCCTCTTGCTTCTTCCGCCGCGGCAGCGGCGGAAGAAGCAAGAGGAAGATAGAAATTTGGGCGCTTCGCACCTAGCCGCTCAATCATGCGCTCCTGCCAGGCAAGCTGGCAGGCGGCGAACGGCGGAGATCAGCGAGAAGTCTCGAAAAAGTTCACCGAATTCGAGCCGCTGCTGATCGAAGGCTATTCCAGGATGAAAGAGCGCGAACTGCAAATCGCGCCCGCCGCCCAGCCGCGCCTCTAGGAGTCTGTCCGAGAATTCGTTTTTTGCCCCAATATGTGGCAGTCGCTCACACGGCATACCCCTACATTTTGGGGTGAGATGCCAATTCTCGGACGGACTCCTAGGAAGTCCTGAAACGTCTTGTTCAACTCTACGATGCCTGGAGCAAACCGGATCAGGCGGACAAGTGGCGGACGAATCTAAAAACGCTTACGACACGACCGAAATCTTCCCGTCCTCACGTCTTGCAAAGCAGGTCATGGATCGCCAAATTGAACTCGGCGGTACTACCTGTTTGACCAGGGAGAGATTATGGGGGTTGCCAACTACGATGTGGTCGTGGTCGGGGCCGGCGCGGCAGGGCTGAGCGCGGCGATCGGTCTGGCCAAGGCGGACTTTTCCGTGCTCGTGCTCGAGGCCGGAGCCTATCCCGGCGCGGAAAACTGGTCCGGCTGCGTGTACTTCGCCGAGAGCCTGGCCGATTCGGATCTGCTCGGGCCGGACGGCGTCGAGTCGCTGGCATGGGAACGACGGCTGGTCGAACGCGGCATCTTCAGCGGCAACGGGCATTCGTTCGCCGGTGCGACCTATCGTGATCCGACTGCATTTCGCAATTGCTACACCGTGCTGCGGCCGATCTTCGATCACCACTTGGCCCAGGTTGCCCGGCAGCATGGCGTCACGATCCTGAGCGACACGACGGCCGAAGGGCTGATCCGCGAGCGCGGCCGGGTGATCGGGGTCAGCACGCAGCGCGGGCCTGTCTACGCCGATCTCGTGTTCCTCGCCGAGGGCGACGCCTCGCACCTGATCACCAAGGAAGGTTACGAACAGTCGGCACGTGGCCGGCAAGAGGTCCATTTCCTGCAAGGCGTCAAGCAGGTCATCGAGATGCCCGGCGGTGCGATTGAGGAAATTTTCGGCGTGGCACCGGAGGAAGGCGTCGCTTACGAGATGCTGCTGCGCAATGTGTTTTTCCGCGGGCGGGAGACGACATTGAACATGGGCGGGTTCCTGTACACGAACCGCGACTCGATCTCGCTCGGTTTCGTGCTGCCGCTCGGACACTTGAACCAAGGATTCGGCGGCGATCCGAACATGCTCATGGAGTGGCTGCGCGGGCTGCCGGAAATTCGTCGCTGGACGGCGGGCGGGCGGCCGGGCGTGTTCGGGGCCAAGTTGATTCGTGGCGGCGGTGTGCATGACATGCCGCAACTGGTCGATCACGGACTCGCCGTGGGCGGCGCGGCCAGTGCCATCGGCGTCGATTTTCCGTACCCGAACTTCACCGGTCCGGCGACCGGCATGGGATTGTTGCTCGCGCGGGCCGCCGTCGCGATCCGGCGCGAAGGCGGGTCGTTTTCGCTCGAGGAATTGCAACGACATTATCTCGATCCGCTGCGTCGCACGCACTGGTACGACGACGCCTCTCATTTGCACCGCTGGCCCGAGTACGTCGACAAGACGCGGTACTTTTTCGGCAGAAACATCGACGCCCTGCAAGGCTCGCTCTACACGTGGACGCGGCCGAATACCGGCTTTGTGACGAAATGGTCTCAGTGGGTCCGCGTGATTCGCCACACGATGCCGCCACGGTGTTGGGGGCGAATGATCGCCGACAATCGGCAGATGGTTCAGGCGCTCGGGCTGCGCGAGGTGTCCGGCCGCCGACCGGTCTGGCGATTATTCCTGGACGGCTGGGTGAATGCCGTGCGTGATCTCTTCGGTCGCAAGCGCCCGCACATCGAACCGGCCGGCCGACTGCGCTGGCACTTCTCCGTGCTCGGCGGCCATGAGCCTGTTTCTCCGCTTCCATCGTCGGTGGCAAATTGGGGCCGCCGGCTTGAGACGGTCCTGAGCTGTGCCGCTCGCGAAATCTATCGCAACGATCCCGTGCCGCTCCGCGAAAAGCTGGCCACCGTACTGAAACTGCTGGCCGACCAAATTAACATCCTCGACGTGTTGGCCGTCGGCACAGCCCTGTTCGCCCTCGTCGTGACCGCCGCAATCCAAGCCCTCGCCGACCGCGTGCGACGATTGTTCTCTCGCGAATCGAGCGACAGTGAAGCTGCGACAATCTCGACTCGTTGGGCTGTCGCAGCTCGACAGTCGGCCGAAATTCTCCGGTCGCAACCAGCAATCAGCGATCAGCAATCAGCGATCAGCACTCCCCACTCCCCACTTACTACTCACCACTCACCCGATTCCTGGGAAGAAAAACTCAGCCGGCTCAGCTACGAATCCACCAAAGACTCGCACATCAAACTCTTCTGGCCGCGCGAGCTGGCAAAACGAAACGAAGTCGCCGATGCCGGCGTCTGGCACCTCTGTCCGGCCAAGGTGTACGAATGTCACACCGACGCGACGGGCCAAATGCGGCTGGTGGTGAATCATGAGAATTGCATCAAATGCGAAAGTTGCTGGCGGGCGACGGACCTGGTCGATTGGGCGCGAAACGGTGGCCACAAGCTCATATACCGCGTCGTGTCGCCGGCCGTGCAGCGGCTGGTTGAGAGTCTCGACCTGGCGATGGAGCGGCGTCCGCGTCCGGCCAAGTCGCACGATTGGTGGACCACGTCGCTGAACCGGCTGGCCCAGCGGGCCGCCCTCGCTTCGGGCAATGGGCAATTCGCCGGCGAACTCGGCCGCGTGGAGAACCTCTGCCATAAAATCGAGGCTAAGCTGCGCGAGCTGGATGGCTCGCTCGCCGCCGAGCCACGCACGCTCGATCACAACCGCACTCATTGGATCGAGACGCTGGCGACGTATGCCAAACAGTTGGTCGAGGAGTTGCTGGCAACGGTTCGCGAGGGGCCGCTCGCTCAGACGAAGGACCCGGCCCTGCGCGAAATTCAAACGGCGTTGGTTGAGGCCGCCAACTCGCTGCAAGCGAAGATCGCCGAGGTGGCACGCCGCACGTACGACCGGCAGCTCTTCTGGGCAGCCGCCGACGGGCGTCAGATCATCGGTCACCATCTGGAAGGTCTGCGGCGCATCGTGCGGTTACTTCGCGGCCACTTCGCGCCCGGTCCGATCGAGCCACCGAACTCGGCTCGCTGGCTGCAGGCGGAACGGGCCGGAGAATCAACCGGCGCGTTTCGTGCGGAGGTCGGCCGGACGATCGACGAGGCATTCGACCGGCTGGCGTGGCGCGGCATCGATAACGGCACTCCACTGACCGCAGAACAGTCCGATGCGATCCAATCTCTTTGCCACCACGTCAAGTCCGCGGGGCTGTCGCCGTCGCCGGAGCGCAAGGTGATCCTGTCAGAACTTGGCCGGCGAATTCCTTCGCTCGCCTTCGTCGTAGCATCGCACTTCTGGGCCCGCGATATTCTGCGAGTGCTCGGCGGAGCCGCATTCGAAGACGTAGTGGCCCGGCTGGCCAGCGGCAAGGAACTGGCAGCGTTCGCCTGGCACGGCACGGTGGAAATCGACCGCGACGACGAGGGCATTCGATTACGCGGGCACAAAATCTTCGTTCCCACCGCGCTGGCCCAGTGGTTCGTCGTGCTCGTGGACGATCAACTCATTTTGCTGCCTCGCGCGACGCCGGGCCTACGAGTCGAGCCATTGGGCACAATCGGCATGCGCGGGTCGGTGCCGGCGACGCTCGTGTTCGACAACGTGCCGCTGCCGGCCACGCGGCGGAGAATAGACAAGGACCAACTCGACCGATTCTGGGCCGTGCAAAGCGCGGTGGACTTGGCCGCGATCGGCTGCGGCATGGCCGAGCGACTGGCCGAACGGGCGCTCGAGCACGCGACGAGCCGCGTGCAGTTTCCCGGCCTATTCCTCGACGATGAATTCCGGGAATCGATCGGCAAGTTCGGCGCGGTCAAGAAGATGCTCGCCCAGATCGGCGCCCGCCGCTACCTGCTCGAAACGCTGGTGCATCAATTTTCGGCCGGCGACTTGTCCGATGAAACTTGCCGCCGCGCGATGGAGCTGAAGATATTGACCGGCGAGGCGATGAGCGGGCACCTGGGCAGCGTGCCGTTCAATACGACGCAAATTTTCGGCGGCACCGGATACTCGGAAGAAGATTTTCTGCCGATGTTTTACCGCGACGGCTCGACATTGCTCACTTTGGGAGTGACGAACGCCGAGGCAACCACGGTGCTCGGCCAGGCCCTAATGCGGCGACGGACCGAACTTGCCTCGCGAGCCGCCACGCAATCGGCGCCGCCGGGCGTTTTGGTGGGGCTTTCTGAACCAGATTTGTTCGACGAAACGGCACAGCGCAAGGCGATGCAGCGCGAGCTGGACTCGATTCGGCGAGTGCAACACGAGGTTGATTCAGCGGTCGCTCGGTGGGTTGCCACGAAGACCAGCGACCCGCAGGCCCAGATGCTGGCCGATGTCGTCGCCGACGGAGTCGGGCGTCGCCAGGCAGAACTGATCGCCGCCGAAACCATGCTGCTCCGCACGCACGCACGGCTCGAAGCCGGGCTCTCGGCCGAGCTGGAAATCGAGCTGCTCCGCACGTGGCTCCAAGAGGTGGTCGAAGCGGCACACGAATGGGTGGACTGGTTGGGCGATCCCGAGTGTCACGTCTCGCTGCCGGCCATCGAGCCAGGCACGCCGCGATCCACGAAGCAAATTTCCTATCAGGCAATGCTGGACAGTCCGTGCCCATATCAGACCGGCGATTACCTGATCAAGCCGTTCGACCCGGCCGCACCGCGTTACGTACCGGAACTCGTACAATTCGACGCCGAACTCGCCCGCTACGATCACGAAATCGACGAACTGCTTCGTGCTCGCTACCGCGACAAAACTTTCGACGGTCTCAGTTACGAGCGGCACGTCGAGCAGCAGCACAAACTCGACCCTGAAGATTTCGATCTGTTCCGGCAACACGGCTTTCTGAAGATGTACGTCCCGCGCGAGTTGGGCGGCGTCGGATCGAGCAAGGCCAAATACAACCTGCTGGTCAAGAATCTGATCCGCAACGGCGACGTCGGCCAGACGCTTACCGTGCAGGCAAACACGTCGATCGGCACGGTGCCAGTGCTGCTGGGTTTGTACAAAGAGCTGCCGCGTGCTCGCAAGGAAATCGATGAGTTTCGTGGCCAGCGCGCGGAGCGAGACGAGTTGTCGGCCGAGATCGCTCAGGTGCGGCAGCTCGCGCGGTCGGCTCAGTTCGTTGTGGTCGAGGTGGCATTCAAGAAGCTGAGCGAGCGGGTGCAGAAGCAAATCGGCAACCGGCCATCGTTGCGAGTGGTGTATCACTCGTTCTTGGAGACCATAACCCAGGCCGGAGCGGCCGCGCGTGCTTTCGACGCAAAAGACCTCGCCGCTTGTCTGGACACCGCCCAGCAGTCATTTCACGAAGATTTTCAACAAGTCGATGCGTTCGCCGATGAGCTGACTCGTCGCGTCGAAGCGCTCACCCAATTTCTTCAATGGATCGCGACCGGTCAGATGACCGCGTTCGCATTGACCGAGCCGTCGAGCGGGTCGGACACGGCCCGCGTGGCAACGCGCGCGGTGCTTCGATCCGTTGAGGTACACGCGGAGCCTGACGGATCATACCGATTCGTACCGGCCTCGGGCGGTGGCGGTCGCCGCGTGATCGATGCGCCGCGACTCGTGTTCCGGCCCGAGGGTGCGTTTTACCGGTGGTCGGACGGCCACGAGCCGGCTCGCGTCATGTTCGACGAATACGACTACGAGGCTGACGACTCCGATCGCCCGCGCTACTATATGGCCGGACCGGTCAAGGTGCCATTCCACGACATTGCCCAGATTCGCCCGCGCGGCGGCAAGCTGCACTACGACTACTGGGAAATGAACGGGGCCAAGATGTGGCTCACGAACGCCCGCATGTGCGGCGTCATGGCGCTTTATGCCAAGACAAAATTCGGCATCACGTGCTTTTACGTGGACCGTCACGCCGAAGGACTACTCGTCGGCAAGAACGAAGAAAAGATGGGCCAGAAGGCGTCGGTCACGAACGAACTGGGCCTGCAAGCCGTGCGTGTGCCGCGCGAGAACGTCAACGGCCTCGAAGGCCGCGGGCAGGTGAACGCACTGGAGGCCCTGAACGCCGGCCGATCGGGCCTGACCACTTCCTCCACCACGTCGATGGACGACCTCATCACTCGCACCGAGCGATTTGCGATGACGCGGCACGGGCAGCTCTCGCCGTCCGCCCGGCATCGACTCGAGGAAATGGCCGAGATCCGATACATGTGCCAGGGCATCGCCTACGAACTCGTGGTGCGGGCCGATCACCGCGACACGAATTCGTTCCGCGTCGAGCCGTCGATCGGCAAGATGATGGCTTCGGAACTGCTCATGCGAGTCATCCAGCTCTGCGAGGAAATCTACGGTCTCGAAGGACACACGACGCTGCACAATCTGGAGAAACACAAGCGCGACCACCGGATTATTACGGTCTACGAAGGAACGAACGAAATTCAGCGAACTGTCATTCTGAAGGATCTGGTGCGTGAAATCAGGCAGAGGGTTCAGGGTTCAGGGTTCAGGATTCAGGGGGCAGAAGCCGGAAGCCAGGGATCGGACGTCAGCAGCAAGCTACCACTCACCACTCACCACTCACCACTCACTCCCCCTTCATTCGCCGGTTCAGAGAGGTTGCAGCCTCAGTGTGCCGCACTCGATGAGATGAAACGCAATCTGCAGGGCGTGATCACTCAAGCGGTGTCGATGTTCGACGATGAAATTCTGTCCAACCCGAACTTGCAGAGCGTTTTCTTTGGGTTGTCTGACGTCGCTGCACTGATCAAGCTGGCCGATGCTGCGCTGGGACGAGTGGAATGGGTGCTGCGGCACCTGGACGCGGCACAAGATGCGGCCTACCGCGATTGGTCGATTCGGATGGCCCGGCGCATCGTGGCTCGATTGGGCCACAAGGTGAAACAGCGATTGCGACATGTGACCGAAAGCATGACGGCGCTAAGGCAAGGTTTGTATCCGCCGGAAATCCGGGCCGCCAGCCTGATGATGGCCGAAACAAAGGAGGGCGAAAAAGGGGACAGGTACCTTTTGTGCGAAGCACCCTCCGGGCCGTTCCGGCAAAAGGTACCTGTCCCCTTTTTCGCCCACGAGGTCAGCCGGGCAATCCAGATCGTCGTCGTGGTCGAGATGGACCCGACGATCGCGCCCCGGCCGGCGCTTGCGGACGGTCGCTGGGCCGAATCGGATTACCGGCTCGATCACGCGGACGCAACAACGCTGGCACTTGCCCGCTCGATCGCTTCGGCCGCGACGGCGCCGGCCCGGATCGTCGTTGTCGGGGCTGGCCCGCGCCGCGCTGCGCGAATCTTGGAGGAGGCCCTTGCCTCAGGGGCCGACGAGGCCGTCCACGTGCTCACCGATGACCGCAGCATCGCACCCGAACCCGTAGCCCGCGCCGTCGCACGGGCAATCGAATCGGAATGCCGTGCGCCGGACCTGATCCTCTCGCGCCAGCTTTCAAATTCGTCGACCGGCGGACTTGTCGGGATGCTCGTAGCTCGCGAACTCGGACTGCAATTTGTCTCGAACGCCAAGTCACTGTCGATTCGATTCACCGAGGACGAGGCCAGTGCGATGGTGTGGGTGGCGGACCGCCAGAAACCGCAACGGCTGAGCCTGCCGGCGGCGTTCGGCGTCGCCGCTTCCAGCGACGTGGCTCGGTTCCGAATCGCCGATTTTCTCCGCGCGCTGGAACGCCCGATCAAATTCGTCGGCTGGCCGGAAGAGGTCACTCGCCGGTTTGTGAAACTAGTGTCGAGTGCCGGCACCGCAGGGCGGGCCGCCGGGGCGGAAAGTTCGCCGCGTACCGTCACACCGTTGCAAGCCGCCAACTTGCTGATGGAGACGCTGGGTCTTGGGGCCGACGGAGGAAATGAGACAGGCGACGGTTTGCTGACCGGGCCAATCCAATCCGTAGAAAAATTCGCGGTCGGGCAGCCGGGCGCAGTGCTGGTGATCGCAGGGACCGATGCAACAGGCCGAATTCGCCAGACCGATCGCCGCGTAGTGCGAGTGGCCAGCGTGTTGGCGCGGCTGCGAAACCGCCCGCTCGTGTCGCTCGTGTTCGCGCCCGACAACGAGGACGCCCAGCGCTCCGCCGCCAGCGAGTTGGCCCGAAGTGGGGCAAGCTCAATCACCTTGATATGCATGGACCAGGCACCCGACGCTCGGCATGCCGGCGACGTCTGGTGTCGAGGCTTGACCGACCGCTGGTCACCCGATTGGTCCAGGTTCTCAAGCATCGTGGCCGGTGTCTGGGCCGAGCCGGCACTGGCTCGGTTCGGTTCGCGACAGGCGGAGATGATTTTGCGAGTATCCGAATTTTCGCCCGGACCAAACACGCTGATCGTGCGCAGTGCCCGCGTGGAAGGAAAGGTGGACGCCGTGCGCGAGCTGCCCGCCGCCGACACGAAGCCACTCTGGATTTCGGCCACCGACAATGCCGAATGCGAGATGCCACCGCTGGACGAATCACTCGATCCGCAGGTCGAGTGCTGGCGATTCGATCTCGCTGGCCTGCCCAGCCGCCGCGAACTGATGGAACTGCTTGGGAAAGTGCGCGACGAGGTTGGCGTGGCACGGCTGAGTGACGCCGATTTCATTATTGATGTCGGATTCGGAATCGGCAGCACGGACGGCTTTGAAGAGATCATTCTGCCGCTCGAAAAGTGCCTTCGCGAATTGGGCGTCGCCAACGTGGCCCTGGGCGCCTCGCGCAAAGTGACCGAAGAACTCAAGGTGTTGCCATCGAGCCAACAGATCGGCCAGACCGGCCAATCGGTCAACCCCACGATCCTCTTGGCCATCGGCATCAGCGGCGCCCCGCAGCACCTGAACTACATCGGCCTGCGAGCCACCATTCTCGCCTTCAATCGCGATCCGGAGGCCCCCATCATGACGCTCAACCAGCGTCAACCGCGGCCGCGTGTCTTCGCAATCGTCGGCGATTTGTTTCAAACCGTGCCCGTGTTTATGGCTGCGCTACACGAACAAGATCGGGGTGATATTGCTAGCCGCAAACCAGTTGCCATCATTCAAGCCATGAAGGTTTAGGCGAAGTTGCCACTCATGGCGAACTAGTCACTTGTCGCCCGTGTCCCCAAGCCCAGCCAAATAGTTCGCTCAACATCATTTGACAGAAAGCGAACACCCCCATCCATGAAAAGGACATTGACACCGCTAGGGTGAAAACTTCGAGCGGTAAAAATCCCTAAGGGTGGACTTACTCCCGAGTATGCACAATCAGGGACACGGTGATTAGGCGGTAGGTCGTGCGTGTACAACGTGAAGCGTGTGCTTGCAAAAAACCAAGTGCTACCCACCAAGGAGTCGTGAGGGACATGCGATGGGATGGAACCCCCACAGACATGGATTAGCTGGTCGGCCTGCAAAGGCAACGGGCCCAAAGTGCGGAGCACTCGCGGGTCAAACCACTCGGAGGGAGCGGAGAATCGAGTAGCTGTTCCGTCGCCACGTGGCTTTTCACTGAATGCGGCCGTGTTTGCCAATCCATCCAAAAATGCCCGAAAACTCAATGAATCAACCGGCATGAATGCGCCATTATTCAGTCGCGGATATGCCGTAACATTCGTACCCAGATTAGCGCGGTAATTGCTATTTCCCCATTGTCCGATGTTGGGCATTGGATCCGATGGGCAAATGAAAACAGCAATCTGCGCAGCCATGACAGTTGAGTTGACATGAACATCGAGATGCCAGCGGTCGAATGCTCGAACTTGGAAATTTACGCCATTGTACAACGCATTCAATTCGAGAAATGGCAAGAGCTGAGCCTGAATCGAGAAGTGCTTCGGGCCACTTGGTCGATCAAGTCCATAGACTGCCGCCGGTAGAACATTATGCTGTTCGTGGTAGCCATGAAGTGCCAGGCCGATCTGTCGCAGATTGACGGCACACTGCTTGCGACGTGCCGCTTCGCGTGCCTTTTGAACTGCCGGCAGCATCAAGCCAATGAGCAAACTGGTTATTGCTAAGACAACCAGGAGTTCCACTATCGTAAAACCACGGCGCAAGCGGCTGGTCACAGGTCAATTCCTATTTTCGTAGGGTTAGAAGGTTAACGGAATGAAAACTGAATTGGCAATTCCAGATGATCACACTCATTTGGACCGGTCCGAAAAACCACCTTTGTTACAACACCAGGTGCAGATGCGCCTTGCTTTACACCAATCTCGAAGCCTTCAATTTGTTCAGCCGGGTCGCTAATACTTCGAATCCAAAGGAGTTCCATATTATGCGAATCCACGGACACCGGATTTGTGACGTTTTGGTCACGCCTCACAACATAAACCTTTCGGCTCGGCGTTTCGACGCCAGGAGATATTTGAAAGCTAATGGAGTTCGGTGCTAGCGCGATCTGATCAAGGACAGACACGTTTACAACAATCTGCCTGTCTTCTGTTTGGTGCTCCGTTTCCTGAGACCGGCCGGTGTCGAGCGTTAAGAGAATACGCATATGATTGCATGACCTAGGGACAGACCGAGGAGACAATTGAAAGTGATAGGTCTTTCCAACGGCTTCATTGTCATGAGTTGGCATGCTCCTGACTTCAAAAAGTTCTACGTCAAGTAGCTCATTAGGCTCAGGTTTCAAGCCGCGGATGAAGGCTGGTTCCCCTTTGCGTTCAATCGTATGAATCACCACATCCTGTTTCGAAATCTCACCGCGAACCAAACGGATATTAAGGTGAGTTGGAATAGAGACGATGCATGGCACAGTCTGAGACGAACGAATTGCCGGCCGCACAATTGTTACGTCTTCTGAGCGCCCGGCCGTTCGAAGGACAACTTGTTCCTTTCGCATTCCGGCCGGAGGAGCAGGGAACTGAAGGCCTAACCGTGTCTTGCCGTTCGGAACTATTTCTTCTGCTGGTTTTTGTGTAATGGAACACTGACAAAAACCAATCGGTTGCAGGAGTCTTACGGGACGTTGGCCTAGGAGTCTGTCCGAGAATTCAAAAACAGCACCATATGTGGGACACGAAGGAGGTGGCTACCCCAACATATAGCCGAAAACCGGAATTCTCGGACAGACTCCTAGGTTTTGTAATTCATAGATGAATTCCACCTGGACGTTTGGAGGACTAACAACCAGATCAAACCCATCATGGTTCTCCGATCCGGGTGTAATGAGCCGAGCTACGAGGGCTGTCCCAGTTCGCCTTCCAATAAACTCCAAGGCAACTAAAATGCTGACACCTGTGACGGCTATCATCGCAGCCGCAGCCAACAAGACCGTACTTCTTGAAGCCAAGGAAAATCTCATCATTGAGACTTCGCAGTCGTCAATACAAATGAATTGGCATTGATTACAACTTTGGTGCTACGAGCCGGCGGGTCTCCCATACGACTCCGTAGACAACAATGCTTGCAATGATCACGACACCCAGGGCACCAATAAACCAAACTGCTGGCGTAGAACCATTAGCGGACAGCATGGCTAATTGATCAGCGCTCGAAGCGATGAACAGTCCCCTACCGTCCCAGTGTTTAGCCAGCCCCGAAGGTGCTACCAAGCGCGGCCTTCGGGGGTAATCCAGCAACTGTATCTTTCCTTCAACCATCCCGCAAAGAACAACGAAGTGTCCGTCTTCCGTTGCTTGTCTTGTACCTTTGAGGCAGACAATCATGGGGATCGGTGCAAGGTTCGGCTCGAGAGGATTGCACCGAAGGGCCATCGTATGAAAGCCCAAAGTATCGGCAGCTTCCTTGATTTGCGTAAGACTGCTGGGATGATTCAGACCGCCCAAAACTCTCGCCAACTCCTCTTGGCTGACCGGGTAATCTAGCAATCTCCCCGCCAGGCTCAGGGCGGTCGGACCACAGGCCATGGCAGCCTCTTGCGATTCTTTCGTTGGTGTCTGCACAGTGAGGGTGCAACCGTACGTGGCTGCGCCCAATACAAGTAGCATCTGTGACATTACTTCACCGCACATGCATTCACGTGTCGCTAATCACATCCACTGGCCTTCTTGACGCAATTATCCCCATTGATTGGCTCGCATGTACCTCGATTGGGACTATTACATGCTCCCTCGCACAGGTACTTTTGCCCACAGGCGATCGCATCGTCGCAGCCTACATATGAAAGGAAAATACAGGCCCCGCCCATTCCATCCAGTGACGCGTGACACGCCCAGTTAGAACCTGTCACTTCACACGCACAGCTATGCAGGTGAGGGTCGATTGGTGTCGTCATGCATTCCAGATCGGGATACCAGTCACCCCCTTGGATACTGCGCAACTCCCAGTTTGTTAGTTGCCGATATTGAAAGTGCTCGGCCGATGTTGTAAGCGAAATGAGCAGGAAAACACCGCCACTGAATGCCGCCAGTTTGCTCGTTTGCTTCTGTGTCATGGAAACACTCCTTTTGAATGTTCAGTTACTGAATTATCCAGAACGTCGGAACAACCACCACGCAACGAAAAGCAGGACAATTGCAATGCCTACAAAGCCACCGGACCAGAACCCCAAAGGAAAGAGATTGGGAACCGCGCTTATCGGTTTTTCCGAGCGAGCCGCGGCCGAGCTAGACGCAAGATTGGTCTTGGCTTGGCTCGCTATTCCTCTTTCAATCTCGTCTCTGTGTGTGGTGGCCCCAAAGTAATAGGTTTGGCTCGAAGTCGTATCTTTCACGAGCGTTCCCGGCGGGATAGCAGGCCGAAACAACGAATCGCCCAGGGGACGATTCACCGCTACTTCCACGATTTGCCACGGCTTCTCCATCTCGATATTTCCTTTTTCGTCAATAAACCGCAGTATCCCTGTCGAAGGAAACCAAATACCCACATCCAGCTTCCGGAATTCCAGAACTCGCTGCTCGAAATACGCCTTTCCATTAGTTCTCGCTTCACGCGGTAGAAAGTCATGCCGAGGATCTAACACTACGCTCATACCGTGAGGGTGAAAGTTCAGGACTACACTGGGGCATTTCGAACCATCAATGGACTTGTAACCCTCAATGCTTCCAATGCCCTGCTTCAGCAAATCAACTAGCCATTCGCCCTGTTTCTGGAACCATAGCCCGAAAAGAGGCATAATAAGCAGATGCTGGTCCGGGACCGTACTTAGAATCTTTACCCCTGCGGGCTGCAGCTCCGAGGATGTACCTTGTGGGAATTCCAGCATGTAGCCACGATTTCCATCGTACATACTTACTTGTCGGGAGAACATCTGACCATCCACATACGAAGTGTAATGGTAGTGGCGTTGTCCTCGATCGGTCTGCGCCCATTCAATAACAGCTCCCCGCTGCTTTTGGTTTGGCGAATCCGCCTGCGTACCTTCGTTGTATTGATTCTCGTAACGCAGTTTTAGGGTTACGACGGAATTTTGCCACTGCACCAAGGCAGAAACAATTCGGCCCATTTCATCATCGTTGTCACAAGGAACCTGCACCGAATCTAGTGAAAGACCGGCAGAAACCGATTGCATCGAAAGACAGACCAAAAAAAACGATCGCCCCAGGAAGAATAGCGGCCCGGGAAGCTCTCGATGGTTCAAAGTCAAGATATGAGCACTTGGTTTCATAGCCTACCGTCGAAAGCGAAAAATGGAGCCAACGATTCGACTCGTAGCAACGAGTGGACGAGTGGACGAGTGGACGAGTGGACGAGTGGACGAGTGGACAGTGGACAGTGGACAGTGGACGAGTTCAGATGTCAGGGATCAGTTGTCAGAACTCGTCGTCATTCGTTCTCGGACACTCCTATGAACCTACTTCGGCGATCAGGCCCGAACCATTACTCACAACACTTGCCCAACCGCTCGTCGCCACAGACCTCTTTCAGTTCCGCAAGCCGTGATTCGATTCGATACTCTCCCTTGCGTTTCCTTTGGTCTGGCGAACATTTCGACGCGCCGTCGTGGCTCCCTCTCTTTGCGCCTGCCTCAGAATCCTGGGCACACAATTCAAATTTGACATTTGACCGGCAGATTGTACATGGGTCGTTTCGGGAATGTCAAACATTATTTTGAAAAATTCTTCAGCCGCTTCGCAACACAAGACACCTGCGCAGCAAACCGGTCACATGTACGTACCTGTCGGCACGAACAGCGAGTCTGTCCTTCAATCGCGACCCCGAGTCCCCCATCATGACGCTCAACCAGCGTCAACCGCGACCGCGTGTCTTCCCCATCGTCGGCGATCTTTTCCAGACCGTTCCGGCGCTCATTGCCGCCCTTCGCGAACATGACCGCAGTGCCGCCCCGGAACTTTCGCCCGTTTTGGCTCGGTGAGCTAGACTTAGTGCGGATGGCAAACGGACGCTGAACCTGCAGCGTATAGATGGTAGCGACGATCGAGTCCGGCAAATTCGGCACGATCCGCGTTACTGGTTATGAAGCCAAAATCGGAACAGATCCTGGTGGGAGGGGGCCTGCGATGGAGCGGTGCCGAGCCGCCGATTCAATTGCACGTGGACCCATCCATTGCAAGTTCGAACTGGGTGCTCCTTCGCGGCCGGATCGAACTGCCCCGCACGAGTCCGCCACGTCCCTGGTTTTACCCGGGACGCAAAACGGTCACGCCTCTGGAACTCACCGGCACTTCGCTCGAGGTTCGGCTGCCGGATGACGACGAACCGCGTGCGATCACGATCGGGCCGGACGGGTCGTTTGAGGCCCGGTTCGTGGCACACTTGCCGCGCTTGCGGTCGGCCCAACGCACGGTTGTCCTCACTCTCAGGCATTTCGGAGAACTGATCGATCGGACGGTGCCGCTCTTTATGCCCAGTCCGGGAGCGACGCTCGGCGTAATTGTTCTGACTCCCGACGCGATCAGCGCGCAAGTTGGCGGCAGCGTCGCCGATCACGCGATGCCAGGTGAGTCGGGGCTGAGCGAGTGCAGCCGCGAACTCACGTCGCTCTTGAGTTCGCGCGGTGCTGGCAACGAGCCGAACTCAGTGTTCTATTTGCAATTGCCAAGCGGACCACACACAAAAAAAACAGTCACGCAGGCCCACGGCTGCCCTGCCGGTCTGGCGATTCCAGTTCACGGCCACTCGGCCGCATCGGCCGTGGCCGTCGAGACGGCACAGTGGATCGGTCGAATCACCGAGCTGTTCGCCAACGAATTGGAATTCGTCGTCGTCGCCGACACAAACATGCAAAGCGTGGCGGCACTGCGTGCATTGAGCCGCCTCGATACTGGTTCGCAACGCCTTCGGGCCGTGTTCTTGAACGACACCCGCCCGGTATCGCGGGGCGTGCGAACGCAAGTAGAAAGGCCAACGGGGATCGAGGGCTTGGAACTGCCAATTGTTTTGTGCCGCACTCTCGATGAGGCCCGCCGGGCCGCCGCAACCTGTGGGTTGATCGCATCGAGCGAGGCCCTGGCAGGCGGAATTCGTCACTCGGACCGTCGCTACACGGCGACTCACACGCACGGCACGCGATATCCGCTGGTGTTCTGTCACGGCATGCTGGGTTATTCGGTGTTGCGGCTGCGACAAGTGGACCTGACGCACTATTTCCGTGGCGTGCGCGAGTTTCTGAGCGAGCGCGGCTTCCGCGTTCTTATGCCGCAGTTGGGCCGGACCCACTCGATCGAGCAGCGGGCCGATCAGCTTCACCAAACGATCGGCCGCTGGACCTCCGAACCCGTGAACATCATCGCCCACTCGATGGGCGGACTCGACTCCCGCTTTTTGATCTCGAAACTCGGCATGTCCGACCGCGTCGTGTCGCTCACCACGATCGCCTCGCCGCACCACGGCAGCACGTTTGCGGATTGGTTCATCGAAAGATTCGATGCCAAGCTGCCGTTCCTGCGCGGACTGGAACAATTGGGTCTGGAGGTCGATGGCTTCCGCGATTGTACGCGCGCGGCCTGCCGCGTGTTCAATCAGGTTGTGCCGGATTCGCCCAAGGTCCGCTACTTTTCGTACAGCGCGTTTCAAGTGGCACGCAAGATTCCTCCGGTGCTTCGCCGCAGTCACTCGCTGATTGCCCGATCGGAAGGGGCCAACGACGGTCTCGTTTCGGAAATTTCCGCCCGCTGGGGCGAGCACATGGCGACCCTTCGTGCCGATCACCTTTCGCTCGTCGGCGAACGTGGTCCGGAGTACTTCGATCATCTGGCATTCTTCACGCGAATCGTAGATGATCTGGTCCGGCAGGGCTTTTGATTGCCGCGAACCACACTGAAGGATTGACGTTTTTTTTCCAGCCCAAGACCCAATTCCCCACGACCTGGGGGCACAATGGCCACGCAACGACTTGCAACTGTGCGGCCCGTTTCGGAAGCGGAAGCAAGCGGGAAAGTCGCCGCGATTTTTGCCGACATCAAACAAACGAAGCGGATCGCGTCGGTCCCGAACTTCTGGCGCGTGCTGGCAACAAACCCCGACCAATTGGAAATCGTTTGGACACGACTCAAGGCGATTATGCACCCGGAATCGATAGGCCGAGAGTCCAAGTTAGATCCGCTCACTCGTGAAATCATCGCTCTTGCCGTTTCGGTGACGAACAACTGCGCCTACTGAATCAACTCGCACACTGCGGCCGTGCGCCGCCTGGGAATGAGCGTCGAAACTCTCGGCGAGGTAATGGCCGTCATTTCATTGTTCAACTCGACCAATGCGCTGGCGGACGGTTACCAGATTGAGCCGGACGTGCTGCCGCCGGTGGATGGTGAATAGGGGTTGGGGGTTGGGGGCTGGGGATTGGTGAAGGCATGCGATGAGGGATGGTGAAGAATTCAATGGAACTTTATTTTTTGCGACATGGCAAGGCGGTGGAGCCGGGAACGCGCGGCGTGCCTGATGATTTCAGTCGAAGGCTGACCGAACAGGGGATCGAAGAAATGGAGGCCGAGGCTGCCGCCATGGAGCGGCTCGGCGTGCGGACCGATGCGATCCTGACCAGTCCGCTCTTGCGGGCCAAAGAGACGGCCGAGATCGTGGCCAAAAAACTCGGCCTGAAAAAACTCCTTTTCATATCCGACTTGCTCGGCCCCGGCTGCGATCTCAGCCGGTTGGAGCGGTTGATGAACGAGCATCCGGCCAGCAAATCGTTTATGTTTGTCGGCCATGAACCGGACCTCAGCTCGATGGTCGGCGAGTTGATCGGCGGCAATGCCGGGAGTGTGGAATTCAAAAAAGCCGGGCTGGTCCTGGTGACAGTTTCACACGCAGCCCGCCGCGGCTCGGGAACCCTTCGATGGTTGCTGCCGCCCAGAATCCTGAGGCATTGCGGCGGTGTAATGGCAAGCAACGACGAATAAATCGTCGTGCGGCGTTCTTGTCCGCAAATCAAGACTCGCTTTATGTCACGCCTTCGAGTTACGCTGCGCCTAAATGTCTCACAATCGACGATTGACGCCTGTTGCAGCGGCCGTCACAATCCTGGCCGCATGGAAATCAACGGAGTCGAGATCGAAGACACGTTTGCCGAGGCGTTCCCGATGGTGGCCGCTCGGGCGATCATCACAGCCGAGACGTCGCGCTGGGTCGAGATCGCCGCGCGCGAAGTAACCGGGTACGCCACCAGTGTCATTGCGTGCGACGCCGAGGCCGGCATCGAGCGGTTGTTGTCGCCGGCCGATACGCCGGACGGCCGGCCGGGAGCGAGCGTGCTGTTCTTCGGCTTCGGCCGCGAGAAACTTGAAAAGGCGGTTGCAAACCGAATCGGTCAATGCGTTATGACGTGTGCCACGACGGCATGCTACAACGGACTGCCCGGCACAGAAAAAACCATCAAAGTTGGCGGCAGTCTGCGATTTTTCGGCGACGGGTTTCAGACGTCGAAGATGTTGGAGGAGAGGGTTCAGGGTTCAGGGTTCAGGGTTCAGGCGAAAGAGGCCAGTGGTCAGCAATCAGCAATCCGCAAGCAGCAATCAGCAATTTTGCGACGTCGCTTTTGGCGCGTGCCGGTGATGGACGGGGAGTTCCTGTGCGAGGATTTGTTCGGGACCGTGAAGGGGGTTGCGGGAGGGAATTTTCTGATTCTGGCCGATTCGCTCGCGGCGGCGTTACAGGCGGCGGAGCAGGCGGTCGAGGCCATTGGCAAGAATTGCCGCGATGTCATTCTGCCATTCCCCGGCGGCGTCGTGCGGTCGGGTAGCAAGGTCGGATCCAAGTACAAGAAGCTTCGCGCGAGTACGAACGATGCTTATTGCCCCACAGTGCGTGGCATTACTCGCTCGTCGTTGCCCGGCGGCGTCAACGCAGTCTACGAAATCGTGATCGATGGCTTGTCGGCGGCGGCCGTCGTGGAAGCGACTCGCGTCGGTGTTCGTGCGGCGTGTGTTTCCGGCGTGCGTCGCATCTCCGCCGGCAACTACGGGGGAAACCTTGGCCCGCACCATTTTCAACTCCACGAGGTGCTCGCATGCTGACACTTCGCTGGATTGGCAACACGACCGTGCCCGTCGAGGCCGAATGCATAACTGCTGACCGCCTGGCAGACTTGCCAGTCGCCGATATTGAACGGCTCGCCGTGCAGCACGGCAACCGGCAAGAGCCGATGGCCGAGTTCTTCCACGTGTCGGGCGACGGGGCAGACGGCCGGATTCGACTCGAAGGCAGCATGAGTCGGGTCAAGTGGGTTGGTGCGGGAATGAGCGGCGGCGAGATCTCTGTCGATGGCGAAATTGGAACGCACTTGGGCTCAGAGATGGCTGGCGGCCGCATTACGGTGACCGGCAATGCGGGCGATTGGGTCGGTGCCGAAATGCGTGGCGGGCTGATCCAGGTGCACGGTAACGCGGGTCATCAGGTGGGCGCGGCCTATCGCGGCAGCCGGCGCGGCATGCGCGGCGGCACGATCCTGATCCACGGTTCGGCGGGCAACGAGATCGGCAGCACGATGCGCCGGGGCCTGATCGCGATCGGCGCCGCCGCGGGTGATTTCGCCGGCGTGTCCATGATCGCCGGATCTGTTTTTCTCTTCGGTTCGCCCGGAATCCGAGTGGGGGCAGGCATGAAGCGCGGCACGATAGCCGTTCTCGATGCCGGGTCCGGCGCCGGGCCAATCAATCTACTTCCAACGTTTCAATTCGAGTGCGAGTATCGACCCACATTCATGCAACTTTTCCTGCGGTACCTCCGCGGTTTGGAATTTCCTGTCGATGAGACGATTCTCGAAGGCAAATACACTCGCTATTGTGGGGATCAGGTCGCGCTGGGAAAGGGTGAAATCCTGATCTGGCAGCCGTCATGACGCGCACGATCGTTCAGACGCGATGAGACACAAACATCCGATCTTTGCTTGTCTTTACGATCCTCTCATGCACGCGGCCGAACGCATGTTTTTGTCGCGATTGCGCTGCAAAACCATGGTATTCGCACATGGGAGAGTGATTGAGATTGGGGCCGGGACCGGTCGGAACATTCCGTTCTTTAGTGCGGCGAGCGTCGAACGACTGGAAGTAGTGGAGCCGGACCCGCACATGCGACGGAGGGCGGCCGAGCGGGCATCGGCGGCGAGTTTTCCCATCGATCTTGTGGATGCCACGGCCGAGGATTTGCCGTTTGCCGATAATTACGCGGATGTTGTCGTGGCCACGCTCGTGTTCTGTTCCGTGGATGACCCGGCGCGAGCGGTGCAAGAAGTTCGGCGAGTGCTTCGACCCGGCGGCAAGCTCGTCTTCATCGAACACATTCGCTCGGACGAACCGTGGCGATCGCGACTGCAGGATTTCGTGACGCCGGTCTGGCGACGAATCACCGCGAACTGTCATGTCAACCGAGCCACACTCGCCCTTTTCCTCAACGCCGGATTTGAGATTCACGAGTTGGAACGGCTAGCCGTTGGGCTTCCCTGGACGCATCCGGTCGTGGCGGGCTTCGCAACGGCAGCACAATGAGCCAATGCCGCCTCGTAATCGTCAGGCGTGTTCAGGTTGCGCAGGCTCTCGAAATTCGGATCGACCGCCTGAAGTTCCACTGCAAGGATCACTCGCGTGGCGACGCTGTCGAACAGGAAAACTGGTCGCAGTCGATCGGCGGCGAGCAGCCGTTCGATCTCCGGGAGTACAGATGTGCGATAAACCGCGGCCAACGGGTGGTGACGGCCATCGATCAACGGAACGGCAATCGCAGCATCCCCGAGCAGTCGGATCACCTGTCGCACCCATTCGGCTTTGAGCAGGGGAGCGTCTGTTGAGGAGACGTAGGCCGCTTCGCAGCCGAGTTCGCGAAGCCTATTGAGGCCGGCGGCGAGACCTTCGAGCGGCCCGCGACCCTGGTGTGCATCACGAGCCAGTGCGACCGATGGCGGCAGAGTCGGAACGACCTGACCCGGCGCGGCAACGACAACAATGGGATCGACGACTTCACGGAGGATTCGCACTACCCTCTGAAGCAGAACTTCATTGCCGAATGGCAGCCACGCCTTGGGTCGCCCCATGCGCCGGCTTTCGCCGCCACACAACACGATGCCGCCGACTTTCAGGGACATGGTGAGATGCTCGCTGGCGTGAGTTCGGAAATATCTTTGAGCGACAAATCTTCAATGAGCGACTCGGGCACCGTGCCATCCGAGTCCCAGCCCCGCGCGGCGTAGTAACCGGTGATCATCTCATCGAGTCGTTGGCGTGACAGGCTAGCGCCGGCGGCAACTCCCAAGGAAAGCGGTTCGCTGAGAAATCGGGCCGGCAAAGTGTCTTCGCCGCGCGTCCAGCCTTCGCGCAAATTGAACAGCTTCTTGGCCGTTACGATCCGCTTGGCCGTCTCGTGCAATTCGTCGCTCGTCACATTCCAGCCGGTCACGCGCCGTAACAGTTCCGCGGATTCAGCAAAAAGGTCCGGGAAAACTCCGCGCAGGAACTTGCACAGGATGAGCGAGTCGAGCAGGGCGGCTCGATCCTCGGTTTCGACCGCCAATCGCGCCGAATCGGCCGTTCCGTGCAGCCGATTGGCTCGATCGGAGAAGTCCACTTCGTAGGCACCGGACCGATTGTGGTCCGCACCGCGGCTGCCGACGGCGAAGCCGAGTGCCATTGTTTGCATCGCTCGCGGCTCGTAGCCGGGAATCTCCAGGCCCTTCACGTGAGGTGCGAACGCCGCCACGCCTCCGCCGATGTGCTCGGCCACGCGGCGCGTGCCTTCGGCCAACAAATCGCCCAGTCCGTCACGCCGGCCGATCCGATCGAGCGTTTCGCGGAATGCCGTGCCGCGGCCGAAACGCAGCTCGGGGGCATCGAGCAGTCCGCGTTCGACACACTCCATCGCAAACGCGACTGTCGCGCCGGCCGAGATTGTGTCGATGCCGAGTTCGTCGCATTGCCGCGCGGCGGCCAGCACGACGTTTGGGTCGGCGATTCCGCACAGCGAACCGAGGGCGAACAGGCTCTCGTACTCGATGCGCACCTGTCCGGAGCCCGTGGAACCGTTCACCTGATAGATATGCTCGCAGCCGATGGTACACGCCGCACAACTTTTCCGAGCGACTTCTCGGGCGGCCATCAGGTTTTCGCCGGCCAGCTCATCCGCCGCTTCAAACATGTTGTGCTGGAAATTTCGCGTCGGCAGTGCAGCGAAGCGATTGAACGTGAGCAGGTTCGCCACCGTGCCCAATTCGCGATATTTGGCCGTGGCCGGGCCAAACGATCGGGCCGACAGGTCCTTGGCCGCCGCTACTACGCCCGCCGGGTCGGCCAAATCGACTCGTTTTGAACCGGCAACCGCAATGGCCTTCAGATGCTTCGAGCCCATCACCGCTCCCAGACCGCCTCGCCCCGCGTGGCGAGAATCGTGGCTGATCGTCGCATATCGCACGAGCCGCTCGCCCGCCGGGCCAATCACGGCCGTGTGAAACTGCGGGCCCAACTCGGCTCGCAATTGCGACTCCGCTTCGTTCGACGACATGCCCCAGATTCGGTCCGCCGGCTGAATTGTTACGCGGCCATCGTCGATGACGAGTACCGAAGGCGATTTCGCCGCGCCGACGATCACCAGGGCATCAAACCCGGCACGCTTGGCCGCGATCGCGAAGTAAGACGATGACAACGCGTCGCACAGTCGATCCGTGAGCGGGCTCTTGGCCACGACCGCGAACTTGGCCGATGTGGTTAGGGGTGTGCCGACCAGCGGGCTCAGCACGAAAATCAGCGATGCATCCGGCGAGAGCGGATTGACGCCGGCCGGTGCTTCGCGGTGCAGCAGGTAAGTTCCGAGCCCCGCCCCGCCGAGAAATCGGCGCAGCACATCCTCGCCCAGCGGGACGAGCTGCGATTCGCACGTGGACAGATCCACTCTCAGATATCGGCCGTGGTAGCCAAACACAGGAATGACCTCTCATCCGCCCGCATCGGCGGCGACTAGTACCAGCGAATCGCCGGCGGCCAGCGGTGTTGTCGGGTCGGAAATGAACCGCTCGCCGTTGAGCGAAAGGCGATAGGCCGCATGCAAGCAGCCGTCAATGATCACGCTCCCGGTAAGTTCTGGGCATTGTCGCTCCAGCGATCGCACGGCATCGGCCACGGTCGACGCACTCACGCTGCACTCGCGGCGGCCGGCGCGTACGCGGGGCACGCCGTATAGTTCAATGGTCACACAGGAATCTCTGTCCGCGCTGCTTGTCGTTTTCACTTTTGCTCCCGCAGCCAGCCGAACACCTCAGCCACGGAACAACGGAAACCCGGAATCGCGTCGCCCCCTTCGAGCGTGCCATCGCGTGGCAGCAATCGTGGAATGTCGTTGGTACGAAACACCATGATCTCTTCGCCATCCGGGTCGATGAGCCATCCAAGTTGAACGCCGTTCTGAACACACCACGAAAGCTTTTCGACGAGTTCGAACTGGGACTGCTCGGGTGAAACGATTTCCACGGCCAGATCAGGCGCCGACTCGAATCGGTCGGCCAAGTGTCCATCGGGGTCAATCGGCAGCCGTTCGCGTCGAACGTAGGCGATGTCCGGCACGATGGACCTCCCGGCAAAAGTACAGCGCAGCTCAGGCAATGCCCGTCCCTGGCGTGGCTGTTTGGACTTGGCCATCGAGTTGAGTCGTTCGGTCATTTCTCCCTGAATCACGCTGTGCTTAGTCATTGGCATCGGTTTCTGCCTCGTTTGGCCATCCCAGAACTCGCTGGCCGGCTCGGTCTCGCGTAGAGAAAGGAATTCATCGAGTGTGAGAGTAGCTTGTTCGGCAATGCTCATGGCTTGGCCCTTTCGGAGAAAAGCGATTCCACCCGCTGACCATTGTACCGCCGAGCGTCCGAAGACTCAGCGCGGAAGGCAAAAAATGCCACAGAGGCCAAACTTCTCAACGGCATTCAATCCTCGGCGGACTTCCTTTGTCGTGCCAGGACATCGCTGAGGCCCCGACTGGACGGATGAAAATCAGGGGCGATTTCGAGCGCCAGACGCCATTGCAATTCCGCCTTGGCCAAGTCACCCATGTCGAGATAGATGAGGGCCAGATTGTGCCGAGCCCGGTAGCCCTTGATGCCGCGATCGACGCTGGAGAGATGGCGTGGTTCCTGGCCGTTGAGCAGTGTCTCGAAGGCGTGGGCCGCCTCGGCAAGGTGGCCGAACTGATGCAGCATGGTCGCCTGGCGAAAGCGGAGTTCTGCGTCGTCGGGGAATTGTTTCAGACCTTTGAGGCACGTTTCCCAGGCCGGGACGTGCCGGCCGAGATGGCAGTAGCTGGAAATGAGCAGCGCGTAAACCTTTCGCAGGTGCGAATCGTCGTCACCCGTTCGGCCAATGCTTTGCCACAGGAAGCCGATGGCCTCTTCATGGCCGCCCGCTTCGGCGTACGTCATGCCCAAGTTGAAGAGCACAAACGGATGGTCCGGCCGCTCGCGATGATCCAAGCCCAAGATTCGCAGGTCGCGATCCAGCTTGCGTGTACGACCATCCGGCGAGTTATCCGCGTGGGCGTGGACGACAAAGATGTCGGTCCACGCGACCGTGCCGCCGGCCCGCCGGATCGCCATCAAGATTTGCTCGTGAATACGGCCTTCGAAACGCAGTGGCGGCAGATTCCGAAAGAGCTTGACCTGATCCACTTCGATGAATTCGGTTTCGGCGTTTTCGCCGGCGCTTGGACAGCGAACCTTCATCAAGTAGCCAAGTATCGGCAAACTTACTCCCTCTCCCCTTGGGGGAGAGGGTTGGGGTGAGGGGTTGACAGATCGCCGCACCAAGTCGCGAACCTTGCGCCCATTCTCCTCATCGATCGTGTCGTCCGTGTCCATCCAGAAGATCCACTGGCCTGACGCATGGCGGATGGACTCATTGCGGGCGGCAGAAATATCGTCGCACCAATCGAAATGAAAAACACGAGCACCGAGCCCCTCCGCAATCCGCGGCGTCTGGTCCGTCGATCCAGTATCCACGACAATCATCTCATCGACCCATGGCTTGATGCCTTCAATCGCCGGTCCGATGGTTCGTTCGTTGTCACGGGCGATCATGCAGAGCGACAGATGAGGGTTGAGCGTTGAGAGTTGAGGGCCAGACGCACTCACAATCGCCAACTCCCGCCCACCGATCACCGATAACTGATCACCGATCACCTCTTCCCTCTCCCACTCTCTCTTCACCGCCCACTTCTCCCGAAACAGCCGTTCATTGCGCCGCATCAGTTCGCCAAAATCGACGCCGGTTTCGAGAAACGTCCGGCCGCCGAAATGATGCACGAACGAGTCGCGAGCGATCACCAGCCGAAAGCCCGCCTGCCGCGCCCGCAGGCAGAAGTCGTCGTCCTCAAAGTTCCCGATGCCGAATCGCTCGTCGAACAGTCCGATCCGGTCAATGACCTCACGCCGAATCAACAGGCAAAATCCCACGAGGCGATTTGTCTCGACGATCTGCCCATTATTTGCCTCACTCCATTTCGCAGCGAACTCGTCGAGCATTGCCAAGTCGCACTCGACCGCTCCTCCGGGCCGCCCCTCAATCCTCGACACTTTCCCCTCTTCCTCTGGCCCTTGACCCATAACCCTCAACTCTCGACGCTCATACGTCACTTCGATCTGCTGCGCTCCGCTCACGAAGTTCGACACGGGACCGACCATGCCGTTCGGGAAAAAGGGGACGGGTTCAATTTGTGCGAAGCACCCTTCGGGCCGTTCCGGCAAATTGAACCCGTCCCCTTTTTCCCATCCACCGGAGTACAGTGCTCGCAGCATTCGTGTGAGCCAGCCATACGAAACGATCGTGTCGTTATTGAGCAGCAAGATTTGCTGGCCGCTCGCCGCACGAATGCCCTGATTCGCCGCCGCCGGGAACCCGCGATTCACAGCATTCACAGCCACCGTCACCCGCACCGGCCCGCTTTCCTCTTGCCCTCGACCCTCAACCCTTAACCCTAGACGCTTCGCCCACTCCACCGTTCCGTCCGTCGATCCGTTGTCCACAACGATCAGCTCGTAGGGTTCACTCGTGTGTCGATGAATGCTCTGTACGCACAGCTTCGTGTACTCAAGCTGGTTGTGTGTGACAAGAATGACTGACGTGAGGGCAGCATTGGCAGGGTTCACGGTTTGCCCTCTATACCACCACCGCCGCGCTATCGAACTGGCGGCCGTCGCCGCGGATGACGCGGGCGACGACTTCGACCGGACTTGCCGTCGTCACGGTCACCGATGCGGTGCTCGTGGTCGTGCCTACGGGGATGGTCGTGACCGGACCGGTCGCAAATGGCCCGGCCGAGCCTTGCTCGCGCCAGCGGAGCGACACGGTGTCGCCGGCTTGTGAGTTCGCGCTCAGCGTGACTGTGCCGGTCACGTCGTTTCCGGTGCGCGTGGCGGCGAGCGTGACCGTGAGCGGCTGCGAGCGCACGCGGATCACGTGTCGGGCGAAGCGATATTCGGCGAGCTTCGGCGCGTGCGCAGGGTTGCCTTCGTCCCACACGTTATCAACAACTACATCGACTTCCGCGATGAAGGCGTCGTTGGCCGCAAACTCTTGCACGGGACGCACCAAAGGGGATAAGTCTTGCGTCAGGAAAAGCTTGGGAAAGGAGGACGAGATGTAGGAAGCAGATCGGAAACCTTTCGTTGGAACCCTGCGGGTGTGCAATCCCGTCCGGTAGAGCTT
>Ga0247727_10000777_pt1 | contig 77942 bp, 80 predicted proteins | sample WisWelCaveWW1625_FD_202498 | JGI IMG/M metagenome (GOLD analysis project Ga0247727, IMG submission 202498) | Biofilm microbial communities from Wishing Well Cave, Virginia, United States - WW16-25 | ecosystem: Environmental > Aquatic > Deep subsurface > Groundwater > Cave microbial mat | place...
CTCGATCGCGACCATGCGCAGAAGACTCAGCGCGGCCCTGGTCGCAAGACTGCCGCGGTGCCCCTGTTGTCATGCAGCAGCCGTGGTAAAGTCTCGACGCAGAAATTGATGACGCAGTAAGACTAGGCCGCCGACCTCGCGTCGGTTGCCAGAAAATCATCGCCTTTGTAGAGCAGTGGAACATTGAAAGTCTTGGCCAAAGCGTAGGCAACACAGTCGCAGAAATTGAGCCTGGCTTGCGGGTTGATCCCCTTGCCGTACCTCGTGAAGGCCAAATAGGCCGTGCGGGCTTGCGCATCATCGAAGGACACCACTTCGAGCGGCATGACATCGAACCATGCTTCCATGCGCTCGATGCCAGCCGCCCCGAAGCGGCCGTAGGTGACCATCCAGGTTTCGAGCAGAGTGACGGCGGAGACGAGGCGCCGATCCTCGCTGGCAAGCACGGCGGGGAACCGGGCCCGCTCGGGCTCATGGTTGGTGATGGCAACGAGGGCCGAAGTATCGACGGCAATCAAGTTGGCAGTCCAAGCTCGTCGTAACCAATGATTTCGTCGGCTGGACGGGGGTCGCGCACCGGAAGGGACGCAAAGCCCGCGGTAATCTCGGTGATGCGGACCAGGAGCTCGTCACGAGCAAGGGAAGCTTCGGATTGATCCAGCGGCGGCGCCATCTGAAGACCGTCTGCCTCGGCTTTGGCAGCGATTGCTTCCCTAACGACCGTTGGCACGGGCTTGCCAGTCGCCTGGGCAAGTTGGCGAGCAAGGCGCTCTGTTTCTGCGTCTGCCGGAAGTGTCGTCATCATCACACATACTATAGGTGCATACTATAGGTGCAGGGCTTACAGAACGCCAGCCGACTCGACAATTGCGCCTCTGAGATGATTCAGCCCCGCAGCAGCTGGCGCAGGAAGTGCCCGGCCATGGCCTGCCCGCCCGGATCGATGCCGTGGCCGAGCCCCGGCCGCAGGTGCCATTCGACCGGCAGCCCGGCTTTCGCCAGCGGCTCTCGCGCCATGTGCAGCGCCTCCGCCGGGATCAGATCATCGGCCTCGCCGTGGATCAGCAGGATCGGCGGGCGCGCCTTTGCGTCACCCAGATGCTCGGGCCCCGCCAACAGACCCGAGTAGGCGACGATGCCGGCCGGTGCCGCCGCGCGCCGCAAGCCGACGTGCAGGGCGAGCATCGTGCCCTGGCTGAAGCCCACCAGCGCCAGCCGGTCGGGGGCGAGGCGATAGCGAGCGAGCTCGGCGTCGAGGAAGCGATCGAGCGCCGGGCGCGCGGCCTCCACCCCGCGCCAGTATTCGTTGGGATCGCGCATGGTCAGCGGGAACCACTGCAGGCCGCCGTACATGCCCGGGATCGTGCCCGGAGCATTCGGCGCCACGAACGCCGTCTCCGGCAACGGCCCCTGCCAGCCATCCGCCAGCGCGATCAGGTCGTCGCCGTTGGCGCCGTAGCCGTGCAGCAGCACCACCAGCGACGAGGCTGCGCGCCCCCGCGGCTCGACGCGCGGTCCTTGCAGGGGTTTGCTCACATCCGTTGCCCTGTCATCCCGGCCGTAGCGCGAAGCGCGCAGAGCCGGGACCCAGAGATAGCAGAGATTGCGTGACGATCACGATCCTGGGTTGCCGGATATTCGCTGCGCGTATTCCGGGATGACAGGTGAGTTCGCCTTGCGCATTACACCGGCACCGCATTCTGTTTCTTCTTCGCCGCCGCGTAGTACGCCCACAGCAGGCGCGCGGCCACACTGCGCCAGGGGCGCCAGCGCTCGGCAAGCTCCAGCATCTCGATCTTGTCCGGCCGCTCATCGAGGCCCAGCGCCTTCTGCGCCGCGATCTGCAGGGCAAGGTCCCCCGGGGCCCAGCCATCGGCGCGGCCGAGGCAGAACATGATGAAAATGTCGGCGGTCCACGGGCCGATGCCGATGATCTCGGTCAGCGCGGCGTGGATCGCCGCGTCGCTCGCGCCGTCCAGCCGCGTCAGATCGAGGCCGTTGCAGCAGGCCGCGGAGATGGCCCGCAGCGTGCGGATCTTGGCCCGCGAGAGGCCCGCACGCGCGAGACGCTTGTCCTTCAGCGCCATCAGCACCTGCGGCTCGAACGGCTGGCAGAGGAGGGCCGTGCGCGTCCAGATCGCCGTCGCGCTCGCCACCGACAGTTGCTGGCCGACGATGATGCGCGACAGCCCCTCGAAGCCCGGCATCCGGCGCCGCAGCGGCGGGTCGCCGGCGGTGTCGTGCACGTGGCGCATGGTGGCGCACTTGCGCCTGAGCGCCCGCACGCCGTCGCGCACGTCGGCGTCCGTTTCGATGATCCTCGGCGCTCGCGATTTCGTGTTCGCCACCCCTGATCTCCCGACTTGCCGGCTGCGTATATAGGCGACCAAAGACTTCTGTCGTCAAACGCGCAACGCGAGGACCCAGCATGACCCGCTCACGTGCCCGGCCGTTTCTGATCGCCAGCCTGCTGACAGCGAGCGTTGGCTTTTTCGCCACCGCGAGCCTGGCGCAAGACCGCGCCGAGCTTGCCGTCTACCGCAACGACCGCCACGGCTTCTCGCTGAGCTATCCCGCAACGCGCTTCGTCGCCCTGCCGGCCGCGAGCGAGGACGGCCGCATTTTCGTGTCGCAGGACGGCAATGCCCGCCTGCTCACCGGCGCGCTGCCCAACATCGATGGCAAGAGCCTGCGCGCCTATCGCGACTTCGTGCTGAACGAGAGCTACCCGGGCGCCGTGGTCGACTATGCGCCGGTGCGCGACAACTGGTTCGTGGTATCCGGCACCCGCAACGGCACCATCTTCTATCAGCGCGTCAACTTCGCCTGCAGCGGCCGCGTCATCAAGAGCTGGGCGCTGCTCTATCCCGAAGCCGAGCGCGGCCTGTACGATCGCATCGTCGAGCAGGTGGCCCGCAGCTTCCGCGCCGGCGACGGCAGTTGCGGATAGCGGCGGTCTCGTCATACCCGCCAAGCAAAGCGCAGAGCGGGTATCCAGCCGCTCATGCGACGGTCGAGATTGGGGCCGGATTCCCGCTCGACGCTTCGCTTGCGGGAATGACTCCACTATCGTCGCGGCATGAGCGATCGTCCCGTCTTCCGCTTCGCGCCGAGCCCGAACGGGGAGCTGCATCTCGGTCATGCGCTCTCCGCCATCCTCGGCTTCGAGCAGGCGCGCAGCAGCGGCGGGCGCTTCCTGCTGCGCATCGAGGACATCGACGCCGGTCGCTCGCGGCCCGCCTTCGTCGCCGGCATCTTCAAGGAGCTGCGCTGGCTCGGGCTCGCCTGGGAGGAGCCGGTGGTGTTCCAGTCGCAGCGCATGGCCGCCTATGGCGCGGCGGCGCAGCGGCTGCAGGACATGGGCCTGCTGTATCCCTGCTTTGCCACGCGCACCGAGATCGAGGCCGCGGCAGCGCCTCACGCTCGCGATCCCGACGGCGCCCCGCTCTATCCCGGCCTCTACAAAGGCCGCGACGCCGATGAGCTTGCCCGCAGGCAGGCCACGGGCGAGCCGTTCGCGTTGCGCCTCGACCTGGCAAAGGCGCTCACCGCCGCTGCCGAGAAGCTCAATGGTGATCCCCTGACCTTTACCGAGCTCGCCGAGGACGGCACGCCGCAGACGATCGCGGCGCGACCGGAGCGCTGGGGCGATGCCGTCATCGTCCGCAAGGATGTGCCCACGAGCTACCATCTGGCCGTCGTCGTGGATGATGCCTGGCAGGGCGTGACGCACGTCACCCGCGGGCAGGACCTCTATGCCGCCACCGACCTGCACCGCCTGTTGCAGGTGCTGCTCGACCTGCCCGCGGCGCTCTACTGGCACCATCGCCTGATCACCGATGCGGCGGGCCGCAAGCTGGCCAAGAGCGCCCGGGATACGAGCTTGAAATCGCTGCGGGAAAGCGGCCACCGCCCGGCCGACATCCGGCGCCTGGTGGGGCTGGGCTGAGGCACGACATCGTCATTCCCGCGAGCGCCGTCGCCCCAATTCCAACATCGGCTGCCGGCATTCTCCAGTGCTTGTTGCAGGAACCCGGGAATGAGTGTGCGGATGCATCGCACGGCGGTCTGGCTTGCCTGTCTCGCGGGCGCGGTTGCGATCCTGCCTGCGATCTCTGCCGAGGCGCACGACCAGGGCCGCTCCAACCTCGGCGCCGCGAACCTCGCACAGGCAAAACGCAGCGCCACGCCGCCTGCGGCCAGCGCGTTCGGCGTCGCGCTTGCGGCAGTGGCGCGAAAGCAGACGTCGAACCTGATTATCTACAATCCGGCCTACATGAAGATCGCCTATCCCATGGGCGACGTGCCGCGCTACTTCGGCGTGTGCACCGACGTGGTGGTGCGCGCGTACCGGGCACTCGGCATCGACCTGCAGGTGCTGGTGCACAAGTCGGGCGTCGGCTCGGGCGACACCAACATCGACCACCGCCGCGTCGAGGTGCTGCGGCGCTTCTTTGCCAGGTCCGGCACCAGCCTGCCGGCCACCCGCAACCCGGCCGACTACAAGCCCGGCGACATCGTCACCTACTACATGCCGGACGGCTGGCTCTCGAAGACCCATATCGGCATCGTTGCCGCCGAGAAGACCGCGCTCGGCGTGCCGCTGCTCATTCACAACCGCGGCTGGGGTGTGCAGTCCGAGGACTGGCTGTTCGCCGAAAAGATCACCGGCCATTTCCGCTACGCGGGTCCGCGCTGAGTATTCTGCAAAAATTGCCGAGTTTCAGAGACTTACAATCATCGCCGGTTAATACATTGTTTATCCTGTTTCTGCATCTTCGGTGTTGCTGCGCCGGCGCCAGTCGACCGGTTCGGTCCCGCGTATTCGCGTTGTCGCCCGTCTCCCGCAACGCCCTTCGGCGAATTTCGCATGCGCCTCCCCGACCAGAGTCTTCCCCGCGACGGGCTCGTCCTGCTGGCCTGGCTGGCGACCGCGGCATGCCTGGCCCTGCTGGCTCCGCTACGCCGCAGCCCGATGATTCCCTGGCGCGCCGGCGGGCGCGATCCCGCGGCCGAACTGGCGCAGCTCGACGATGCCGTCGAGCGGAGCGGTTGGCGCTGCCAGGCACTCGAGGTCCTGCACGCCGATGCCGCGAATGCCATCGAGGCGGCCGAGGACGACTTCGAGCACATGCTCGCCCAGTGCGCCGCCGTCATGCCCCTGCCGGCGCGCGGGCTGGTGAGAGACGTGCTCCCCGAAACCGACTTCGTGTTTCTGCCGGTCGCCGCGTAGCCGCCTACAGCGCTGCCGGTGCCGTCTCGGCCGCGAAAAATGCGATCAGCGCGTCGAGCACCGCGTCCGGCGCCTCGGCCAGCAGCATGTGGCCACACTCTTCGATCGTGACCGCGCAGCTGCCGGCAATCAGCCGCGCCAGCTCCTGCCCGTTCTTGGTCGGCGTCATGATGTCGTTCGCCGCGATCACCACCAGCGCGGGGCGACGCAGCTTGCGCGCCGCTTCCGGCCCTGTCTTCCAGGCGTTGCAGGCGTCGAGATCGGTATGCAGCACACTCGGCTGGTTGCGGGCGTACAGCGCCAGCGTGCCGCCGGTCATCCACAGGCCGGGCGCCGGGTTGCCGCCGAGCTTGGCGGCGGCGCCGTGCGACCACGCCGTCATCATCTGATAGGCGCGCGGCGGCTCTTCGCGCGCGGCGGTCAGCAGATCGCGATTCACGGGGATCGACGCCGCCGTGCCGAGCAGCGCGATACGCGAGATTCGCTCGCCGAGGGCGGCCGCAGCCTCCAGCGCGATCGCCCCGCCCATGGAATGGCCGACCAGCGCAGTCCGCCGGATGCCGGCCGCGACCAGCAGCATTTCGAGCCATTTCGCCATGGCCGCGACCGAGCCCAGCGCCGGCCCCTCCGAGCGCCCGTGACCCGGCAGGTCGACTGCGAGCACCGAATGCCCGTGCCAGGCGAAGGAGCGCGCCGGCAGCTGCCAGTTGGAATGGTCCATGCCGGCGCCGTGCATGAAGATCATGGCCGGCTTAGCGGGATCGAACGGCCGCCCGCCGGTCGCCGCATACACCTGCTTGCCGTCCACCTTCAGAAGCATACGCTCACCCCTTCTGCGAGGCGGCCAGCGCCTGGGCGAGATCGTCGGTGAGGTCTTGTGAGTCCTCGAGCCCGATCGACAGCCGCACCAGCTCTTCGCCCACCCCAGCCTTCGCCAGGTCCTCCACGCTCATCTGCTGGTGCGTCGTGCTGGCGGGGTGGATCACCAGGCTCTTGGCGTCGCCGACATTGGCCAGATGCGAGAACACCTTCAACCGCTCGATCAGCTTCGCGCCCGCCTTGCGCCCGCCCTTGATGCCGAAGCTCAGGATGGCGCCGGCGCCCTTCGGCATCTGCCGCTTCGCCAACACATGGTCGGGATGGCTCTCGAGCCCCGGATACTTGACCCAGGCGACCGCTGAGTGCGTCTCCAGGAAGCGCGCGACGACCTCGGCGTTGGCGACGTGGCGCGCCATGCGCACCGGCAGCGTCTCGATGCCCTGCAGCAGGTAGAAGGCGTTGGCGGGGCTCATGCAGGCGCCGAAGTCGCGCAGGCCCTCGGCGCGCGCGCGCATGATGAACGCGGCGGGGCCGAACTCCTCGGCAAACGCGATGCCGTGATAGCCGGCGTAAGGCTCCGTCATGGTGGGGAACTTGCCGCTCGCCGCCCAGTCGAAGCGGCCGCCGTCGATCACGAGCCCGCCGATGGCGATGCCGTGGCCGCCGAGAAACTTGGTGGCGGAATGCATGATGATGTCGGCGCCGTGCGCGATCGGCTGGCACAGGTAGGGCGTGGCGAAGGTGGAATCGACGGCGAGGGGAAGTCCGTGCTTATGCGCGACGTCCGACACCGCCTTGATGTCCAGCACCTCCAGCCCCGGGTTGCCCAGCGTCTCGGCGAACACGACGCGGGTCTTGTCGGTGATGGCGCGATCGAAGCTTTTGGGATCGCGCGGATCGACCAAGGTCGTCGTGATGCCGAAGCGCGGCAGCGTGTGCATGAACATGTTGTGCGAGCCGCCGTAGATGCGCGCCGAGGCGACGATGTGCCCGCCGGCGCCCATCAGGGTGGCGATGATCAGATGCAGCGCCGCCTGGCCACTGGCGGTGGCCACCGCGCCGACACCGCCCTCCAGCGCCGAGATGCGCTCCTCCAGCACGGCCACGGTCGGATTGGAGATGCGCGAGTAGATGTGTCCGGCGCGCTCCAGGTTGAACAGCGCGGCCGCGTGCTCGGTATCGTCGAACACGTACGACGTGGTCTGGTAGATCGGCACCGCCCGCGCGCCCGTGGTGGGATCGGGCCGCTGCCCCGCGTGCAGGCTCAAGGTATCGAACCGTGGCGAGCGAGGCGTGGTCATGGCTTGTCATCCCGGCCGGAGCGCGAAGCGCGCAGAGCCGGGACCCAGGGGAAGATATGCCGCCCTGGGTCCCGGATATTTCGCTTCGCGAAATTCTGGGATGACAATGGCACGCGAAGACGCCAGGCTCCAGACCTACAGCACCTCGAACACCTTGATCTGCACCCGGTCCGGCAAGCGCGCCGCGGTGCCGACGAAGACGCTGGCGTTGAGCCATGCGTAGGGGCCCGCCGGGGCCTCGAACACTGGGGCCGTGCGGCAGTAGACGAGCGCCGGATCGACCATCTCGCCGCGGCCGAGGCGTTCCATCACGTCCGGGGCCGCGCGGCGCAGCCCACGGTTGATGATCGCGATCTCGATGCCGTCGTCGGTGCGGATCGAATAGCGCGCCTCCAGCTCGGCCACGCCGTCGGCACGGACATACTGCCAGTCGGCACCGCCCGGCACGATCTCGGCCGTGAGGCGCGCGCCCCTGACGGTGCCGCCCCGGATCTCGACGATGCGCCGCCGCCCGCGCGGCCCGACGCCGAGATCCCGGATCGGCCCCACCTCCACATCGATGTCGCAGAGGTGGTGCAACTCTGGGGTCACGCTTGCCTCCGATTGTCATCCCGGAATTCGCGCCAGCGAATATCCGGGGTGACAGTGCGCAACCTCAATACGTCTTGGCCTTGGCGGCGGGCCCCTTGCCGCGCACCTCGTTGATGGCCTGGGCCGCGGCCACCGCCATCAGCCGCACGTCGTTGAGAATGGTGCACATCTGGAAGCCCGCCTCGAAGCGCCGCAGCGCCGTCGCCGGTCCGTCCGTGTGCACGCCGGCGATGTGGCCCCACTTGCGCGTCGTCTTGACGATGATGTCGATCGCCATCAGCACTTCCTTGTCGGTGGGGTCCAGGGTCGGCGGCTTGCCCATGCTGAGGGAGAGATCGGAGGGGCCGACATAGACGCCGTTGATGCCCTTCACCGAAAGAATTTCCTCCAGGTTGCTCACCGCCTGGCGCGTCTCGATCATGGCGAACAGGAGGACTTCCTCGTTCGCCTTCTGCCAATAGTCGGCGCCGTACTGCGAGGCACGGAACGGCCCGAAGCTGCGCTCGCCGAGCGGGGGATAGCGCCCCGAGCGCACCAGCGCCTCAGCCTCCGCCTTGGTGTTGATCATCGGGCAGATGATGCCCATGGCGCCGGCATCCAGCACGCGCATGATGTGGGCTGGATCGTTCCAGGGCACGCGCACCAGCGGCGTCGCGTCGCCGCCGCTCTGGATCGCCTGCAGCATGGGCACCACGTCGTTGATGTCGCTGGCGCCATGCTGCATGTCGATCGTCACGCTGTCCCAGCCCTGGGCGGCGTAGATTTCCGTTGCGTAGGGACTGGGGATGGCGGCCCAGCCGCCCACGCAGTTCACGCCGTCGGCGATCTTCTTTTTCAGCGCATTGGGTTTCATCTCTTCGGTCTCCTCGCATTCGACGTCATGCCCGCGAAGGCGGGCACCCACGCAACTCGCCGCAACTGATCGCCTCGTGACGTGGATTCCCGCCTCCGCGGGAATGACGTCAGTGGATCTCGTCCTGCCTGGCCAGCGCTTCGCGCAGCTTGGCCACGTTGAAGCCGGCCGCTCGCGCCATGTCCAGGATCACCGCCTCCTTGCGCACCAGCAGATCGCAGGCTGCCGGGATCTTGGCCGCCGCCGCCTCCGGGATCGTCACGGCGCCGTGCCGGTCGGCGTGCACGATGTCGCCCGAGCGCACCACCATGCCAGCCACCCGCACCTCGCGGCCGAAGTCGTGCAGATGCACATGGGCGTGGCTCGGCATGATCGAGCCGGCCAGCGCCTGGAAGCCCGGCGCCCACTGGTCGATGTCGCGAATGCAGCCGTCGGTGACGACACCCAGCAGCCCGAGCCCCTTGTGCACGGCGCTCATCACCTCGCCCCAGAAGGCGCCGAAGCCGACGTCGGGGCCGTCGAGATCCTGGATCACCATGATGCCGGGCGCGGGCTTGCCGGCGATGTACTCGTAGTAGCCGATGCGCTGCTCGCGGGCCTTCTTGCCGTCCAGCTCGTGGGCGTGCGTGGTGCGGATGGTGGCCGTTTTGGCGTAGCCGACGATCGGCGGCAGGGTCGGGAACGGACACACCAGCGGCTTGGCGGTGAAGCCGGTCAGCCGGCGCCCCGGATCGACGATCTCGAGAGCGTTGCAGATGGTCGGCGTGTCGTAGGTCTTCAGCTTCTCGAGCAGGGCAGCGTCGATCACGGCATCTTCTCCGGCGCGTTTGTTGGCTTGAAATGGTATTCCGTCAGGCACCTGCTTGCTGGATGCGGCGCTCGTCGACGCCGACCTCGCGCGCCGCGGCAACGATGGCGGCCCAGGTGTCGTCGGGCAGCGGAATGCCTTCCGCGAGGCGCTGCCTGCGCGTGCGGGCCTCGGGCTCGCCGGGGGTGAGCACCTCGCCGCCGGGCGAGACCGGCTTGGCGCTCTTGTAGTAGGCGACGTAGCGGCCGACGTCGCCGGAGAAGAGCCCCTCGGGATCGATCACGGCCGGGTTGACGTAAAACGACAGCATGCCGTTGCCGCCGAACGTGCCGCGGCCTTCGCCCGTCGCCTTCATGCCTGTCAGGGAGCCTCCCAGCAGCTCGCAGATGAGGGCGAGCCCCGAGCCCTTGTGCTCGCCGAAGGCGCGGATGGCGCCCGTGCCCTTGCCGGCCTGGCGCAGGCTCGTGGCCGTGTACTCGCCGTAGAGCACGTGCGGGTCGGCGCTCATCTTTCCGTCGACATTGATCAGCGCATTGTCGGGGAGCTTCTTGCCGCCCTGGCTCGCCACCAGCACCTTGCCCTCCGCAACCACCGAGGTGGCGAAATCGAGCACCACCGGCGGCTGGCCCGGCCGCGGCACGCCGACGCAGAAGGGCGCGGTGGAGAGCCGGCGCTCGGTGCCGCCGAACGGCGCCACCAGCACGCTGCCCGAGGCGTTCACGAAATGCACGGACACCAGCCCGGCTTCCGCCGCCATCTCGGCCCAATCCCCGACCCGGCCGATGTGGCCGGCGTTCCTCAGCGCCACCATGGCGAGCCCCATGGCCTTGCACTTGTCGATGCCGATCGAGACGGCCTGCGGCGCCACCGTCTGGCCGAAGCCGTGCAGCCCGTCGACCACAGCCAGGACCGGTGTTTCGGTGACGACCTTAGCCGCGCGGTCGGCGTGCACGACGCCCTCGCGCTTCCACTGCAGATAGCGCGGCACGCGCGCGACGCCGTGACTGTCGTGGCCGGTCAGGTTGGCGGAGACCAGGTATTTGCCGATGCGCTCGCCCTCGGCGTCCGAGCAGCCGGCCTTCTTGAAGATATCGCCCACGAGGTCGCTGAGCGCGCCCGCTTTGATCGTCACCATCCAGGCCAGTTCCTCTCCCGCCGCGTCCCCTCTTCGGGGCGAAGGGACTTGATCCACCTTAGAGCAGGGCCGCCCCCAAGTCATGGGGGAGCGGCGGCGATGCATACCTGCCGAGCGGGCGGGACGTCACGCGCGCAAGAGCAGCCCAACGCCCACGACCGTCACGGCGACGCCGAGCGCAACGCGGGCGGTAAAGCCGCCGGGGCCGAGCACGATGCGGCCGAACGCCAGGGTCGCCAGCGGATAGCAGGCAACCAGCGGCGCGACCACGATGACCGGGCCGCGGGCCAGCGCGGCGTACATGAGGAGCATCGCCAGGCCGTTGCACAGGCCGACGACCGAGAACAGTTGCCAGCCCCGCAGATGGACGCCCATGAGGCCGCGGCCTTCAACGATCGAGCCGGCCGACAACACGACGGCGGCCGATACCAGGTAGCCGAACAGGGTGGCGGCGAACGGATTGGGCCACCCCTCCAGGCCGAGCTTCACCACGGGTTGCACCAGGCCGCGGATGAGGGCGGCGGCGAGCGGCAGGGCGAGTGCCGGGAGGAGTTGCACGCCGAGCGACAGCTGCGGCCGGACGACGAGCACCAGCACCCCGGCCAGGATGACGGCCATGCCCGCGAGCTGGCCCGCCTGCGGCGCCTCGCCCAGCAGCGCCACCGCCAGCAGCACGGCAAACAACGGCGTCAGGTTGCCCAGCGCGCCGGTCAGGTTCGGCCCGATGCGCCGGTTCGCCTCGAAGGTGAGGAGGGTGACCGCCGCCGGAAACAGCAGGCCGGCCAGGGCAAAGGTGGCGGCGCTCGTCGTATTCCAGGCGGCGAAATCGACCGTCAGCGGCGCGAGCAGAATGAACGCGACGGTGGTGGTCGGCACGCTGATGCAGGCTCCCCGCAACGGGCTCAACTCGCGGAGGGCGAGCTGCGTCAGCACCAGCGCCAACCCCAAGGCGGTGGCCGAGCACAGGGCCAGAGTGGCGGCGACGATGTCCATCGGTCACTGTAGGGCGATGCTTGCGGGCCCACGCCCGGGCCTTGGCATTCGCACGCAAAGAGAGGCATCATGGAGGCTTGCAGCGGAGCTTGCGTAGCAGATGAGCCACCCCGAGCGAAAGAACATGCCGCGCCAGGGGGCCGGAGGCCGGGCGGCACACGATGTCGGCGGCCTCGCGTTCGGCGCCATCGACCGGTCCGAGCACGATCTGGCGCTGTGGGAAAAGCGCACCGACGCCATGCTGATCCTGCTGGTCGGCGCCAAGAAGCGTGCCTTCACGGTCGACGGCCTGCGCCGCGTCATCGAGAGCTACGGAGAGCAGGAATACGATCGCACCACGTACTACGAGAAGTGGATCCGCGCCGTGCGCAACCTGATCGTCGAGCAGGAGATCGTGAGCCGCGAGGAGATCGAGGCGCGCATGACGCAGGCGCGGGCGCGGCACGAGCAGGCCGGTCGCAAGGCGGCGAAGGCAAGGATTCCGTGATGAGCGTGCAGGGCAGGCGCCAGTCCAACAAGCGGCCGGCGGCCCGGTTTGCGCCGGGCGAGGCGGTGCGCATCGCGACGCGGCCGGTGCTCGGCCACTGCCGCACGCCCTGGTATCTGCGCGGCAAGATGGGGACGATCGCGCAGGTGCATGGCACGTTCCGCGATCCCGAGCGGCTCGCCTATCACCGCCCGGGCCTGCCGGCGCAGGTGCTCTACAAGGTGCGCTTCAAGCAGAGCGAGGTTTGGGACCGCTACCCGGGCCCCGCCGGCGACCACCTCGAGGCCGACATCTACGAGCATTGGCTCGAGCCATTGACCTGAGGAGCGAGTGACCATGAGCCCGAACGGCCACGATCACGACGATCATGACCACGACGACCACGATCACGACCATGCACACCCGCACGCGCCGCCCCAGAAGGACCACGACGCCGGCCCGGTCGGCGCCTACGAGCTGCTGGAGGAGGCCGTGCGCTCGCTGCTGATCGAGAAGGGCGTGCTGACCGCGCAGGAGATCGCCGCCCAGGTCGACCTGATGGACAGCCGCTCGGCCGCGCTGGGCGCCAAGGTGATCGCCCGCGCCTGGGTGGACCCGGCCTACAAGCGGCGCCTGCTGAAAGACACGCGCGGGGCGCTGGCCGAGCTCGGCATCGACATCGGCACGCTGGCCGCGTTCCGCGTGGTGGAGAACACGCCCAAGGTGCACAACGTCATCACCTGCACGCTGTGCTCCTGCTATCCCAAGATGCTGCTCGGCATCCCGCCGGCCTGGTACAAGAGCCTCGCCTACCGCTCCCGCGTGGTGGTCGATCCGCGCGGCGTGCTGGCCGAGTTCGGGGTCGAGCCGCCGCAGGGGGTGGAGGTGCGCGTGCACGATTCCACCGCCGACCTGCGCTACATCGTGCTGCCCATGCGCCCGAAGGGCACCAGGGACTGGAGCGAGGCGGACCTCGCGGCCCTCGTCACCCGCGACAGCATGATCGGCACAGCGATCCCGGCGGCGCCCGGCAAGCCAAAGGGCGCGAGCAAGCGCAAGGCGGCCTAGATGCTCGAATTGTACTATGCCCCCCACACCTGCGCGCTCGCCTCCCATATCGCCTTGGAGGAGGCCGGCGCCGCTTACAAAACCGTGCTCGTCGATTTCCGCGCCAGCGAGCAGCGCAAGCCGGACTACCTGGCGATCAACCCCAAAGGGCGCGTGCCGTCCCTCGTCACCGACAACGGCGTGCTGACGGAGACGCCCGCGCTGCTCGTTTTCATCGCTCAGACGTTTCCGCAGGCCCGCCTTGCGCCGCTGCATGACCCGTTCGCCTTCGCCAAGGTGCAGGCCTTCAACAGCTATCTGTGCTCCACCGTGCATGTCGCCCATGCTCATCGCATGCGCGGCCATCGCTGGGCCGACGACCCGGCGGCCATCGCCGAGATGCAGCGCAAGGCGCCGCAGTCCGTGGGCGAGGCGTTCCGCCTGATCGAGCGCGAGATGCTGGCAGGCCCGTGGGTCATGGGCGCTACCTATACGATCTGCGATCCCTATCTCTTCACCCTGGCGCAATGGCTGGAGGCCGACGGGGTAGACCTAGCGAGCCTGCCGAAGGTGCACGACCACCGGCGGCGCATGTCCGAGCGCCCCGCGGTCGAGCGCGCGCTGGCGCAAGAGCTCGCGTGACGAGCTGAGGGCAGCCGCGGGTCACGCCCGCCGGCGCTCCCGCACGGTGGCGTCGAGACTAGGGTCCGCGAACGACTCCGGGACGCCGACCATGTTGAAGCTCCACAGCGCCTCGACCTGCCGCAACAGCTTGGCCTCCCGCTTTCGGATCTGCTCGGGCGTCCAGTCGCCGCGGCCGCGCAGGTCCTCGTTGATGAGCAGCACCGGCGCGCCAGGGGTATTGAAGTAGACCTCGTGCTTGCGCGCGAAGTCGAGGTTGCCGGCCTTGTCGTTCTGGGCCTTGGTCACCAGCACCAGGTTGCCGAGCGATTCCGTGCACTGCTCGCGCTCCTCGTGATCCGGGAACCAGCCGCGCCACTGGCTGCGGGCGGCGAGCTTCCGGGGCAGCACGTGCTCGACCGTGATGTCGGCGAAAACCGACGCCGATTGCGGCTCGCCCGCCATCGCGTCGCCGACGCGCAGCAGCACGTGCTTGGCCGCCGGCGGGTTGCGCGCATGCAGCTCGCGCAGATTGTGCTGGATGGTGCGCTGTTCCTGACGCGTGAGCGCGAGCGGGCTGTCGCTCCCCCGCAACTCGCGGCCGTCCCTGATTGCCGTCACCACCGCGCCGAAGCGGCGCGTGCGCTTGGTGCCGCCGACGCCAAGGATGCGGATGGCAAAAGCCAGCCGGTCGAGCGCGCCGAGAAACCAGGCGAGCTCCGCTGCGTCGTCGCCGCGCTCGAGCCAAAACAGCATGGCCGGCGGGATCCAGTCGGCAGACGAGTGCCAGCCGAAATAGCGCAGATAGCGCGTGATAGCGGCCGACTGTGAGGAGCCCTCATGATGGGCGCGGCGCAGGTCGTCGAGGACGACCGCTGCCGGCCGCACGACGCGCTCGATGAAGGCCTGTGCCCCGCCGCTCGCGTCGGCAATCTCCATGACGTCGGAGATCACGCGCGCCCCCGGCCGGCCGTACATGGCGTGGATATGGCTGAACAGGGCCTCGAAGTCATCGCCGAGGCGTGTTTCGGCCTCTGTCCAGAGCGCCCTGGCGGTCGGCGTGCTGCCGAGCAGGGCGGCCTTCAAGACGTCGTTGCGCGCCAGCGGCTTGCCCGTCGCGTTCAGCACCGTGAACATGCGGTGTGCTCGATCGATGCCGGTGGTGGCAACCAGCACGACGCAGCAGTGATCCAGCAGGAAATCGATCAGCCGACGGCGCTGCGCGAGGTCGTAGTCCGCCAGCGCCGCGCGCAGGTGGTCGCGCACCTCGATGATGCGTTTCTCCGATGGTGACGGCTCGTCGGCGTCGGAGTCGAGCCCGGTTGTGCCGGGTGTACGCACGTGCCGGGCGAAAAACTCTTCGTCCGGGGTTCCAAGCGTGAGCCGCGCCCGGCCGCCGGCCCCGTTGTCCCCCTCGATCGCCGCTGCCAGCCGACGGCTGACCGGCCCGGCCGCTCCGATGCCGAGATCGCGCAGGACGCAGAACAGGATGGTGAGTGAGCCGCTGGAAGCCGTCGACCACCTCGAGCACGCGGGCGCCGCCGCCTCGCCTCCAGACGGATTGCCGTGCCGTGGCGCGATTGCGGTCGATGAACAGCATGGTGCCGAGGAAATAGTCCTCCGCCTCCGGGCCGTCCTCCGCTGCCGAGCCGACGTCCTCCAGCAACTGGCCGGCTTCGCGCGGTGCCCAGGCATAGGCGCGCTGGTAGGCCGGGGCCTCGACCAGGTAGGGATCGGCGAAGAGCTGCCTGAGTTGCACGATCTGGGCGGTGAACACGGGCGCGCTCTTTGGCTTCTTGGACCACCGATCATTGTCGGCACGAATTGATGTGCACGCAACTGAGGATCTCGCTTGCCCTCGGCGCATCTTTGTGCTCCGCGCCCCGCGGACCCGGTGCTATGCATCGCCTCGGCGCAGACCTGCGATCCCCTGCCAGGCGCCGATTGGAGAGGAACAGCGGCCCGATGCTTGGCGCCGTCTTCGAGCTGGCCCGCCCGCTGCTCAACGCACTCGACCCCGAGCAGGCGCACGAGCTGACGCTGAGATCGCTCGAGGCCGGCATCTACCCGCGGGGGCAGGCGCCGGACCCTTCCTGCCTGGGGTTGCGGCTCTGGGGTCTCGATTTCCCCAATCCGCTCGGCATGGCCGCCGGCTTCGACAAGGACGCGCGCGTGCCCGACGCCGTGCTCGGCATGGGGCTCGGCTTCGCCGAGGTCGGCACCGTCACGCCGCGGCCGCAGGAGGGCAATGCGCGCCCGCGCGTGTTCCGGCTGATCCGCGACCGGGCGCTGATCAATCGGCTGGGCTTCAACAATGGCGGGCACGCCGCGGCGAAAGCGCGGCTTGCGGCGCGCGCGGGTAAAGGCGTGGTCGGGGTCAACGTCGGCGCCAACAAGGATACGCCCGACCGAGCCGCCGATTACGTCGAGGGTGTGCGCTGCTTCTACGACGTGGCGAGCTATTTCGCCGTCAATGTCTCCTCACCCAATACGCCGGGTCTGCGCGACCTCCAGGCTCCGGCGGCGCTCGACGACCTGCTGGCCCGCGTGCTGGCGGCGCGCGCGGACCTGATGGCAGCCGGCAAGCCGAGCCGGCCCATCGTCGTCAAGCTGGCCCCCGACCTGGCGGCGGCCGATATCGCGCCCATCGTCGCGGTGCTCACGGCCCGCGGCGTCGACGGCATAGCCATTTCCAACTCGACGCTGGCGCGCACGGGCTTGAAGGACGAGGCGGCCGGGCGCGAAGCGGGCGGCATCTCTGGGCGCCCGCTGTTCCACCGCTCGACCGTCATGCTGGCCCGCGTCCATCGACTGACGCAGGGCCGCATCCCGCTGATCGGCATCGGCGGCATCGATTCAGGCCCGGCGGCGATCGCCAAGATCGAGGCCGGCGCCACCTTGCTGCAGCTCTACACCGGTCTCGTGTACGAGGGCCCCGGCCTCGTCGGCCGCATCAAGCGCGCGATGGTGGAGTACGCCGCCCACCGCAAGCTCGCGCGTATCACCGACGCGTGCGGCCGCCGTGCCGAGGAATGGGCATCCCGCCCGCTCGACATGTGATGCGGTGCCGTCACACACCCCGGGGCATTCGTCATTCCCGCGAGCGCAGCGTCAGCGGGGATCCAGCCGCAGAAACGACGGTCGCCTTCGGGACTGGTTTCCCGCTCCGCGCTTCGCTCGGCGGGAATGACGGGCAAACGCAAGAGCGTTCAGGGCCGCGGACGCTTGGCCTGGGCGATCAGCCGCACGACCAGCCAGACGGGAATGACGACCACGGCGCCCAGCAGGAAATAGCCGATTGCGCCCTCGATGGTGCCAAAGCCCAGATCGACAATGCGCCGGATCAGGAGCTGCAGGCGCTCGAGAATGTTGTAAGGCGTGATGCCGAGGGCGGAGAACACGACCCCGACGACGATCGACAGAAGCACGAGGCGGATGATCGTGCCCATCACGCTGTCGCCGAAGAAACGGCTCCGTTCCATGGCTATCGACCTCCCAGCACACTGGTGCCCGATTTGGCATTAGCATAGCGCCAGCCGATCCGACAGCCCACAGGCGCCCCGCTCGCATGCGCGCAAGAGCCAAGCCCCCCAGCCCGCTCCGCCGGCCCGAGCCGAGGGACGCGGTGCGTCGGTCCGAGCCGGCCGTGGCGCTGCCGCCCGCGTTCCTGCGGTGGTTTCAGGGCCGGGGCTGGCATCCCCGCCCGCACCAGCTGGCGCTGCTGGAGAAGTCCGCGGCGCGGCGGTCGTCCCTGCTGATCGCACCGACCGGCTCGGGCAAGACGCTGGCCGGCTTCCTGCCGAGCCTGGTGGCGCTTGCGGCGAGCCCGAGGGGACGCCGCCCGGCGTCCCTCCACACGCTCTACATCTCGCCCCTCAAGGCGCTGGCCGTGGATGTGGAGCGCAATCTGCTCGTCCCCCGCGCCGAGATGGACCTACCCATCCGCGTGGAGACGCGCACCGGCGACACGCCCCTGTCACGAAAGGCACGCCAGCGCACGCGTCCGCCCGACATTCTGCTCACCACTCCCGAGCAGGTGGCACTGCTGCTCGCGCATCCCGACGCGGCCTATCTGTTCGACGGGCTGGAGACGGTGATCCTCGACGAGCTGCACGCGCTGGCCCCCACCAAGCGCGGCGACCTGCTCTCGCTCGCCCTCGCACGCCTCGCCACCCTGGCTCCGGGGCACATCCGCATCGGCCTCTCCGCCACCGTTGCGAGGCCGAGCGAGCTGCGCGCCTACCTGGCGCCGCAGGCCGGCAATGGACACATGTCTCTCGCCGACCTGGTGACCACCGCCAGCGGCGCCGCGCCCGACATCCGCATGCTGGAGACCGAGCTGCCGCTGCCCTGGGCCGGCCACACGACCCGCTACGCCGCATCCGACATCTATGCCGCCATCAAGGCGCATCGCCTCTCGCTGCTGTTCGTGAACACGCGCAGCCAGGCGGAGCTGATGTTCCAGGAGCTGTGGCGCATCAACGACGATGGCCTGCCGATCGCGCTGCACCACGGCTCGCTCGATGCCGCGCGCCGCCGCAAGGTCGAGGCGGCCATGGCGGCCGGCACGCTGCGGGCCGTGGTGGCGACCTCGACGCTCGATCTCGGCATCGACTGGGGCGACGTCGATCTCGTCATCAATATCGGCGCGCCGAAGGGTGCGAGCCGGCTGATCCAGCGGGTCGGCCGCGCCAACCACCGGCTCGATGAGCCCTCAAAGGCGTTCCTGGTGCCGTCCAACCGCTTCGAGGTGCTGGAATGCCGGGCGGCCATCGAGGCCGCGGCCGCGGGCACGCACGATGCCGTATCGTATCGCGCCGGCGCGCTCGACGTGCTGGCACAGCACATATGGGGCACCGCGTGCGCCGGGCCGTTCCGCCCCGACGACCTGTTCCGCGAAGTCTCCTCCGCCGCGCCCTATCACCATCTCACCCGTGCCCAGTTCGACCGCGTGGTCGACTTCGTTTCGACCGGCGGCTACGCGCTCAAGGTGTACGAGCGCTACGCCCGGCTGAAGCCCACCGGCGACGGCCACCTGCGCCTCTCGCACCCGCGCCTCGCCCAGCAATACCGCATGAACGTCGGCACCATCGTCGAGGCGCCGATGATCAAGATCCGCCTGGTCGGCCGCGGCGGCGGCAGGCGCAAGCCCGGCACCCCGCGCCCGCTGATGGGCGGGCGGGTGCTGGGCGAGCTCGAGGAATACTTCATCGAGCAGCTCAAGGTCGGCGACACCTTCGCCTTCGCCGGCCACGTGCTGCGCTTCGAGGGTCTGCAGGACACCGAGGCCTTCGTCTCCCGCACCACCGATCCCGATCCCATGATCCCGGCCTACGGCGGCGGCAAGTTCCCGCTCTCCACGCACCTCGCCATGCGCGTGCGCACCATGCTGGCGACGCCCGCGCAATGGCGCACGCTACCCGATCCCGTCCGCGAATGGCTCGGCGTCCAGTCCGAGCGCTCCACCATTCCCGATGCGGGCGAGGTGCTGATCGAGACGTTCCCGCGCGGCGCCAAGCATTTCCTCGTCGTCTACCCGTTCGAGGGCCGCCTCGCGCACCAGACGCTCGGCATGCTGCTGACGCGCCGCCTCGACCGACTCGGCGCCAAGCCGGTCGGCTTCGTCGCCAACGACTACGCGCTGGCGGTGTGGGGCATGCAGGACCTCGCGCAAATGCGGGCCAATGGCCGGCTCGACATCGGCCAGCTGTTCGCCGAGGACATGTTGGGCGACGATCTCGATGCCTGGCTCGCCGAATCGAGCCTGATGAAGCGCACTTTCCGCATCTGTGCCGTGATCGCCGGCCTGATCGAGCGCCGCCATCCCGGCAAGGTCAAGTCCGGCCGCCAGGTCACTATTTCCTCGGACCTGATCTACGACGTGCTGCGCAAGCACGACCCCCGCCACATCCTGCTCGAGGCCGCCTGGGCCGACGCCGCCACCGGGCTGCTCGATATCGGCCGGCTCGGCGATTTCCTGCGCCGCATCAAGGGGCGCATCCGCCACCAGCCGCTGGACCGCGTTTCGCCGCTGGCGGTGCCGGTGCTATTGGAGATCGGCCGGGAGCTGGTCTACGGCGGCAGCGCGGGCGACGACATCCTGCGCCTTGCGGCCGATGATCTCATCAAGGAAGCGATGCAGCGAGGGTAGCGGATGACCGGTGAGGGCGGCGATCGCGCGCGGCGAAGATCGAACGCGTCCCCCTCCCCCTTGTGGAGAAGGGTTGGGGGTGGGGGGAATCCCTCAATTGATTGGCCTGCAATCCCCCCCTCCCCGACCCTCCCCCACGAGGGGGGAGGGACGACCATCTCGCTCGGCCGGCACGCGCTGCTGGCCGACGGCTCGGGCGCCGTCTTCTGGCCGGCACAGAAGACACTGCTGGTGGCGGACTTGCACCTGGAGAAGGGCACCGCGCACGCCGAGCACGGCGCCCTGCTGCCGCCCTACGACACGCGCGAGACGCTGGCGCGCCTCGGCGACGTGATCGGCCGCTACCAGCCGGCCCGCGTGGTCGCGCTGGGCGACAGCTTTCACGCCGGCGCCGCCGCCCGACTCGGCCTGGAGGAGCTGTTGGCGCTGCGCAAGCTGCAGGACGGCCGCGAATGGATCTGGCTTGCCGGCAACCACGATCCGGACATTCCCAAACGTGCCGGTGGGACGGTCGCCCACGAGTTCGATCTCGCGGGCATCACCCTGCGGCACGAGCCAGCCGCCGGCCGTGTCGCCCACGAGATCGCCGGCCATTTGCACCCCGCCGCCCGCCTGTCGATCGATGGCTACTCCGTGCGCCGGCGCTGCTTCGTCGGCAACGGGCGGCGCCTCGTGATGCCGGCATTCGGCGCCTTCACCGGCGGCCTCAACGTGCTCGACGACGCCTTCACGCCCCTGTTCGGTGCGGATCCTATCTCCGCCGGCCTCTCGGTGTGGATGCTCGGCCGCGAGCGGCTCTACGCCATCGCCATCCGCCACCTGCGCGCAGATTGAATGAGTGTCATCCCGGAATTCGCGGCAGCGAATATCCGGGACCCAGTACCTCTAATGCGCGCCCTTGCGGAACACGGTGGAGGCGATCAGCCCGGCGGCGACGGCGATGGCGACCGTCATCAGGCCGTAGAGCGCGGGATAGCCGAATGCGAACGCGTGCAGGTGCCGCTCCATCCCCTCGCGCTCGAGGTTGAGGCGGATCGTGTACTGGCTGAGCAGCTTCTCGTCGCGGAACAGATAGACGCGCGTCTCGAACGGCCCCACCGTCACGTTGGCCGGCAGCTCGATGGTGGACCGGAACAGACTGCGGCCGATGAAGGCCACGCTGAAGTGGTCCTGCACGTAGAGGCCCTGCTTCTGCTTGAGACGCACGATGGCCTCGCGGAACGCCTGCAGGTCCTCGGTCGAGAGCGCCTGCTGCTGGCCGAACGCCGGCGCAAAGCGCAGATGCTGGAAGCCGATGCCGTGCGTCGCCCTGAATTCCTCGGTGGTGATCTCGTCGATCGGCCGGGTCGAGGCGACAGCGTAGTAGCTCGGCACTAGGTCGAAGGTGGCGGACGCGGTGTTGAGCCACAGGCCCGCCACGTTGTTCTTGCGCCGCGCGACGAGGCGCCCGGGCACGCCCTCGACCACGATCAGCACGTCGTAGTAGCCGGATTCGGCGCTCGGCTGCTGGCTGTTGTCAACGGCGCCGAAGATGACGATTTCCGTGCCGTTGAAGCTCGACGTCACGGCCACGTTGCGCGCCGACACGTCCGCCTGCACGGATTCCTTCGCGCCGGGCTGCTGATCGCGCTTGACCTCGCCGACCGGACTGTGCGGCACTTCCTTGGCAACGGGTGGCGGCGGCGGTTGCGCCTTCTGGCGGCGCTGTGCCTCGCCTTGCGAGGCGCCCAGCATCAGCAGGCCGGCGCCGAGCGCGGCCGCCACACCCAGCGCTGCCCACCTGCTGCCGCTTTGCCGCATCACCCTCATCCGACTGCCGCGCTGATCGAATAGAGGTCCGACGGCGGCGCGATCAGCTGCCAGGCAAAGCGCAAGCCGACCATCAGCACGAGGGCCGCCAGCAGGAACCGCAGCTGCTCGGCCTTCAGCCGCTCGCCGGCCATGCTGCCGAACTGCGCCCCAATCACGCCACCCACCATCAGCAGCATCGCCAGCACCACGTCGACGGTCTGGTTCTGCGAGGCGTGCAGAACGGTCGTCGCCGCAGTCAGGAACACGATCTGGAACAGCGACGTCCCGACCACGACGCTGGTCGGCACGCGCAGCAGATAGATCATCGCCGGCACCATGATGAAGCCGCCACCGACGCCCATGAGGGCAGCCAGCAGGCCGACGAACAGGCCGATCACGAACGGCGGAATGGCGCTGATGTAGAGCTTGGAGCGGTGGAAGCGCAGCTTGAGCGGCAGGCCGTGCATCCAGTTGTGCTGGCCGGACCGGCGGGCCGAGGCGACGACGCCGCCGCGCGCCTTGCGCATGGTGTTGACGCTCTCGATCAGCATCAGCGTGCCGATCACACCCAGGAACGTCACGTAGCAGATGGCGACGAAGAAATCGAACACACCGAGCCGTCGCAGAGTGCCCACCAGCTGCACGCCGAACACGGAGCCGACGATGCCGCCTGCCAGCAGCACCGTCCCCATGATGAAGTCGATGTTGCGGCGCCGCCACTGGGCGAACGCGCCGGAGACGGAAGAGGCAACGATCTGTGCCGACTCAGTGCCGACCGCGACGGCGGGGGGGATCCCCGAGAAGATCAGCAGCGGCGTCATCAGGAAGCCGCCGCCGACGCCGAACAGGCCCGACAGAAACCCGACCGCTCCGCCCATGGCGAGGAAAATGAAGATGTTCGCCGACATCTCGGCGACGGGCAGATAGAAATGCATGCGCCACCACGCTCACCGGCCCGACCGTTGTTGGGATACCTCGCGCGGCGCGACCGCCTGGGCGCGGTGCGTACACGACAGCATCAGGATCGAGATCGGACCCCGCACCAGTAACGCTCGCGGCGGCCTCCGAATTCCACGCCCGAACCCCACCAGAGGGCGCACGCGCGTGGGTAGCCTCCCTACGGCCGCAAACGTTGCATGGGAAATAGGGACACCATGTGCCCGCCAATTGCAAGCCTAGTCGGGCCGAAAGCAACGAAAATCGCAACGTGCGCCAATTGCGCATCCGTCCGCTGTCGGTCAGCTTGGTCGGTGCGGTCCCCCGGCCAACTAGATTACCTGTCCGCTCGCCTCGTCGATCAGGTGCATGTTGTTGAGATCGGCGGCAAGCCGCAGCGGGGCGCCATCCTTGGCTCCCGCATTGGGGTTCACGCGCCCGCACACCTGCGCTCCGTTCAACGGGAAATACACCAGCGTCTCCATACCCATCGGCTCCGTGACGTCGAGCTTGGCTTCGAAGGGCACCGTGCCGGGCTCCAGATGCTGGCGCGCCTCGGTGATGTGCTCGGGCCGCAAGCCGAGCAGCAGCTTGCCGTTGGCGGCGTGCGAGCGGTAGTGCCCGGCGCGCGCCTCGGGCACGGGGAATGTCAATTGGTCGGTAATGCGGACGCTGAGGCCGCCGCTGCCATTCTCCATGCGGCAAGGGATGAAATTCATGGCCGGTGAGCCGATGAAGCCGGCGACGAAGCGCGTCTTGGGAGAGTGATAGAGCTGATGCGGCGTGCCGACCTGCTCGATGATGCCGTGATTCATGACCACGACGCGGTCGGCCAGCGTCATCGCCTCGACTTGGTCGTGGGTGACGTAGACGGTGGTGGTGCGCACCTGCAGGTGCACCTTCTTGATCTCGGTGCGCATCTGCACCCTGAGCTTGGCGTCGAGGTTCGACAGCGGCTCGTCGAACAGGAACACCTTGGGGTTGCGCACGATGGCGCGGCCCATGGCGACACGCTGGCGCTGGCCGCCGGAGAGCTGCTTGGGCTTGCGGTTGAGCAGCTCCTTGATGTCCAGGATGCGGGCGGCCTCGTCGACGCGCTTCCTGATCTCGGCCTTGGGATAGCGCTTGAGCCGCAGCCCGAACGACATGTTCTGCTCCACCGTCATGTGCGGGTAGAGCGCGTAGTTCTGGAACACCATGGCGATGTCGCGATCCTTCGGCGGCACGTCGTTGACGATGTCGCCGCCGATCATGATGTCGCCGCCGGTGATGTCCTCGAGCCCCGCGATCATGCGCAAGGTCGTCGACTTGCCGCAGCCCGATGGGCCTACCAGCACCACGAACTCGTGGTCGGCGATGTCGAGGTCGATGCCGCGCACGGCCTCCACCTCATCGTACTTCTTGACGATCTTGCTCAGTTTGACTTCGGCCATGGTCTCCTCAGCCCTTCGTCGCCCCGGCAGTAAGCCCGGCGATGTAATAATCCATCAGGAAGGCGTAGATGATGAGCGGCGGCGCGGCACCCAGCAGCGCGCCGGTCATGATCTGGCCCCAGTTGTAGACATCGGCCTTGACCAGCGACGTAATGATGCCGACCGGCAGCACCAGCTGGTCGACCGAGGTGGTGAAGGCCAGCGGGTAGAGGAACTGCGCCCAGCTCACCGTGAAGGCGAAGATGGTCGCGGCGATGAGGCCGGGCAGCGCCACGGGAATGAAGATCTTGGTCAGCGTCTGCATCCAGCTGGCCCCGTCGATCAGGGCGGCTTCGTCCAGCTCCTTGGGGATCGAGGCGAAGTAGCCGATCATGATCCAGGTGCAGAACGGCACGGTGAGCGTCGGGTAGAGGATCAGCAGCACCCACCAGCGATTGATGAGCTCGATGTCGGTCGCCTCCTTGAACATGGCGAACATCTTGAAGAGCGGCAGGAACAGCAGTGTCTCGGGGATCAGGTAGGTGAGGAAGACCCCGGTGGCCAGCGTCGCCGAGCCCCAAAACCTCATACGCGAGAGCGCGAAAGCGGCCGGCACGGAAATGAGCATCGTCAGGGTGACGACGAACACGGAAACCAATGCCGAGTTGCGGAAGAAGGTCAGATACTCCGGCGACGTGAGCAGCCCCGTGTAGTTCTCCAAGGTCGGATGGTAGACCCACCAGGGGCTGGTGGCCGCCGAGATCTCGTTGCTGGTCTTGAGCGACGTGATGATCATGTAGACCGGCGGCAGCAGGAAGAAGATGGCGAACAGCACCAGGAAGAAATACGACCAGCGCAGCGCCCAGGTGCGGTCGCGGCTCATGCTGCCGTACTTGGGGCGGGAGGCCGCGCTGCTGCTTGCGACGGTTGCGACTGCCATCACACCTCACTCCCCCGGCGATTGATGTCGCGCAGGATGAACGTGGCGGCGACCGCCAGGATCGGCACCATGAACAACGACACGCAGGCGCCGAGCGGGATGTCGCCGCCCTGGATGCCGAGCCAGAACGACCAGGTGGCGAACACGTGCGTCGTGTCGATGGGGCCGCCGGCCGTGATGATGCGCACGATGTCGAAATTGGCGAACGTGACGATCAGCGAGAACAGCGCCGTGATGGCGATGATGTTGCGCATCATCGGCAGCGTCACGTACCAGATGCGCTGCCACCAGTTGGCGCCGTCGATCTCCGCCGCCTCGTAGAGCTGCTCCGGCACCGACTTGAGCGCGGCCAGGTACATGATCATGAAGAACGGCGCGCCGATCCAGATATTGATGAGGATGACCGAGAAACGCGCCCAGTTGGTGTCTCCGGTCCAGGACACCGGGCCGATGCCGAACAGCGCGAAGATCCAGTTGAAGGCGCTGTAGGAGGGGTCGAACAGCCACAGCCAGGCGAGGCAGCTCATGGCCGGCGGGATCACCCAGGGCACCAGCAGCATGCCGCGCCACTTGCGCTGGCCCTTGGAGGGGATGTTGTGCACGAAGTGGGCGACGATGAAGCCGATGAGAGCCTTGAAGATGACCGCAGTGACGGCGAAGATGCAGGACTGCTGCACCACCATCCAGAACGTCTCGCGCTTGAACAGGAACGTGAAGTTGCTCAAGCCGACGAAGCGCTCCATCGACTTGTTGAGCGTGGCCAGGTGCAGCGAGTAGAAGGCTGGGTAGATCACCAGCAGGGCAATCAGCAGGATCAGCGGCAGCGCCATCAGGAAGGCGACCGTCGACTTGCGCTGCATGGCCTTGCGCAGGCTAGAGCGCTTGCGCGCGGGCGCCCTGGCATCGATCCCTTGTATGACTGCATCGACCATCGATGACCTCGCTCTCACCCTAGCCCTCTCCCCATGCCAGAAGTGGCATGGGGAGAGGGAATTGGGTTCGTCAGGTGCGCGTGAAGCCTTCCAGCTCGCCTTCGGCCCAGGCGAGCGTCTTCTCCATCTGCTCGCCCTTGAGGATGCGCACGATCATCTTGGTGTGGATCGCCTGGGTATAGATCTGGTGGGCGATCTTCGGCGGAGCAGGCTGAGCCGCCACAGCGAGGACCTGGTGGTTGTGCGGATTGGGATAGTGGTAGAGCGTGCCCTTGGGCGGCCCGATCTCGGCCCAGATCTTGAAGTCGGTCAGCTTCTCGAACGCGGGCAGGTCGTAGCCGGCGCTCGCGTCCACCATCTTCTCGACCGAGGTCCGCTGTGACAGGAACATGATGAGTTCCTTGGCGGCCGTCTTGTTCTTGCCGAAGTTCCAGATGCCCCAGAAGTAAGGCAGGAAGGGAGAGTAGCGTCCGGCCGGCCCCGACGGCATGCCGTGCGTCCACAACTGCTCGGCCACTTGCGGCGCGTCGCGCTTGGCCACCGCCCAGGCGCTCGGCGGGTTCATGATCAGCGAGCCCTTGCCGGAGATGAGGTACTTGTTGTTGGCCGCGTTGTCCCAGGCCGGAGCATCAGGGGGCAGCCACTGCGAGAGCTTTATGTAGTACTCGAGCGCCTTGCGTACCGGATCGGACTTGACCGTGATCGTGCCCTTGGCATCCACCAGGGCCGCGCCGAAGGACTGGAAGATTGCGCCGGCGGTGTCGACATTGTCCTCGGTCGTGCCGAGGCCGATGCCGAACGGGTTACCGCCCTTGTGACAGGCCTCCGCCGCTTTCAGCATGGCGTCCATGGTCCAAGCGTCCGCTTTTGGCGGACTGCCCGCCGGATACATGGCCAGGAGGTCGATGTCGGCGTGCTTCTTCAGGAAGTCGATGCGCGAGTTCGGGCCCTTGATCTGACTGCCCACGCAGGTGGGAACAGCAATCCAGCGCCCCCCCGAGCGCGCCAGGTATTCGACCGTGGGGTTCACCTTGCCATGCAGCTTGACAAGCTCGGCCATGATGTCGTCGACCGGCTCGAGGTGCTGCGAGCTGCCGTGCGGCTGCCAGCTCGGGAAGGCCAGGATGTCGTGCCCCGACTTGGCCTGCTGCTCGGCGGCGATCGTCAGCAGGTTCTTGTGGCCCTGCGAGGTGATGTAGTCGATCTGCATCTCGACCTTGTTCTTGGCGCCCCATTCCTCGCACAGGGCCTTGGACGCATTATTGCCGCCGGGCACCCAGTGGTCCCAGAAGCCGATCGAGAGCTTGCCGGCGGCGTTGGCGGTGCGCACGAACGGCGCCGCGATCATCGTGGCGGATGCTGCCGCCGTGGTGGCCATGAAGCGGCGGCGGGTGACGGTCTTTCTCTTCATTGCAATTTTCCTCCTCTGCAACAGCGCGGAGCGAACGCTCCAAGATTTCAGGCTTTTTTGCATGCGGCTTTGTTGTCGTTGTGGGTGACGTCTGTCTCGCTTGCTGTCGTCAGGCAGATGCGAGACTGCGCCGGCTGGGTCGCCTCCCTTCGATCTTCGTCATTGGGCCGATAGAAACGCACTTCCTCACCTCATTCATTCGCTGCGACTGCAGCGCGTCGGCGTGCGTGCGTCGTAAGCAGTCCTCGAGAATCGCCATCCGCGTGTCGCGTCTCGCGGCCCCCGTTTGCCAGTGCCACCTCGCCGAAATCGCGCGCGAATCGCTGATGTGATTTCTGCAAATGGACGTGCATCGCCTCTCTGGCACGCGCCGGATCGCGGGCTGCAATCGCATCTCTGACTTTCAGGTGCTCCTCGTGAGCGACTTTCCACATGGTCGCATCCTCGACGTGCCGCGCGAGCCGCTCGAAGTAAGGATTGATCCGCTGATCGAAAAGCTCGCCGACGAAGCGCACCAGCACTGCATTATCGAGTGTCGCAACGATCGCAACGTGGAACTGCCGATCCAGCGCCAACCAGCGCTTGGGTCTTACCCTTGCAGGCTCGACGACGGCGAGTATCTCATCGAGGCGGGCAATGTCGGCGTCCGTGGCCCGGCGCGCCGCCTCTTCCGCGACGGCGCTTTCGATGAACGCGCGCGCCCGAATGACCTCGAACGGCCCTTCGATCGGCGGCGTGCCAGCGACGACCGCGGGTGATTGATGCTCGATGACGTAGATGCCCGAGCCCACGCGAATTCTGAGGCGGCCCTCGACCTCGAGCGCAATCAACGCCTCGCGCACGGTCGGGCGCGACACGCCGAGCCGATCGGCCAGCTCGCGCTCGGTCGGCAGCCGACTGCCGACGGCATACTCGCCTTGATCGATGAGCTGACGCAGCTGATCGGCAATCTGGCGGTAGAGGCGGCGCGGTTCGATGGCCTCGATCGGCAGGGCGCTCTCCTGGTGCGTTCCTCAGGAACCTTGGTCTTGTTCCGACCTTAACCGGTCAGTTGGTCTGACCATTTGACAGTCTATGGATGCAACGTGTCAAGCGCGCCGGATGGCTACCAGCACTGGATTTGGCGAAAGTATCAAGTGCGGTGCGCGAGAAACGCAACGGCGCCGGCCCCGACTAGACGCGGCAGGTGGGTGTAGACGTATCGGCAGCCTTTCCCCAATACCTCGGCCAGGTTGTCGGCCGTCGCCGGCATGCCTGGGGTGCGACCAGCGGTCGTGATCGTCGCCAGTGCCTGTTCGATCGCCTTGACGACCGCCGGCGCCTTGGGGTCGCCGGGGAAGCCCATGGACTGGGACAGATCGGACGGACCGATGAAGAACACGTCGATGCCGTCCACCGCCAGAATCGCATCGAGATTGTGCAGGGCCGACTCGTGCTCGAGCTGAACGCAAACCAGAGATTGCGCGTTGGCGCGGGCGGTGAAGTCCGGCATGCGCGCGCCCAATCCCCAGCTGTCTGGGCGCGTGCCGGCCGCCAGGCCGCGGGCCGCGCCCGGGCCGAATTTTACCGAGGCGACGGCGCGCCGGGCGTCCTCGGCGGTGTTGACGTGCGGCACCTGCACGCCCATGACGCCGCGATCCATGACGCTTTGGATGTCGCTCGTCGAGTTGGTCTTCGGGCGCGCAATGGGCGTGATGCCGGTGGCGTCGCAGGCCATCGCCATCAGCTCGACGTCGGAGAGGCCGATGCTGCCGTGCTCGCAGTCGATCAGCACCCAATCGAAGCCGGCGATACCCAGCATCTCCACGATCTGCGGCGACGGGAACATCACCGAGCAGCCGAGCGCCGGCTCGCCGCGGGCGATTTTCTCCTTCATGCGATTGGGCTTCATTCGGCCGGACTCCGCTGCGGCGCGGCGGCGCGATTGGCGGTCAAGGTGAGCCGCTCGCGCTGCAAGGTGTAGAGGCCTGCCGCCAGGACCAGGCCGATGCCCACGAAGGCGAAGGCGTCGGGGATGTCGTCCCACCACCAGTAGCCGAGCAGGATCGAGAGCGGCACCGGCGCGTAGCGGAAGGGAGCAACCACCGAGATCTCGCCCGTGCGCAGGGCGATAATGATGAATGTATTGGCGATGAACAGGCAAGCGGCAGAAACGGTCATCAGCGCCCAGGCCCGGCCCGAAGGCGCGCTCCAAGGCCCGTCGAAGGGAGCAACCAGGAAACCGGACAGCATGATGGCGGCAGCGCTTGCCGCGGCGACGAAGATGGAGGGAATGTCGTGATGCAGGCCGCGCGTGGAGAGGTCGCGCATGGTCGTGAACAGCAGGGCCGTCAGTGCCAGGTAGGCAGCCGGGCCGAACCCGCCGCCCGGCTTGACGATCAGGACCACGCCGACGAAGCCCGTCAGCGCGGCGAGCCAGCGCTGCAGGCCAACCTTCTCCCCGTAGACGATGGCGGCGCCGGCGGTAACCGCGAGCGGCGTCACCTGCAGCACGGTATTGACCGTGGCCAGCGGCAGATCGCGCAGCGACATGACAATGAACGTCGTCGCCGCCGCCGCGCTGCAGATCCGCAGCATCATCATCGGCGTGAACAGGATGTACAGCGGCCGGGCCGCACGCATGACCACGACGCCGACCACCAGCATGGCGGTAGCGAGCACACCGCGCACGACGATGATCTCGCCGGACGGCAGCTCGCTGGACACGAGCTTCACCATAGCGTCGTTCAGGACGAAAGCGGTCGAGCCAATCAGAACTGCGAGAACCGCGCGCAGGTTGTCGGTCATGGTCTCGCCACTCTGGCTAGCCTCGCCAACTGCTGCTCACGCAAGAAGGTGTAGATGCCGGCACCCGACACGATGGCGATGCCGATCCAGGTCACGGCGTCGGGGCGTTCGTGCCAGACCACATAGCCGGCGAGGACGGCCCAGAGAATGATCGAGTAGCGGAACGGCGCGACCACGGCGATCTCGCCGAGGCGCATGGCGGCGACGAGCCAGTACTGTCCCGCCAGCAGAGCGACGCTGGCGAAGAGCAGGATCAGGACCGAGGTCGGCGACGGCCAGATCCAGGTCTCGAACACGTTGAAGAGGAGGCTCGACAGCGTGACAATGGCAGCCGAGGCGGCGACGATGACGAGCGAGGGCACGCTGGCATCGACGCTGCGGGTCAGCAGGTCGCGAGCGACCGAGAACAGGATCGATGCGAACACCAGCAGCGCAAAGGGCGTGAACGCGGAGCCGCCGGGCCGCACGATCAGCAGCACGCCGATGAGGCCGATGCCGGTGGCGCTCCATCTGCGCCAGCCGACCTTGGCGCCGAGGAACAAAGCGGCGGCGGCGGTGATGGCGAGCGGGGTGAACTGCAGGATGCCGAACACGTCGCCGATCGGCATGCGCACGAGCGCGGTCAGAAAAAACACCGTTCCGCCCACGTCGGCGAGCGCGCGCCAAACGACCCGACGCGAGAGGGCATGCGGCAGCGCCCAGAGAATGCGGCTGCGGATGATCAGGATGCCGCAAAGGGCCGTCAGGAACAGCCCGCGCACGAAGATCGCCTCACCGGTCGGAAGGCTGCCGGCGGCGATCTTGACGAGGGTGTCGTTGACGACGAACACCGCCATGGACGCCAGCATGGCGACGATGCCGCGGATGTTTTCCGAGCGGGCGGGAGCTGGCAGGGCGATGCTCATCGATGGGACGCTGCGTTAACGGGAACGGCGGCCCATGGCAACCCACGGGAATGCGTGTAAGCCCCTCAACCCACCCCTACTACCCGCCCGTCACGCTCATGTGGCGGGCGACGGCCGGCTGCCTGGTGCGTCGGTCGATGACGAAGTCATGGCCTTTGGGCTTGCGCGATATGGCCTCGTCGATCGCCCGCAGGAGGAGATCGTCGGCAGGGCTGGCGCGCAACGGCGCGCGCAGGTCGGCGGCGTCGTCCTGGCCGAGACACATGTAGAGCGTGCCCGTGCAGGTGAGGCGCACCCGATTGCAGCTTTCGCAGAAGTTGTGCGTCATCGGCGTAATGAAGCCGAGCCGCCCGCCCGTTTCCGTGATGCGCACGTAGCGGGCGGGGCCGCCGGTGCGCAAGGCAATGTCCTCCAGCGTCCAGCGGTCCATCAGCCTCGCGCGCACGATCGACAGCGGCAGATACTGGTCTGTGCGGTCGCCGTCGATGTCGCCCATCGGCATGGTCTCGATCAGCGTCAGGTCGAAGCCGCGGCCGTGCGCGAAGCGGATCAGCTCGTCGATCTCGTCCTCGTTGACGCCCTTCAAGGCCACGGCATTGAGCTTGATGGCAAGGCCCGCCTTCTCGGCGGCATCGATGCCGGCCATCACCTGGCTGAAATCGCCCCAGCGCGTGATGGCCTTGAAGCGGCCGGGATCGAGCGTGTCGAGCGAGATGTTGATGCGCTCGACGCCGGCGTCCTTCAACTCGTGAGCAAATTTCGGCAGCTGGCTGCCGTTGGTCGTCAGCGTCAGCTCATCGAGCGTGCCCGCTGCGAGGTGCCGGGAGAGCGCGCGGAACAGCCATAGGATGTTCTTGCGCACGAGCGGCTCGCCGCCGGTGATCCTGAGCTTGCGCACACCCTTGGTCACGAACGCCGAGCACAACCGGTCGAGCTCCTCGAGCGTGAGCAGGTCCTTCTTGGGCAGGAAGGTCATGTGCTCCGACATGCAATAGGAGCAGCGGAAGTCGCAGCGGTCGGTGACCGACACACGCAAGTAGGTGACGTGCCGGCCGAACGGGTCGATCATCGTGCGCTCTGGTGCAGGTGTCGCCATCGGTTCGGCCATGCAACGCTCTTGCGGTCGGCGAAACGTTCGCCACACCATACGGCAGATCGGTGCTGCGTCCTGCAAACTAGCGCCAGGCACCGGAAGCGCAAGCCGGATGGGCTTATGAACGTCAGGCTAGCAAAACTGCAAAATAATGCATAATTTACATAATTGAGTTAACACTACGGTGAGTATGTATTTTCTTGCGCAAGTTGCCGGTGTGGAAAGTCGAGCATGGCGCGGGGCGCAGTCCATATTTTGTTGCGTGCTGGCTTCGAACTGGGCAACATCCGCGGATCGAGATTTGGACTAAGAATAAGAAGCAAGAAGAGTCTCGCGGGAGGATTACGGTTGTCTCGAGCGCAGCCTGCGCACATGCACCGCTTTGCAGAGCGCATCGCACCGGAGGATCTGCTCCGCGCGCAATGCTACCGACTGATCGCGCGCTTCCTGTCGGCCCCTCCGTCCGCCGCCGATCTCGAGCGGGCGGCCGCCCTCTCCGGTGACGATAGTGATCTCGGGCGCGCCGTCGCGACATTCGCGCGCGTTTGCGCGGGCTCCGACGCCGCCGGCATCGCCAGCGAATACCACGATCTCTTCATCGGCCTGGCGCGCGGCGAGCTGGTGCCGTACGGGTCCTACTATCTCACCGGATTTCTGCACGAGAAGCCCCTCGCCAAGCTGCGCCAGGACATGGCAAGGCTGGGCGTCGAGCGCGAGGCAGACGTTTCCGAGCCCGAAGACCACATTGCCTCGCTGTGCGAGATGATGGCCGGTTTCATCGACGGCTCGCTCGCACGCCCGCTCTCGCTCGAGGAGCAGAAGGCCTTCTTCAAGACTCATATCGGCTCGTGGGCACCGGTGCTCTTTCGCGACATGGAAACGGCGAAAGCGTCCGTGCTCTACGCCACGCTCGGATCGGTCGGCCGCATCTTTCTCGACATCGAGGAGGGCGCTTTTTCCATGGTCTGACGCAAGCCGGGTTTTGTACGGCCGGTTTTTGTACGGAATGCCCGCTCGGCGGGACGCAGCGACGAAGAGACGTGTCGAAACGGAGGCAGACGCTCATGAAGCAGAGCAAGAAAGAGGCGGTCGCAGATCGCCGCAGCTTCCTCAAACTGGCCGGCGCCAGTGCCGCTGCCGGCGGGGCCGCCCTGATGACGGGTGAGACCAAGGCTGAAGCCAGCCAGGCGGGTGAGAAGAAGAAGCCCTCGCTCTATCGCGAGACGGATCACATCAGGCGCTATTACGAGCTCGCGCGCTGACGGCAAGGCCCAATGCCGGCCGCGGCCAAATGCCCGACGCCGGCGTGACCAGACAAGGGAGAGAGGCATGCTCAGGAAGAAGATGGACGGCGTCGCGAAAAGCGCCCGTTTGTCCTCGGCCCTGCAGGAGCAGGCGCCAGGCACATTGGATCGCCGCGCGTTCTTGAGGAATTCGGGCCTTGCGATCGGCGGACTCGCTGCCGTTTCGGCAGCGGCCGGTGGCAGGGTGCAGAAGGCGGAGGCCGCGGCGCCTACTGCGGGCGGCAAGATCGACATCAAGAAGACGGTGTGCACACACTGCTCGGTCGGCTGCACGATCATGGCCGAGGTGAGCAACGGCGTGTGGGTGGGCCAGGAGCCGGGCTTCGACAGCCCGCTGAACCTGGGTGCCCATTGCGCCAAGGGTGCGGCCGCGCGCGAGCACGCGCACGGCGACCGCCGGCTCAAGTATCCAATGAAGCTCGTGGGCGGGAAGTGGACCCGCATCAGCTGGGATGTCGCCATCAACGAGATCGGCGACAAGATGCTCGACATTCGCCAGAAGTCTGGCCAGGACTCGGTCTACTTCCTCGGCTCCGCCAAGTTCTCCAACGAGCAGGCCTACCTGTTCCGCAAGTTCTACGCCTTCTGGGGGTCGAACAACGGCGACCACCAGGCGCGCATCTGCCACTCCACGACCGTCGCGGGCGTCGCGAACACGTGGGGCTACGGCGCGATGACGAACTCCTACAACGACATCATGAAGTCGAAGGCGATGTTCATCATCGGCGGCAACCCGGCCGAGGCGCATCCGGTTTCGCTCCAGCACCTGCTAAAGGCGAAAGAGCAGAACAACGCGGCGATGATCGTGTGCGATCCGCGCTTCACGCGCACGGCCGCCCACGCCACCGAGTATGTCCGCTTCCGCTCCGGCACGGATATCGCCCTGATCTGGGGACTGCTCTGGCACATCTTCGAGAACGGGTGGGAGGACAAGGAGTTCGTCCGCAAGCGCGTCTGGGGCATGGACTTCGTCCGTGAGGAAGTGAAGAAGTGGACGCCCGAGGAGACCGAGTTGGTCACGGGCGTACCCGGTGCGCAGCTGCGGCGTGTCGCCAAGACGCTCGCCACCAATAAGCCCGGCACGGTGATCTGGTGCATGGGCGGCACGCAGCACACGGTCGGCAACGCCAACGTGCGCGCGTATTGCATCCTGCAGCTCGCGCTGGGCAACATGGGCGTCGCGGGCGGCGGCACCAACATCTTCCGCGGCCACGACAACGTGCAGGGCGCCACCGACTTCGGCGTCGAGCCTGGCACGCTGCCGGGCTACTACGGCCTCGCGGAAGGTGCGTGGAAGCATTGGGCGCGCGTTTGGGACACGCCCTACGACTGGGTGCTCGGCCGCTTCAAGGACAAGAAGCTGATGGAGGCGGCGGGCATCCCGCTGTCGCGCTGGGCCGACGGCGTGCTGGAAGCCAAGGCGAACGTCGACCAGCCCGATACGCTGAAAGCGGTGTTCTTCTGGGGCCATGCGCCGAACTCGCAGACGCGGGGGCCGGACCTGAAGAAGGCCTTCGAGAAGCTCGACATGCTGGTGATCATCGACCCGCATCCCACAGTGAGTGCGGTGATGCATGACCGCACCGACGGCGTCTATCTGCTGCCGGCGGCCTCGCAGTACGAGACAGTGGGCTCGGTGACGGCCTCGAACCGCTCGCTGCAGTGGCGCGAGAAGGTGTTCGGGCCGTTCTTCGAAGCGAAGAGCGACCACGAGATCATATACCTCTTCGCCAAGAAGCTCGGCTTCGACAAGGAGATGTTCAAGCACATCAAGGTCGAAAAGAACGAGCCTGTGGTCGAGGAGATCACCCGCGAGTTCAACAAGGGCATGTGGACCATCGGCTACACCGGCCAGAGCCCGGAGCGCCTCAAGCTGCACATGGCCAACCAGCACACCTTCGACAAGGTGACGCTCAAGGCCAACGGCGGCCCATGCGACGGCGACTACTACGGCTTGCCGTGGCCATGCTGGGGCAATGCCGCCATGAAGCATCCCGGCACGCCCAACCTCTACGATACGTCCAAGCCGGTTGCGGACGGAGGCCTCAACTTCCGCGTCAACTGGGGCCTGACCGTGAAGGGGCAGGCCAACGACAAGTGGTCGAAGAACGATCCTGTCGCCGACGGCCTGCTGGCGGTCGAGAGCTATCCGGTCGGCAACGAGCTCAAGGATGGCCACCCGCCCGTCACCATGGGCCTTCTGATGAAGATGGGATGGGACAAGGACCTGACGCCGGAAGAGCTGGCGACGATCCAGAAGATCGGCGGCGACAAGCCCGAGAACGTGGCGTGGACCGTCGACATGTCGGGCGGCCTCCAGCGCGTGGCCGTCAAGCACGGGCTGGCGCCGTTCGGCAACGGCAAGGCGCGCTGCGTGGTGTGGAACTTCCCCGATGGGGTGCCGCTGCACCGCGAGCCGCTCTACACCAACCGGCGCGACCTGCTGCCGAAGTACGCGACCCATACGGACCGCAAGCTCAACCGCCTGCCGCTGCTGTTTGAGTCGATTCAGAAGAACGACTTCTCCAAGGACTATCCGATCATCCTGACATCGGGCCGCCTGGTGGAATACGAGGGCGGCGGCGAGGAGCAGCGCTCCAACCCGTGGCTGGCCGAGCTGCAGCAGAACATGTTCGTCGAGATCAATCCGGTCGACGCGAACAATCTCGGCATCAAGGATGGCCAGCAGGTGTGGGTCGAGGGGCCCGAGAAGGGCAAGGTCAAGGTGATGGCGATGGTCACCGAGCGGGTCGGCAAGGGCGTTGCCTTCATGCCGTTCCACTTCGGCGGACACTTCCAGGGCAAGGACCTGCGCAGCAAATATCCTGCAGGCACGGATCCCATCGTGCTGGGTGAGTCGGTGAACACGGCCACGACGTACGGCTACGACATCGTCACTCAGATGCAGGAAACCAAGACGACGCTCTGCAAAGTTTGGAGGGCCTAGACCATGGCACGCATGAAGTTCCTCTGCGACGCTGAGCGCTGCATCGAGTGCAACGCCTGCGTCACCGCCTGCAAGAACGAGCATGAGGTGCCGTGGGGCATCAACCGGCGTCGCGTCGTCACCATCAACGACGGCAAGCCGGGCGAGCGGTCGATCTCGGTCGCCTGCATGCACTGCTCGGATGCGCCGTGCGCCGCCGTGTGCCCGGTCGACTGCTTCTACCAGACCGAGGAAGGCGTGGTGCTGCACAACAAGGATCTGTGCATCGGCTGCGGCTACTGCTTCTACGCCTGCCCGTTCGGAGCGCCGCAATACCCGCAGGCCTCCAACTTCGGCTCCCGCGGCAAGATGGACAAGTGCACCTTCTGCGCCGGCGGCCCGGAGAAGAACGAGGAGGTCATGTTCAAGAAGTACGGCCGCAACCGCCTGGCCGAAGGCAAGCTGCCGCTGTGCGCCGAGATGTGCTCGACCAAGGCGCTGCTGGCCGGCGACGGCGACGTCGTGTCCGCGATCTATCGCGAGCGCGTCGTCACGCGCGGGTTCGGCTCGGGTGCCTGGGGCTGGGGCAAGGCCTACCCGGGTCAATCCGGCTGAGGTCGCGCGGCCGAGCAGAACGGATTGCATGGGGGCGGCCGTTGTCGGTCGCCCCTTTGTGTCAGATGGAGGCGGACATGGCGCAGATGCGTTGGATTGCGCTGCTGGCAGCGGGCTCTTTGCTGCTGGCCGCAGGCTGTCGCGAGAACGAGCAGAACCGGCCGCTGGACTTCCAGCCGCACGTATACCAGGGCAGCAAGCCTCCCGCGCTGACGGAGAAGCAGACGCGAGAGCTGCAGGAGCGCGGCAACCTGCAGCGGTAGGCCGCGTGCTCCCCGCCGGACGGCAAGGAATTGGCAGACAGACGGTTCGCCTGTTGGCACAATGCAGTCGAGTGAACACGACGATCGGGAGGATCGGGCAATGCATGCGGGTACCCGTTCGATTGGCAGGCGTACGGCGCTGACAGCGGCCGGCATGGTGGCCGCGCTGGCGTTGGCGCTCACCTTGGGACTGTCGGTGGCCGGTGCCCAGCAGGGCCAAGCGCCGAGCTCCAGCGTGCGGCCACCGCCGGGCGCCGTTACTCCCGTACCAGGCGGTCCCAACGTCGTGCAGCCGGAGCGGCCCGGCAACTACGACATCGAGATGTGGAAGAAGGTGCGGGAGGGCATCAGCGGCCAGGTCTCGATCCCCGACAAGAAGGCGGGCCAGCTGGTACAATCGGACGGCGAGGCGTGGCGCAATTTCCGCAACGGTCCGCTGCCGCGGTACGGCCTGTGGGCCATGGGCGGCGTCTTCGGGGTGCTCGCGGCCTTCTTCCTGCTGCGCGGCCGCATCGCCATCGAGCACGGCTGGGCCGGTCGGACCATCACCCGCTTCGGCGACGTCGAGCGCTTCGGGCATTGGCTGCTGGCGACGTCCTTCGTCATCCTGGCGCTGACCGGGCTCAACGTGCTCTACGGGCGCTACGCGCTGCTGCCCATCATCGGCGCCGACGCCTTCTCGGCCATTTCGATCGCCGGCAAGTGGCTGCACAACTACGTGGCGTTCGCGTTCATGGTCGGGCTGGCGCTGACGTTCGTGGTGTGGATCCGCCACAACTTCCCGAGCTGGCGCGACGTCGTCTGGCTGGCGAAGGGCGGCGGCATGTTCGTCAAGGGCTCGCACCCGCCGGCGTGGAAGTTCAACGCCGGGCAGAAGATCCTGTTCTGGCTCGTCATGCTGGGCGGGCTGTCGCTGTCGCTGTCGGGCCTCGCCCTACTGTTCCCGTTCCAGACGGCGCTGTTCGCCAAGACCTTCGCGACGCTGAACATGGTCGGCTTCAACCTGCCGACCAGCCTGACGCCGATCCAGGAGATGCAATACGCCACCTCGTGGCACAGCATCATCGCGCTGGTGCTGACCGTGGTGATCGTCGCCCACATCTACATCGGCACGCTCGGCATGCAGGGGGCGTTCTCGGCCATGGGCTCGGGCCAGGTGGACGTGAACTGGGCCAAGGAGCACCACAGCCTGTGGGCCGAGAAGGAGCTGCAGCGCATGGAGAAGGTCGCCGCGGCGGAAACCGGCGCGGCGCACATGGCGCCGGCGGAATGAGGGGCGCGGCCCGGGTGGTTCGACGCACTCACCACGAGGGCGTGGCCGCGATTGTCTTGGCCCTGGTCTGTACGGCACTCCCCGGAACGCTCGATGCGCAGCCGCCGACGGCGCCGGACGCGGCGGCCAAGGCCGATCGGCGGGCGGCGGAGAAGCAACGGCGCGCAGGGAAGGGCAACCTGGTCGGCCATGGCGGCCCGGTCAAGGCCATTGCGGTCGATGGCGCGAGCGGGCGGGTGCTCACCGGCTCCTTCGACTACGCGATGATGGCCTGGGACGTCGCCGCGGAAGCGCCGCGGCGCCTGCATCGGTTCGACGAGCACAACGGCGCCGTCAATGCTGTCGCGTTCGTGCCGGGCGGCAAGCTGACGCTGGCGGGCGGCGACGACGGCGTGGTCGCGCTGTGGGACCTCGAGCAGGGCAAGCTCGCACATCGCTTCGAGGGTCACGAGGGCAAGATCGTCGGCCTCGCGGTGTCGGCGGACGGGCGATGGGCGGCGTCCGCCAGCTGGGACCACACCGCGCGCATCTGGGATCTCGCCAGGCGAGTGCCGGGCCCCGTGCTCAGCGGCCACCAGGGTCCGGTCAACGCGGTCGCGTTCTCCGCCGACGGTGCACGCGTCTACAGCGCCAGCGCCGACGGGACGATCGGGCTGTGGAGCCGCGCTGACGGCGCCTTCCAGCGGCCGCTGATCCGGCACGGCTGGGGCATCAACGTGCTGGCCAGACTTCCAGGTGAGCCGCCCGACCGCGAGCGGCTCGTGTTCGGCGGGCTCAATGGTTTCGTCGGTGTGATCGACGGCGAGACCGGCGAAGCTATCGCCGAGCTTCCCGCCCATGAGCGGCCGGTGCTGGCGCTGGCGGTGCTGGAGAAGCCCGGCATCATCGCCACCGGCGGCGGCGACGGCGCGATCCGCGTGCTGCGCTCGGCGGACGGCTCGCTGATCGAGGAGTACCGCAACCCGTATGGGCCCGTGTGGGCGCTGGCGTTCGTCGCCGACGGAACCGCGCTCTACTATGGCGGGCTCGATGACTTCGCCACGCTTTGGCGCATCGCCCCGCGCGAGATCGTCGAATCGATCGACAGCCCCTTTCCGCGCCGCTTCCAGGTGCGACACCAGGCGGGCGACCAGATCGCCGAGGGCGAGCTGCAATTCGCGCGCAAGTGCAGCGTCTGCCACACACTGCAGACGGACGGGCGCAACCGCGCCGGACCCACCCTACACAAGGTCTTCGGCCGCCGGATAGCAAGGCTGGCAGGCTACCCCTATTCGGAGGCCTTGAAGCGCCTCGATATCGTGTGGACGCCGGAAACGCTGAGCAAGCTGTTCGAGCTCGGGCCCGACGTGTTCACTCCGGGCTCGAAAATGCCGCTGCAGAAGATGACCGATGCGGCACAGCGCGACGCCCTCATCGCCTTCCTGAAGCTGGCGACGGAGGAGGGGGCGGACGCACCGCCCGCCATTGACGGAAGGCCCACCGCAGGCCCAGACTCACCACGCAAGGGAGACAAGCCATGAAGGCATTCATTCTAAGCCTGATCGCGCTCGCTGCGCTCACCGCGGCTTCGGCGGTCGTGCTCCAGCAGCTGCCGATGTCCTCGAGCGACGTCTATTCCTCGAAGCCGAACGTTCGGCTGTAAGGTCGTCGGCGGCGTGTACGCTGTCATCCCGGAATTCGCGCGAGCGAATATCCCGGACCCGAGGCAATCTCTGGGTCCCGGCTCTGCGCGCTGACGCGCTCCGAACGGGATGACAGCTGGCAGGAGAGCCCCATGAACGAAGACAAGTTCAACATGTCGCTACGCAAGTTCCTGAAGCAGGTGGGCGTCACCTCGCAGAGGGAGATCGAGCGCATCGTGCGCGAGAAGAACCTCGACAGGGGCAAGCTCAAAGTGAAGATCGTGCTCACCGCGGCGGGCACCGACCTCAACCATGTGGTCGAGGAAGACCTCGATCTCGGATAGCCCCGGGCCGTCCTGGCAGCCATGCATCTCGAGGACCCGCACTTTCCCCCGCTGCTGAAGGGTCACGCCGTGAAGGCGCCGACCGTACCGCTGGCGCATGCGTGCCGGCTGGCGCAAGCGCGCGAGCTCGGCGCCGGCGACATCGTGTGGAGCCGCGGCACGGCGCGTGTCGCGCTCGCCATCGTGCTGGAGCCCGAGGTGGCGCTGGAGCGCGCCCTGCAGATGGCGCCACTATTGATGGTGGCGTTCGGCGATTGCCTGGGCTCGCTCTGCCCGCCCAAGGTCGCCGTGCAGTATCGCTGGCCGAAGGACATCCTCCTCAACGGCACGGTGGCCGGCGAGGTGATCCTCGCCGCCCCCCGCGTGCCGCGGAGCGAGGTGCCCGACTGGCTGGTGGTCGGCGCGGGGCTCGAGATCGAGGCGCCGCGGGGCGAGCGGCAGGACTGGTCGAGAACCACGCTGGCCGAGGAGGCCGGACCCGACATCACGCGTACCGATATCCTGGAGTCGCTGCCGGCGCACTTCCTGACGCGGCTCAATGCCTGGCAAGAGGACGGCTTTCGCGCCGTGCACGACCAATGGCTGTTTCGCACCGAGGGCCGGGAGAAGGCGGTGACCATCGTGCATGGCGGCGAGACCATCGAGGGGCAGGTGCTCGGCCTCGACGAAAGTGCCAACCTGCTGCTGCGGACGAATGAGGGGAAGGTGCGCAGCCTCGATTTTCTCGCCTGCGTCACGTTGATCGGGGCAGGCGCCGCATGAAGCTGCTCCGGACCATACGCTTTGATGCTTCCGACGAGCGCGTCTACGAGCTGGCGGCGGCACCCGAGGAATGGGCGGTTTCGGGGGCGTTTGCGTTCGCGGGGCTGGCGCAGGGCGAGATCGCGGGCAAAGTCAGGCAGGCTTTCGCCAACGGCTTCCTGGGCGTTGCGAGCCTCGGCCGGTCGACGTTTGCGACCGTCGCCGAGGCCACGCCCGAGGACCTCGGGGAGATCGAGCGGCTCCTGGCGTCGCATTTCGTCGCCGCGCTCGGAGCGCCCGGCATCAACGCGGCCCTGCCGGCGGCCAGGGAGGAGACCGCCTTCGTCGTCGAGCTGTGCCGCGAGGCGCCCATCAACACGGTGTTCACGGTGCGGCGCACCTGGGACGCCAAGGGGCAGATCAAGGAGGAGTTCCGGACCATCCGCCCGCCCGCGGGCGAGCCTCTGCACGCGAAGATCTGGACCACGGTCGATGACGAAGCGTGATTTCTGGAAATCGGCCGGCATGCACCTGCTCGAGCGCGATGCCGAGGGCTGGCTCGCCGTCACGCCGTCGTTCCTGCGCGCCTACTACACCCGGCCCGAGATGCACCCGATCGATACCTCCTGCGAGCAAGAGGTGCGCCTGCACGAGGCGCTGATGGCCGATCCGCTGCGCCCGGTCGAGGAGGCGCAGATCGAGGCGCTGGCCGACACGGAGGCCGCCGACAACTATCGCACGGTGCTGGGCTATCGCGATCTATTGGTGCGCGCCGGCACGATCGAGGGCGCGTATCTGCGGATGATGCGGCAGTCGCGTGTTGCCATCCCGCCGGTGTTCATCGACCAGATGGTGCACCTGATCCTGCGCAATATCCTGGAGAACTGCGCGGACCCGATGCGGCTGCGGGCAGCCGAGCTGTTCTTTCGCGAGCAGAGCGCCACCACCGACGACGGCCGGCTGATGCTGGCGGACGAGGAAATCGTCGAGATGCACGCCCGCACGGCGAGCGAAACGGGTCTCGGCCAGCTGCTGGCCGAGACGGGCACGGCGATGAAATCGGTCGCGCTCGACGTGCTCGACGAGGACAACAAGCAGATGTACTGGGCGCGATCGGACCGGTTCGACACCGTCATCGATTTCCGCTTCGGCCAGCCGGCGCCGGACGCCTTCGCGCGCGTCATCGAAAGCTGGCTCGGCCATCTCTGGAAGGTCGAGGCCCGAGTCGAGCCGCGCCCGAGCATCGAGGACCCCGACTGGCGCTGGCACATCGGCCTCGACCGCGAGGCGACGAGCATCTTGAATGCGCTCTACGAGGGGAAGACGGTCGCCTTGGACGACATGGCTCGTATCGTCGGGTTGTTTCGCATGCGCATTCCCGACCAGCGCGTGGTGCTGGAGGGAGTGCGAGGCAAGCCGATCTACCTGGGCCTGGCCATGGACGGCCGCAAGCGGGTCAAGATGAAGCCGCAGAACCTGCTGACCAATCTGCCGATCGCGGCGTCGACTTGACGGCAAAAGGCCCGCGAGCAGGACTCGCGGACCTTTTGGGCATCAGGGATGCGTCGCTCAGTTGTGGGCGCGGTCCTGCTGCTCGTAGAAGGTCTTGGCATCGAACGCGCTGGCCGAGGTCGCAACGCCGGCGATGACCGACAGGGCGATGAGGGCGGAAACGATGGTCTTCATGGCTGTTCTCCTAGAGTTGGTGTGTTGGGTCGAGTTGGTGAGAGGCTCAGTAATGGCTCTTGTCGATCTGCTCGAAGAAGGTCTTGGCGTCGAGCGCGCTGGCCGGGGCCGCAACGCCGGCGATGACCGACAGGGCAAGCAGGGCGGATACGATGGTCTTCATGGCAGTTCTCCTGGTGTTGGGTGTGCTGGGTTGAGTGGGGTGTCAGGCTCAGTAGTGGTTCTTGTCGAGCTGCTCGTAGAAGGTCTTGGCGTCGAACGCGCTGGCGGAGGTCGCAACACCGGCGATGACCGACAGGGCGAGCAGGGCGGCTACGATCGTCTTCATGACTTCTCTCCTAGGTTCCAAATTTGGGGTTTCAGATCAGTGCGTTACTTGGCTAGGCTGGTGAGCGTTCGGCCGCTCGTGAACGTGATATGGTCCACTTCGCGCCTGCGAAAAGGGGTGCTCGCGGGTGCGTGATAAACAGTGATCATTCGCAACGGCGGCGTGATCGGGGGTGATGCCTCGCGAGCGCCAGCTTGGCTTGCCGGGTGCCCGGAGGCGGTGGCAAGGTTCTTCGGCTCGGGAACGGGCGGTCGAGAACGGAATTTCCGCGCATGAACCTGTCGCTGACGCTGCGAACGGTCGCGCTGCACCTGCCGAACCACGCGGCGGTGACATGGGAGGAGGGTGCGCTCAGCTATGGCGCGCTCGAGCAGCAGGTCCAGCGCATCGCCGGCGCGTTGCGGAAGCGGCACGGCCTGCCGCCCGGAGCGCGCGTGGCGCTGGCGATGGAGAACTGTGCGCAGTTCCTGCCGGCGCTCTACGGCATCTGGCGCGCGGGCCTGGCCGCGGTGCCGCTCAACAGCAAGCTGCATGCGCGCGAGATGGCCTGGATCATGGCCGACTCCGAGACCCGGCTGTGCCTGGCGAGCCCGAAGCTCGCCGACGCCCTGTCAGCCCCCGGCGTCGCGTCCGCGCCGCTGCCGCCGATCGTCGCGATCGGCACGGCCGACTATGCAGCGCTGCTGGCAGGCGATGAGATCGAGGCCGTGCCCGGCGATCCTCAGGCCGAGGCCTGGCTCTTCTACACCAGCGGGACGACCGGCCGGCCCAAGGGCGCCGTGCTGACCCACCGCAACCTGCTGTTTGCCTGCCACTGCTACTACGCCGACATCGATTTCATCGGCCCCGGGGACACCATCCTGCACGCGGCGCCGCTGACGCACGGCTCGGGACTGTACGGGCTGGCGCACATCGCACGCGGCTCCAACAACGTCATCCTGTCGGGCTCGTTCGAGCCGCAGCGCGTGTTCGAGGCGCTGGCGCGGCGCGCCAACGTCAGCATGTTCGCGGCGCCGACGATGGTCTCGCGCCTCATCAACCATCCGGCAGCCGGCAGCGCCGACACGCGGCCTCAAGACCATCGCCTATGGCGGCGCGCCGATGTATCTGGCGGATCTGAAGCGCGCGCTCGAGCTGTTCGGGCCGAAGCTCTATCAGCTCTACGGCCAGGGCGAGAGCCCGATGACCATCACCGGCCTCGACCAGGCGATGCATGCCGATGTGCGCCATCCCAACCACGAGGCGCGACTGGTCGGCGCCGGGATTGCCCGCACGGGCGTCGCCGTGAGGATCGTGGACGAGACCGGGCGCGAGCTGCCGGCGGGCGAGGTCGGCGAGATCGTCACCAGGAGCGACTGCGTGATGCAGGGCTACTGGAACAACCCGGACGCCAACGCCCGGGCCCTGCGCGACGGCTGGCTGTGGACGGGCGACGTCGGCGCGATGGACGCCGAGGGGTTCCTCACCATCAAGGACCGCTCCAAGGACATGATCATCTCGGGCGGGTCCAACATCTACCCGCGCGAGATCGAGGAGGTGCTGCTGACCCACCCGGGCGTGCTGGAGGCGGCGGTGGTGAGCCGGCCGCATGGCGACTGGGGCGAGGAGGTGATCGCCTTCGTGGTGCGGCGCGAGGGCGCCGAGGTCGGGGCCCAGGTCGGTGCCGAGATGCTCGATCGGCTCTGCCTCGACAACATCGCCCGCTTCAAGCGCCCGAAGGGCTACCGCTTCGTCGAGGCGCTGCCCAAGAACAACTACGGCAAGATCCTGAAGACCGAGCTGCGCCAGCGCCTGCAGGGCGAGGACGTCCAATGAGGGAGCAAGGCATGAGCCGCGCCGGCAATACCGTGATGTCGAGCCTCGAAGAGCTGTGCGCACGCATCCCAGATGGCGGCCGCATCGCGCTCCCGGCCGACTATTCCGGCTGCGCCATGACGGCGGTGCGGCTCCTCATGCGGCGGCCGGTGCGCGATCTGCATATCGTGTCTGTGCCGCAGGGCGGCTTCCAGGTCGACATGCTGATCGGCGCGGGCTGCGTCGCCCGGGTGGAGGCGGCGGCCGTGACGCTCGGCGAGTATGGCCTGGCGCCGCGCTTCACGGCCGCCATCAAGGCCGGCCAGATCGAGATGTGGGACTCGACCTGCCCGGCGCTGCTGGCCGGGTTGCAGGCCGCCGAGAAGGGCGTGCCGTTCATGCCGCTGCGGGGCATCATCGGCTCCGACCTGCTGCGGGTGCGGCCAGACTGGATGGTGATCGACAACCCGCTGGCCGAATTGGGCAGGCGCGACCCCATCGTGATCCTGCCGGCGATCCGGCCGGACGTGACGCTGTTTCACGCGCTCAAGGCCGACGCCCATGGCAACGTCTGGGTCGGCGTGCAGCGCGAGCTGATGACGATGGCGCATGCCGCGCGCGCGGTGCTCGTCACGGTCGAGCGCATCGAGGACGCGGATTTCCTGCGCGATCCGGTGCTGGCGGCGGGGACCCTGCCGGGGCTCTATGTCGCAGCCATCGCCGAGGCGCCGAACGGCGCCTGGCCGGTCGGTCTCGACAACGCCTACGCGCCGGATGCTGCAGCGCTCGGCGACTATGCTGCAGCTGCTGCCACTACGGCGGGGTTTGCGCGCTGGGCGGCCGAGACTCCGGGTCAGTCTGTCCCGGCGTGATGCTGCGGCGCGAAAGCGTTGTGGTCGCGTAGGCACACGTTCCACCGATCTTCGACGGTCGAGCCTCAGTTCTCGGTATTGCCGCAAATCTCCATAGACTGACCTGGCATCGGCGTGGTGCGCGGGCGGGCCAGCCCGTCGCTGCGTCGCGTGCGAGGGCCGTCGTAAGGAAGGATGCGGGATGAAGCTGACCGAGTTGCCGCTCGACACGTGGGTCGTGATCGAGCCGGTGTTGATGGACGAAGTGAACCTTCTTTCAACGCACGACACGCAGGACGAGGCCGAGGTCGAGCGCGACAAGCGCAATCAGGGGCTGCGCCAGCCGCGCTACCGCGCCATCAAGGCGCTGGCGCCCGTGGCAGGTGCGCACGGATGCGTCGCGAGCCCGGCGCACTGCAAGTGAGCGCATAGGCGTGGGTTGATTGCCGCCCAGGCTACGGTAGAACTCGCCGGACCATGGCCAAGAGCACCGCGGGCGGCGGCGAGCCGACCACCATCGAAATCATGATCACGGCCATCGCCGCGATGCTCGAGGGCCTCGGGCACGTGGCGGTGGGCGCGCGCTCGCCCGTCCCGGGCAGCGCCGCGCACCTGGCGAAGGCCCGCGCGGGCGGACGCCTCCGCGTCTCGATCCTCGGCAGCCGCAAGCACAGCTCGTTCACCGAAGGCGCGCGCGAGCTGTTCGATTGCGCCGGCCAGGGGCGTATCGACGCGTTCTTCCTGTCGGGGGGGCAGATCGACGGGCAGGCCAACATCAACCTGGTCGGCGTCGGCGACATCGCGGCGTATCCGCGCGCCGAGGCGCGGTTTCCGGGCTCGTTCGGCTCGGCCTATCTCTATTTCGTGGTGCCGCGCGTGATCCTGTTCCACCAGGAGCATTCCCCGCGCGTGCTGGTGCCGAAGGTCGATTTCATCAGTGCGCCGGGCGTGAGCCCGCCGGAGGTGTATCGGCCGGGGGGGCCGCACGCGCTGGTGACGAGCCTCGCCGTGTTCCACTTCGACCGCGCTCGCGCGCGGTTCTCCCTGGCGAGGACGCATCCGGGCGTCTCGGCGGCCGACGTCAGGGCGGCGACCGGCTTCGACTACGACGAGGGGCCTGTCGTGCCCGTGACGCCGGCGCCGGACGCCGAGAGCCTGGCGCTGCTGCGCACCGAGGTGGCGCGCACGATTGCCGAGACCTATCCGGCGTTCGCTGCCAAGGTGTGGGGCATCGGGCGCGGGTGAGTCGCGCATTGCGCTTGCGGATGCAATCCATACAAGCCAACTGGTAAATGCGGGCCGTGGGTGGATTGGCGTGACAGGCGTCTGCTCTCAGGCGACGGACGATGCTGGGGCGTTCATTTGGGCAAAAGAGGTTTCCTGGTAGCATTGTCTCGTTGTGGCGTGGTTGGCGCTAGCGGAGGCTTGCTTTGGACGGTCGCCTGGCCCTGTCATTGAACACCATCCTCGACGGCGCCTACCGCATTGCGGCGGTGGTCGGGTCAGGGGGCTTCGGCATCACCTACAAGGCTGAGGACATCAATCTGGGCACCACCGTCGCCATCAAGGAATACTATCCCTTCGATTTCGGCGACCGCGATGCATCCATGAGCGTGCGGCCGAAGTCGGAACGGCACAGACAGACATTCGAGTGGGGGCGCTCGAGCTTTCTGCAGGAAGCACGCATGCTCGCCCGCTTCCGACACCCGAGCATCGTGCGCGTCTCACGCGTGTTCGAAGCCAACTCGACCGCCTACATGGTGATGGACTTCGAGGCAGGGCAGAACTTCGAGGCCTGGATCGGTGGCCTGGGCCGGCCGCCCACGCAGGAGGAGCTGGATCGGATTGCCGCTCCGCTGCTCGATGCGCTGGAGCTGATGCACGCGGAGAATTTCCTGCATCGCGACATTGCGCCCGACAACATCGTTGTGCGCGCCGACGGCAGCGCCGTTCTTCTCGATTTCGGCGCCGCGCGGCGGGCCGTTGCCGAGATGAGCCGCTCGCTGACCGGCATCGTAAAGGCCGGCTATTCGCCGCACGAGCAGTACGCGACCGAAGGCCGCTTGCAGGGACCGTGGTCCGACATCTATGCGCTCGGCGCCACCTTCTATCGCGCTGTGGCGGGCAAGCCGCCGGAAGAAGCAACGCTGCGTCTGGCCGATGACCGCATGCGACCCGCGGTGGCAGCCTCGAGGGGTGCATATCGGCAGAGCTTTCTCGCGGCCATCGATGTTTGCCTCGAGCCTCGGCACTCAGATCGCCCGCAGTCCGTGGCCCAGCTGCGGCCGCTGATGCTCGCCCAAGACCGGCCAAAAACACCCCATGCCGGGCAGCCGATCGAAAGGTCCGCACCGAAAGGCGCCGGGCTCTCGGCCCAGTCCGCCGATCCCATGGATCGACGCCGCGCACGAAGGTGGCGGGTCGCCGCAGGGGTGTTGATCCTATGCGTCGGCGCCCTCGGCGCGATCCACTATGCACAATGGCAGGCAGACGAGCGGCGCAAGCTCGACCAGACTCAAAAGGCGGAACGACAGCGCCTGGCTGCCGCGAAGGCCGAGGAGGATCGCAGGATTGCCGCGGCAAGAGTACCTGCCGCAACGCCGCCAAAAGCCATCCACTTCGTAAGATCGCCTTGCACTGATTTTCCAAACCTGCCGCCCGACCATGCATTGAAGACCTTCAAACCGGGATGCAACATTCTGAGAATCGAGCTGCTCGGTCTGGTGGTCGCACGCGACGCCGGCGCCGGCGAGCCAGGCGTGGTGGTCGTCGAGGTCGACAGCGGATCGGACGCCGCGCTCAAAGGCGTCAAGCCGGGCGACGCAGTCCTCAAAGTCGGCGACGTTTACGCCACGAGCCTGGACGATGCCGCCGCCGGCCTGGTGGGTGTCAGCAATCTCGGGCGCAAAGCCGTTCTCCTTCTCATCAAGTCCGATAGTCGTACGTACTTTGTTGCGGTCAAGATGAAGCAAGACTGATGCTTTGCCATCAATGCTGGCGCTTGGGCACGCCGACGGGGAGCTCGCTGCCGGGGAAGTAGAGGAAGCTGCCTTGCGCCGTGGCGAGGAGCATGCCGTCCTGGTCGCGCACCTCGCCGCTGGCCGTGACGAGGCGGCCGGTGAGGCCTTCGACGCGACCGACGGCTGCGAGGACGCCGCCGGTGGCAGCCGCGAGAAAGCTGGTCGTCAGCGACACCGTGGTGCTGTAGCGCGTGCGGCCCGGCACCGGACAGAACGAAACCGCATGGCCGAGTGCCACATCGAGCAGGGAGGCATGCACGCCGCCATGCACGAGGCCGATCGAGTTCATGTGCTGCGGGCCGATCTCGAGCTCGACCTCGCCGTAGCCCTCGCGCCACACCTTGGTGCGATAGCCGATGAGGGTGCGGAAGCCGCTGCGCTTGCGCTGCCTGTCGCTTTGGTCCTGCATTCTCGCCTGCTAAGGTCTCGGGCGAACCCATTTAGCATGCGGGATGCGGAAGTATGAGTGCGACGTTACGCGCGGCCAAACCCGTTCCTGGCGAGGTGGTGGAGCGGCTGAAAGGGATCGTGGGGCGCGCCGGCTATCTCGATGACCCCGCCGATATCGCGCCGTTCTGCAGGAGCTGGCGCGACGATTGGGTCGGCAACGTTCCAATCGTGCTGCGGCCCGCCTCGACCGCGGAGGTCGCGGCAATCGTGCGCATCTGTGCCACGGCGCGCGTCGCTATCGTCCCGCAGGGTGGCAATACGGGGCTCACCGGCGCGAGCCAGCCGCACGCCGACATGAGCGAGGTGATCGTCTCGACCGCGCGCATGAACAAGGTGCGCGGCGTCGACACGGTCAACGACACCATGACGGTCGACGCCGGCGTGGTCCTGAAGGAGATCCAGGGCGCCGCCGACCGCGTCGACCGGCTGTTTCCCCTGAGCCTGGGCGCGGAGGGCTCGTGCCAGATCGGCGGCAACATCTCGACCAACGCCGGCGGCGTGCAGGTGCTGCGCTACGGCAACACGCGCAACCTGGTGCTGGGGCTGGAGGCCGTCCTGCCCGACGGCAGCATCTGGGATGGCCTGCGCGGCCTGCGCAAGGACGCGACCGGCTACGACATGAAGCAGCTGTTCATCGGCGCGGAAGGCACGCTCGGCATCATCACGGCGGCGGTGCTGCGCCTGTTCCCCAAGCCCACAGCGAGCGAGACGGCGTGGATCGCGCTGCAATCACCGGCGGCGGGTGTGGCGCTGCTCGGCCACATGCGCGCGCGGCTCGGCGATACGGTGTCCGCCTTCGAGCTGATCGGCCGCTCCATCATCGATTTCCTGCTGACGGGCGTACCGGGGCACGACGACCCGATGCAGACCGTGCACCCCTGGTACGTGCTGATGGACGTGACCAGCCAGGGTCCGCCGGGCTCGCTGCACGGCCCCCTCGGCGAGGCGCTGGAGAGCGCGCTGGAGAAGGGGCTGATCAGCGACGCGCTGATGCCGGCTTCCGGCGCGCAGGCGGCGAAGCTGTGGAAGATACGCGAGAGCCTGGCGGAGGCGCAGGTGTCGGTGGGGGGGAGCATCGCGCATGACGTGTCGGTGCCGGTGTCGCGCATCCCCGAGTTCATCGAGCGCGCCGACGCGGCGCTGGCCGCGGCCTATCCGGGCGTGCGCCACTGCGCCTTCGGCCACGTCGGCGACGGCAACATGCACTACAATCCGGTGCGCCCGGCCGGCTGGGACGGCGCCCGCTTCCGGCAGGAGCGGGTGCATATCAATCGCATCGTGCACGACATCGTGGCCGAGCTCGGCGGCTCCATCAGCGCGGAGCACGGCGTCGGCCGCTCGCGGCTGGCGGAGCTGGAGCACTACAAGCCGGCGGTCGAGCTCGACATGATGCGCGCCGTCAAGCGGGCGCTGGACCCGAACGGCATCATGAACCCAGGCAAGGTGGTGCGCGTCTGACACGCGTGAATAAGCGACGGGCCGGCCGATCGGCCAGCCCGTGTCGTTCTCTTGCAACGCTCGGCTACCAGCGCCGATGGCGCCGGTGATGACGATGGCCGCCGAGGCGTAAGGTGAGGACCGGCCCGCCGTAGTAGTACGGAGCATACCCACCATAGTAATATGGGTAGTACTCGACGTGGCGCCGCCGGCAGTGCCAATGGCCGCGATGCTTCCAGCAGCGGCGGCGCCAGTGGACCTGCTCGACGGCAGAGGTCTCACCCACGGCGGCCTTGAGATCGCCAGCCACACCGCCGACCGGGGCGGCGCCGGCCGATGTCGCCACGAAGCCGATAGCGATGACCCCCGCAGCGGCCATCAGCCAATGCTTGATCGTCATGTTTCTTGCTCCTTGTCGTTGGCACTCGCGACACGCCGCAGGCGGCTCGAGTATCGGCGGCAGGCACGTTGAGTGCGTGCTTATTTCTCAACGGGTTATTCTGAACGCGTGATGAACGCAGAGGGCAAGCTCGAGGTTCCACCGGCACGGCCCGATCACAAGGACGAGAGCAACTCGGTCGACGCAGTCCTCAGTCGCGCGGGGCACTGCCCGGCGCGGTCACCTTGGACCTCAGGCGGGCCTCGCGGCGCGTGATGTAGATAGAAGACGCGAAGATGATCAGCGCGCCGACCCAGGTCCACAGGTCGATGGTCTCGCCGAAGGCGAGATAGGCGATGCCGACGGCGAACGGCAGCTTGGTGAACTCGAACGTCATGGCCAGCGAGGCATCCGTCGCCGCAAAGCCGCGCACCAGGCAGACGTGGCCGAGCACCGCGCACAAGCCCATGCCGGCGATGGCCGGCAGCATCGCGGCCGTGGGCCAGGTCCACACGAACAGCGCCGGGACGAGCGACAGCGGCGTCATCAAGATGTTGGTGAGGAACACGATCTTGTCGGGATCGTCGTGGGCGGTGAGCTGCTTGACCAGCACGACCGTCAGCCCGCCCAGCGCGGCAGAGAGCAGCGCACACAGCTGGCCCGCTCCGAGCGACGAGCCGGTCGGGCGCAGGATGATCATGGCGCCGAGGAAGCCGACGCCGAGCGCCGTCCAGCGCCGGATGCGCACGGTCTCGCCGAGCAGGAAGATGGCGGCGAGCGTGCCGAACAGGGGCGTAAGGTAGCTGATGGCCGTCACCTCGCCGATCGGAATGAGGAACAGCGCGTAGAACCAGGCCAGCATCGAGAGCAGCGAGATGACGACGCGCAGCCCGTAGAGGCCGATTTGGCTCGACTGCAGCAGCGAACGTCCGCGATAGGCGAGCAGCGGCACCAGCAGCACGCACGCGAAGATGTTGCGCAGGAACACCGTCTCGAAGGGGTGGACGCCGGCGTTCATCAGCTGGCGCGAGAACACGGCAAGGCCCGCGAACAGCGCCATCGACAGCGTCACCCAGAACACCCCGGCGACGGGATCGTTGACGGCGGCCTTGGCCGGGGCCCTGAACAGCTTGAGCTTCAGGTCCGGCATCGGCGCGTCGTCCCCCCTGGTTCGTTGCGGCGCATGATGCGCGCGGCAGCCTTGTTTGGCAAAGCGCGGACTTTTTCGGGGCGGAGGCGGCGGGGGATGACGGCCATGCGCGAGGGGCAATGCTGCCGGCCGCAGCGAACGCAGCCTCGGCTGAGGCTGCGCGTTAACCGGAATCGGGACTTATCCCCGCGTTCCGCGGCTGGTGTATACTGCGATCACTCCGCATCAAGAGGGCGTCGCTCGAGGACGCTCAGGCGATACATTGCGGAGTGTCGCGCAACCGATCCGCCGGTGACAAGGATTCAGGCGGAACCCGGGGCCGGTCCGCTGGATCAGCGGGCGGCCGGCGCGGCGGCGGGGTGCAAGCCGCACTTCTGCTTTCTGGTCCCGCGGCTTGCCCCCGCGCCCTCTCTACTTTCCACTGACACTCGCGGAAACGTGGGTGCCAGACAAATCGGTGTTTCCACAAGCCGATGGCCGGCGACACGGGTCGTGCTGGAAGCACGCCTCCGGCATGACGACGGCAGGGGCACGGTTGGTACGTGCCCTCGCTACCGGGGGCCCTCCCCCTGCGTCGAAAGTTGGCCGCGGAGGGTTGCGTCCAGGGCCGTCATGCTCGGCCGACGGGATGGACATCTGCGCCTGCCGCACTATGTAGACGGGCCTTGTATAGACGGGCCTTGTGCAGACCGGCCGTGTGTAGACGGGCCTTCGAAGCGATGGGGCGACGCGCACCATGCAGAGCCGCTGGAGTGATGCCGACGCGCGCGGGGCGGTCGAGCGCTATGCCGGGCAGGGCATCGGCGAGGACGTGGCGCTGCGCCTCTACACGACGCGCCTGCTCGGCTGCGATCCGCTGCTGGTGCTGCACGGCGGCGGCAACACCTCGGTGAAGACGCAGGCGAGCGACCTGCTGGGCGAGACGCACGAGGTGCTGTGCGTGAAGGGCTCGGGCTGGGACATGGCCGTGATCGAGCCGCCGGGGCTGCCGGCGGTCAAGCTGGCGCCACTCAAGCAGCTGCGCCGGCTCGAGGCGCTGAGCGACGAGGAGATGGTCAACTTCCAGCGCGTCAATCTGCTGGATGCCGCCGCGCCCAATCCGTCGGTCGAGACGCTGCTGCACGCATTCCTGCCGCACAAGTTCATCGACCACACGCACGCTGCCGCCGTGCTGAGCCTGATCGATCAGCCGGACGGCGAGGCGCTGGTGCGGGAGGTCTACGGCGGCAGCATGGGGTTCGTGCCGTACGTCATCCCGGGCTTCGGCCTCGCCAAGCTGGCGGCGCAGGTGTTCGAGCGCAAGAGCGACGTAGAGGGCCTGATCCTGCACAAGCACGGCATTTTCACGTTCGCCCAGACCGCGCGTGAGGCCTACGAGCGCATGATCGAGATGGTGTCGCGCGCGCAGGCGCGGCTGGCCAAGGGGCGCCGCAACGTGTTCGCGCCCGGGCCCATGCCCACGGGCCTCGCCACGCCGGCGGAGGTCGCGCCGATCATCCGCGGCGCCTGCGCCGTGTCCCCCGCATCGCCCGGCGGGGAACCGACGCGGTTCATCTTGGAGTTCCGCACGGGGCCGGAGATCCTGAACTACGTCAACGGCGCGGCGCTCGCCGACTATGCCCAACGCGGGGTGGTCACGCCGGACCACGTCATCCGCACCAAGAACCTGCCGCTGATCGTGCCCGCGCCCACAGCCGGCAAGCTCGATGATTTCAAGCGTGCCGCGCGAGCCGCCGCGGCCGACTATGCCGCCGCCTATGACGCGATGTTCGCCCGCGAGAACGCCCGCGTCGGCGGCACCAAGACCAAGCTCGACGCGATGCCGCGCGTGGTGCTGGTGCCCGGCGTCGGCCTGTTCGGCGTCGGCGGCACGCCCAAGGACGCCGTCATCGCCGCCGATCTGGCCGAGAACACCGTGCGCGTGATCACCGACGCCGAGGCCATCGGCCGCTTCGAGCCGCTGCCCCAAGGCGATGTGTTCGACTGCGAATACTGGGGCCTGGAGCAGGCCAAGCTCAAGAACGCGGTCGCCAAGCCGTTCACCGGCCAGGTCGCAGTCGTCACCGGAGCGGTGAGCGGCATCGGCCGGGCGACGGCGCTGGCGTTCGCGGCGGAGGGCGCGGCCGTCGTCGTGCTCGACCTCGATGCTGCTTCTGCGGCTGCGGCGGCGACGGAGGTGAAGGGCCTCGGCCTCGTCTGCGATGTGACGGACCGCGCCAGCATCCGCGCCGCCTTCGACGCCATCGCGCAACGCCTCGGCGGCGTCGATATCGTCGTCTCGAATGCCGGCGCCGCCTGGCAGGGCCGGATCGGTGAGGTCGCAGACGACGTGCTGCGGGAGAGCTTCGAGCTCAATTTCTTCGCCCATCAGGCGGTGGCGCAGGCGGCCGTCGCCATCATGCTGCGGCAGGGAACGGGCGGCGCACTCCTGTTCAACGTGTCGAAGCAGGCGGTCAATCCCGGCCCTGACTTCGGGCCGTACGGCCTGCCGAAGGCGGCGACGCTCGCCCTCGTGCGCCAGTACGCGGTCGACTACGGCGCCGACGGCATCCGCGCCAACGGCGTCAACGCCGACCGCATCCGCAGCGGGCTGCTGACCGATGCGATGGTGGCTACACGCGCCAAGGCGCGCGGCGTCAGCGAGGCCGACTACATGGGCGGCAATCTCCTCAACCGCGAGGTGACGGCCGCCGACGTGGCGCAGGCGTTCGTCGCCCTGGCCAGGGCGCGCGCCACCACCGGCCACATCGCCACGGTCGACGGCGGCAATATCGCCGCGGCGCTGCGTTAGGTGGGCGCCCAGGCAGCTGTCATCCCGGCCGGAGCGCGTCAGCGCGTAGAGCCGGGACCCAGCCTATGAGCATCGCTGAAATCTCAAATCTGGGTCCCGGATATTCGCTGCGCGAATTCCGGGATGACAGATCACGCCCGAAATGGCTCCCGCCGCTCGACCAGGATCTGCGAGGTGATCGCGAACACTATCTCGCCGTTCTGGTTGCGGCCCTGCACCTCGTGGGCGAGCAGGCCCCGCTCTGGCCGCGACTTGAGGTCGATCTTCTCCGTCAGGCGGCCGCGGAACTCGACCGTGTCGCCGACGTAGACCGGCTTCGGCCAGCGCAGGTTGCGGAACCCCGGCGACGGCCCGACCGCCGGCACGGGCACGCCTTGAGCACGCGCGGCGCCATTGGTGCGCATGCGCGCCGTCACGACCTCGCGGATGAAGGTCGCCGCCGTGTGCCAGCCCGACGCGCTCAAAGCCCCGAACAGGGAGGCCTTGGCCGCCGCCTCATCGAGATGGAACGGCTGTGGGTCGAACTGGCGCGCGAAGTCGATGATCTCGTCCTGGCCGAAGGTGTGGCGGCCGAAAGCGGTGGTCTCGCCGATCTCGCGTTCCTCGAAGAAGCGGTCGGCGGCCGGCGGCAGGGCGGGCGGGCCCGTGTCCCAGAGATTGACCAGCGGCTGGCGGGCGCGCTTGGGCGCCGGCGCACTCGATGCAGGTGAGGGATGGCGCCGGCGCGTAAACTGGTTGGTGATCCAGCTGGCAGCCACCCTGCCATCGCGGTTCACCAGCTCGACCAGCACCCTGGCGACGCCGACGTCGGGCCGGGAGGCCAAGTCGCGCTTCTCCTGCACGGTGTAATGCGTGGTCAGCACATCGCCGGGGCGCACCGGCACCATCCAGCGCACCTCGTCGACGCCCGGCGAGCCCAGCGACGCCACGCGGTCGAGCAGCCCGTCGCAGATCATGCGCATCATGATCGCGCAGGTGTGGAAGCCCGAGGCGCACAGCCCGCCGACGATCGTCGCCTTGGCCGCTTCCTCGTCGAGATGCAGCGGCTGGGGATCGTAGGCGCGGGCGAAGGCGATGATCTCCTCCTTCGTCACCGTCTTGCGCCCGCAAACGTAGGGCTTGCCGACCTCCAGATCCTCGTGATGCAGCTTGCCGCCGCCTGCAACCGTGTCCTGCACGCCCTGCCTCAGCCTGTTGCCCGTCCGAGCCGCCCCTCTTACAGGCTGGTCGATCCGTTGTCAGCGTTGACCCGTGGCGCGCATGGCCTGTGCGCAACCCAGACGTGCGACAGCTGTAGCGCTCTAGGTGCGGGCCGGGAAACCGAGCGCATCGCGGGCATGCTCCGGCGTTGCTTGTGATTCCGGTGCGGGAACGATACGACTTTCGCACGGCCCGGCACAGCCGGGGCCTCGATCCGAGCGAGCATCCCATGACCGTGTCCGACGGCATCCTGAAGCGACTCTCCGCGCTGGCCACGCCCACGCTTGCCAACGCGCTCGACGACGTGGCCTTCGAGGGCGTGCTGCAGGGCCCAGCCCAGGTCGTGCCCGGCACCCGTTGCGCGGGGCGTGCCGTGACCATCCGCGAGATCACCGGCCAGCGCGGCGATTTCACGTCGGAGGAGTTTAGGGTCGGCCACATGATCGACGCCGCCGGCCCGGGCGACATCCTCGTCATCGACAACGGCGGGCGCTGCGTCTCCACCTTCGGCGGGCTCGCGACACTTGCCGCCAAGCTCAAGGGCATCGGCGGGCTGGTGGCCGACGGCGGCGTGCGCGACCGGGAGGAGATGCTGGAGCACAAGTTCCCGGTGTTCGCCCGCCACATGACGCCGCTCACCGGCCGCTCGCGGCTCGCTATCACCGGCATCAACGAGTCGATCAGCTGCGGCGGCGTGCGCGTGCGCCCCGGCGACGCCATCGTCGCCGACGGATCGGGCGTGGTGTGCGTGCCCGCCGAGCATGCGGAGAAGGTCGCCGAGCTGGCGGAGCAATATTCCCACGACGACGAGCTGGCCGCCGCGGAGCTCGCCAAGGGCCTGAGCTTCCGCGAGGCCATGGCCAAGTTCCGGCGCATCTGAAGCGGGCGAGCAGGCGCTACTCAGGGCGGAAACCAAGCGTGGCACGGGCCGAGGACCAGATCGAGGAACAGACTGGGCGCTCGTTTCTCGTCACGCTGATCATCGTGACCTTCGCCATGAACCTGGTCGCCCGCGGCGTGCCCGAGACGTTTGCGGTCTTTCTGCTGCCGGTGCAGCAGGGCCTGGGCGTCTCCCGCTCCGACATCACCCTCACCTATTCCATCTACATGCTGGCCTACGGGCTCTCCGGCCCGTTCGCCGGCCAGCTGATCGATCGCCTGGGCGCCCGCATCGCCTACGCCTTCGGGCTCGTCTGCCTCGGCGCCGGCTACCTGCTCGCCGGCTTCGCCACGGAGCTGTGGCACTATCTGCTCACCGTCGGCCTGCTCGGCGGGCTGGGCGCCGCCGCGCTCGGCATGATCGTCGCTTCCGCGCTACTGACGCGCTGGTTCACCAGCCGCATCGGCTCGATCATGTCCCTGCCGTACGCGGCCATCGGCGCCGGCATGCTGGTGCTGCCGCCGCTCACGCAGGTGCTGCTCACCACCTACGATTGGCGGCTCACCCATCAGCTGCTCGGCGCCGGCATTCTGCTGGTGCTGCCGCTGGTCATGCTGCTGCCGCTCGGGCGCATGACCGCCGGCTCGCCCGAATGGCGCTCGCTGCGCGCCGCCACGGCCGCCACCGGCACGGGCGGCTGGACCATCGCCGCGGCGCTGCGCACCAGTGCGTTCTGGGGCCTGTTCGTCGCCTATCTCTTCACGTCGGTGGCCGCCTACAGCGTGATGCCGCATTCGGTCGCCTACCTGATCGAGCGCGGCTTTCGCCCGCTGTTTGCCGCCAGCGCCTTCGGCATGGCCGGCATGCTCTCCGCCATCGGCATCATTGCCGTGGGCTGGCTGTCGGACCGCTTCGGCCGCCGCCAGACGGCGACGCTCTCTTATGTTTCGACCATCATCGGCATCATCGCGCTCCTGCTTGTCTCGCTGTCGCCCATGCTGCTGCTGGTGTACGCTTTCGTCTTCTTCTTCGGCTTGATGCAGGGCGCGCGCGGCCCCATCATCGTCGCCATGGTCGCCACCCTGTTTCCCGGCGGCGTCGGCGCGATCTACGGCACGCTGTCGGTCGCCCAGGGCTTCGGGGCCGGGCTGGGGTCGTGGATCTCCGGGGTGCTCTACGAGCTGACGGGCAGCTACGTCGCCTCTTTCACGCTGGCGATTGGCGGCGCGCTCGTCGGGCTTGCCACCTTCTGGGTCGTGCGCAGCCTGCGTGAGGAGAATATCCCGCCCCCTGTGCGCTAGACGGCACCGTCGTGATGGTACTCCGGTCAGGGATCCAATTTCGGCTTGCCGACAATCGTCACGGTGAGCCGATCGGGCTTGAGCACCTGCTCGGCGACGCGCTTGACGTCCTTGAGCGTGACGGCGCCGATTTTCTGGTTGCGCGTGAGCAGGTAGTCTGGTCCTTCCCCGTTGAGCCAGACGCCCAGCAGCGAGCCCGCCACCTTCGCGTTGGTATCGAAATCCAGCAGCAGGGAGCCCACGAGATACCGCTTGGCGTTCTCGAATTGTGCAGGCGTCGGGCCGTTGCGCGCCGTAGTCGCGAGCACGTCCCTGACGGCGGCCAACGCCACCCCCATGGTCTCATTCTTGGTCGCGAAGCCGCCGAGCAGCAGCGACGCGACCGAATCGTGCAGCAGGCCGGTCTGGATCGAATAGGCCAGCCCCCGCTTGACCCGGACTTCCTCCATCAGCCGCGAGTCGAAATCGCCGCTGCCGATGACGTGGTTCAAAACCTGGAGCGCCGGGAAATCCGGGTGATTGGTGGGTAGCGAGGCGATGCCGAAGGTTGCGGTTGCCAGCGGCTGCTCCTTGTCGACGATCACGGGCGCCGGCAGCGAGCGAGGCTCGGCCCGTTCGACCCGGTCCAGCTGCGCCTTCTCCGGGAGGCCGCCGAAAATGGCATCGATGGCCGCTGCGGCCGCGCGCTTGTCGATGTCGCCGACGATCACGATCTTCAGGACGTCCCTTGCCAACAGCCGCGCGTGCTGTCCCTTGAGATCATCGCGCGTCAGCCGCGCGATCGACTCCGGCGTGCCGTCGACGGGGCGGCCATACGGGTGGCCCTTGAACGCCTCGGAGTACCAGCGGTCGACCCCCACGCGTGAGGGCTCGTTGGCCGCGATCGCCAGGTCCGTCAGGTGCTGCGATCGGACCCGCTCGATGGCATCGGCATCGAAGCGGGGCGCAACCAGCATCAGCCGCAGGAGCTCGGCAGATGGTCCAAAGCGCGCGGTCAGCGTCTCGAGCCCACCATAGACCGCGTCTCTGCTGCTCGATGTCGACAGGCGAACGCCCAGTCGCGAGAGCTTCTCCTTCAAGGCCGCTGCAGAGAGGTCGCCGGCGCCCTCCATGAGCAGGTCGGCGACCATGCCGGCTTGCCCCTCCTTGCCGGGCTGGTCCTGGGTGGCTCCGCCCGCAAACGCGAATCTGATCGCAATCAAGGGCACGGCGTGCTCCTCGACCAGCCATGCCTTGATGCCCTTTGCGCTCACGATCTCCTCGACCGTCAACGCCCGCACGGCAATCGGGCTTCCCAGCAGGCCGACGAGGGCACAAACGAGGCCGAGCATGGCTCCATAGGCGGCCCTCGGCCTCGGCCCACGCAATCCGTAGAACATCCGAGGACCTTTCTCGCTCGTCATGGCTTGCTCGCCTGCGGCGCAGCCCGGGGCGGCGTCAGGATGCCCGTTACCGAGCGCTGCGCGTTGAGGAGCTCGGCCGCTACCCGCTTGATATCGTCCAGGCCGACCGCCTGGATGCGGCCCGGCAGGGCATCGAGATCGGCGATCGAGCGGCCCAGCGCAACGCCTTCGCCGTAGCGGCGGGCAAGCGTCACCTGATTGTCGGAATCGAAGACGCGTCGGGCCTCGAGCGTCGACTTGGCACGGTCCAGCTCGTCTTGCGTGACGCCCTTTTCACGCAGCTCAGCCAGTATCGCATCGAGCTCGGCCTCGACCTTTTCGAGTGGTACCCCGTCGGACGGTATGACGACGAACGACAAGCGGCCGCTGTCGAGGTTGTTGGCCACGTAGTCCGAGCCCGCGGTGGACGCGAGCTTGCTCGCCACGAGCCGCTGATACATGCGGGATGTGTCGTCACCCCCGACGATCCCGGCCAGCAGCTCGATGCTCTCGGCCTCTCCCGGGCGCGCCGATGGGTAGCTCGGCACGTGATAGAATCGAAGCAGCACATGCGCCCCGGCGCGCGCATCCTCCATGAGCACGCGGCGTGCGGCGAGGGAGGCAGGCTCCTGCGGCCGCGCGCGCGGCGGGAGCGCCGGCCCGGCCTTGTTGCGCCCATAGGTCGCCTGCGCGAGCGGCCGAACCTCGTCTGCGGTGACATCGCCGGCCACGACCAGCACGGCGTTGTTGGGCGCATAGAAGCGCCGATAGAAGGTCGCTGCGTCCTGCAGCGACAGCTTGGCCATTTCTTGCGCCCATCCCAGCGCCGGGCGGCCGTAGGGGTGATTCTGGTAGAGCGCTGCCGACATCTGCTCGCTCAGGAGGGCGAGGGGGTTGGCATCCACATTGGAGCGGCGCTCCTCCTGGATGACGTCCCGCTCCGTGCGCACCTCCTCCTCCACCAGCTTCAAATTCACCATGCGATCGGCTTCCAGCTCCATGACGCGGCGCAATTGCTCCTTCGCCACGCGTTGGAAATAGGCAGTGCTGTCATGGGTCGTCTGCGCATTGTCGCGCCCACCGAGCCGCGTGATGATGCGCGTGAACTCACCCGACTTGATCTTGCCGGTCGCTTTGAACATCAAGTGCTCGAGGAAGTGCGCAATGCCGGACACCCCCCACGGGTCATCGGCGGCGCCGGCGCGATACCAAACCATATGGGTGACGACGGGCACGCGATGGTCGGGAATGACCACCACTTCCATGCCGTTGGCGAGCTTGAATGTGCTCGCCTGCGGCTCAGCGCGCGCGGAGTGGCCGGCGAGCAGGAGCAGGGCCGACGCGAGAAGGACGCCCCGCCAATGCTCGGTCCCGCATTTTGGAGTGGTCTGCATGCGGGACGCTCCTCGGCAGGAACAATGTGGGCTCGCGTTGGCCGCGAACGTCGGATCGAGCGGGGGCTACCTGAACTTCGACACGCGCTCGGCCTGTTCGAGTATGACGCGAGCATTGTCCGTTTCGACCGTGCCGGCACGCTCGCCCTTTATCTTCACGGTCGGGCTCGAGAAGAACCCCAAGCGCGGGCAGCCGCCGCAGCTCTCCTTGTAGCTCATGATGTCCCGCCACTTGGTTCCGTTCACGTAGCCATGGCCATAGGGGAACGGCACCATGCTCTTGTCGAGATTGCGATCATGCCGCGCACCGATGATGTGCCCGATCTCGTGGGTCAGTGAGTGCGAGACCGCCGCGCAGGAGTGATGCGCCGTGACATACGCCTCGTTGGCATCGGCAGCAACGCGCGTGGAGAGGCCGCAACCCGACGCATCGTCCACGATCAGAGCGACGATATCGGCCCGCTTCTCGTCGCGCAGCTTGCGGACCGTCTTGAACGGGCCGGCGCCGTCGACCATCCGGTAGAGGTGGTCGAAATGCTCGCCGTCCGATTCGTCGTAGTCGATCGGCTGGCTGTGGACGAGACGCAACCTGATGTTGGCGAGGCCGCTGTTGCGGAAGGACTCGTTGGCTTCCTCGATGGTGAGCGCGATCAAGTCCTTCTCGATATCGACGTACTTGGAGACCACCTTGGGCGTGTGCAGAACCATGACGTCGATGGTGATCTTCTTCGCCGCCAGCTCTCGCCGCTTCGCCGCCGTCATCGGCACGATCTTTGCCTGTGGGGGGGTGGCGACGGGTGGGGGCACGAACGCTTTCGGCTGCGCCGGGCCGCCGATCAGATCCTGCCGATCCTTGATGTTCGAGCGGTCCCGCGGCCGCATCGTCGCCGCCTCGCCGCTCATGACGAGCGGATCGTCCTTCACATCTGCCGCCGCTCGAGAACGCATGGCCCCGTGATCGGGCGGCATTTTCTTGGGATCGGTCTCGACGATCGCATGCACTTCGCCGCCCATGTTCTTCAAGACGTACATGTTGCCACGGTGCGTGAACATGCCTGTCAGCCGGCCGTCCGCCCACCATATGAGGATGATCGGCTCCCCGGTACCCTCGATCTCGCCGCGCCACGTGCAACCCTCTTTCCTCATGTCGATGCTGGTGCGGCGGACGGTGACGCTCTCCCTGTCGTTCAGAGGAATGATGATCCGCGACGGCAGCGTCGGCCGGGGGCCCTGGCCTGCGGCCTTGACGTCGAACTCCTTCATGAGGGCGTACTCCACCACGGCGGAGTTCGGCGTTGCCATCATGCCGACGCCCATCGTCTCCTTGGCTCCCATCATCGATTTGACCATCGACTCCTGGGTGCCGGACATCGCCATCGGCGCGCCGGGCGCCTTCAGGACATGGTTCCAGTCGGCGCCGAGCTTGCTGATCTTGACACCGAGCTGCTCGCCCTGGCGGATCACTTCGTCGAGCCTGGGTACCGGCATCGACCACATCTCGGATTTCGTGAAGGTCAGATCTTGGCCCTTCGCCGTCTTGCCGGCCAACGCCAACAGGTCTTTGTAGGCCTTCGATCCCTTCGGGGGCAGGTTGGTGAGAACCAGCTCCCCGCGCTCCGCGCTTTTTTCGTCCTGAGCGAACGCCGGCGGACCGGCAGTCACACTCGCGACCAGCAGCGACGCCGTGAGGTAGAAAGTCCCGAGGCGAATATATCTGCCGCGTCCGGCGAGGGAAAATGACGACATGTCCCAGCAGCTCCACTAGCCGAGCCGTGGGGGCCTTAGCCCAGCTGACCCGGACACCCGTGCGCGTCTCAATGCAGAGCCGCCTGTGAGCGCCCCGACTCGGGACGCCCACAGATGGATCGACGTATTATTACTTCTTTGCGCCCGGAGGAGCAAATGCACCGCTCTTGAAGATGTCGGAGGCCTTCGCGAAGTGCTCACTGTCCAGCTTCTTGAAGAAGCTCTCGGCAGTGAACCGCTGGTCGCCGGCGGTGCAGGCGTCGTAGCCGCGCAGAGTCGTGCGGCTGAGGTCGGCAAATTGCTCAGGAGACAGCTTCGCATAGCGCGCGCGGTCGAGGTTGTCCCAGAATGCCTTGTAGTCCTTGGCGCAGTTCTGGGCCATAGCGGGGGCCGAGAACGCGGCAACAGCGAGAACGGCGAGTGCAATACGCTTCATGAGTTGATCTCCCTTTGCTCAGCTGCGACGGAGCCTCCGTCGCTCGCTGTGTGGAGATACGACCGTGGGCCGAAAACGGTTCAAGGGCTAGACGAAAAAAGTTGTCGAACTGGTGAGCAAAAGCGGCCAAGTCCGTGCTCAGACGAGACAAAGTGGCGCCGTCAACCTTGATGCTACTCACGAAAATCCGGCGGCGGGGACATTAAGTCACAAAAATGTCAACCGGTGGTGGCTGATCGCGGGCAGATGCGGGGGGCGGCTTGACCTATGGCCAATTCCAGCCGAAATCCTGCGTTGGTGCCGTTGGCGGAGCCTGCATCGACCTCCCCTGATGCTCGGCGTGAGACATACGATATGCCCGTAGCCAGACAACACCTTGTCGAGGCGTTGGAGCGCATAGCCCGGGGGGACAGGGCGGCGTTCAAGATGCTTTATGCGGCGACCTCCGTGAAACTCTATGGCGTGATCGTGCGTATCTTAGGACGGCGCGACTTGGCCGACGAAATCTTGCAGGAGGTCTACATTCGGGTGTGGCAGCGCGCCGGAGAGTACGATGCAACGAGCAGCTCGCCCATAACCTGGCTGGCAACGATCGCCCGCAACCGGGCCCTGGACGAGGCCAAGCGCAAGACCATGCGATCGCTGGACGACAGTCCCGAGTTGCTGCAGGTGCCGAGCGACGACGACCCCCTCGCCACCCACGAAAGAAACGAAGACGCGAGGCGGCTCGATGCCTGCCTCGATCGTCTGGAGCCGGAGAAGAGAGAGGTTGTGCTGCTCGTCTACTACTACGGCATGACACGCGAGGAGATCTCCAACCGTATCAACCGGCCGGTCGCAACCGTGAAGACATGGCTGCGTCGCAGCCTTGCGCAGATCAAGGATTGTCTCGGTCAATGATTGGGGAAGACGATATCGACGGCTTGGCGGCCGAATACGTTCTCGGCTCGCTCGACCTGTCCCAGCGCAAGGAGGTCGACAGACGCCGTGGAACCGATACGACCTTGGACGAAGCGGTCAAGGCTTGGGAGAATCGTCTCGGGGCGTTGGTCCATAGATTGCCCGGGATCGAGCCGCCCGCCCATCTCTTGGAAAGCATCCTGAGCCGGCTCTCGTCGCAGGGCGCGCAGGTTGTCCAGCTATCGGCACACCGCAAGGCCAGGGTGGTCTGGCGTCCGCTTGCGGTCGGCTCCGGCACATTGGCGGCTTGCGTTGCGTTGTTTGTGGTTTGGTTCACCTTCGTGCACTCGGGCCCGCCGACGACGCTCGTCGCCGAGCTGCACAGGTCCGGTGCCACGGCAGACGAGAGCGCAGGCCCGCGCTCGCCGGTATTCGTGGTAACCGTCGATCTCAAGGCTCGTACGGTCATGGTTCGCCCGATCGCAGCCAGGTCCAGGCCCGGGCGCAGCTATCAGTTGTGGGCGCTGCGGCCAGGGGCGGCGGCGCCGGATTCGCTCGGCGTCATCTCGCAAGCTGAAGCCATCACGGTATCTTTGCCTTCCAGCTATCCGCCCGGCGAATTCGTGGACGCCGCTCTCTCTGTGAGCCTGGAACCCGAGGGCGGCTCGCCGACAGGAAGGCCAACGGGTCCGGTCATGTTCGTTGGCAAGCTCGCTCCGGCGGGGCAATAGCTGAAGTCAGGCCGGACGGGCCTGCGGGTAGGTATTCGTGATCCACGCTGCTGGCAGATCTTCACCCACCGTCACATCGCGCATCGGCCTGGTGTTGCTCGCCTTGTCGGTTGCGTCGCTCTCGGCGCCGAGCGCCACCGCGCAAACCGGCGCGGAGAAGCGACCTGCCGCCGCCAAGGACCAGCCCGGCGCGACCGACACCGTGATCATTTCCAACATGCCCAAGCAGAAATCGCGGATCCGAAGCCTGCTCTCGCGCATGCTGGGCAAGCCGCAAGGGCTCGCCTCGGAAACTGGTGAATCGGAAGTCTTGTCCGTCCCCAAATCGCAAACCACACGCCTCTCGAAGAGGCTGAAACAGCTTGGTGTGAAGGTGACCAAGCTGCGCGAGGATTGGAACCACATCTTGAAGCGGCACAAGGGGCCCATGACGCGGTCCCAGCAGGAAATGGTCGATAAGATGCGCGCGGCGCCGGAGGCGGTGAGCGTGGGCATCCTGAAGGCGCCGGACGCGCCGCTGAGCGGATACGTCCTTACCGGTCCGGACAACAAGCCCGAGCCCCTGAGCTGGCCGCCGAGAGACACGTCCATATCGACCATCGTAATTCCTATCAGCGAGACCCAGAACATCACCCTCCAGCGTCTCCGGGTCACGACGAGCCCCGAGGGTTGCACCTGGGCCGGCGTCGTGCAGGAGACCGGCGAGCGCGCGCTGTTGATGTGGTGGAAGGATGGCCGCCTCACCGGCCTGGTGGGTTACATGGGGCGCATCTACACGGTCATGAATATCGGCGGCGACGTGCACGCCATGGTCGAGACGGACCCGAGGAAATTGCCGCCGGACCACGCCAAGGTGAGCTCGGCGCGAGCGGACAAGTCCCGTGTGGGCGACACTATCGGCATAGGGCGCCCCCAGTCCGGGGAGCGGCAGGCGCCGCTACCGGCTCCGCCTGACGTGAAGCCGTTCCCAGACGCAGAGCGGCTGGAGCTGGAAGCCAAGAAGATCACGATTGATCTGATGATGCTTTACACCAAGAAGGCAGCGAGCCGCTACATCCGCGATCCGGCCGATCTGATCGCTCTCGCCGTCGAGCAGGCCAATGAGACCTTCCGCAACAGCGGCCTCGAGAATATCGCGCTGCGGCTGGTGCACACGCAGATGATCGACTACGACGAAACGGGCGGTGAGCACTTCGAGCACCTCTATCGCATCGTCGACGGGGTGGGTCCCTTCAAGGACGTGCGCAAGCTGCGCGACGAGAAGCGCGCCGACCTTGTCGGGATGATTATGGACGATGCGTCCGGCTGCGGCTTGTCCACCCGCGTCGCCGCGGGCTCCGAAGAGGCCTATTTCGTCGTGCATCACTCCTGTGCGGCGATCACGATCACGATCGCGCACGAGATCGGCCACATTCTCGGGGCGCGCCACGACCGCAGAATAGACCCGAGCAACGCGCCCTTTTCCTACGGCCACGGCTTCGTGAACGGAAACAAGTGGCGCACGATGATGAGCTATCAGGAAAGCTGCCAGGGGTGCCCGCGCATACCGTTCTGGTCGAATCCCCGAGTGAAGTACAACGGCGAGGCGACGGGCACCAACGCCGAGGACAATGCCAGGGTGATCCTCGAACAGGCCGAGCGGGTATCGAACTTCAGGTAGGGGTCGAGCTTGGACCGGTTTCTTCAATGGTGAGCGGTCGCCGCCATCGCAAGCATCCGGTCGTGCTGTGCGCACTCATAGTCGGCGCGGCACTACTATTCGGCTGCCTCGCTCGGCTTGCGGCGAGCCTGGCTCTGGCGCAAGCCGGACCAAGACACGTCGCGCTGATCATGGAGAACCTGCCGCCGCCGAGCTCATCCACCTACAAGGCGATCAAGAAGCGAGCCGGCAAGGCGACCGGCCAGATCCTGGCGCTGACGAAAACCGAGATGTGGTCGGTGCCGAAGGAGAACGTCGAGGACGTCAAGACAGCGGCAACCCAGCATGGCGTGAGCGTCAAGGAGCTTGGCGTGGATTGGAACCATGTGCTGCAGCTCGCGCCAGCGGACCTGCTCGTGACCGACAAGCAGAGGTCGATGATGGAGCAGGCCCGGGCCTCCGAGGCCACCGCAGGGATAGGCGTCGTCTCGGCGCCAGCCGCCCCCATGGTGGAATATGCCCTGACCAAGGACGCGACCGCGCCCGGAGCGTCCAAGGATTTGGCGAGGATCACCATCGCGCTCAGCGAGAAGACGGCGCTGACGATTACGCGCACGAGCGTCAACATAAAGCCCGACATGTGCATCTGGCGGGGCACGGTCGACGGGACTGGAGCTCCGGCCGTGCTGATGTGGTGGCCGGGCGGGAAGATCGCCGGCACCGTCCAGCATGGCGGCCGCATGTATTCGATCCGGCACATGGGTGGCGAGGTGCATGTGGTGGTCGAGACGCGCGAGGACCGCATGCCTAGCGACCATGCGCCAGCGCCGCAACGCAAGCGCGAGGATCCGAGCCTGCGCGAGTGAGCCTCCGGCCAAGCAAGGGCGACGCAGGCACGCTGATGTCGTAAGGTCGGCTCGGCGATGGCCACCAACTATGCGTTGGGCCAGGCCTGCCCAATCGCGCGCTGCTGCTCGAGCCTGCCGATCAGTACGGAAAGCCACGCGCGCACCCCGGCCGCACTGTCGAAATCGGCCACCGCGGGGCCGAAGTGCTCGCCGGCCACTCGCAGGCCAACGCCGCCGAGGCGTTGCGCCTCCGCCAGCGCGGACTCGTCACCATGGTCGTCGCCGATCATCACGGGAAGGCGGCCCCGGAACGGTGGCTGCCGCATGAGCCGGGCGAGGGCCGTGCCCTTCGAGTAGCCCCGGGGTAGAACCTCCAGCACCTTGCGCCCGGGGCGCACCTCGAAAGCGTCCCAGCGGCGCACAATGCACGCGAGTTCCGCGTCGAGGGCGGGGCGCGTCTCAGGGGCGTTGCGATAGTGCACGGCCATGCCCGCCCCCTTCTGCTCGACGAGTATTCCGCCAGCCATCTGAGTGAGTTTGTTCACCGCTTGCACCAGCTCTGACGGTACCGGCGGCGCCAGCATTGTGACCTCGCCGCGCGGCGCCATGCGGAGCTCGGTTCCGTGCACGCCGGAGGTCACGAGCTTCAGGGGAGCAAACAGCCGGTCGGCGGCCGCAATGCGCCGTCCCGTGCTTAGCGCCAAGGCATCGCCAAGACCCCGAGCGACGCGGCCGAGCATCTGCGCCAGACCGCGCGGCACGATGGCCGCATCCGGGGTGGGCGCCACGTCGATCAGCGTGCCGTCGATGTCGAGGAACAGCGCCCATCGCGCCGGGTCGGCCATCACGGCGCTGACGTGCGCCCTCGTCGTGGAGACAATGTCTTGCATCCCAGTATCGAGCATATCCACCAAAAATGGAGATGGTTGGGCTCCTCCTGTCAGTGCGACCATGTGCGCACCGCAAGCGTGGACGTGGCGCTGGCGAGACGCCGATCGATCGCCTCGAGCGGCAGCAGGCCGGTCTGCGTGTCGACGTGGCCGACCACGGAGGCTGCGTTGACGGCAGCGGCGCGCAAGGCGTGCTCCGGCGCCCGCCCGAGCGCAATCGAGGCCGTGAACGTCGCGTTGAAGGCATCCCCGGCGCCCGCCGTTCCGGCAACCTTGGTCTCCAGCACGGGACAGAAATGGATCGCGGCCTTCGTCCCGAGGAAGGCGCCGTGGCGTCCATCCGTGACGACGACGAAGCGCGGGCCCAGTTGGGTCACGGCGGCAAAGAATGCGGCCAGGCTCATGTCATGGCCGCCGCCAGCAAGGCCGCGCGCCACCAGCCGTGGGGGCTTCTCGCCCGGTTCCAACGGCAGTGCGCGCCCGCCTTCGCCGAACCGGGCCACCAGTCCGGGAACGAGCACGTCCGCTTCGGAGCGATTGATGGCCAGGATGTCGATATGGGCGAGGCTGTCCTGGAACACGCCGCCCCGCGACGAGAGCTGCCGCATGCGCGGGTTGGCCGCAACCAGCGAGCCCTGGGCCTTGGCGCGCTTGACGATGGCAGGAAACGCGTCGGCGGATTCGTTGCTCAGCGATGACACGTAGACGATATCGGCGGCGAAGACGTCGTCGCGCAGGTCGTCCGCTTCCAGCAGCGTATTGGCGCCGCGGAAGGTGAAAATGGCCGCGTTGCGGTCGTGCGAGGAGACGAGCACCGACGCTCCGGTCGGGGCGCGCCCGTCCCGCAGCGCCCATCGCGTCGATACGCCCTCCTCGAGCAGCCGTGCCAGCACGGTCTCGGCGCGCTGGTCTTTGCCGAGCTTGACGAGCGTCGACACATCGAGGCCGAGCCGGGCCATGGCCACCGCGGCGTTCACGGCGCCGCCGCCGACATGGGTCGAGATCTCCGTCGTTTCGGTCTTGCGGCCCTCCTCGAGCAGCAGGAAGGAGCTGTCGGCATTGAGCATGGTCATGCGTTCGATGCGATCGCTGGCGATGATGGCGATCGTGTCGATCATGGCGCCGCCGACCGTCAGGGCCCTCATCGCGACCTCTCGGACCCTGCGCGCCATTGCGCGTGGGGCTCGACGATAAATAGCTCGTCCATGAGAGGCTCCCACAACCGCACGCCGCCTGTCATGCCTGCCGCATTGCTGACGACCTTGACCCGCGCGGGCAAATCGAAGGTTACCTTGCGGGCCTTCCCACCGCCAATGTAAAGCAGCTCGCAACACGTCAGAGCACCGAGGCCTTGATGTTCGTGCCGCCGATGTCCACGCCCAGAGTGAAGGGCGCACCGGTGTTCCCGACGTCTTGCGCCGGAGATGGTCGGGCTCTTGTCGGCGTGCGGGTCATGGAGACAGCAAGTCGGTCAGGGCCTCGCCTGTTGCCCTGCCGTTGGGTCGAGCGCCAGAGGCCTGCAAGTATCACCTGCCACGCGCAGCACCTGTGGCGCACAGCGCGGCATCCCGCTCGCGAGCCATGGTCCGCGGCGTTGTCGAATGCTGCAGGTTTTGCAGCGCGTCCTGGATCGGCTTGGAGGGCTGCCGCCAGCTCGTCGGATCTTCGTCCCCAGGCACGCGCGCGAGTGCCGCCAGGAACGACTGGCACCACGCCATGACGTCGTTTTTCCCGATTGCCGCCATCAGGGCCATGTGGCGGGCGCGACGCTCCGAAAGGCCCATCTCCAGCGCGGTGCGGATGACATCCGCCGTCGCGTCGATATTGTAGGGATTGACGATCAGCGCTTCGCGCAACTCCTCGGCAGCGCCGGCGAAGCGCGACAGGATCAGCACGCCGGGATCCTCGGCGTCCTGCGCGGCAACGTACTCCTTGGCGACCAGGTTCATGCCGTCGCGCAGCGGCGTCACCATGCCGATGCGTGACGACCGGAAGATGTCGGCCAAACGCCGGCGGGGTGTGGAGCGGTGGATGTAGTGGATCGGTACCCAGTCCAGCTCGCCGAAGCGGCCGTTGATGGAGCCGGCAAGGCTCTCGAGCTGCAGGCGAATGTCGAGATAAGCCTCCACATTCTCGCGCGTCGGCGATGCGATCTGCGTCAGCACGACCTCTCGGCGGTACTTGGGATTTTTCTCCAGGAACTGACCGAAGGCCTTGAACTTCTGCGGTAGACCCTTGGTGTAATCGAGACGGTCGACGCCGATGATGCGGTTCATGTCGCGCCCCTGCGCAAGGCTGCCCTTGCGCTTGGCCTTGGCGAAGTCGGCGACGTCGATGCCGATCGGGAAGCTCGCCACGCGGACGAGCCGGCCGAACAGCCGGATGCGTCCGTCCGGGACGATGCTGCCGAACATGCCGTTCGCCATGTAGTCGATCAGATTGGAGACGTCGGCCTTGGTCTGCAGCCCGATCAGGTCGTAGGCAGCGAGCCCTTGCGCGAGCTGCTCGTGCTCGGGGATGGCCATGAACGTCTGCCACGGCGGAAAGGGAATGTGCAGATAGAAGCCGATCGCATTGAGGACGCCGAGCTTCCTCAACTCGGTGGCGAGCGGGATCAGGTGATAGTCGTGCACCCAGATGATGTCATCGGGGCGCAGCATAGGCTGCAGCAACGCGGCAAGGCGCCGGTTCACGCTCACGTACTGCTCGAAATAGCCCGCCTCGAATTGCCCGAGGTCGAGGCGATTGTGAAACACCGGCCAGAGCACCGAGTTGGCGTAGCCGAGGTAGTAGCCCTCGTGCTCGGAGGGAGTGAGCGGGACCGTGACGATGCGCCCGTCACGCTGCACGGCGTCGACACCTTGCTCCTTGACTTCGCCGTTCCAGCCGAACCAAAGCGATGGCCGGTTGCGCACGATGTCGGCGAGCGCCACGGCCACGCCGCCGGCCTGGGCGGCTTTGCGCAGGTCGAGGACACGATTGGACACGAGTACGACGCGGCTCATTGGCTGCCTTTCATTCGTTCCTGAAGCGCCGCTGGCGTCCCCGCCTCGCAGATGCGTAACGCTGGGACATGTCCAGGGTTCCGAGCGGAGGCGCTGCTTTAGGGCAATCCGCACATGGAAAGTCGCGCTCGGTCCGTGGGGATTAACCCTGCGCCCAGGCTTCCTGCCAGCTGCGCGAGAGGATGCGCCCGCTGTTGACGATGCCTGCCATGGAATAGGTCTGGGGCAGGTTGCCCCAGAGCTGGCCGGTCACGGGGTGGATGTCCTCAGACAGCAGGCCGAAGGCGTTGCGGCGCGCGAGCAGATCGGCAAACATCTCCCGCGCCTCCTCTTTCCGCCCCAGTGCCGCCAGCGCATCGATGTACCAGAACTGGCACGCCAGAAACGCCGTCTCCGGAGCGCCGAAATCGTCCGCGGCCGTGTAGCGCATGATGAAGCCGTTGCGATTGAGCTCCTTGCCGATTGCCGCGCAGGTACGCACGAAGCGTTCGTCGCCGGCCGGCAACAGGCCCAGCTCGGGCAGGAGCAGGACGCTCGCGTCGAGCTCGCTGCCGTTGAGCGCGCCGACCAGCACGCCTCGCTTCTCGTTCCAGGCCCGCGCCAGGATCTCGGCGCGCAGTCGGTCCGCATGACCTCGCCAATGGGCGGCCCGGTCGACCAGGCCCAGCTTGGCTGCAATGCGGGCGAGGCGGTCGCAGGCAACCCAGCACATGGTCGCCGAATGCGTGTGTACGTGTTGACGCCCCCGGTATTCCCAGGGTCCCGCATCCGGCTCGAAGGCGAAACGGCGCGCCTGGGCGCCCAGCGGCTCGAGGCGGTGGAACAGCGCCGCATCACCCATGCGCGGCAGCCGTTCGTCGATGAACATCTGCGCGGCCCCCAGGATGACGCTGCCGTAGGCGTCGTGCTGCAGCTGCTCGGCGGCCTGATTGCCAACGCGCACGGGCCCGAAGCCCTGGAAGCCCGCGAGATCGGGGGCCACGCGTTCGTCCAGCGGCTCGGGCGGAACGATGCCGTAGACCGGCTTGAGGGGCCGCTCGGCGTCGACGGCTATGTTGGTGATGTAGTGGATGTAGTGGATGTAGTCTTCCATCGTCTGCGTGGCGCCGAGCCTATTGAGCGCCTTGATGACGAAGAACGCGTCGCGTAGCCAGCAGTAGCGGTAGTCCCAGGTGCGTCCGGTGCCGGGCACTTCGGGAATCGATGTGGTGTGAGCGGCGATGATGGCGCCGGTCTCCTCGAAGTTGCACAGCTTGAGCGTGATGGCGGCGCGAATGATGTCCGCCTGGTACTCGAGCGGAACCGCGAGCGAGCGCACCCAATCGAGCCAATAGTCGCGCGTGCGCTCGAGGGACTCGCGCGAGGCGGTATCGACGGCGGCTTCGAACGGTTCGTCGGGACCCAGCACGAGCGTCACCGGCCTGATCAGAGCGAATGGCGTCTCGTGCGCGATGTAGGAGATGGCGGCATCGGTGGTCAGCCGCAGGGTGTCGGTGCCGCCGGAATAGCGGATGTGGTTGGAGCCCAGCGCCCGGCCGGTGCAGGGTCCGCCGTAGTTGAAGGTCGGGCGAACGCGAATTTTGATGCGCGGCAGGCCGGCGACCGGTTCGATGCGGCGAAAGATCTGCGGCGGGTTGAACACCCGCTCGAAGCGCTTGAAGCGGGGCGTGAAATCGGTAATGCGCACCACATTGCCGGCGGCATCAGTGAGCGTGGTCTGCAGAACGGCTGTGTTGCGCAGATAGGCCGACTCGCGGGCGATTTGACCCTCGAGGACGATGTCGCAGAAGCCTTTCTCCTCATCGCCCGCCAGCAGCCGCGAGAACACGGGATCGGAATCGAAACGGGGGAAGCACCACCACACGAGGCGGCCTCTGGGGTCGGCGAGGGCGGCCGTGCGGCAGTTGCCGATCACGGCGAGATCGAGGTGATTGCCAACCAGAGCATTCGTCATAGGAGTCCCGCGCACAGCCCCGAGCCACTTTTGCCCTAACAGGATACAACGCCCGTCTGCCCTTCAGGTTGCGGGCCGAGGCCTCGTAGGCGGGCGACAGATCCTCCCGCTCACAAGGGAGTGGGAACCATTCCTTCGTCGCGCCGATGGAGGAACGCGGAATGCTCACGCTCCAGCTCGGTAACACAATTGTGACACTCTGCGCCGGAACCTCTCGGGGCCCTTGTGCGCGGGCGTTCTTGCCGCACTGCACACGCGACCTTCTCGCGTTGCAATGGTGCGCGGGCCCACGGTCGCATTGACCGAGAAATTCCAACCCCTTAAGACACGGCCAAGATGCGCTCGCGCTGGCGGGATGCCGCTGCAGCGCAGAGCGCCATGAGGGAGGGCGGCCGGGCAGCCGCGCGATCGGGGGAAGCATTGAGTGCACTTGTCGTCGGCCTCATAGGTGTTTGCTGGTGGGCTTGCTGTGCCACGCCGGGCGCCGCGCAGGATGTCGTGGGCTTTAGCGCTCCCGACCTCGCCGAGAGCTTCAAAGTGCTGCGCCTCGAAGGCAACGCGGTGCGCTGGCACAAGCCAACGAGCGGCGTCGGCCCTGTGGTCACATACCGCGTATTGTCCGGGCCTCAGGCGTTTCCAGGCGCCCGCAACTGCCGCAAAATGACGGCCCTCGACGCGCTGATCGCAGCGTCCGACGTAGCCGAGTCGGCGCTTCGCCAGGAGATCGCGGCCGCCTTCGCGATGTGGGAGGCGGTTGCCGGGTTGAGCTTTCGCGAGGCCGGCGTCGGCGCGCCGGCCGACATCCTGATCGGCGCGCAGGCAGACCCCGAGGGCTGGGCCTTCGCCGACGTCTTCTACGATGCGGCGTCGCCTGAGCTGATCAAGCCGATCTCGCAAGCCCTGATCTGCCTCAATCCCGCACGCCGCTGGAAGATCGGCTTCGACGGCGATCTGAGGACCTATGATCTGCGTTACACCCTTGCACACGAGATCGGCCACGCCATCGGCCTCGACCACCCCAACGGCCCCGGCCAGATCATGGGCTACCGCTACGAAGAGCGCTTCCGCGCCTTGCAGCCGGGCGATGTGAAGGGTGCAGTCGTCCTCTACGGCGATCGGCCGCGCCCCGGGTCCACGGCCGAGCGGGCCAACGTCAATCAGCCGCCCAGCTCTGCCTCGCGGTTGGCAAAGCGCTGGGGAACCAGGGCCTTCAACGCACGTTCTCAGTGAGCTTTGACTTAACGGCTCTCGGAGAAACGTCATGGGTCGCGGCCTCATCCTCTGGCTGGTCGGCATTCCGCTGCCGGTCATTCTCCTCCTCTATTTCCTCGGCTACCTGCACTGATGTGTCGCGTTGTGCGGAACGAAGAGCGTGCCGGCCGCGTTCTGCAGCGGGTATTCGAAGTTGGCCACCCGCAACCGGTGGCCTGAGAAAAGCGGTCCCGGGCATCGGCGCCGGGACGATTGGGAGGCCCGCGGAGAGGATTTGCCCCGCGGGCCTTCGCATGTTCGGCGCTCGCGATGCTCGCTCTATGGGCTGGCCAGGCGTGGCTCCTCCGGCCGACCCCGGATGTCGAAGAACAAGGCCTGACTGATCACGGCTTTGACGTTGTCGTGATGGAAGGGCTTGGTGATCAGGAAGGTCGGCTCGGGGCGGGTCCCGGTCAGGAGGCGCTGGGGATAGGCGGTGACGAAGATCACGGGCACCGAGAAACCGCGCAGGATCTCGTTGACGGCATCGAGACCCGAGCTTCCGTCGGCCAGATGGATGTCGGCAAGGATCAGGCCGGGCCTGGCGTGCTTGACGGCCTCGATTGCTTGCCGCTCGGTGCGCGCGATCTTGGCCACCCGGTGGCCGAGCTCCGTGACCAACCGCTCCAAGTCGAGGGCGATCAGGGGCTCGTCTTCGATGATGACGACATCGGTCGCGAGCTGGCGGGCGATCTCCTGGCCGGCCTGGTCGATGAGGCGCTGAACCTCGGGCTCATCGGTGTCGAGAACAACGGCAGCGTGCCGCGGCGAGAACTCTTCCACCGCGACGAGGAGGAATGCCTGTCTGGCCCTCGGCGCGAGCATTTCAAGGTTGCGTCTGACGGCGTCCACGCCCGGATGCCCCTGCCCCTCGCTGCTGTGGTTGTTCAGGTCGACGGAGTTCAGGATCTTGAGGAAGGCGCGGTAGAGGGCGACGCGAGGCGGCAGTTCGCGGGGAAAAATGGTGGGATCGGCGAGCAGCGCTTCGAGCGTGGAGACCACGTAGGCATCCCCGCTCTTCTGGTTGCCCGTCACTGCGCGCGCAAATCGCCGCAGATACGGTAAATGTGGGGCAACCCGTTCAGAAACTGGCATATTTTCCCCTCCAGGTGCGTTGGGCTCACAGGCGCCGGCCCAATCACAACAACGCCGTGTGTGGGCGTCGGTTCCAGCCACCGGAACCTTTCTTAATCCTCGCGCGTTGTCTTGCGAGGCGCGGAACAGGGGCGGCTTAGGAGGGGTTGAGATATGGCGGGCAGCAACGAAATTGCACCTGCAGGCAGGTCTGAGGGCGTGACGCATGACGAGACGCCGCGGTTGCTGCAGGCGCGCGCGCCCGAGCCTCGAAGCGAAGTGAGGCTTCGCATCGTCCACAACAGCGACACACAACAAGGCAAACGAGAGATGCAAGCGCGGCCGCCCTCGCAAAGCCGTGACAGGCCCAGAGGCATGCTGGATCGAAGCCTCCAAGGTAAGATCGGGAGCATGCTCCGCGACATCTTCTCGGATGTGGCGGAGGAGCCGGTACCCGAGCGGTTCGTCAAGCTGCTGGAAGCTCTCGAGGCAAGGGAGAAAACCCGGTGAACGCCGAGTCGGTGCCTCTGAAGCAGGCAATGCTGGGTCTGATACCGAACCTGCGCGCGTTCGCCGTATCGCTGTGCGGCGATGTCGAGCGCGCCGACGACCTCGTGCAGGAGACCCTGCTCAAGGCCTGGGACCATCTGGGCAGTTTCCAGGAGGGGACGAACTTGCGTGCCTGGCTGTTCACGATCTTGCGCAACACCTATTTCTCCGAGTGCCGCCGCCGCCGGCGCGAGGTGGAAGATCGCGACGGCAGCAAGGCCGCCGACTTGGCCGTCCACCCCGGCCAGCAGGGCCACCTCGACATGCAGGACTTTCGCCGCGCGCTCACCGTGCTGCCGCCCGATCAGCGCGAGGCGCTGGTGCTGGTCGGCGCGGCGGGCTTCTCCTACGAAGAGGCGGCCAAGATCTCGAACTGCGCTGTGGGCACCATCAAGAGTCGCGTCAACCGCGCGCGTGCCAAGTTGATAGAAATGCTCGACGTCTCAGGAACGCGCGATTTCGGGCCCGATGCGGCGACCGAGGCCATCGTGGCGCGCGCCGGCGGCGGAGGCCTGCGCCAGCCCTGACATACCCTCTGCCGCGACTCAGCGGCCAGGGACCGCTGGTTGTGTGTCGGGATGCGGCTTGGCCCGCTGATCGAAAAATAGCACCTGACTGACGATCGCCTTGATCGCCTCTTCCCGGAACGGCTTGGTGATGAGAAAGGTCGGCTCGGGTCGACTTCCCGTCGTCAGGTTCTGGGGGTACGCCGTGACGAACACGACCGGCACGGAAAAGCTGCCCAAAATCTCGTTGACCGCTTCGAGACCCGAGCTGCCGTCGGCGAGCCGGATATCGGCAACCACCAGCCCGGGTGCCTTCAGCGCGGCCGCCTTCAGGGCGTCCTTGTGGGTCTGGGCGATGGATATGACACGATGACCGAGGCTTTGCAGGATTTGCTTGAGATCCATCGCAATGAGCGGCTCGTCCTCGATGATCAAGACGTCGGTTGCGATCTGCTCGCCGATCTCGGCTCCGGCCGCCTCCAGCAGACTGTCGATGCGACGCTCGGACACCTGCATGATCTGGGCCGCCTGCTCACGCTGAAAGTCTTCGACTGTCATCAGCAAGAAGGCCTGCCGGGCCTCCGGCGTAAGGGCCGCCAGAGATCGCGTGGCGGTATCCCCGATCAGGCCGGGCTCGGGGCCGGAATCGCGATATCTGCGGGTGAGGAAGGACAAGAAGCATTGGTAGAGCCCGACCCGCGGCGGCAAGTCGGGAAATGTGGAAGGATCGGCCGCGATTGCCTGCAGCACGCGCGTGACCGAGGCGTCGCCGGCGCTCTGGCTGCCCGTCAGCAGGCGCGCGAAGCGGCGCAGCGGCGGCAGGTGCGGAGCGATGCTTTCGGCGAGGGACATGTCGCTGCCTTCAGGCTCTCGCCCGCTGGAGAAAGTGGAGAGCCCGTAACACCTCTGCCTTCCACACGTGTGACGGCACGGCTCGCGCAGGCCTCTTGCTCGGGCTATGCTGAAGAGGGCACAGAAGGCCTCATACTATGTAAGACACTGGGCGGGCTCCAAACTGAAGTGCAACACCTTGAGGTCAGGGTGTTGGGATGGGAAC
>Ga0247727_10000778_pt1 | contig 77927 bp, 70 predicted proteins | sample WisWelCaveWW1625_FD_202498 | JGI IMG/M metagenome (GOLD analysis project Ga0247727, IMG submission 202498) | Biofilm microbial communities from Wishing Well Cave, Virginia, United States - WW16-25 | ecosystem: Environmental > Aquatic > Deep subsurface > Groundwater > Cave microbial mat | place...
GGGGGTGCCGGCACAACCTTCACTAAAAGTGAACTTTGTGCCGGAGCCCTCCAAACCGCTCCGACCCCTGCAAACAAAAGATGAATCCAATAAACCATCACGTCACTCACGCATTTTTGAGGTTTTATCAGTTTCCTTAAGTGGCGATAGTCGAATCGCGCTTTCGGGTGGTTGGGATAGCGCGCTCAAACTTTGGGTGCTGGATTGGGACTTGGAGGACAGACAACCCGCAGATTGGGACGATGGTGCGCGCCCTTTCTTGGTAAACTTCCTCACCTTGCACACGCCCTACGTCTCGACTGAGCCGTCCCATCCGGAATTCCTGTTGCGTCGTGGCCGGCCGACTTGGGCGGAAGAGGACTGGGGTGGGTTGTTGCATACTTTGGGTTGCGCCGGCTACGGCTGGTTGCGCCCTGAGGGTGTGCGGCGCGAATTGGAAAAGATGACTCGTGAATGGCAAGGTCCGCCACCGCTGCCAGGCGAATAAGAACCTGCCAAGATTCAGGAGAGAGCAATGCCCGCCAAAGTGAAACTGGAAATCGTGGAAGGCGCACTCCACGGCAAGGGATTCATCTTCGATGCCTACGATGCGTTTGTCTTTGGCCGGGCCTCCGACTGTCACGCCTGCCTCCCCAACGATGGCTCAGTCTCCCGCCATCAATTTCTGCTCGAAGCCAATCCGCCGGATGCGCGCATTCGCGATCTCGGAAGCCTCAACGGCACGTACGTCAACAACACCAAGATTGGCGCCAGAAAAAAAGGCGAGACGCCCGAGCAAGGCGCTCAACAGCGCCATCCCGAAGTGGATTTGAAGGACGGAGACAGAATCAAAGTTGGGGAAACCATTCTGCTGGTGCAAGTTCACGCGCCGGCATGTTGCGGCCAATGCGGTGTGGAGATTCCTGAGTTGCAGAAGCAGCAATTTGAATGGGCGAGTGGTTACCTGTGCGGTCAGTGCCGGGGAAAGCTGCTGCTCAAGGCCAAGCCAGCACCCAAACTGGAAGCAGCACGATGCGGCAAGTGCGGAAAGGAGGTCGCGGCGGAAATCGGTCAAGGCCGGCGCGGCGACTATGTTTGCGCGGCGTGCCGGGCCAAGGTGGAGAAGGACCCGTGGGCGGCGCTGAATCATTTTCTCGCCAAGTCACGCTCCAAACGTAACGGCGAACCGGCTCCGGCCATCGAGGGGTACGAGGTCGGGCGCCGGCTTGGGATAGGCGGCTATGGCGCAGTCTATCTGGCACGCCGCAAGCAGGACGCCGCACTTGTCGCCGTGAAGATCATGCTGGCCAAGATCGCGGTGAGTGAACGCTCACGAAGGGAATTCCTGCGCGAGATCAATACCCTGAAATCGCTGCGTCACCCGAACATTGTCTCACTGTTGGAATCCGGGTCGGTCGGCAGCGCTTTTTACTTCGTGATGGAGTTTTGCGATGCGGGCGACGTGGCGGGCCTCGTCACGCGTCGCGGTGGTCGTGTGCCACTTGATGAGGCGACACGAATCATGCTCCAGGCGCTGGACGGGCTGGCGTACGCGCACAGTCGTGGGATCGTTCATCGGGACCTCAAGCCGGGGAATCTATTGCTGGTTGGGAGCCGGGCCGATCGCAAGGTCAAGGTGTCGGATTTCGGGCTGGCGAAGCACTTCGACCGGGCCGGCTTCAGCGGGATGACGTTGACAGGCCATTTTGCTGGAACGCCCTGGTACATGCCGCGCGAACAGGTGCTGAATTTCAAACACGTCAAACCGGTGAGCGACGTGTGGAGCATGGCGGCGACGTTTTACCGGATGTTGATGGGCCACACGCCACGCGATTTTCCGAAGGACGTTGATCCGCTGTCGGTGGTTCTGGACGGAAACGTCATCCCGATTCGGAAGCGGAATGCAAACATTTCGAAGCCGCTCGCGGAAGTGATGGACCGCGCGCTGGCAATCAAGCCAAAGGACCGCTACCAGGATGGGAGCGAGTTCAAACGCGCGCTGATGACGGCGCTCCAATGAAGCCTTTGCTCCACAATTGCGACAAAGCCGCCCTTGCGGCGCTCGCCCATCCCACTCACCGCCGCGAAGCCGAGCGCCAAAATAGTTGCCGCTCTCGCCGCGCGGAGGTAATCTCTGCGCATGGCTACGGTTAACATTTTGCTCCCGGACAAGGCTTCCGCGACTCTCGCTTCTCTCAAAGACGAGGGGCGGGGCTTTTCAGACGTGATTCTGGAAAAACTGGGTTGTGCGCCTCCGAGAAATGCCGGCGAACTGGTGGACTACCTGGCCAAACATTGCGCAGGGGTGCCGCTCATGACGACCAAGCGACGCGCCGCGTTGCGCGCCGGGCGCGGACGGCGATCCAACCGCCGCCGCTGAACCGTGTTTCTCGACACGAATTTCCTGATTGATCTTGAGGAGGAAACCGGCACGAACCGCGTCGGCCCGGCCCGTCGGTTTCTCGGGCGGCATCGCGGCGCGCTGGTCGTCGTGTCCGTCATTGCGCTGGGCGAACTGGCCGCCGGCCTGGACGACAGCGAGGCGGCGCGGATATTCCTGGCGGGCTTCCGCGTCGTGACCCTCAAACCGGAGATTGCTCTGGAAGCCGCGGCCGTGGATCGCGAATTGATTGAGACTGGCGAACGACTCGGCGAAAACGATACCTGGCTGGCCGGATTTGCCCGTTACTACGGCACGCCACTCGTGAGCAACGACCGGGCCTTTGACCGCGTACAGAGGTTGCGGCGCGTGGCTTACTGAGCGGCTGAACCTTTCGCACGCCTTACCTGCCGAGACAGTTCAATCACGAGCCCGGGCACGATCGGTGCGCGGCATTCGGGAAGGCGGCGCAGGATTCTCCCTCTCCTTTCGATTACCGGCTTTGCTCGCATGGCTGTGACCACTAACATTTCCCAGATGTCCAAACCAGGCACAGTTCATCTCGTGGGCGCCGGGCCGGGCGACGCGGGCCTGCTGACGTTGCGCGGCGCGGAGTTGCTGCGCCGCGCAGACGTGGTCGTTTACGACCGGCTGGTGAATCCAGAGCTGCTGCGACACGCGCTGCAGACGGCAGAGTTGGTCGCGCGCGGCAAGCGGCAGGATGTATCCCAGGAACAACTCAACGCGTTGATGATCTCAAGGGCGCGCACAGGCAAATGTGTCGTGCGGCTCAAGGGCGGCGATCCATACGTCTTCGGCCGAGGCGCCGAGGAGGCTGAGGCGCTGGCGGCGGCGGGCATTCCCTTCGAAGTCGTGCCCGGCGTTCCCTCCATTGCGGCGGTGCCCAATTGCGCCGGGATTCCGCTCACGCACCGGGATCGTTGCTCGAATTTCACGGTGTTCACCGGGCACGAGGGTGGCGACAAATCCACGAGCAACCTCGATTTCGACCAGATCGCGCGCATCTCCGGAACGAAGGTGATCCTCATGGGTGTGACCCATCTGCGTGAGTTGGCCCACGCGCTTTTGTCGCGCGGTGTGTCCGGCGAAACGCCTGTGGCCGTGATTGAGCGCGGCACAACGCCACGGCAGCGCTCAATCACCGGCACGCTGGCGACGATTGAGCAGATCGCCGCAACTGCCCGGATCAGCCCGCCCGCCATCACGATCATCGGGGACGTGGTGAACCTTCGCGGCCGGTTGAATTGGTTCGAACACCGTCCGTTGTTCGGCCAGCGGATCGTCGTCACGCGGGCGCGGAACCAGGCCGCCGAACTGGCGCACCCCCTTTTGGAACTGGGCGCGGAGGTTTTGGAGATTCCTTGTATCAAGATCGGCCCGCCTTCGAACCTGCAGCATCTGGCCGATGCGCTGCTCGAACTCAACGCCTACGACTGGCTCGTGTTCACCAGCCCGAACGGGGTCACGGCGTTCTTCGATTATTTCTTCAAGGTCTTCAAGGACACGCGGGACATCGGCGGCGCGCGCCTCGCGGCGGTCGGCCCGGGCACGGCGGCCCGCCTGCGCGAGTTTCACTTGCAGGTGGATCTGATGCCGGAGGAGGCGCTGGCGTCCAAAATCGCCGCGGCTTTCAAGCGGTTCGAGAGCCTCGAGAATCTGAGGATCTGCCTGCTGCGCGCGGAGGTCGCCAACCCGGAACTGCCCAAGGCGCTCGAAGCACTCGGCGCGATCGTGGACGACGTTCCGGTCTATCGAACGATTGCGGAAACCGAAGACGCGGGAGGCGCAGGCTCGCGGCTTCTCGATGCCGGCGCGGATTGGATCACCTTCACCAGCGCTTCGACGGTTGAGCACTTTCATTCGCGGTTTGACCTTCTTGGGTTGTTGAAAAAGTTTCCGCAAACGCGACTCGCCAGCATCGGCCCGGAGACCAGCAAGGCGATTCAGACGTTGGGCCAGGAACCAACCGTTGAGGCGAAGCAGCACACGGTCGAGGGAATGGTGTCGGCGCTTTTGAAAGGCGCAGGCAGGAAAAGCTGACGATCCGGGAGATGCCCGGCGCTGTCCTTCACGGTCGCTTCCTGGACCGCATGTTCCAGAGGGAGAGTGCGAAAAACAGCGCGGCCTGGAGTAACACGACGCCGAGCCAGCCCCAATGCAAGAGGAGCAGTCCCACAACCGACAACGCCACGCTGATCAGCGCCAACAGCCAGCCGCCGTTGTATTCCGCCTCGCCAACCCGGTAGTAGAAGATGGCGAAACAGAGAACGATGAGCAGAGTGAGATAAGGCATCGTCGGGTTGTGAACTGGAATGGCCGTGGCCAGCCCACACCCGAATTTGACCGTGCCACGTCCTTGTTGTCACGCGCCCTATTGGTTCCTCGTCAGCGTGATTATGGGGCAGGCCAGGCGTTGCCGGGGAGGTAAGCCTTGGCCTCTAGTTTTTCTCCGGACTCTTGCCCAGCAACTGGACGAGCTTCGGCTCCAGCGCTTCGGCCCAAAGCCGATAGCCCTTGGGCGTCAGGTGAACGAAGTCCGGCATCATCTCTTTCGAAATCCGCCCGTCGGGTTCGATGAAGATGTGGCCACAGTCGAGGAAGTGAACCCACCTTCCGTCGGCGAGTTTACGGAGCGCCTGGTTTACTTGAAGCCCCTTGGCCCGTTGCAGGTGGAAGTCTTCGCGAAACGGGAAGATGCCGAGCAACAGGATTTTGGTTTCCGGAAGTTTCTCGCGCAACCTTCTCACGACGGCAGTGACGCCCTCCAAAACCATGCGTGGCGTATTGGTTTCCTCGGGAAGGTTGTTCACCCCGATCAGCACCACGGCGACTCTGGGTTTCAAGCCGTCGAGATTCCCCTGCTCCAGCCGCCAGAGCACAGGCTGCGTGTGATCGCTCCCGATGCCGAGGTTGAGTGCGTGCCTTGGCCCGTAATACTTCGCCCAAACTTCCTTGCCGCTGCCTTCCCAACCCTGCGTGATCGAGTCGCCGATGAAAATCACTTCCGCCCTGCCCGCGGAGTCCTTGACGCGTCGGTTGAGTTCCAGAAACCGGTTCGTGGCCTTCTCATCCGTGCGCGGAACCGGGACGACGCAACGATTGGTCGTGGGCGGGGAGTTCGTTTGGGCGAAACCGGTGTTTGCCAGCAGCCCAACCGCGACGATTGAAGTACGCAAGAAGGTAGGTACTCTCATGTCCAAAGCATTCGGGCTTTCGTGGTGAGATTCAAGTCGTTTGGCGAAAGCCAGCAGCACCGCTGCGCCCAATCGAATCCGAATCCTCCCCCTCAGTACCGCACCTCAATCGAACAATCGCCGACGTTGCCTGGCAGAAGAATCCACTCCTTCACGGAATCAAACTCGAGCCACGCCCTGCCGTTGACCAACACCGATCGCATCGGCTGGCCATCAGGATGACGCAGGCGCAGCTTGATCGTGTGGCATGCATTGCGTTTCGGCGGCGTGAGCGTGGCTTCGATTCGTTTCTTGTCGGTGTGCGAGAGCACTTCGAGGCTCAACGGTCCGAAATGCGTCGGCGCTTCACGCAGTCGGATCGTCTTCGCCTCCTGCAACCACGCGCGCGGTGTGCCGGCCAGCAGGAGCAGGTTGCCCGAGTATTCGGCGGCGGCGCCGCGTTCCTCCGTGACGAGCATGTGACGCACGAGGTGCAGGAACACAGCGCTGCCGCACACCAGCGGGTCGGTGATTTCCCCAGCCGGAAATGCGCCGGCATGAAACGCCGAGCGCGCGTGAACGTCGCTAGGGTAAAGCACGTTCGATTCGCGCGAGACAAACGTTTCGTGCTCCATGTTGAAGGCGAGGTAGGCGTAGAACGCCAGCAGGAAATCGCGGATCGAATCCTCGTGCAGCAGGGTCAGGAAATAACCCTTGCCGTAAATCGCATCGAGCGCGCCTTCGCCCATGTGCCGGAAACGCGGCAGATGACAGAACACGCGATTGGACTCTTCGAGGTAATCCGTGATCCAACGCGCGTGCGAACTGCCGGGAGCGAACGCTTCGACATCCAACAGGCAACCCGCGAAGAGCTGGTAAAAATCCTTCTGTTCGTCCGGCTTCGTTGCGTAAAGCCGCAGTGGCAGAAACGGAGGTTGTTGATCTTTGAGGTAAGTTCCTTCGATCGCCCGGTCAATTGCGGCGCGAAAGTCCCGCGCATCGTCTCGATAGCGTTGGGCCGTTTCCTTTTCGCCCAGTTCGTCCAACAGCCAGGCCGTGTCAGTCAGACCGCGCCAGCAGCAAAGATTCGGGAAGATCGGATAGCACAGCACGTCGTAGATGTCGCCGCCGTAAGCCCACTTCGGCAGCAAGCCCCAATGCAGCGGTTTCTGGCCGCCCTCCAGTTCCATCGTGCGCCGTCGTTGCGTCATCGTCCACTCCGCACACTCCTTGAGCAGCGACAGATGCCCGCGAATCCACGCTTCATCGCGGCTCAAACGCCAGGCGCTCACCGCGTAGTGCGGCTGCAAACCGTTCCGGTATTGCTGATGGCGGAATTCCGATTGTTTGACGCTGTAATCCTCGACCTTCTGGAGGAACTTCCGGGTAAGGTAAGTACCATCGAGATATCGCTGCGCGTCTTTGGCGTAGCCGAACATCGCCAAGCCGAGCATTGGATAACTCTCTTCGATCCCGAACAGCGCGCCCTCGTAGCAGGACGGCGTCGCTCCGTACGGCATGATGTTGCCGTCACCACATACGAAGCATTGTGCGAGCACGGCTCTCACGGCGCGGTTGATGCGCGGTTCTGGAACTTCCAGCACCGTCGGCGTCGCCATGATGTTGTCCCAATACCGTCGAAACTCCGCCAGCGCCTGACCGAACGATGCACCGCGCAATGCCGTCAATTCGGCCAACGGCGCGTTCGTGTCTTGCGGATGAATGAAATCAACGTGCCGCTCCTCACCGGGTTGGAGCGTGAACGAGACGTTCATCGAATCCGCCGAGTCGCCAACGGTTGAGGGCGGGAGCGCCAGCAGGATGGGATCGTTCCCGCGTTTCAGCACACCGTTTTGGAACGAAACCACGCCTGGACGCTCGCCGGCGATGACGGCCTGCACGGATTTGCGCAGCAGCTTGTCGGAAAGATTTCGTATTGAGAAACGGACGAACACTACAGGCCGCGCCCTTTCGCCCATCGGCGCAGCGAACACTGTCTGTCGCACGGCCTGTTCACCCATCCGGCCCTCGACCACCACACACGGACGCCAGCCGTCCAGCAACGTCCGCCGCAGCGTGTCGGCGTATTCGCCCAACGCGAGTTGCTCCGCCCCAAATCGAAAGCGGATCGTCTCGCGGCCCACCAGCGCGCCGTCCCACGCAACGCCGGTTTCAGCGATTTCGTCCTTCAATCCGACAAACGCCCGCGCCGATTGCATGCTGTGCGCGTTCAAGGCGAGCGCTTCGAACGACGGCTCTTCCAGCGATGCCAGGATTTCCTGCTTCAACCCGACCTTTTCGACCAGCCGCGCAGGCCAGGCATCCTTGGTTCGGGGCATGAAGCGGAAGACCTGCAACTCGGCGACGGCGATCTTGCGCGGAGCTTTCGCCACGCGGACGCGCACAGCCCGCGTCACGGTCGGTTCAAACGTCCATTCGACACTTCCTTCCGCGGCAAGCGTCCGACATTTCAACCCCGCCTTCACGGGAATCCACCGCGCCCCATCATCCACCTCCAGAACCAATCCCGCGGCGACAGGCGGCGTGGCGGGAAACACCAGCTTCACACGGTCAATCGAATGTCGCACCGGCCATTGCAAGCCGACGGCCTGCCCGGCTCCGAGTTTCGTGGCGCTCGCGTCCAGATTGCCATCGGCCAGCGCGGCGACCGAATTGCTCCGGCCGCTCGCCTCCCAGCGCAAAAGCGAAGCCGCGCCAGGAGAAACGTCGTTCAAGCGGGCGATGTGCTCCAAACTTTGTCCCGCTTCCAGCCGCGCAAAAGCCTCAGGTGAAAGCCGCCGTGCGCCGGCAAGTGGCCGGGTCTTTCCGTCGCGATTGAGAATCAAAACTTCCTGCGCGCCGAAAAAGCCACGCCGGCTTGCGCCAATGTCTGGCTGAAAGATCCGCAGCGCCCGCGTTTCGATTTTCGGCAGCGGGATCACGCTTTGCCGGTCCGTCGGCACCAGCCAGCCATCGCCTTCGCCGACGGGAAGCCAGCGATCGTTCTCTCGCCGCTCGATGCGAAACGCGCGCGGATACCACTCTGCCAGGCTCCACCAGATTTCGACCTCGTCGAGCGCGACTGGTTGCGGCCACTCAAGAGAAACCCAGTGTTCGCCGTTGGTTTCGCTGGAAGCCCATGTGTTGTTGCCGTTGCCCAGCCGGTCGAGGTTGCCAAACGCCAGAGCCTTTTCCTCGCCCTTCGCGATCCATCGTCGATCCGTCAGCACGTCGGCGTGGTAACCAGGCGAGGAAGAATCAACCGTCACCATCGCTGATTGTGAGAGCGAAACACCTTTGAAATCCGCCGCAAAAGTGCCAACTGTCGGGAGCACTAATGCAATAACCGCGGCGTGGACCGCACTTTGCCTGTGGCGGCCAAACGTCGCGTGTGAGGGATGCGTTTGAGTTGCCATGGTCGCCGACACGATTTGGCCAAAGACGGGCGCTGGCCGGCAAATCGAATCTTCAGGCGCAAGAAAGAACGCACTGCGTCGCAGGTCACCTACTGTAGCCCCACAAAGTGCATCCCAAACCGGATCCACAGCGGAATCGTCACCAACCCGACGACCGATGTGCCGATGACGACGCGCATCGCCGTGGGCGGATCGCCCGCATAGTGCCGCGCCATGATGATGGGAAACACCGCGGCGGGCATCGCGGCCTGGAGCACGATGACGCGTTTCAACTCGATCGAGGCCGGCAGGTATTTCGCCAGCAGCAGGAACAGCACCGGCAGGACGCCGATCCGCAGCAACACCGCCGTGCCGATCACGCGCCAGCCCGATTTCGAGTGAAACTCGTGGAGGTGGTCGGCCACGATGGCGCCGATGAGCATGAGCGCCATGGGCACCGCACATTCGCCGAGCCACCGCAGGCCGGTGAGCACGACTTTGGGCACATGCGCGTTCCAACCAAGCGCGTTCAGCAGCACCGCCGCGAGGATGGCCACGAGGGGCGCGTTGACGATTTTCCGCCAGTCGCGCCCGAAGCCGGCGCCCGTCAGCAGCATTACGCCCAACGTCCAAAGCCCCATTTCCACGCCGATGTTATGCAGGAACAACACGCCCGCGGTTTCCCTGTCGAACAACAGCAGCGCCAGCGGCAGTGGCACGTAGCCATAGTTGTACATGCCCACGCTGAGGGCGAATGTCCGTTCGGCACGCCGCGCGCTCAGTCCGTGGAGTGGCCGCGCCGCCAGAGTCAGGAAAACTCCCAAAGCCATTGTGGAAAAACCGACGACCGGCGCGAGCAGCAGGTTGCCGATTTTCGAGAGTGCCGGATTGCCGAGCGCCGCGTCGAGGATCAGGCAGGGCAGAAGCACGTTGATGTTGACCCGCAACAGGCTTTGATCGGCCTCCTCGGTGAGCCAGTTCAGTTTGCGGATGGCCAGTCCCACCGCGGCGATGCCAAAGACCGGAAAAACCGCGCCAAGAACGGTGGTAAATTCGCTCATGGCGGGAGAAGCAGTCGGCGGGTGCGACGACGGTCAGTGCGCTTGGTCATTCAGGAAATGTTCCAACACCACTTCGGACTCGATCCGTTGAACTTCACGCAGCAAGCGCACGCGCTCATCAGACGCCGGCAAATCCGCCCCCACTTCGCACGCGTCCACGAACGCAAACGCATCCCACTCGCCGCGCGGAACCAGCTTCGCCGCCAAATCGCGTTCTCCTCCTGATCTCAACAACTCAGTTACGCGCCGGGCAAGTTCAGGAAAGCATGGATGCTTCCCCACACGCCGCCACCAATACTTCGAGTTCCAGTAATCCGGCTCGCGCCGGTGCATGATGGCGTGAACCAGACTGCCGTCGGCGTTCTCAATACTCTGGGAAATAGTATGCGACGCGTCGAGAAGATCATGCCACAGGAGCAGCAAAGCACGGACGAGTCGTTGCCTCGTCACGGAAAGGCTGGCTTCCGGAAGCAGGTCATCCAAGGCCGTTAGCAGTGCGGTTTCGGCCAGAGTATTTGGTCTGGCTGACGGCCCGAGGGCCGGTGGCTCAGGTGCGGCCAGCAAACTCTTGATCCGCGAAACGGTATTGCTGCTCATGGCGGCAGCCTGACCGCGATCCGACGGCCTCGCAACGAAGATTTCCAGCGAACAAAAATCGTGTCGCGTTGTCCATTCTACGTCAGGCGTGAGACTTGGAACGGACGCTTGCGCCTAATGGCACAACCGACAAAACTGGATTCAAACAATGGAAAGCGGATCGTGGAACACAGGTTCAGATCGTGGCCACCGCAGGATGCGGTTGGGCTGGGCGTGCCTTGTAGTGTTTCTCCATCTGTCCCTGGCCGCCGCACACGCCGTGCGGTTCACCACGTCCCTGGACCGCGACACCATTACCCTGGGTGAATCGGCGCGGTTGTCACTAACGTTCGAGGGCGGCTCACCTCAGGATGTGCCTGTGGTCCCGTCCGTTGCGAATCTGCAAATTGCCTACGTCGGTCCTTCCAGCCAGTTCAGTTTTATCAACGGCCAGGTTGCCTCCATCGTCAGCCACATCTTCTTGGTCACTCCGCGGCAATCCGGCGAGTACACCATCCCCGCATTCACTGCCGATGCCGGTGGCACAAAGCTGACCTCCCAGCCGCTGAAGCTGCGCGTGCTCAAACCCTCTGCGCCAACGCCGGAAGCCATCAATGCAGGTGCGCAGCCCGCCTTTCTCAAACTTCAGCTCCCCAAGAAGGAGGTCTATCTCGGTGAAGTGCTGACGTGTGAACTTCAATTTCATTTCCACAGTTCGGTTCAGAACTACGGCAACTTCAGCCTCCCGCCCATCTCGCCACCCGGTTTCATCGCCGGCAAACCGGTGCAGAGCCAGAACCGCCGCGTGCAGATCGGCAACGCCGTTTACACCGTCCTGCCGCTGGTGATGACGCTCACACCGATCAAAACGGGCGAGTTGAGCGCGGGACCGATCACCGCCGGCGTCGTGGTCGAGCTGGCGTCGAACCGGCGCCGACGCGATCCGTTCTTCGAGCAGTTCGGATTCTTCATGAGTGGCGGCGAACAGAAGCAGCTTTCGCTGGTCACCGAGGCCGAGCCAGTGCGCGTCCTGCCACTGCCCGCGGAAAATGTTCCGCCGGGTTTCAACGGCGCAGTGGGCGATTACAGGATGACCGTCAGTGTTAGTCCGACGAACGTGGCCACGGGCGATCCCATCACGGTGCGCGTGGAGATCTCCGGCCGCGGCGCGCTGGAGGCGCTCACGCTGCCGGAGCAGACGGCGTGGAAGGATTTCAAGGCCTATCCGCCAACGACTAGGATTGAAACCACCGATGCGCTCGGGGTCCAAGGCACGAAAACCTTCGAGCAGGTTGTTTCACCCGAAAGCTCCGACATCCGCGAACTGCCGCCGTTTTCGTTTTCGTTCTTCAATCCCGAAGCAAAGGAGTATCGCATGCTGACCCAGCCTGCCATGCCGCTGGCGGTGCGGCCTGGGGGTGTGACGCCGACGCCCGTGATCGCGGCCGGCAACAGAGGGTCGGGCGAGGTTGCGCCGCCGGCCCAGGACATCGTGCATATCAAAACCAGGTCCGGAGCTATGGCCACCCTCGGTCCACCGTTGGTGCAGCAAACGTGGTTTCTGGCGCTTCAAGGCGTGCCGGTGCTGGCGTGGGTGGGGGCGTTTGTCTGGCGCAAACGTGCCGACGCGCTGGCCAACAATCCGCGGCTGCGCCGGCAACGGCAGGTGGCGCAACTCGTCAGCAAGGGCCTGGATGAGTTGCGAAGACTGGCCGCAGCGAAGCAGTCGGAGGAATTCTTTGCCACATTGTTTCGGTTGTTGCAGGAACAAATCGGCGAACGGCTCGATGTCCCTGCCTCCTCAATCACCGAGGCAGTGGTGGTGGAAAGATTGGCGCACGCGGGCCTGGGCGAGGCAGGCTGTGGCGCGCTCCACGAATTGTTTCAGGCCTGCAATCTCGCGCGTTACGCGCCGGTGCGGACGAGCGAAGCATTGGCGGCGCTCGTGCCGAAGGCCGAGCAGGTCATCGCTCAATTGAAGGAGTTGGCAGCATGAGGAACTTCCGTCAGAACTGTTTCGCGTCTCTCGCGACGGCAGGCCTCCTCCTCGCCAACCCGGCAGTCGCCGCGACGCCGGACGCTCAGTCGCGGTTTGACGCGGCCAACAAACTCTACGAAGAACGCAAGTTCGCCGAGGCGGCAGGGATGTACGAACAGATGCTCCAAAGCGGTTCAGGGTCGGCAGCGGTTTATTTCAATCTCGGCAACGCGCTGTTCAAGTCCGGTCAAATGGGACAGGCGATCGTGGCCTATCGCGCGGCGGAGGTTTTGACACCGCGCGACCCGGACGTGCAGGCCAACCTGCGGTTCGCGCGCAATCAGGTTCAAGGCCCGACGCTGCGCCCGGGTCGCTGGGAACGCTGGATAGGCACGTTGAGTCTGAATGAATGGGCCATGCTCGCGGCTGGGGCCTTTTGGGTGACGCTGGGTTTGTTGGGGATCATGCAGATGCGCCCTCAGTCGGCACGGGCGCTGCGCGGTGGCGCCGCGGCAGGGGCCGGAGTCACCCTCGTGTTGGGCGGCTGTCTCTTGCTGGCGCTGGCAACCCGGCCGGCGAATCGCCTCGCGGTGGTCACGGCACGCGACGTGGTGGTTCACAATGGGCCGTTGGAATCTTCGCAAACCGCCTTCACGGTGACCGACGGCGCCGAGTTGCGCGTGCTGGATCGCAAGGACGACTGGTTGCAAGTAACCGACGGCACGCGGCGCGTCGGCTGGCTCAAACGCAGGGAAGCGAGGCTTCTGGCTGATTCGTGACGGATTCTGGGGATAAGAGTCCCGGCAGAGTTTCGCTTGTCATTTCCCTGCCCCCGATGTTTTCTTGCGCCGGGTATGAGAATGCAATCTTCCTTGAAGTGGCGAACGGTTTCCCGTTGCTTGCTGAATTCCACGCTGATGCTGGCTGGCGGCGTTTTCGCCGCGAGTGCCGGGGAGATGAAACCGGTCTTCGACGGCAAGTCGCTCGCCGGATTCGTGCAGCGGGGCGGCAAGGCGAAATACACAGTGGAGGACCGCGCAGTCGTTGGCACAACCGTTGTGAATACCCCGAACAGCTTTCTTTGCACGGAAAAGGAATACGGCGATTTCGTTCTCGAACTGGAAGTGAAGGCGCACACGAACCTGAATTCCGGCATCCAGTTCCGCAGCCATTGTCTCGGGCACGCGAGCACTTACGAGTGGGGAAATCAGAAGCTGGACATTCCGGCAGGGCGTGTTCACGGTTATCAAGCCGAGGTTGAGGACAAACCAGCCCGGCGCTGGGCCGGCGGCATCTACGAGGAAGGACGACGTGGCTGGCTGTATCCGCTCGACAAAAACAAGGCCGCCGGGGAGGCATTCAAGTTCGGCGAGTGGAACCGGTATCGCATCGTGTGCGAAGGCGACTCGATCAAGACCTGGATCAACGGCGTGGCCGCGGCGGACCTGGTGGACCCGGCGACATTGACCGGGTTCATCGCTTTGCAGGTGCATTCGGCGAAAGACGCGGGGTTGCAGGTGCGGTTCCGCAACCTCCGGTTGGAGGACAATGGCCGCCATGAGTGGAGACCGTTGTGGAACGGGCGCGACTTTGAAGGCGCGCACATCATTGGCAAGGGGGACTGGAGAATCGAGAACGGCGTCATTCACGTCACGCACGCGAAGGAGGAAAAGGAATTCGGTCATCTCATCACGGACGCGACCTTCTCCGACTTCACCGTGCGGTTGAAATACAAGGCGGTGAAAGGCAACAGCGGACTTTACTTCCGCGTTGACGAATCGGGCGCGACCGGCGTGTCCGGCTTTCAAGCGGAGATTGACGCCGAGAAGGACGCGGGCGGGCTTTATGAAACGAATGGCCGGGCGTGGGTGAGCAAGCCGGATGCGGAGGCGGTGAAGAAGTGGTTCAGGCCGCAGGAGTGGAACACAATGACGGTTTCGGCGCACGGACGCCGGATCACGGTGGACGTGAACGGTCATCGCACGGCGGAATTGCTCGACGATCCGGGCCGCACCGAAGGTCACCTGGCGTTGCAGGTTCACGGTGGCCAGGATTGCGAGCTTTATTTCAAGGACATCGAAATCCTCGCGAAGGCCGACTAGCCTTCGGCTCGACTGAAACGGATCACCACCATGAAATCACTTGCCCTGTGCTCCGCAGCGGCGCTGGCACTGACCTCGTGCGCGCAGCCGGCTGCAACCGACAAAGCGCCGTCCGGCGGCGTCAGGATCGTCGAACAGCCCGACCGCCTGCGGGTCGAAATCGGCGGCCAACTGTTCACGGAGTATTTTTTCAAGGATGTGCCGCGGCCTTATTGCTACCCGATGCTCGGCCCCGGCGGCGCGGAGATGATGCGGCACTGGCCGATGAAGGATGTGGCCGGCGAAGAGCACGATCACCCGCACCATCGCTCCCTCTGGTTCACCCACGGCTCGGTCAACGGACACGATTTCTGGAGCGAGCAAAAGAATTTTGGCAAAATCGTTCACGACGGCTTCGTGCAACTTCAATCCGGTGGCGATGCGGGCGTGATTCGATCGAAGAATAACTGGGTCGCCAGTGATGGGAAAACCGTCTGCACGGATGAACGGACGCTGCGCATCTACAACCGACCCGCCAACGAACGGCTGCTCGATTTCGAGATCACGATCTACGCTTCCCATGGCGAACTGACATTCGGCGACACCAAGGAAGGCTCGATGGCCGTGAGGCTCAACGAAACCATGCGCCTCAAGCCGAACAAGGAAAACGCCGGCAAACCCACCGGCCACATCGTCAACAGCCACGGCGTCCGCGATGGCGCCACATGGGGCAAGCGCGCCGCCTGGTGCGATTATTATGGCCCGGTTGCGGGCAAGACCCTCGGCATCGCGATCTTCGATCACCCGCAGAACCCGCGGCATCCGACCTGGTGGCACGTGCGCGATTACGGACTGTTCGCCGCGAATCCTTTTGGCCGCCACGATTTCGAGGGCCTGCCGGACAAGAACGCGGGCAACCTCGTCGTGCCCACCGGCCAGAGCGTGACGTTTCGATACCGGTTCTACATCCACGAAGGCGACGAGAAAGAATCGAAGGTCGCGGATCACTACGCCGATTACGTGAAAGGCGTTTCCGGGAAGATCAAATAATTCTCCGACAACGTTCGTCAACTCACACCACCATGAAAAACCTGAGCCGCCGGCAATTTCTCAAAACCACAACCCTGGCCGCCGCGTCCGCGGGCACCCTCGCCCAATGGGGTTGGGCGCTGCCCCGGCCCGGCGAGCGCGTGCGCGGTGCCAACGAGGACATCCGCATCGCCGTCGTCGGTTTCGGCGGCCGCGGGCAAAGCCACATCTCGGGTTTCCGCGAACTGAAGGGCGTTCGTGTCGTGGCGCTGTGCGATGTGGACCAGACGATCCTCGACAAAGGCGTGAAGAGTTTCAAAGACCGGGGCGAATCGGTGGAGGGGGTGCGAGACGTTCGCCGCCTGCTGGAGTTGCCGGACCTTGACGGGGTGAGTTTCGCCACGCCGAACCACTGGCACGCGCTTGGCACGGTCTGGGCCGTCCAGGAAGGCATGGATGTTTACGTCGAGAAGCCCATTTCGCACAACGTGTGGGAGGGCCGGCAGGCGGTTATTGCGGCGCGCACTCATGGCCGCATCGTCCAGGCGGGGACGCAGTCCCGGTCCAGTTTCGGGATGCGCGAGGGCATCGAGTGGATTCGCGCGGGCAACCTGGGCAGGATTCTCCGCGCGCGCGGCCTCTGCTACAAACGCCGCGCCAGCATCGGCAAGGCCGACAAACCCCTCGAGATTCCGCCCACGATTGATGCCGACCTCTGGTTTGGTCCGGCTCCGATGGAGCCGATCATGCGCAAGCGGCTGCATTACGACTGGCACTGGGTCTGGCCCACGGGCAACGGCGACCTCGGCAACCAGGGAGTGCATCAGGTGGACATCGCGCGCTGGGCGCTCGGCGTGAACGAACTTTCGCCCCGCGTTTTCAGCATCGGTGGCCGGCTCGGATATGAGGACGACGGCACCACGCCAAACACGCAGATCATCTTCCACGACTACCCGGGCGCGCCCTTGATCTTCGAGGTGCGCGGTCTGCCTGCGGCGGGCAACTCGGACAAGATGGACAGCTACCGTGGCGCGAGCATCGGCGTGGTGGTGGATTGCGAGGGCGGCGACTTGTTGATCCCGAACTACAGCAGCGCCATCGCGCGCGACAAGAACGGCAACGAGATCAAAAAGTTTTCCGGCGCCGACGACCACTACGCAAACTTCATCAAGGCTGTGCGCAGCCGCAAGACCACCGACCTGAACGCCGACATCGTCGAAGGACATCTTTCCGCCGGGCTGTGTCACACCGCCAACATCTCCTACCGCCTCGGCAGCCAACACTCGCCGGGAGAACTCCACGCAGCCGTCCGGGACGACAAAGACGTGGCGGAAGCGCTGGGCCGTATGGAAGAACACCTATCTGCCAATCAGGTGGACTTGAAGAAAACGCCCGCCGCACTCGGCGCGGTCCTCAGGATGGACCCCAAGAAGGAGCGGTTCGTCGGCAACGAAGACGCCAACCAACTGTTGACCCGGGAATATCGCAAGCCGTTCGTCGTGCCGGAGAAGGTATGAACGACCGTCCCGATTGAGGATGAGGCGGCCTTGTCGGTCTTGGGTTTCCGTCGTGATCGAAAACCTGAACGAAGCGGATGACGACGGTCAAAGCCGCTTCTCGTCTGCGTCAATGTAGTCCACGAATGTCTTGAGGTCCGTGCGGTGCTCAAGACCACTCTCCTTCAGGCGCATCTTGAATCGCTCCTTTGCGGCGGGATCATCAGACTTGGGCCGGGACAACTGGTCCTGCGCGTGTGCGGCTTTTTCCGTGGCGGACTTCTTCACGTTTTTGCGCACCCAGTCGCAGACCTCGCCGTCCGTTGCCGAATCCTTCACCACCTCGACCATTTGCTCGTGGGTGACGCCGGCGGCCTTGAGCCACATGCCGTCGAAGCCCTTGCCCAGGTTGCCTTGATAATCCGGAAGGAGTTTGCCCGCGAGATGCAGGCGAATCTTGTCAACGTAGCGCGGCAGGTGCATCCACCCGTCCATCGTTTCGCGGCAGCTCCGGGGATAAACCATTTCACTCATGCCGGGGATGATCCGCGGGCCGCGCAGGGATGTCAACTGCCGCAGCCGCGTGGCAACGTGGGTTTGCTGCCAGCGGATGCGCGTCTCGTGCGGGTTGCATCAAGTTGGCTCGCCCAAGGTGAAAGCTCCAGTTCAACACCAAGCGCGCTTGGTGGCACGCCAACACAGGCGCGAGGTCGGAACGAAACGGTTCCGTGGCGGGGGTTGACCACCCTGGAACGCGCGGCGTTCTAATCCCTCCGGCAAATTGTAGATGCGAGGCGCTTTCGTTTGGCGTTTGATCCTCGCGGACTATGAGTGTTGAAGAATCCAGCAGTTCCATCCGCGTGAGGTCGAACGCGGGCGGATCATCGTCCATCGAGTGGGGTGGAATGGGCGACACCGTGGAGTTCGTTTCCTGCTTGCTTGACTGGGCCTTGGAGCTTTTACTCTGAGCCGCCGGTCGAACTCAGCGAGGATCTATGATTATCTACGCCATCTGCCTGATCGTCGGGCTTCTGTTCACCCTCATCAGCGCCGTCGCGGGTCATTTCTTCGGCGGCCACGATGGCGGCGACGTCGGCACGGGCGGACACGCGGAAGCGGGATTCGACAGCAGCGGCGTGCCGGGGATTTCGTTCTTCAGTCCAACCGTCCTAGCGAGCTTTGTGACGGCGTTTGGCGCGTTCGGTTTGATTTTCAGCCGCATTGACGCGACCAGCAGCGCGTGGTTGAGCGCGCCGCTGGCTCTGGCCGCCGCCTGCCTCGTGGCGCTGGGTGTCCTGTGGGTGGTCAACACTATGTTTCAAAAAACCCAAAGCTCCAGCGAGTCGCGCGTGGCCACGCTGGTCGGTCAAACGGCCTCCGTCATCTCGCCGCTTCCCGCCAACGGCGTAGGCGAGATCGCCTATGTGCATGGCGGGTCGCGATACACGGCGCCGGCGCGGGCCGAGCAGGGCGTCGCCCTCGCCGCGGGGCAGACTGTCAAAATAACGCGCATCGTCGGCACGCAATTCTACGTCGAAGCCACGAACTGATCCGGCTCTCGAATCCCAACCCTCAACCCACAATCAATCTATGAACCTCACACCCATGTTTGCGGCCACCGAGCTTCCGTGGATGACCATCGTCCTGGGCGTCGGCGCCTTGTTCGTCGTCTTTTTCATCTTCCTCGGCATCTGGGCCAGCCGCTACACCAAGGTTGGCCCGAACCAGGTGCTTGTCATTTCCGGAAAAAAACACCGCATGACCGACCCGGACGGACAGATGCGCGAAGTCGGCTTTCGCGTTGTCAAGGGCGGCGGCGTCTTCGTCTGGCCGGTGTTTGAGAAAGTGGACATCCTTTCGCTGGAACTGCTGACGATTGATGTGCAGACGCCCGAGGTTTACACGAGCAAAGGTGTGCCGGTGAAAGTGGACGGCGTGGCGCAGGTCAAGGTCAAGGGCGACGACATCTCCATCGCCACTGCGGCGGAGCAATTCCTCAGCAAGGGAGTGGATGAGATCAAGAACATCGCCACGCAGACGTTGGAAGGCCATTTGCGCGCCATTCTCGGCACGATGACCGTCGAGGACATTTACCAGAACCGCGATGCCTTCGCGTCGAAGGTGCAGGAAGTTGCGGCGGGCGACATGGCGAACATGGGTCTGACCATCATCAGCTTTACCATTCGCGACATCCGCGACACTCAGGGCTATCTCGATGCGCTCGGCAAGCCGCGCATCGCCCAGGTCAAACGCGACGCCCAGATTGCCCAAGCCGAAGCCGACCGCGACGCGATGATCAAGTCCTCGCAAGCCACGCAGGCTGGGCAGGAGGCCAAGTTCGCCGCCGACTCCAAGATCGCCGAAGCCCAGCGTGATTATCAGTCCAACGTCGCGGGTTATCAGGCCACGGTGAACCAGAAGAAGGCCGAAGCCGACCTCGCCTACGATTTGCAGAAATACAAGACCGGCCAGCTTGTGAAGGCCGAGGAAGTCCAGGTGGAAATCGTCGCCAAGCAAAAGCAGATCGAGTTGCAGCAACAGGAAATTCTCCGCAAGCAGCGCGAACTCGAAGCCACCGTCCAGAAACCCGCCGATGCGGAACGCTACAAGGTCGAGACGCTGGCCAACGCGAAGAAATTCCAATTGGAAACCGAAGCGACGGGCGCGGCATCAGCAACGAAGGCAACGGGGTTCGCCAGCGCCGACGTGGCCAAGGCCACGGGTATCGCGGAAGCCGAAGCGAACAAGGCGCGCGGTCTGGCCGAGGCTGCCGTCATCGAAGCGCAGGGCAAGGCGACCGCGTCCGCGATGCAGGCCAAGGCCGAATCATTCAAGCAATACAACGAAGCGGCGGTCATCGAAATGATCGTGCGCGTGCTGCCCGAAGTCGCGGGCAGAATCAGCGAACCACTGTCCAAGATGGAGAAGATGGTCATCATAAACTCGGGCAACGGCCCGGGCGGCGGCGCGAGCAAGCTGACGGGCGACGTGACGCAAATCATCGCACAATTGCCCCCGGTGCTGGAAAGTTTGACCGGCGTGAAGTTTGAGAAATTGCTCGAACAAGTCCCCGCGTTGAAGAAGGCGATGGGGAAGGGTGACGTTGAAGAATAGGCCGGGCGTGACGCCTGCCACGGAACGAAAGGAAGAATATGTTTGGACTTATTGAACTTGGCGGAGTGGCGGTCCTCTTGTTGTTACTGCTTTTGATTCCGCTGTCGCTTGCCGGCTTCGCGTTCTGGGTTTGGATGCTGGTTCACGCCATCCAAAACAAGGGCCTGAGCGATGGAGAGAAGACAGGCTGGGTGCTGGCCATCGCGCTCGTACATTTCATCGGCGCGCTGCTTTACTTTTTCATCGGGCGGCCGAAGAGCCGTTTGCCGCCGCTCGCCACGGCGCACGCCTGAAAGATTTGACAAGCGCCGTTCGTTGCCGGAACGCAGAGATCCAAGCGGAGCGATGAATCCGGAATCCATCGAACCATGGTTGAGGCGACTGAAACGCCGCAGCGTCACGTCGAAGCGATTGCTTAGCGGGATCGCGCTCGTTGCCGGTGTGGCGGTCTTGTTCCTCACCTTCTGGTTCACCTACGCCATCATCTGGTTTGGCATGCATGGCATCTCGGCCTTATCCGAACTCGCCTTCGGCAAGCGATTGTATCTTGCGCACGGCTGGCGCCTGGTCGCAAGCGGCGTGTTCGTCGTCCTGCTGTTCGTTCAACATTTCCGGACCGATCCCTTGCACTGGGGCGATTATGAGAAGCGTGACTACGTCGCCGCGCCGGCGCTGCAAATGCAGGCGGGTGTTCTGGGCGGACTGGGATTCATGCTGGCCTACCCAAGCGCGTCGGCAAACATGGTGGCGGACATTCTCCTGAGCGGCCCGCGATTGGCGACGGGGGCGTGGCGATTGTGGCAGGAATCGCGGCGGATGGCGCGGTTGGACGCCCCGGGTTGCGCGCCATTGCTCGCGTTCCTGGCCAGCCGGCACCAGGCCGTCCCGTACGAGGAATTGCGCGAAGCTGGCTGGGAGTGTTGGTTTGAACAGTTGCATTCGATCGAGGGCGTCGTGTTCCTGCAAAAGGGACTCAGCCTCTCGGGGGAATTGCGCCAGGAATTGAACCGTTTACAGTTGAAGCCGACCCATGCGCCTGTTTGAAGCCATCATCGAAACCAATCACCGCGTGCCTGCGGACGCGGAACCCGCCGGATCGCCGCCGGCGGCCGTCGCCGTAGCGGCGCTGCCAATCGGAGTGCTTGCCGCGAGGAGGCTGGCGAACTACGATTGAATTGTTATGGAAACAGCCACGTTATTCGCAGGTTCCAAAAGCCGCTGGACGGACAACGAGTTGATGGCCCTGCCCAACGACGGGCGGAAGTACGAGTTGATTGACGGTTACCTGCTGATGAGTCCCGTGCGCGAACATCACAGTTGGATTTGCATCAACATCGTCTATGTGCTCACCGATTTCGTGCGCCGCGAGAAACTTGGCCGCGTTTATGATTCCAGCCTGGGCTGCCGCCTGGCGCCGGAAGTCATGCTCTCCCCGGATGTCAGCTATGTGAGCAAGGCCCGCTTGAAGAAAATCATGGTGTCGCCGGAAAAATTTCTCCAGGGCGCGCCGGATTTCGTGGTGGAGGTGCTCTCGCGCGGCGACCACCGCAAGATCATCGAGGGCAAACTCGACAGATATTTTGAGCACGGCGCGAAGCTGGCCTGGGTGGTGGACCCGAAACGCCAGACGGTGATCGTCCACGAACCGGACCGTGTCACGACCGTGAGCGGACTTGGTTCGACGCTCACCGCCGGCAAGCTCTTGCCCGGTTTCAGTTGCAAGTTGCGGGAGATTTTTTTGGAAGAGTAAATCGCACTTCACCGGCTGCGTGCCCATGGAAAGACGGGCCAAACTATGCGCCTCTTTGAAGCCATCATCGAAGCCAACCACCGCGCGGCGGCGGGCGACCAGAACGCCGGCTTGCGTCCGGCGGACTTCGCCGACTCCCTGCCAGTCGCCGCCCTCACGTGCATTGATGTCCGGCTGGGACCGCTGATTCCCGAGGTCCTCGGCATCACCGAAGCCGAGTTCATCTGGCTGCGCAACGCGGGCAACATCATTACCGGACCGCTCTCCAGCACCATGCGGTCGCTGTCGCTGGCCTGCGCGGTCAAGGGTGGCAAGGAGATCGTCATCATCGGCCACACGGATTGCCAGGTGTGCAAGACAACCACGATGCAATTGCTCGAACGGCTCAAGAACATTGGGGTGGAGCGGCACGTGTTGCCGGACAACGTCAACGAGTATTTCGGCATGTTCGCCAGCGAACGCCAAAACGTCATCAAGGCGTGCGGCTTCGTCCGGCACAGCCCGTTGATCGGCCCGAAGATTCCGGTGCACGGGCTGCTCGTGGACATCCAGACCGGCAAACTCGAATGGCTCGTCAACGGTTATCAGACTTTCGGGACCATGAGCGACCGATGGAACGAAGTCGTGAAATCCGCCGGCGAGACGGTGGACAAACTCAAATCGCTCGCGGATTTCCAGATCGGCGACATGAAATTTCCTGAGACGAAGATTGGCGAAACCGTCACGCAGGCCACCGATTGGCTGTCGCAAAGGATCGGCGAGATGGGAGCGAAGCCGCCGTCCGCTTCAACAGCCGAACCAGCGCGGCCCGCGGCGGCCACGGTCGCCGAAGGCATCATCGAGTTCGCGGAAGAGCACTGGCAGAAACCCGTCGAGACGCCGAAACGCCCGCCGCATCCGCCGCCGAAGATTCCCACGCCGCCGCCCATCCGCGTCCGGCCCGGCCCGCCGCGGCGCGGCAGATAGCGCGGCCTGTTTAGCGGCGACTGCCCCGGGTTACTCCTTCTTCCTGCGAACCTTGGAATAGATGCCCCAGCCGAGCAGGACGACTCCCAGCACCACCAGGGCGATGGAGCTGCTCGTCCCACGGAGCGACAGCTTACGCGTTGCGCCGCCGATGATCATGACCAGACCAATGATGATGTTCCACATGGCCTGTTCCTTCGGTTGAGCTTCATTTTGTCCTGCGTTGTCCGTCAGGTCCAGTGCGGGGTGTCTCCGCGCCAACTGGAGCGCTATTTCAATACCCGCATGCAAACATCCCCGTAACGCTGGCTGCGTGAACTGCGGATCAGGCGGACCATTGAATCAACTTGCGATAGCGTTTTCTCACCATGCCCCCGGCCAGGGTGGAGAAACGCCGACCGAGGGCGTCGTACGTAGCCGGTGGAATCCATTCTCGGAGCCGGGCGGCAAATCGAATTCCGTTGACCAGACGGTGTTCGTGTCAAGCGCTGGCAAAACCAGTTGCTGCCAAGGGTCGGTGACCAGATTGGTGCGCCCCTCCAGGAAGCAATCCAACCCGGGCGTGTCCTTGCTCAACCAAAGGTTCATTCGGCCCAAACCTACGTCCGCCGAGCAGCGGAGCCTGGGTGCCGGATAACTATACTTCAGGAGCAGGTTGCGAATGTCCCCGGCGCGATCCCCGTTGACGCCGGTGACCCCCGTCAACGCCTTCAAGGCGGAGCGGTAACGCGGCCAGTCACTGCCATCGCCCGCTCCCCGGGCCAGGTAATAGAAAAGGTCCGAGGCAAAATCGCCTTGGGCCAGATCATTCACCGCCAGAGGTCGGAAGGAATCGTTGTCCAGCATCAAATCGTCGAGCACCAACTGGGCTTCCAAGGCGCTCCAGGAGCGGGGATGGCTCATGAGCGCGACCACACACTCGCGCAGCACGGTTTCCTTCTCACCGGCGGCGATGCGCGTGAACCAGTCGGCGGCTTGGGCGAGGGCGTTGAACTGGTCGTTTGGGCCCGCGGGAACACGCTGGCTGATCAGCCACACGAGGCAATTGGATTTCACCGTGTCAGGAGGAACTTCATGTCCGCCTACGAAATACTCGTCATGAATAACAGCCCCACAGGAAGCGAGATAATTGCTATCGGGCGCCATGACCCAGTCTCCGCCATCCGAGAGACCTCGGGCGCGGGCCACCAGCAGATTGGTCAGCACGCGATCAGTGGTCTGGTAGGTGGGATATCCGGCGCCGCGTCCCAACCCAGCCAGCCATCGTAAACACGCCGGCCACGTGTTGAGCCCGGAATCGGCTGTATACATAGGAGGCTAAACCTCCACCCGAAAAGCCGCCCGCGAACTCCGCGGTGGGATCGAAGAGCACCCGGTGCCGGATGTCGCGCGAGACGGCGGCGCATTCCCGCATCCAGATATCCGTACTGCCGTAATTTTGGCTGCCGAGGATGCCCACGCAGATGATGTTCTGCTGCTTGCAGACCGAGTACAGTGCTGGCACCATCCCGCCGCCATCGGGGTTGAAGGTATAGAGGATGGGCAGTGCGGGGCCGTTGGTTGAGTAGGCGGGCGGCAGATAAACATAGTAGGAAAGCGAGGGCTTTTCCAGACAGAACACATAACCTCGTTGATTCGCCGACCATGGAAAGGGCAACAGATCCGCGGAGGCTTGGAAGGCACTCCAGCCGAAAGCCGCAATAAGGACGCCGCTGATCGCATTCAAAAAATAGCCTTCGACTCTCATCGCACGCGAGCGTGAGCAACTGAACGTGAAAGTCAAGTGCCAACATGGTTGTGTCAGCAACCACGGCGCAATGCTTGCTCGCAACGCAGCAAGCGTTACGGTTCGGGTGGAAACGAAGTGACGCAAAGCCCCGGCGCTTGAAAAAACCCTGTCGAAAAGGCTTGATTCCCAGGGCCGGCGGGTGGATAACCACACTCGGCTTCACAGGCGGCTTGCAGTTCGAACTGATGGTTGGCCCGCAGCAGCGCTTTTGGACCTCGCTTCAGCCCGGAAGTCTTCTCGTGGGGCTGCCGCCAGATGGTTGGCGGCCACAAATTCCCAGATAGGGCACGCTATGAAAGCGCCAACTCGTCCGCCCGGTTCGAGCCGGGGGAATTTCCTCACTTGGACAGCGTGGCTCGGTGTTCTGCTCTCGCCGTTGTTGCTGCGAGCCGCCGTGCCGCAGGTTCTCGTCGCCTACAATCAACCCAACATCACGCTCGCCTGGCACAGTCTTCCCGGCGGGGTGTACCAGGTGCAATGTCGAACCGATCTGGTCGCGGGCGACTGGTTGAACCTCGCCACCGTCGTCGCGACAAACCATGTCGCGAGTTGGACCGAGGCGGCTTCGCTGTCCGGCAGCCGCTTCTATCGCCTGCTGTTGCCGGACGGCACGCTGGTGGAACCGCCGGAAGGCGCGCCGGCGGCGCCATGCGATTGCAGCCAATGCAGCCGACCGCCGGGCGGTTCGCCAAACCTGTATCTGTTCTCCGGCGAGTTTCATTACGCGGTCGAGGATTTGCGCATCAAGGGTCGCGGGCTGGATTTCGTGTGGGCGCGCAAATACCGCTCGCGCGTCGGGCCGAACACGGCGCAGGGCAACGGCTGGGATTTTTCCTACAACGTCCGCGTCGAGCGCTTCGGCCAGGAGGTCGTCGTGTTCGACGGCAACACGCGGGCGGATGTTTTTCAGCGTCAATTGGACGACACTTACGCCGCGGACGAATTTTTCAGCGAGGGGTCGTTCAGCAACAACGTTTTCACGCTCAAGTTTCAGGACACCGGCAAGTGGGAATTCCGCGCACTGGATGGCAGCGCGGCGCAGGGCAGGATCAGCCGCATCGAGGACCGCAACGGCAACGCGCTCACGTTCGCTTACGACGGCCTGGGTCGCCTGATGACCGTGACGGACACGCTGGGGCGCAACATCTCGGTGGCTTACAACGGGCAGGGGTTCATTGACACGGTCACGGATTTCGCCGGGCGCGCGGTGCGTTACGCCTATTGCCAGAACGGCGACGCGGACGGCTCGTTCGGCGACTTGAAGTCAGTAACCTCGCCGCTTGTGACCGGCACGCCAAACGGCAACGACTTTCCGAGCGGAAAAACAACGACCTACACGTACTCCAAAAACTTCGTGGTCGAAGCGCTGAACCACAACCTGCTCACCATCACCGATCCCAAAGGCCAAATCTGGCTGCAAAACTCTTACGCCACGAACCAGACACCGACGGACCTCGACTTCGACCGCGTGGTCGCCCGGCGACTCGGCTACGTGATGGAAGTTGAGACAATCTGCTATGTGGCGCAAACGCCCGCGCCGAGCAATCAGAACGCCATCGTCAAGGCCATTGTCAACGACCGCGTCGGCAACGTGAGCGAATCCCTTTACGACGCGGGCAACCGGCTGGTGAACCGTCGCGAGTTCACGGGCCGCGCCACGCCGGGACAAACGACCACCGAAACGCAGAACCGCCCGACCAATCCACTGCGCACCAACGACCCGTCGCATTTTGAAACCCGCGTCGAATGGAACGCAGACTCGCTGCCCACGCGCGTTTTCCACCCGAACGGCAATGTGGTTTCCAACGCGTACGGGCTGGCTATCAACCCCACCGCGCCGCGCCGCTCGCGGGCCAACTTGCGCGCCCGGACCTATCTGCCCGGCGCGCTCGGCGGCGACCAAACGCAGCTCGTCGAGCAGTTTGAATACGACACCAACCTCGGCGGTTGTTGCGGGTTCAATTTCGTCACGCGCCACGTGGACGCCCGCGGCTACGAGACGCTTCACGCTTACGACTCGCGCGGCAACCGCACGAACACCATTCACCGCATCCCGAGCATTACCGAATCGTGGGAATACAACGCCTTCGGCCAGATGACGGCGCACACGTTGCCCGACAACGGCAGCAGCTACCGCCGGCGCGATGGCTTCACTTACTATTCTGCCGGGCCGCAAACTGGCTACCTCTACCAGCAGATCGTTGACGCGAGCACACTGGCGTTGACGACGACCTACGAATACGACGCGGTGGGCAACGTGGTTCGCATGATTGACCCGCGCGGCCACGACACGCTCTACACGTTCAACGCGTTGAATCAAATCGTGCGCGAACTCTCTCGCGAAGTCACGACCGGCAGCGGCGTTCGCTACGAAAAACTCACTTGGTATGACGCCAACGACAATGTTGTGCGGACCGATGTCGAGAACCGCGATGAAACCGGCGCGCTCCAATCGAACACGCACTTCTCCACGCTCACCGAATACGAAATCCTGAATCGCCCCACGCAGCTCGTTCAGGAGAAAGGCAGCGCGAACCTCGCCAGCACCGTGCTGCGCTACGACGACATTCCTGTCCCCGCCCGCCCGCAGTTCGTTCTCACCGAGTTCCAGTACGACGCGAATCGCAACCCGACTCTGCTTTGCTCGCCGGAGGCCGTGAACGGGAACCAGCCGGCCAACCAGGTGCAGAAACTCTACGACGAGCGCGGCCTGCTGTTCCGGGAAATTCGCGCGCCGGGTGACGCGGCGCAATCCACGACCCAGCATGATTACGACGCCAACGGCAATCTCACCGCCCGCAGCGAAGGACTTGAAGCCGGCGGGCACACGAACATTTACGCCTACGACGGCTACAACCGGCGCGTCTCGGAAACCGATCCGATGGGCAACGTCCCGACGTATCACTACGACGCCAACGGCAATGTGGTGTCGGAGCGCAAGGACGGCGAACTGATGGATGTGATTGGCAGCGTGGGCAACGTGCGGCTGCTCGAAAAGACCAACACGTACGACGCGATGAACCGCGTGACTCGCGCCGAGACGGCGTTCTTCGACCCGCAGACCCAAGCACCCATCGGCGATGGTTTTGCCACGACCCAGACGGCTTACAACGACAACTCCCAGGTCACCAGCGTGACCGACGACACTGGCCATACGACGCTGACCTCTTACGACACCGCGAATCGCCGCTCGTTCGTGACCGATCCCAAAACGAACACCGCCGCCTTCACTTACGACCCCAACGACAACGCCATCACCGTCACCGAGTCAGACAAGTCGGATCTGGGAAGCGCCAGTCAGACGTTCGTGACCACCTACGCCTACGACAATCTGGACCGGCTCATCCGCACCGTGGACAACATCGGCAACACCAACCGCACCGCCTACGACTCGCGCGGTAATAAAGCGCTGGTCACCGACCCCAGAACGAACTACAGGCGCTTCACCTTTGACGGCTTGAGCCGGCACGTCCAGACCGTTGGCACGCTCACGACCACTGGCGACGGCGGCGGCGCGGTGGTCGCCGCCATCACCAACAGCCAGACATGGGACGATGCCTCGCGCCTTGTCGCCCAGGCCGACGACAACACGAACACGACGCGTTATGCCTATGACGCTTTGAATCGCCGCATTGTGATGCAGACAGCGGACGGCACGCTGGAGCAAGTCGGCGCAGGCGCGGTCTGGACATTGGGCGCGCCGACGCCGACCCTGGGCGGCTTCACCAGCGGCTACGACGCTTACGGCAATCCGCTCAAGACGACCGATGCCAACAACAACGTGGTGAGCAACACCGTTGATCGGCTCAATCGCGTGACGGCAAAGTCGGTGAACCGCGGCCCCGGCATCCAGGGCACCACGAATGAGCTTTATCAGTACGACGGACTTTCGCGCATGGTGCGCGCCGAGGACGACGATTCCATCGTCGTCCGCCGGCATGATTCGCTTTCCAACGTCATCTACGAGCAGCAGACGCTCACCGGCTCGCCGGCGCAAACGGTCACCGCCACCTACGATGCCGAGGGCAATCTGCTTTCCTGCACTTATCCCGGCGGCCGGCTCGTTACGACGACTTACGATGCGCTGAACCGCCCACAAGTAATCGCCGACACGAACGGGATGCTCGCCACCTACTACTACATCGGTCGCGGGCGCGTCGAACGCCGGGATTACCGTAACAACACGCGCACGCTTTATCGCTACGACGGTATTGCGCCCAACCCGACGAACGATTTCGGCGTCCGGCAAATCGTCGCCATCACCCACTCGAACATCGTCTCACACGCGCTCATTGACGACCGCACGTTCACTTGGGACCGCGCGGGCAACAAGACGGAACGCAAGGACATCCGCGTGGGCGGCCCGCGGCTGACGACCGGTTTCCAATACGACTCCGCCGACCGCATGGTGCGTTCAGCGCGCACCCCGTTTGGCGGCGCGACCACCACCGTTGAGTACGGCCTCGATGGCGCGGGCAATCGCACCAACGTCATCGGCGGTCCCAATCCGGGCAGTTACCTGCTTGACTCCTTCCTGCCCGAGCCGGCGGACCGGCAAATGAACCAATACACTTACACGCCGACGGAGCACCGGATGTACGACTCGAAGAGCAACCTGACGAACTACAACTTCGGCATGACGACCGAGCGGAAGCTCACTTACGACTACCGCAATCAACTCGTTCAACACGTCAACATCGCCAACGGCCAGACGACGACCTATGCCTACGATGCCCTGGGCCGCCGCATCATGCGCGTGGTCACCGGGCCGGGCGCCAGCGCGAAGCGCTTCCTGTATCTCAATTGGGTGGAGTTGGAGGAGCAGGACCTGGCCGGCGTCACGCAGGCCACGTTCGTGCACGGTCTTTACATTGATGAAGTGCTCAGCATGAGGCGGGGCGCGGCGGACCTGTTCTTCCACAGCGACGACATGCACAACGTCGTGGCGGCGACCAGCGCCGCCGGTGGGATCGTTGAGCGCTACGAATATCAGGACTTCGGCCAACCGACCTTCTTCAACGCCGCCGGCGCGCAGATCGCGCAATCGGCCATTGACAATCCGCACTTGCTCACGGGCCGCCGCTACGATCCGGAAACCGGTTTCTATTATTACCGGACGCGCCACCTCGACCCGGTGGCCGGCCGGTTCATCAGCCGCGACGCCATCGGCCTGTGGGGTGACCCGACCGGCATGGGCAACGGCGCGACCTACGTGGCGAACAGTCCGGCGACGTACCTCGATCCGTCCGGTTACGGCAAATGGATCGCGGGCATTTCGGGCCAGTTGAACTTGTGCCTCGAATTATGCACGGGCGATTACACGCTCGAAGGCTGGGTCTGGGCGGGAGTCGGTTACGAAAGCGAAGTTTGGGGCGTCAAGGTGTGGGCGGGATTGAGCATCACGGTGGGCGGAACGATCTCGAAGGGCAACTGGCCGCAGGCGAAGGTGCCTTGTGGCGAGTGCAAGCCGACGTGCCCGGACGGCTGGTGGTCCTTCAGCCAGATCAAGTTCACCAAGGAGAAAAGCAAACAGACCGCCAAGTTCGGCGTCATTGACTGCAGCCTCTCACCGAGCATTGCCGGCTGCTCGGCCTCGTTGGACTTCGGGTGTTCGGTGGACTTCCTGCAATTCGTGCCGGCAGTCAAGGCCGCGAAACCCGCGTTGGAAGCCGCTGGCATCGAGGTCAAGGCCGGCCTGCAAGGAAATTTCTCCATCGGCCTTTGCGCGGGAAAGAACACCCCCGTGGCTTTCTCCTCCGCCAAGGTCTGCATCGGCGGCTTCGTCGAGATCGGGAAAAACCTGCCGAAGAAGCGATCGCAGATTCCGAAGTGACGCGTGCTGTAGCCGCCGACGTGAGGAGGCGGACGAAGGAAGCGTTGAAAGCTCCGCCTCGTCACCCCGGCGGCTACGAGACCCTGCCAAACAGCCGTTGGTATTCGAACATCACGTAACGGTCGGTCATGCCGGCGAGGTAATCGCACGCGGCGCGGTGCAAGCCGTCGGTGCGGATGCGTCGGCGGGACTGTTCACCGATTTCGCGCGGGTGGGCGATGTAGAATTTGAAAAGCTCGGCCAGCACGCGCACGGCGCGGGTGTTGGCCGCGTCCACTTGCGGGCTGAAGTAGAGGTTGCGATACAGATACTTTCGCAGTTCGACGTTCTGCGCACGGCGTTCGGGGCTGTATTGAATCAGCGCCTTCGGATGGAGGCGCACGTCGTCAGCGGACCTCACTCCGGCGGCGCGGATGAGCCGCTCGCTATTCTCGACCACGTCGCGGACCTGCGCGTCGGTGATGGTGCGAATGATGAAGTAGCGGCAGCACTCGTCTGGCAAATCCCCGTGTTGCTTCTTCACCTGCCGCGCCACTTGCGCCCAGACGCGCACGTGGCGCGCGAGGTTTTTTTCGTCCAGCAGGCCCGCGTCCAATCCGTCGTCGAGGTCGTGGCTGTAATAGGCGATTTCGTCGGCGAGGTTGGCAACCTGGGCTTCGAGCGAGGAGTTCTTCGCGTGAAAACCTTTCCGCTTGCTCGGGTGGCTCGCCGGGTCGAAGTGCTTAACCAAACCTTCGCGCGCCTCCCACGTGAGATTCAGTCCCCGGAAGTCGGGATACTTTTGCTCCAACTCCTCGACGATGCGGAGGCTCTGGTGGTTGTGCTCGAACCCGCCGTGGCCGCGCATCAACCGGCTGAGCACCGTCTCGCCCCGATGTCCGAACGGCGAATGGCCGAGGTCGTGCGCGAGCGCAATGGCCTCGGTCAAATCCTCGTTGAGCCTGAGCGCCCGGGCGATGCCCCGGGCAATCGCGGCGACTTCCATCGTGTGCGTGAGGCGCGTGCGCAGGTGGTCGCCGGTGCCGTTGAGGAAGACCTGGGTTTTGTATTCGAGCCGGCGAAAGGCCCGCGAGTGGATGACGCGGTCGCGGTCGCGTTGGTACTCAGTGCGCCAGGCGGGTGACGGCTCGGAGTGTTTGCGCCCGCGCATGTCGCTGCTCATCTGCGCGTAAGGCGCGAGCGTTTGGCGCTCGATCTGTTCCAGTTCGCTTCGGGTCCGAGGCATGGTTCGCGTCCGCCGCGGCCTGGAGAGCAAGGTGGCCCTGGCTGATAACCCAGCCGCGACGGATCAGTTCACCCGGAATCGTCTCAGGTCGTCCACGGGCAAGCTAATTCCCCGCTGCGGTGATCTCATAAATCTTGCCGTCGAAAGACAGGACATAAAGCTCTCCGTCCCGGTCTTCGGCGAAACTGGCGACGGTTCGAAGTGGATTGGGCTTCGATAACTCGCCACGCGCGGTGATTTCGCCATTCTCGAAACGGAAACCCCACAGCGTGCCCATCTGGTAATCCCCGTAAACGTAAACGCCGCGCAAGCCGGGAATCCTTTTGCCCCGATACACGTAACCGCCTGTGACACTCACGCCGACGCCATGATCGGGGAACTTGCACTCCGGCGCCAGCGTGGCGTTGTGCGGATACTCGATCACCGGATCGAGCGGCGTGCCGCGCGGCTTCTGGTCCTTGAACGCATGGAAACCCTCGCGCACGCTCCAGCCGTAGTTGCCGCCCTTCACGATCAAGTCAATCTCCTCCCATTTGTCCTGGCCGACGTCTCCGGCCCACAGCGCGCCCGTCTCGCGGTCGAACGACATGCGCCAGACATTGCGCAGCCCGTAGGCCCAGATTTCCGGACGCACTCCCTCTGGTTTCGTGTCGAACGGATCGTCCTTGAGCTTGCCGTCCTTGTCCTTTCCGACGAATGGATTGTCGCGGGGAATGCCGTAGGGCAACCGGCCCGTGTGCGAATTCACGTCAATGCGGAGAATTTTTCCCAATAGATGATGTCCGCTCTGGCCGACGTTGTGTGGATCGCCGCCACTGCCGCCGTCGCCGGCGCAGAAATAAAGGCAGCCGTCCGGGCCGAACAGCAGCGTGCTGCCGTCATGATTCCAATACGGCTGTTCGATTTGCAGCAACACGCGTTCGGTGGCGAGGTCCGCCTTGTCCGGATCGCCCTTGGCAACCTGCGCTTCGCTGAGAATGTTTCGCTTCGGGACTTGCTGCGTGTAGTAAAGGTAGAATCGCCCGTTGGTTTTGAACTGCGGATGGAACGCGAAGGCCAGCAGGCCCTCCTCATTTTGCACGAACGGCTTGCGGTCGGAGATGTCCAGGAAAAGTCTGCGCTCCGCGCTCTTGCGATCCCGCGGAAGTATCCACACGCGCCCGGCCTGTTCGACAAGGAACAACCGCCCCGATCCGTCGGGCGCTTCCTCCATCCACATCGGGCGGTCAACTTTGAGCGCAGGAAAAGCGTCCCGGAGCGCGATTTCCGGCAACGCCTCCGCCGCGCTGCCGGACTGGGCGGATGAAAGCGTCGCCAGCACCACGGACAAAATCAATTGGGCGCGGCCTCGTATGGTCAAAATCATGTGGCGCAGGAAACCAGATGCGCGTTGCTCTGAAAAGGCAATACTGCGCGGATCGCGGCGGCGATTGAGCACCCGTGGCGTCGCCAGAGGCCCGCCGCGGCTGATTTTATTTTCTTGGCAAGACGGGCGCGGGGACGTATTGACGGACTGTTCTTTGAAATGGCGAACTGAAAGTTCGCCCTCAAACGCAGTTCGATGTCTGGGAACACCGTGAAAATCGGTGACGGTTGCGCCACTGTAACGGACTACAAACTCCCACCATGCCACCGGGCGATCCGGGAAGGCGGGAGCGAGGCCACGTCCGGAGTCAGGATACCGGTCGCACTGCGCTCGTCGGCCGGGAAAGTTGAGAGTTGAGGGTTGAGAGTTGAAATCACAATCGGATTTCCATCAACCATCAACCAAACCCCATCAACCAACTCCGGCAGCTTCTCCGCAAAGGGAAGGATGAGGCCAGCCGCGTCGAACCGTTTTCGCGCGGATTCCGTGAATGCCTTCATTCTCTGATTTGCCGGAGGGTGAAGGCGTTTCTGTTTCCGGCTCGTTCTTGTCCTCGTCCTCGTCCTCGATTTGCCGAACGCGATCGCGGATGGAAATGGGGAACGGGAATGGCGCCGGAGACAAGGATGCTGCCGCTCCCGCGCTGGTCTCTCAATCGCAAACCCGCTCCGTGCCCGTGCGCGGAGCCATTGAAAGATCAGTGCATGTTCAAACACCATTCGCTCCTGCCCGCTCTCGCCGGCCTGCTGTTCATTGCCGGCGACTCCATTCGCGCCGACCAGATTCACCAGGATTTCTCGTCCGATCCGGCATTGTCCGGCTGGCGGACCTTCGGCCACACGAACCTCTTCGCGCGGGATTCAACCAACCAGAATCTCCGCGTCACCTGGGATTCCTCGAAAACCAACTCCTACTTCCTCCATCCGCTCGGCACCGTGCTGGCGAAGGACGACGACTTCAACCTCGCGTTCGAACTCAAGCTCGATGACATCGCCATCGGCGTGGACCCGAACAAGCCCTACACGTTTCAGATCGCCGTGGGCTTCATCAACACCGCCGACGCCACGCGGGCGAATTTTCTCCGCGGCACCGGAGTGGATTCTCCCAATCTCGTCGAGTTGGATTATTTTCCGGACTCCGGTTTCGGCGCGACGATCTCGCCGGTGCTCATCTCGCGCAGCAACGACTTTGCCTACGCCTTCCACGTCGCGGAACTCTTCACAAACGTGCTCTACCGCGTTTCGTTGAATTACACCGCGAGCAACCAGGCGTTGGCCACGGTGATCACCAGCAACGGCGTTCCCATCGGACCCATTGCCGACGCGGTGCTGGGCACGAACTTCAGCGACTTCCGTCTCGATGCCGTGGCCGTGTGCAGCTACAGCGACGCGGGACAGGACCCGATATTCGCCGGCTCAATCCTCGCGCATGGCGCCGTGGACAACATCGTCGTCACGGTGCCCGAGCCGCCAGTGCGCTTCGTTTCTGGCAGCTTCACGAACGACGCGTGGCGTGTGACGTTCAAGAGCGACGCCCGCTGGTTCTACACGCTCGAACGCTCGGCGGACTTCAACTCGTGGACGAACGCTTCGCCAGATACACCGGGCAACAACTCAGTGCTCATGCTCAATGACACAAACCCGCCCGCCGCGAAAGCCTTCTACCGCGTAGCGGCGCAAAGGCCATGAGGACGGAAGTCGAGAGCCGAGGGACGAGGGCCGAGGGCCGGCAGCCGGACGACAGGCGCATCCACGGCCGTCACCGGCCACACGCTCGGCCGGCCCGCGGCGTTTACGCCGCTCCACTCCCCATGTGGTCTGGCGCCTCCGCAAATCATGGGCACGATGGGTATCCAGGCAGCCTGAGGGCCGCGCTCCATTCGAAGCCGGGCATCCCGCTGTGGGTCGCGGACCCGTGCTCCGGCCCTCGACGCTCGATGCTGGATCCTCGACCGGGCCGCAGGGCATTTACCCTGATCGAACTCCTGGTCGTCATGGCCATCATCGCGATTCTCGCGGCGCTGCTGCTGCCGGCGCTCACCCGCAGCAAGGCATCGGCGCAACGGCTCAAGTGTGTGAGCAATCTCCATCAACTCGGCCTCGCCACGCAGATGTATTGGGACGAGCACGGCGGGAACTGTTTCAACCTGTGGAGCACCTTGGATGGCGCCGGGAAGACCTGGTGGTTCGGCTGGCTGGGCAACGGTCCGGAAGGCACGCGCGGCTTCGACCTCTCGCGTGGCGTGCTGTTCCGCTACCTCGGCGGCAGCGACGTGCGGCTCTGCCCAGCGCTCAATGCCGCCTCGCCGCAATTCAAGCTCAAGGCCACCAACGTGGTCTTCAGCTACGGCTGCAACTCGCAACTGTTCGTTTCGACGAATCAACCGCGTAAGAACGTGGCCGGTCTCATGCATCCCAGCCAGATTGCCTCTTTCGCGGATGCCGCACAGGTGAATACGTTTCAGCTGCCTGCCTCGAGATCGAATCCGATGCTGGAGGAATTCTATTATGTCAGCACGAACCGGAACGAAGCCACCGCCCACTTCCGCCATTCACGGCGGGCGAATGTCGTGTTTTGCGACGGGCATGTTGGGACTGAGAGCATTGACCCCGGCTCGCTCGATCGAAACCTGCCCGCGCAATTCGTCGCGAGACTGCGGCCGGCAATCCTGATCGTTCCATAGGCCCAATTGCGTCGCATTGGGCCACCAGAGTTGTCGAAGCCAAGACCTGACCCATCTCCTTTCGACCCCTTTCCGCGCGTCGCCTGGTGCGTTTCGTGGATGAGCAATCCCTGATTCTCCATTTCCTCGATCGTCAGGCTCTCGACCGGCCAGGACTGCGCGGCCATGAGCCGCGTGGCGGGCGTGGACACGACCGCTGCGGCCACGAAACTGGCCGCGAACGCGAATGGTCTTCTCCGTCTCCTTGGGTGCGGGGCCGGACAAATTGACGATGCCGTCAATCGCTAATCCACCCAGGACCATTCCGAGGCAAATGATGGGCGAGCGGATCATGTTCGAGTGCGGCTGATGCCATGAAGAACAGCCGCGTGATGGCAAAGCCCGCTTCCGCGAGGTGCTGAGGACGGGGCTGTAACCGCGGATGGACGCGGATTCAGTTGCCACGAAAGGACTTGCGCAACCCCAAACGCCGCAACCGCAGATGGCTTGACGGCCATGTTCGATGTTGAATTGGAATGCTGGCCGTCCGTGTTCAAGCGGGCTCAGTTTTTCACTGCTGCACCGACAGGCGAATGGCCCCGGTCGCGCCACTGTAGCCGTCCACCGCGATCTGGTACACGGTCCCGGCGGTCGCGAAGAAGCTGATCTGGCTGGTCACATCCACGGAATCGTCATTGTTCGCTATCAAAGTGAGACCTGTCACCGAATTTCCGGTGTAGGCGGCCAGGATGGTGTCGAACGAACTTCCGGCGGTGGACAAGGTGACGGTGCCAGACAGGGGCGCCTGCCACGACCACCAAACTGACGCTCCACCGGTCGTCGGCCAATGATACGGTTCACCGGTCTGCCGGGTGGCCCCCACATTGCTTCCGACGACAATGTCCGAGGCGCCGGTCATTTGCAGCCGATCGGCAAACGCGTCGTTGAGCACGCCGGGTTTCACCGTCAACTGGATGTTGCCACTCTGACCGCCGAAACCGTCCACGGCAATCTGATAAACGGAACCGGCAGTCGTATTGAACACGACCCGGCTCCGCAGCCCCTCGCCGCCGTCGTCGTCCTGGGCCGTCAAGGTGAGGCTCCCAACTGCGCTGCCTTGGTAAACCCCAAGTAGCGTGTCAAACGAACTGCCGTCGAGACTGACGGTGGCGATGCCGCTTGCCGGGGCGGTCCAGGTCCACCAGACGGATTTTCCGCCGGTGCTAGCGCCATGATTCGGTTCGCCCGTCTCCTTCGTCGCACCGGTATTGGATCCCAACACGGTGCCTCCCGAACTCGCAATGGCCGTGCGATTGCTGAAATAGTCGTTGAATGTGTCGCCCCCAGCAGCTTGGAATGCCGCGCGGTAAAAGCCACGGGGCCGGTTGATCGTCCCGGCATCGCTGACCAGTAACGAACCGCCGGCTGGAATGGTGTTGGTCAGGAGCGGCAGCCAACTGGCAAGATTCGACGACACCTGAACGACGCAGTTGCTCCCGACCGGGCCGGTCAGCATGAACCGGGCGATTCCGTTGCTCAGGCTCATGGTCGTTAGACGAAGAGGCGGAGGTGGCGGCGGCAGCCGATTGGTCAGCACCACCAAGCCGTTATTGTAATCTGCAATGGCGACATCCGGCATTCTGTCGCCGTTGACGTCTCCTACTACAAGTCCGTGCGTGTTGTAAAGAGAGGCATAGGGAATGACGAACAGTTTTTCTGTTTCAAATCCGCCGGGAGCAGTTTGAAAGTAAACCCCGAGCCGTTGCCAACCCTCGTGCAGCGTGAGGACATCGGCTCGACCATTGAGATCGATGTCCGCGACGACCACGGCACCCGGTATGTCGTAAGAATTGGTCGTGACGCCACGCAGGAGTGTACCGTCCAACTGTTGGTTGAAGAATGTCATCTTGGAGTTCGGGCGGTTTCCTCCAGAACTCATCGCAACGTCGTTTCGCCCATCCCCGCTCAGGTCTCCCACCCCGACGCCTCCGGCCAACTCACTGGCGCCGAGATCATACGGCACTGCCGTAGAAAAGCCGCCGTTGGTCTGCAGCAGAACCCTGAATTGGTTCAGGGCATTTTGTCCGGTCATCACAATGAGGTCGCTCAGTCCGTCGTTGTTGACATCACCCGCTTCCAGATCGTTATAGCCTGAGTAATACACGGAGTATTGGCCGAAGACGCTCAACGTTCCGTTTGTGGTTTGGGCCAAGACGTCCACCTGCTGCGAGCTCCAACCGATTCCTGCCAGATCAGCTCGGCCGTCGTTATTGAAATCGGCCGAACAGATCCAGCGTGCGTTGGCGGTCGGGTAATCCATGAAACCGTCAAATGCACCGCCGGCTCCTTGCACGAACACCCTGATTCCGGCGGACTGTCTGCCAACAGCGATGTCATTCTTTGCGTCGCCCGTGAAATCGGCGATGGCGACAGAAGTTGGAGCCGCACCGCCGACGTATCCCACCGGTGCGGTCAACGCTCCGCCCGCGCTTTGAAAGAAAATGAAAATGTTCGTGCTGGCGCCCGAGGCTGACGTTGTCAGCACAATATCGTTACGCCCGTCATTGTTGAGATCGCCAATCGCCACGGCTTCAGGCTGGGATCCGACCGGAAAAGCATCGTAGTTACCGAAAGCGGTCGAAAGACTCTGAGAGTGTGCCTGCCCCGGAAGGGTCAGTATGGTCAGACCAGCGAGCCAAAGCGTGGGCTGAACCATCCGCGAAATGGAACGGGTTGGTGGAGCGAAAGTGAGCGGGTTCATCGTTTCTTGGACTGATAGGTGAGTCTCACAACATGCAAGATTGGAAAACTCTTATTTGAAACATCGAGGTTTCGCAATCCGAAATCACCTTGTTCATGGATTGAAACCAACAATAACTGAAACCATGGACCCGCGCTCCATGGCACTGCGGGGGATTCCTCCACGTGGAATGCGCGCGTCGCCTCGTGCTTTTTGTGGATCAGCAATCCCTGTTTCTCCATTTCTTCAATCGTCAGGATCTCGACCGGCACGGACGGCCCGGCCAGGGGGGCCGGGCGTTCGGCGTAGGCTTGCGCGTTGCGTTCGCGTTCCTGCAGGCGAAGCACGTCAATCCTTAACCACCCCTCGTTACTTGCCTCCCGCCAGCGTGGCTCGCTTGAGTTGACCAAGGTATTTCTCTCGCTCATCTCTCGACAAGGCAGCTTTTCGCAGCGTGAATTCAACGCAATGGAAGCGGTTATCCGTGAGAATTACTCGGGAAAGCGAAATGGACGGCCATTTTTGGTTGGGTGACGATTCTTCAACCTCCCAGTATTCCTCGTTCGTCGTGCGTTCGAGCAATTTCGGTTTGGCTGTTCCTCCCCGCAAACTGAATTCGGCGTCGGCCCTATTTATTGCATCTTCAAGCGTCCTCATGTTGTCCGGGCGGTCCATTGAAAATACCAGCAATTTGGAGGTGCATTGTCTGGGATTCTCGCCGACTGGGAAGAAATACTGTCGCACTCCTTTTTCATTGCATTGCTTGAGCGCGCGTCGCCAGCGCGGGTCGTCAAGATTCAATTCAAGGTGTTCCCGCTGATCGCCATCCTTTCCGTCCAATCGCCTTTGTGCGGCATCGGCAAAGCGTGTGTGCTCGAACTGAGTCTTCACGAGCGCAAGGGTGTCTTTCGCGGCAGCCTCCCGGCCCAACTCCTCCTCGCACATCGCTTTGGTCATCAACAATGTTGCGCGTTGTCCCTCGACCAATTTGGTTTGTAACGCCTTTTCAATCCCGGCAAGACACGCGTCGTAAGCTTGGGTGTTGTAGTGATGTAGGATCGACCTGAATGGCTCCGGCATCGCGGGCGCCTGAGGTCCAGTGCAGCCGCTGAAAAACAAAACAACCGCAACCCACACAATTGGGAAATGTCTGATCACTTTCATTCTTAGAAAAAGGCGTGTGTTTCGTCGAGGCAAACGCGGATCAATCACCATCATTGACCGCTTCGCCAGTGATGTGTTTGTCGAAGCCGATGTGGATGCGGACGTTGCCGTTCCGGGCCAGTTCGCTCGAGGTCTCGAGTTCCAACATGCGCAGCAGCGCCGGGTGTTTGGCGTAGGCTTGCGCGTTGCGTTCGCGTTCTTGCAAGCGTTTGATTGATTTCGGCTTCGGTTTGAAGGCGTTGGACTTCGGCCTGGCTCTGCGCGGCCAGGTGTTCGGCATCGGCGCGGACCGCCTGAAGGCGGAACTCCAAACGGAATTGCCGCGTGTCTAATTCGCCAGTTGGTCTTCGGGACGCGGTTCGCCGGGCGTCGCTTTTACGTCGAGCTTCAGCACCACGTTATCCCGGATGAGATCGTTGGCTTTGCCGGAATAATTGATGTTGAAATCGCGGCGGTTGATCGCAAATTCGGCTTTTACGGTCACAGCGTCATCGGCGACCTGGATGTCCGCTGGGAACGTGATGCTCTTGGTCACGCCGTGGAGGTCGAGATTGCCCGTCACGGATTTGTTCGTGGTGTTGGACTGGATGTCCGTGACCGTGAAACTGGCGGTTGGATATTTTGCGGTGTCAAAAAAGTCCGGGCTCTTCAGATGGCCGGTCAACCGGCCGTTGTCGCTCCAGGTGGAATCCATGGCGATCTTGACCTCGCCCGCCGCGATTTTGCCGTCGGTGGCGCTCACCTTCCCGGCGAATTTCTTGAATCCGCCGTTGTGCCTGCCCGTGACCTTCGAGCCAACAAAGCCAATCGTGGACTCGGCGCGAATGACGTAGTCCTTGGCGGCGGGCGCGGGCTTGGCGGCTTGCTTCGCGTCCGTGGCGGTCGTTTTGGAAACGTTGTCCGCGGGATCGGAGCACCCGGCGATCAAACCAGCGGCTGCGACGGCAAACAGGCTGCCGAAGTGGGTCGGGGTGGGAAATGTCGTTGTGCGTTTCATAGGTTTCATGATTGGGCCGCCGTCAAAGTCGCCGATGGGTGAGTGTTTGACAATAGAAAGCTGAATCGCGCCACGGCAGGTCACTTGGCGATCAAATCAAACCTCCCCAGCAGTTCGCCGAGGACGGCGTTGAACTCAGCCGGTTTCTCCTGTGCGATGAAATGGCCCGCGCCGTCGATGACGCGATAATCGCTCTTCGGCGAGAGCGAGCGGACGAAGGCTTCATAGTCCGCGCTCCACATCGGATTCTTCGCCATGATGGCGAACACCGGGATGCCGACGCGCTTCAGGTTCCAGTCCGGTTGGGCTGGATTGAACATCCCGTCCATGGCGCTGGCCATGACGAACTGAGGCGTTTGCAGCATCTGCTCGCGGATGCGATCCCGCAGCGCCTCGGTGCCGGGATTGGGGAACATGGAGTTGATGAAGCGTGTGGTGTGTTCGCGGTATGTCGGTTCGCGATATGGTCCGGTCAGTCTCTCAGCTTGCTCGGGTTGTAACTTTGGTTTACGGAGGATGCCGTCCACAGACACCAGCGCGGCGACGCGTTGCGGCGCCTGCGCATAGACCCGGCAGATGACCGGTGTGCCCATGCTGTGGCCAACGAGCGTGGCCTTCCCGACGCGCGCGTCGTCCATCACAGCCAGCACGGCGCGGGCAAAGTAATCCACGGTGTAGTCGGTTTGCGGCTTGTCGCTCTGACCGTGGCCGGGAAGATCAATGCCAATCACGCGGGCTTGGTTGGCGAAGGCGGACATCGGCTCGCGCCAGAATCCTGCGTTGCACGACCAGCCGTGGATAAAAACAATCGTGGCCGTGCCTTTGCCGGCGACAACATAGTGAACCCTGTTCGTGCCGAACTTCGCAAAGCAGGATTTGCCGGCCCCAGCTTCGTTCGCCGAGCCGTGACCTTCCGGTGAACTCGCACACCCGGCCAACCCGGCGAGAGTTGCTGCAACAATCGCGAAAGTGAGCGATCTGATTCTTGATTGTGTTCGCGAAGAACTCATGGGACAAGTGACGAAGCCGTCACTCATCACGCCCGCCGTCAATGGCAGCGGGCGTTCGCGTCACGGGGCGGATGGTCGCCGCTACCAGGCAAACGGCGTGATGTCACTTTGCGGCAGCTTCTTTTTTCGCCACCCAATCGCGTGTCCGCGGCTGGCCTTCGCGTTGCGATTCTGATTTGCCTTTGATGGTGTCACCAGTGACTTTGCCCGTGTATTTCATCGTGACTTGGTTCCCATTGATCTCGCGCGATACCTTGAAGGAGATTTCGTCACCCTTGACCTTGCCTTCCTCGATGGCGGTGTCGTTGTTCCGGCCGGAGACGGTGCCGGTCAGTTTTTCGCCCTCCGCCTTCAGCTTGAAGGTGCTTTCGCGCACCTGGCCATTCTGGTTGGTGAAGCTGGATTTCCACGTGCCGGTGACTTCCGCTTTTTTGTCCTGGGCCTGGGCCGTGGCCGTGAAGCCAAGCGCGAGAGCGAGGCACGCACCGAGTTGAAGGGTGGGTTTGAGAGTTCGTTTCATGGTGTTTGGCAAGTTGACTGTTCGTTGATTTGATATGACCCCGCCGGGGGCCAGGAGAGGGAACACCGCGAGGACGGAAAAGTCAACGCACGGCCCAGGCGCAGCGCCTGGTCGCCATGAGTGATCCGACGCGGCTTCGATGAGGCTTTGGATGACCAACGCGAGCCAGCATACCGGACTTCGAATGTGCCGCCCGCTTCACTCCGCCCGTTTCGGTGGTGCCACGGCGTCCACCGTGCCGCGCGAGACGCGGATGATCGTGACCCGGGCGGCGCAGAGACCTCCACCCGTTTGCTCACGTCTTGCGCGGACGCGATGTCCGAAAAGTCCACCATCGCGTGAATATCCTCCCCGGCCAGCGCGGTGATGATTCCGTCGTCGTCGGGCTTCGTCGCTTCGACTGTGCCGCGAAGCCCATTAGAAATTCCACGACAGACTTCCAAACACTCCCCGCGGTGAGGGTTCAAGGTAAAAGCTGAACTTGCTGTCTTCGGGAAGATTCAGGAACGCATCATGAATGAACGTTGTGACGAAGTTTCCAAGACAGGCGCCTGCCAGAACGTCGCTCGGGTAATGCCGGCCGGCCTCGACGCGGGACCACGCGGTCGCGCTGGCCACCACCAGGTTTCCCGCTTTCAAAGAGGTGCACACCCAAGGTGTCATCTCAATGGAATCCAGATTGCGATTGGCCAGCCGCGCGCTTCCGAACGCCGCGGAGGCGGCGCCGGAAGGGAAACTTCGATCATCGCTTCCATCGGGTCGCACCCGGCCGGTGGCGCCCTTGATCAGAGCCGTTGAACGGCTGGTGGCCAGCAGCGCGACATATTCCACCCCAAGCCCCTTTGCCTTGGCCAGCGACCAATCCCACGCGTCCTCGCCGCTGGGAGTCAGCAATCCGGTCGCGAGCATTTCCATTTCCAGGAACCGTCCCAACACGTGGCTGGCATCAGCCGCGGTTTCCGGTGACCCAAAAACCGGCGTGTGCGCCACAGCCCAGTTGGAAACCCTCTTGTCAAAATCGTCAATGGCGAAAATCGCAGCACCGCCAGCAGAAACCCACGTCACCGGATCCAGAAGCGCGCGCTTGGCGGCTTTGGGAATCCGTTCCCACTTGACTGGGTAGATGGCTTCCTCTCCCCAACTGCCTCCGTCTTTGAGCGTGCCGCAACCTGCGACCAGCATGATGCTGGCGAGGAGGGTGCAATCCTTGAAACAGGCTGGGAAGGCCGGGCCGCGTGTTCTCATAATCATTGCGGAAGTGCTTGGTTTCCAGCCGCAACGTAATCCCGTCCGTGCGCGACGCAAGCGGGAAGGAGTCTGCATCGAGTGGAATGACGCGGCTTCAGCAAGGTCTTGGATGCCCACCGCAAGCCCGCAGGGCAGGCCTGCAGGTTGCAGCGTCTTCACGGCGCCCGTTTCGGCGGCACGACGACGTCCACCGTTTCGGGCGAGACGCCAGTGACGGTGACACCGGGCGGCGCGGAGACATCCACGCGTTTGCGCAGGTCTCGCGCGGACGCGATGTCCGAAAGGTCCACCATCGCGTGGATATCCTTCTCGGCCAGCGCCGTCATGATTCCGTGGTCGGCGCGGACGGTGACCTCGACGGTGCTGGGCTGGACTTTGAATTCGCGGACGTCGGAGGCGGCGGACACCACGAGCACCGGCAGCCGTGGGAAAACACGGATTTCACCAGGGGCCGGCGGATTAGCCGCAACCGTGGGGTCGTGGTCAATCGGCCGGACGATGAACCAGATGCCCGCGGCCAGCGCCAGCGAGAATAGTTTCCAGCCGAGATCGTTTGTGAACCATTCGCGCATGGCGGGAATTATTTGCCCGTTTGACCCGGCGCGCCGCGCAGGCCGTCTTTTGTGATCACCACCGGCCCGGTGCGGGGGCGCTCGCCGAAACGGGAGCGCACCCAATCCACGAAGCCGCGCGCCTGGACCGGACGAAGAAGCAGCGTGGTGAGAAACGCGCGCAACTCCTCGAGCGACACCCCGCGCACGAGCTGGCCTTTGTAGGCGTAGGAGATCGAGCCGGTTTCCTCGGACACCGCCACCACGATCGCGTCGGTTTCCTCGCTCAACCCAATGGCCGCGCGATGCCGCGTGCCGAGCGACTTGTTCAAGTCCTGCCGTTGGGTGAGCGGGAAAATGCACGCCGCGTACGCGATGCGGTCGCCCTTGATGATGACGCCGCCGTCATGGATGGCGTTGTTGGGAAAGAATATCGTTTCGAGCATCTCCGGCGTGGCGTCGCAATCCACGACGATCCCGGACTCGACGGCCTCCTGGAGCTGGATGGTCTGTTCGATGGCCAGAAGCGCGCCAATCCGCACGTCGGCCAGCCGCTCGCAAGTCTGGATGATCACCTCGATGATCTCGCGCTGCTCATGCGCCGTGGTGAAAAAAGGCAGGTTGCCCAGTTCGCCAAGGATGCGGCGCAATTCCGGCTGGAAAATCACGACCGCGCCCAGCGCGATGAAGACGGACGCCTTCCCGAGCAGCCAGCGCAGCACCTTCAAATCCAGCAACGCGGTCACGCCCGCCAGGGCGACCAGCACCACCGCGAACCCGATGACCACCGGCCAGCCGCGCGTGCCGCGCACAAAGCCCGTGGCATAGTAGATCCCGACCGCCAGGATGAGGATCTCCAGCGCGGGTCTCCACACGTCTTGAATAACTTGCCACATCAACTTGATCTCCGGGCCATCACGGCCTCGGTCATTCGCACGGCTTGAACAGTTTCGCGAACGTCGTGCGCGCGGATGATCCGGGCGCCGGCACCCACGGCCAGGCTCGCGCAGGCCAGCGAGGCCGGCAGCCGCGCCTCCAGGCCGGCGCCCAGCAGTTTTCCGATGAACGATTTACGCGAAACACCGACCACCATTGGCCGGCCCAGTGTGGTAAAACTGCCCAACCGCGCCAGCAATTGCAAATTGTGTTCCAGGGTTTTTCCGAAACCGATGCCGACGTCCAGCGCCACCTGCCCGGCGGCCACGCCACACGACTCCAATCGCCGCAACCGGTCGCGAAAAAAATCGCCGACCTCCCGCACGACATCGGCGTAAACTGGATTGGTCTGCATGGTTTGGGGCGCTCCCTGCATGTGCATGCAAACGTAGCCCGCGCCGAATTCGGCCACGACGCGCCACATCGCATCGTCCTCGCGATTGGCGGCCACGTCATTGACGATGCTTGCGCCGGCTGCAAGCGCCGCGCGGGCCACCGCAGGTTTCATAGTGTCAATCGAGAGCGGCACGTTGACCTGTCGTGCAAGGGTCTCGATCACGGGGACGACGCGATGGATTTCCTCCGCTTCGCTGACGGACTTCGCGCCGGGCCGCGTGGATTCGCCGCCGAGGTCGAGGATGTCCGCGCCGTCCGCAGCCAGTTTGAGCGCATGGGCGATCGCCTTGTCCCGGTCGAAGAACTGTCCGCCATCAGAAAAGGAATCCGGCGTGACGTTCACGATGCCCATGACGAGGGCGGGGCGTGGGAAAGCGAAAGTGAATTGGCGGGCGCGGAGGAGCATGGGGAATCAAACACCCAAATACCCAAGCACCCCAATAACCAACACGCAGTGGGAGCGGTTTTTGGTACTTGGGTATTTGGGTATTTGGGTATTTTTCAGTATCCCGCTCCTCCCTTGCCCCGTTGCATCAACTCAATCTCGTATCCCTCCGGCGCGTCAATGAACGCGAAACCGCTGCCGTCGGGCTTGAGCGTCGGACCGTCCGAGTACTTGAGGCCAAGCGTCGCCAGGTGCTTGGCGAATGCGTCGAGGCTGTCCACCTCGAAAGCCAGGTGCGTAAGATCGGCTTGGACCTGGACCGGGCCGCTTGCCGGGAAGGAGCAGATCTCGATGAGTTCCTCGCTCTCGGGCGCTTTGAGGAACGCGAGTTCCGATCCGCGCGGCGATTTGCTGCGGCGCACTTCCTGCAAGCCGAGCGCCTCGCGGTAGAATTTGAGGGTGCGCTCCAGGTCGTTGACGCGATAGCGCGTGTGCAAGAGTTTTTTGGCCAGATTCATGGCCGGAGCATAGACGTGTCGCGACGCAAAGCCAACGATCAAGGTGACAAAACCTGCCCCGGGCCGTCGTCCGCCCCGATGCGCGCTTGCTGGCCGCGGGCGAATGCACTATTGACTACCGCCAACGCATGAAAGCTGGTGCATCCCCCGCAACGTTCTGGGCGATTGCACTGTTATTTGCCGCGGGTTGTGGCAAGGAGCCGCCACCGGTGGGCCACCCGCTGCCTTCACCGTTGGTTTCCAAATGCGAACCCGGCCAGCCCGGTGGCCGGCTCACGCTGGCCACGTCCGGTGTGCCGCGTTCGTTCAATCCGTTGCTCGCCGCTGACGCCGCCTCGGACGAGGTGGTTCGGCTGCTCTTTTCCGGACTCGTGCGGTTGGATCTGGCCACGCAGGAATTGATACCCGCTCTCGCCGCGTCGTGGCACGTGGAGGCCGACCAGAAGACCTGGACGTTCAAGCTGCGGCCCGGCTTGCGCTGGAGCGACGGCGTACCGCTCATGGCCGAAGACGTGGTCTTCACCTGGAACTCGGTGATGTACGACCCAAGCCTCAACCACCTGACCTATGATCTGTTCCGAATCGGCGGAAAGAATTTTGAAGTGACCAAGGTGGACGACGTGACGGTCCGGGTCGTCACCCCCGAGCCGTTTGCGCCATTTGTCGAGTACTTTGGCAACGTGCCGATCCTGCCGCGGCACCGGTTCGAGCCAGCGGTGCGCGGACGGCGTTTCCTCTCGGTGTACGCGGGCGACGCGCCGCCGGAGCGCATCGTAGGTTGCGGCCCGTTTCGATTGAAGGAAAACCAGCCCGGCAAATTCCTGCGTCTCGAACGCAACCCCGAGTATTGGGTGACCGACAAACAGGGACGACGGCTGCCCTACTTCGAGGAACTGCTGCTCACTCCCGGCATGGACGCTGCCGCCCTGCTGATGCAATTCATCAACGGGCAGTGCGACGTGTTCGAGCGAACCCGGCCGGAGCACTACGCGGCACTCAAAACTGCGGCGGCCGGTGCAAAGTTCCATCTGGCCGAACTGAGCCTGGGCACGGAACGGGATTTTCTGTGGTTCAATTTGAATCCGGGAGTTGACGCCGCCGGGAAGCCTCACGTGGATCCGGTCCGGTTGAAGCGGTTTCAAAACAAAAAGTTTCGCCAGGCCGTGTCGTGCGCGCTGGACCGCGACCGGATGGCGCGGGAGATTTACGGTGGTCGAGCCCAGCCGATCCACGCCTTCCTCTCGAACGAGAATCCGAAGTGGAACAACCCGGAAGTGGCGCGCTACGGCTACGACCCGGCCCGCGCACGGGCGTTGCTCGCCGAGATCGGCATCCAGGATCGCGACCCGGGAAAGCCGGGGCTGGAGGACGCCGCGGGTAATACGGTGGAGTTTTCGCTGTTCTCGAACGCCGGCAATCCGCTGCGCGAACAATGCGCCCGGTTCATCGCGCAGGACCTCGAAAAATTGGGAGTGCGCGTCCAGTTTCAGCAGGTGAGTTTTTCAGACCTGATCACACGGATCAACCATTCCTTTGATTACGACGCGGTGTTGATGGGCCTGGGCGGGGGCGGCACCGACCCGGCCACGCAAATGAACGTGCTCAAGTCCGGCGAGCCGCTGCATCAGTGGCATCCCGGCCAGAAGGTTCCCGCCACCGATTGGGAGGCGCGGATGGACTCGTTGATGGATGCGCAAATGCGCACGCTCGATTTTTCCGCGCGCAAAAAGCTGTTCGATGAAGTGCAGGTCATCCTTGCTGAGGAATTGCCGATGATCTACACTGTCGCGCCGTTCCAGTTCGCCGCCGTGCGGACCAATCTGGCGAACCTCCGCCCGTCCGTGATCACGCCGTATCGTGCGACGTGGAACGTGGAGGAGCTCTATTTCAAGAAGCCGTGAGGGGAGGGATCGAGGGTGAGGCGACGCCATGGCGGAACTGTGCTCATTCCTGAGTTGCGCCGGTGGTGGGCGCGGTATTGGCCTAAAAATCCGGGGTGAAGCTCATGCCGTGTCAGTTTTTCGTTTCGGCCAGCGCGTGCTCGCAGACTCAATAAACTCTTGTTGACGCACAAGAAAACTTGAAATACAAACGAATTGCGCGAATTGAACTTGCGCAGGACTCTCTGTCGGACAGATGAAAACCCGTTATATCGTAATCACGCTCACGGCGATTTGCACTTCATGCATCGGTCACGCCGACGAGATCGCCGCGGATGCGTTCGCCGAAATGTCGGCTCAGAGGACGAAGACATTCGATGTCGCGACATCCAAGCTTAAAGGATCGACTTCTTTCAGAATCAGTTATCCAAAAAGCTGGAGCACGACTGATTCCGCACGCCCTCGCGTCGTGACTCGTATCGCCAGTGCAAATGGCGAGGGGATGGACTCGCTTGTTATCGTCGTTGGGCAAAGCAACCTAAAGTCCAAGAATCCGACTCCAGACAGTGTTTTCACGAAGGAGTTTTTCTCGAAGTTTGAGCTCCCTGGCTCTACCGTCGTCCGGAGTGAACGAGTGAAAGAGGGAACTTTTGATGGAGCGGTTATCGAGTATTTCGTGGATCAGTCACGCCCACCGATGAGAATGAGAGTATTCGTTACGAACTATGTGTTCACCCAGCGCGGTGCACTGGTTCAACTTCAATTCTATGTTCTACTCGGTGAGAAAGAAGACAAGAAATCGGACGATGCGCGAATTATTGCCTTTAAACCCCTTTGGAAAGCTATGCTCGCAACTCTCAAACTCGAATGAAGGACGCCCAACGAGATCGGCCGTTGGACTGGGTCGAGCACACGAATCAGTGCTGGCATCTCGCGGCGAGATTGCCCTTGCGCGGTGACGTAAAGCTGGTTTCATTGTGGTCGTCAAATGCGCATGTGGCGGAATTGGCAGACGCGCTACTTTGAGGTGGTAGTGGAGTAATCCGTGCAGGTTCAAGTCCTGCCATGCGCACCAAAAACCCTCCCGGGAGTCCTCCACAGTTGCTCGTTGCCGCGATCTCGATCTGCGCGCAGTTTCAATCCGAACTCATCAGGTGCAGCAGCGCATTGCGGATCGTCAGGGCGAGCAAATCGTTGATGACATCGAGCACGATGAAACGCCGGACCTGTCCCCAGACCTCGGTTTCGTACGCCGTGCCGATGTGCAGCAACAAGGAGTCGAGCATTTCGCGGGTGTCGTCGCGCGCGAGCAACCGCTCGAAACCGCGGCGAATGGCGGGATACGAGACGTGGGCCACGTTGGTGTGCTCCAGTGTTGCCTCCAGGGTGAGTCGCAACAGCGTGCGGATTTCCTCTGAGGCAAGCCCGGCTTCGCCCGGCGTCGAGCGATGGGTCGCCCGTTTGGAGAGGAGCAGATGGAGCGCGCGAAAGCGGAGGCGTTGTGTCGGCGATTCCAGCCAGGGTTCGGGCCGCAACACTCCGAGGGCCGCGCGGGCCGGGTCGCTGGCGTCGTTGACTCGCTCGAACAACGGAGTGCCGATGATTCGCTCGTCGTCCCACCAGCCTGGAATCTCCTCGAGTTTGCGGTGGCTTTCCCGCGCCATTTGCAGATCGAAGTCGCGCACCAGGCGGAGTTCCTTGTGGAGATAGCTGTAAGCCAGCGGGGCCAGCACGGCCTTGCGCAGGCGCAGCGGCAGCGGCACCAAATCCGGCAGCACCAGCCGCACTTCCAGCCGGCCACCGTGGCGTTCCAACGCCGCTCGCAGGCACACTTCCCAACAGCCTTCGATCCGGGGCAGGTTTTCGTGGAGGTTCATTCCCGCCAGCAGCGAAACCATCTGGGTGTGCGTGACCTCGCGGCTCAACAGCGGCGTCAAACCGTGCCGGCTCGCCAGTCCGTAGAGGAATTCATACGCCGTCAGCCCGTCCCCGGTGCGGAGAGCGGACCACTCGGAAAACTGGTTCAACGTGCATTGCCAGATCACCTGGTCTTCCTGGTTCTCGATGCCGCCCAGGCCGGTTTCGTACAGCGCGTAGGCGTAGGCGCTTTTCAACAGCGCGCGGCCCCGCGGGCCTTTCCATTTGCCGTGCTCCTGTTCCAGTTCCCACGGTTTGAGCTGCTCGCAACCCCAGCCGAAATGCCGTGGCGCCACCCGGTGCAGCGCCGTGAACGCGGAGACGCCAAACCGCGACAGGATGTTCGGGGAGACTTCGTCAAACAATCGCGCCCAGCGCCGGAACGACCTCGCCGTTTCGTAATCCAACTGCCCGTCCGCGGTGAACAGGTGCGGTTCCGAAACCTGCGCCTGATCCAGCACCGTCCGCGCCACGCGGTCGAGCACGTCCCAGATGGCTTGATGGCTGTCGTGACAAACGCGCTGGGGCAGCGCGGAGACTTTTCCCAGCAGCCCCGGCGGCAGGTTGCCGGTGCCGATGCGTTCGAGGCAGCGCGCCAGCACCGCCCGCCAATCCAGCAGGCCGCTCTCGCGCAGGAGCGACGGCGGCACCCGGATGCCCAGCGACAGGAACGCATCCTCCCAGTCGGTCCGCGCGAAAGCGCCGAGGTTCCAACGCGGCTGGCCTTGTTCGAGGCTCACGAGCCGCAGCCCGAATTGGATCTGCCAGAGCGCCGCGTGGATCAGCAGGTCGGCGGCGCGCTCATCGCTGAGTTCCTGCCGCAAGGTCAACCGCCAGGGCCGCACCGGCGGGTCCTCGCCCCGCGTGATGCCCGGAAAGGCAATCTCTGGCACGGTGCCCGGATGAATCAGTCGGAACCCCGCGCTCCGCAACGAGTGACGCAAATCCGCGTTCTCGACGTCGGCGCAGGTGTGCAGTCCGAATTTTTCGCTGATCAGGTAGCGCAGGTAAATCGGCGCGCGGCGGTCGAACACGATGCGCCTGGCTGGCGGGAGCGATTGCAACGCGATGGGCGGCGCCGCGTGCGACAGCGGGCAGAGCAGTGATTTCGGGTAGGATCCCAGGAAGCCCTCGACCCCCGGCCTCACGGACTGCCAGGCGGCCAGAATCAGGAGCGTGTCGTAGTCGCGGCTTTCCCGCACATCCCTGACTCCGGCCAGTTCGGCGGCGATGCCAAAGACCCGCTCGAAGTGCGGAATCTCAAAGTTGTCCGTGCCGTGGGATTTTCCGCGCGCGGTGCGATACGCTGCCTCCGCAAAGGGCAGCCGCCCGGAGATCACGCGCGCGGTCTCGATGGTCCGCGCGTCGAATGCCGGCAACTGGATGCACGCACGCGCCTGCTCAGGCTCACACGCTATCGTCGAAGGCACCGGCCAGCCGTGGCGGAAACGCAGGCCCGCGGGTGCCGCCGGCGCTGACGGCCGCTGTGACTGTGCCGGCGGCTCGACGGGCAATGGCGCCATTGCCGCCTCGCCGTTCCACGGCGCCTCACCAAGTGGGCGCGCCGGTTTCGGTTCTTCAACGTCGGTCCACACAGCTATTGGAAGTTTCTATCACCTCGGGCGGCGGATGTCACCTGTTTCGTTCAATCTTTTTTCAGCCGGGATCGGCGGGCCGTTCTTTCAGTGTTTGGATGGGCGGGCGTTGGCCCGGTGATCCTGCTGCGATTTGAGCGGGGGCGGGTCGTGGCTCTGCTGCACCGCGCACCGTAAATCTTGCCTCACGGTTTGCTGGCGTTCCGTGCCGCTGCGGTGGTCCGTGGTTTGCCCGCGTGCAGAACGCGCAGCGAGAAGCCGCGCCCGTTGTCAAACGGCTGAACCGTCGCGGTGACTTCGAGCACCGGATAACGCACCGTCGCCAGGCCGTAACTCTTGTAAGCCTGCGCAAAAAGTTCGGTTTCGATCATGCCGGTCCAGTCGGCGAGCGTGAGAAATTTCATCGGCTCGCCGGTGATCTGGTGATGCACGCGTTGCTCGACCACCAACCCGCAGGTCACGACGGTCTCGCCGACGTGCTCGCCCAACCGCGCGACGGGGCAATATGTGCCCCACGCCACATTCTCGAACAGTTCCAACGGATGCCCGCTTACGGCGTAACCAAATAATTCCGTCTCGGCCTCGAGTCGCTCGCGGCGCGTCGGCTCGCGCAGCAGGGAAGGGTTTCGAGAGAAGAATTCCGCGACTGGATTCGCGCCGGCGTCGAAATCGAATTCCAGATTCCGCCCGCCAATCCCGTATTTCGGATTTCGGATTTCGGATTTCACCAGCCGTTGCGCTTCCCAGAATTGTTGTGTGCGCATCTGGCCGAACGCGTCGAAACCGCCGGCGCGAATCAGAATTTCCAACTCTTCCGGCAACGGTTGCACGCGCCGGTGAAAATCCGCCAGCGAAGCAAACACCCCGCGCTCACGCTCGACCAGCAGGCGCTTGACCGTGCGCTCGCTGAGCCCCTTGGCGCGCGTGAGCGGAACGCGGATGCAGCCAGGAGCAGGTGGGAAAGTGGGCGGGTGGGAAAGTGAGACGGCCAGCGCGGGAGCAATCTTCTCTTTCTCACTTTCCCACTTTCCCACCGGCCCACTTTCCACCACCGCAAACCCTGGCCCCGGTTCATTCACCGTCGGCGGCAGGAATCTCAATCCGAGCCGGTGGGTTTCCAGAACATAGACGAGCGGATCATAAAAGCCCTTGCCGTTGGTGAGCACCGCCGCCATGAACTCCGCCGGGAAATGTTTCTTGAGCCACGCGGATTGATACGCCTCGACACCATAAGCCGTCGAATGCGCCTTGCAAAAAGCGTAGCCGGCAAAGCCCGCAACCAGTCCCCACACTTCCTCGATCTTCTCCCCGGCGTGTCCGCGCGCTTTTGACGACGCGAAAAATTCCTCGCGAATCTCGGCGATGACAGCGCGCTTCTGCTTGTTCAGCGCCCGGCGCAGAACGTCCGCGCGGCCCGGATTCAAGCCGGCGAACGCTTCACAGATTCGCAGGATGTGTTCCTCGTAAACCACCAGCCCGAACGTGTCACGCAACACCGGTTCGAGCGACGGATGCGGATACGTGATCGGTTCGAGTCCTTGATAGCGCCGCGTGAACGCGAGTTTTTTCCCTTCGTTGGCCGCGCCGGGGCGGATGACGCTGACGATGGCGATGAGTGTATCAATGTCGCGCACGTTGCATTGCTTGCACAGGCCGGTCATGGCCGGGCTTTCGATGTGATGCACCGCGCGCGCGTTGCCGGTGGAGATCATGTCCCAGATGGCGGGGTCGTTCCACGGCTCTTCCCATTTTCCCCCTCGTTCTCGTTCTCGTCCTTCTTCCTCGGGTTGAGCAGAGGAGAAAAGGGGAAACGGGGAAAGGGAGATTTCCGTTGCTGGCAATGGGCGATGCGAATGCAGCAGGTTGTCGCATGATTTTCCCCCACCCTTGATCCCTCTCCCGCTGGGAGAGGGAGACAGCCGGCGTGCCTTTTTGATTTCACTGAATCTCCTGGCCATCTCTGGCCCGCGTTCTTCGTTGAAAACGGCGAATGATTCTCCCTCTCCCAGCGGGAGAGGGCCAGGGTGAGGGAGAACCGTCCAATTACCTTTCGCACTCTCTTCATCTGGAGTTGGCGAAAAACCGACAACGAAGCCTTTCCCCTCTTCCCCCTTTCCCCCTTTCTCCTTCTCCAAACCGCCTGCCAGGCAGCGCTTCAAGTCCACCGCCACTCCGCGCTTCGCCAGCATCGCCTTGACATCGCGCATAACAGCCAGGCCGCCCTGTGCCAACACATCCACTTTCACCAGGCCGATGACTTCCACCGCGTCCATGTCGAAGTGCGTCGTGGGATAGCCTTTGTTCGAGATGAACGTCGGCGTGAGTTCATGCATCGGCTGGCGCGAGAGCACGACGCCGCACGGATGCATCTTCGGATTGCGCGGCATGCCGTCGAGGAACTCCGCCATGTCCAGCGCCGTCTTGAACGGTTCTTCATCCAGCGACAGATCGCGGTTCTCGGGGCTGGCGGCGAGCATTTCGCGCAACTTCGCGCCGCCGCTGGGCGTTGGCTCATCCGGCACCCAGCCGCCGCCGAAGCTCCACGGAAAATGCTCGGTGAAGCGACGCACTTCGCGTTCGGCCACGCCGAGGACTTTCGCCACGTCGGCAAACGCGCTGCGCGCCTGGAACGTCGAGAAGCCGCCCACGACGGCGCACTGCGCGCGTTTATATTTGGCGAAGATGAGGTCCACCACGTCGTCTTTGCGGTCGTGCGGGAAATCCACGTCAATGTCCGGCAGCTTGTTCAGCGCCATGCGCTCCTGATTCAGAAAGCGGCGGAAGTAGAGGCCGAAGCGTATGGGGCACACGTCCGAAATGCCGAGGCAATAACACACGAGCGAATCCGCCGCGCTGCCACGCGTGATCCATTCGATGCCGTGCGCGCGGCAATCCTGGAGGAAGCTCCACACGACGAGAAAATATTCCTCGTAACCGACGGCGCTGATGATGTTCAACTCCGTGGTGAGTTGAGCGTTGATGGCTGAGAGTTGAGCGTCACGGTAGCGCTGGCGCGCGCCATCCAACACAAGCTTGCGGAGAAACTCGCTCGCCGTTGAACCGTCCGGCGGATCAAAGGCGGGAAACTGCGGTTTGCCGAACGGCATCTCGAAGTTGCAGCGCTCCGCGATTTCCAGCGAGTGCGCGAGCCACTCGGGATGTTCCTGGCACACGGCGGCCATTTCCGCCGGCGTGCGGAAATGAAATCGCCCGCCCATGCGCTTCTCCGGATGTTCCTGGCGCAGCAACGTGCGCGTGCGGATGGATTGCACGATGTCGTATTTCATCCGGTCGCCGGGCTGCGCGTAATGAATCGGTGGGCAGGCGATGATGGGAAAACCCGGAGCGCGGCTGCGGTCGCAGACCCAGCCGCAGCGCGTTGAAGGCTGCGAGGATGCTGCGGCTGGTGCTTCGCACCCAGCCGCGCTCCGGGTTGCCATCTGATGGAAGCGGTCGGGAAACAACTCAGCCAACCGCACATCCGAACTCACCGCGAGCAAGCCGCCGGTAAAACCGCTCAACTGCTCCAGCGTGACCGGGCGTCGTTGCTGTGCCGCGACTGCGCCTTCGTCACCATCGTTCACGGCTGATTCAGCGCGATGCGAGAGCAGTCGGTTCAAGTTATGATAGCCGCGCGCGGATTCGACATAGAGCAACAGCGGGTGTTCGCCCACGCGCAGTTCGGTTCCGAAAACAGGTTTGATGCCGGCTTTCTTCGCGGCTTCCGCAAATTCTACCGCGCCGTGCAGGTTGCCGATGTCGGTCAATGCAATTGCAGGCAGACCGTGCTGCCTGGCGAGATTCACGATGGCCGTGGGTGAAAGCGTCGAATCGAGAAACGTGTAGTGGCTGCGGACACGGAGCGGGATGCAGATGGTTGATTTGCGCCGCAGCGGGCCGCCCCTCACCCCGGCCCTCTCCCCGTCTGACGGGGAGAGGGGGGATCGTCGGCGGTCTGTCGGCGAAACGGGCGTGATCCGATTGTTCGGCAGCACACCTTGCTGTTCCCTCTCCCCATCCGATGGAGAGAGGGTCAGGGTGAGCGGGGCGCTCGTCAAAGTCACCGGCGCAGCGCGCAATCGAAAATCATGCCCGCGCAGAACCACCGACCAGCCTTTGTTGCGGCGCAAGTCATCCAGCACGACCGCAAGCCGTTCGCGGGCGATATGTTTTTTCCCGTTCGCGTCCAACGGCAGTTCGCTGCGAAACACGCCGTCATACACGTTCGATAATTTCAGCGACACCATCCGCAGACTCACGCGACGTTGCCAGGCTTCGCGCAGCAAACCGCGCAGACGACCGTAAACATCTGTTTCCAGATCGGTCGGCTCGCGCAAACTTTCCACGCGCTGATTTTCGTCGCGATCGTTGTAGCGCACCTTCACGGTCAGCGTCCGCACGCTGCGGCCTTCTTCACGCACGGTGGCGAACAACCGGTCGGCCATGCGCCGGAGCACGGCCTCGACGTATTCCTCGTCGGTCACGTCTTCGTTGAACGTCTCCTGCTGGCTGAAGGATTTCTGCGGTTCGCTCGCGGGAATCAATGGGCGTTCGTCAATGCCATTGGCGAACTGCCGCAGGACGGGTGCTTGCCTGCCCAACAACAACTCCAGCAAGTCCACCGGCGTCGCGGCGATCTGGCCGATCTCCGCCAGGCCCGCGGCGTTCAAGCGCACCGACGCTTTCGGCCCGACGCCCGGCAGCCAGCGATTCGGCAGCAAGTGCAGATACTGTTTTTCGCCGCCCGCCGGCACGGTTTCAAACCCGGCGGGCTTGCGGAGCTTGGACGCGACCTGGCTGACGAGTTTGTTTGAGCCGATGCCTTCGCTGACGGTGATCTTGAGCGATTGCCGGATGGCCTTGCTGATCGTCAGCGCGATTTCGACGGACGGTTTGCTGTGGTTGGCGGTGATGTCGAAGTAGCCTTCATCAATCGAAGTCTGCTCCACGTCCGGCGTGAAATCGTAGGCGTAGCCGAACATCCAGTTGGAAAACTGCTCGTAACGCTCGTAATCGCCGGGCAACACGATGAGCTTCGGGCAAAGCTTGCGTGCGCGCGCCGTGGGCATGGGCGTGAAGACGCCGAACTTCCGCGCCTCGTAAGACGCCGATGCGATGATGCCGCGGGTTTCACCGCCGACGGCGATGGACTTGCCCCGCAACCGCGCGTCGGCGGCCTGCTCCACGGAGGCGAAGAACGCGTCGGCGTCGAGATGAACGATGGTGCGCATGTTGACGAACTTCGCGAAGGGTGAAGCGGGAGGAATTCCGCGCCCGGTTCATTTGGCTCTTGCGGTTTGCCCCGGGTAGTTCTTACACAAGAAATTCCCGCACGGCTCTCCCTCACCCTTGATCCCTCTCCCGCTGGGAGAGGGAGACAGCCACCGCTCACTGTTGTTCGCACTAAGTCGCCCAGCCATCTCCGGCTCACGACTTTCACCGGCAGCGGCGGAGGACTCTCCCTCTCCCAGCGGGAGAGGGCCGGGGTGAGGGAGAACGGTGCGGCAATCTTTTGCGAACGATCTGCTCTCCACCGCGGGGAAATATTTTTTCATCGGCTACTCCTGCGCCTTTCGGATGAGCGCCTTGAACACCCCCTGGATCATCAATTCCTGCGCGGGGATGAGGTCGGGGTATTTCGGATTCTCGGCCTTGAGGTAAGGCTTGCCGCCTTTCATGATGTAGGTCTTGAGCGTGCTCTCACCGTCAACGAGCGCGGCGATGACCTGGCCGTTGCGCGGCTCCGGCCCGTGTTCCAAGACCACGATGTCGCCGTCGAGAATGTGCCGCCCGAGCATCGAGTCGCCCGTCACGCGCAGCGCGAAGGCGTTGCGCGACGGTTTGCAGCCGATGCTTTCGATGTCCACCGACACGCAGCCCTCGGCATCCTGCTCGCGCGCCTGCGGCAGGCCCGCCGGAATCGAGCCGAAGAGTGGAATGTCCACGATGCGGCTGCGCAGTTTGTGCAGCGGGGAAGTGATCCGGTGCGACCTGGCCTTGCCCGGGTCGGATTCGATGAAGCCTTTGCGTTTGAGCGCCTCCAGGTGACAGGCCGCCGCGCGATGGCTGCGAAAGCCGAACCGCCCGGCAATCTCGCGGAGCGTTGGAATGGGCCGGTGAGCGTGGATTTCCGCCTGGATGAAATCCAGCACCCGCTGTTGGGCTCGTGTCAATTCTGTCATGACTATCCATGTGGATAGTATAGCCGGGGCGGCTTGTCAATCCGCCATTCTGCGAGGCGCGCAGATGAGGCGCCGCCCTGGCCGCCGACCAGAGCGGGGTTGGGGATGGCGGATCGGGGCGTGGAGAATTTTATCTTGAGCCACGCCGGCTAGGGGCGTAGGAAACGCCCATGCCGATACATCTTCGACCCACTTCGCGGCGCGAGTTTCTCAAGCGTTCACTACTGGCCGGCGCGGGCCTCGCGCTGGCGCCGGGGTTGCAGGCCGCCACGCGCCGCGGCGATCCCGATTCCTGGGCGTTGCTGGCGGACACGCACATCGCCGGCGACACGGCCAAGGTGGCGCGCGGCATCAACATGACCGAGCATTTCAGAGCGGTGTCCAGGGAAGTGCTCGCGCTGCCGAAGCGGCCAGCGGGGGCGTTCATCGTGGGCGACTGCGCGTTGAACAGCGGCGAACCGGAGGATTACGCGACTTTCGTCAAGCTCGTGGGATCGTTGCGTGACGGCGGTTTGCCCGTGCATCTGGCGCTGGGCAACCACGATCAGCGCGCGAATTTCTGGGTGGCATTGAGGGAGCAGAAAGCCGCCCGGCGTCCGGTTGCGGACAAACACGTCGCGCTGGTTGCGACGCGCGCGGCGAACTGGCTCATGCTGGACTCGCTGGAAAAAACGCTGCAAACCCCGGGCCTGCTGGGTCAGGCACAACTGGATTGGCTGGCGAAGACGCTGGATGCGAACCCGCGCAAGCCCGCGTTGGTGGTGGTACATCATAATCCCGGCATTCAAGAGAACCTGGGACTGAAGGACACCACGGCGTTGTTTGAGCTGATCCGGCCGCGGCCTCAGGTGAAGGCCTGGATTTACGGCCACACGCACACCTGGAAGATTCAAGAGGATGTGAGCGGCATCCACCTCGTCAATCTGCCGCCGGTGGCCTACCTCTTCCGCGAAGGCGACCCGGCGGGCTGGGTTCATGCGAAGTTGCGGCGGGACGGCATGAGGCTGGAGTTGCAATGCCTGGACACCGCGCACAAAGCCCATGGCGAGGTCGTTGATTTGAAATGGCGGGAGGCGTGATCCGGTCTGGAAACCCGCTTCCCGGCTTCAAAGTTTGTCATAGTAGTCGTCCAGCTCCTCCTCGCTGGCCTCGATGACCACGGTGCTGAAATCCTTGCCGCTCTCTTTGAGCACGCGTGCGATTTGCGGCGAAACCCACCTCGTGCCTTTGGGCTGTTCTTTCGTGCGAGGTTTGATGCGATAGTGTCCGGCGGGATCCACTTCGAGGATTTTGCGCTCCACCATGCGGATCAGGACGGGTTTGGCCCACTCCGGCTCCGATCGAGACCGGCGTTTGCCGCCGGCACGACGGCTGATCTCGCGGGCCGAGATGAACTGGTGCTTCCACGACTTCAGATAGAGATAAATCTCGCGCTCGTCAGCGTCCATGGTGTCTTACGTCAATTTTTCATTCCGCCTCAAAGGCCATCTGTTTTCGCCCTGTCAGGCATCTTTTGGACTGCCACCTTATAGCCCGGGCGCAGCCCTCCCTCAAGTGCATTCCCCGTGATTCTGCTCGAAATCTGCTTCCCGCCCGCGCCGCGCAATGTTACACACGGTCGCGGCCCCGCGAGGCCCGCTCCTACATCATGAAACCAATCTCACGTCGTCAATTCGTCCGCCACACTAGTTTTGCAGCGGGCGCGGTGGCCAGCTTGGGTCCCTTTGTCCATGCAGCGCGGGCCGGCGAATCCGCCGCCAGCGAAAAGATCCGACTTGGGCTGATCGGTGCCGGCGGCATGGGTTGCGGCGATCTGGACTGCTTTTTTCTCAACCCGGAGGTCGAGTGCGCCGTGCTCTGCGACGTGGACGACGCGCACCTAGCCAAAGGCCTCGAAATCTGCGCGAAACGCGGACGCAAGCAGCCGGACACGGTGAAGGACTTTCGGCGTGTGCTCGACCGCAAAGATGTGGACGTGGTGCTCGTCGCCACGCCGGATCACTGGCACGCGCTGCCGACGGTGATGGCGTGTCAGGCGGGTAAGGATGTCTATGTCGAGAAGCCGCTCGCCACGAGCATCGAAGAAGGCCGTGCGATGCTCACCGCCGCGCAAAAACACAGCCGCATTGTGCAGATGGGTTCGCAATGGCGCAGTTGCCGGCACATCATCGAGGCAGCGGAATTCGTAAAGTCCGGCAAGCTTGGCAAGATCGGCATGGTGCGGGGTTGGGCCTATCTCGACTGGCTTCCCAGCATCGGCAAGCCCGCCGATGGCCCGCCGCCACCGGGAGTGGATTACGACCTGTGGCTCGGCCCGGCGCCCAAGCGTCCGTTCAACCCGAACCGCTTTCATTTCAACTTCCGCTGGTTCTGGGACTACGCCGGCGGCTTGATGACGGACTGGGGCGTGCATTTGATCAACATGATGCTCATGGGCGTGGGCATGGAATGGCCCAGGACCGTCGCGTCCAGCGGCGGCAAGTACGTGCTGGACGACAATTCCGAGACGCCAGATTCGCAGGTGACGACCTACGAATTCCCGACGTTCATGCTCGTCTGGGAGCACAAGGCGGGGCTGGGCGTGGGACTGAACAACCGTCCGTGGGGCGTTTCCTGGAGCGGCACGGAGGGAACGATCCTGCTCAACGACGAAGGTTGGGAACTCGTGATCGAGAAACGCAAGGGCAGCCTCGAACCGCAAAAGTCCAGGAGCAGCGGCGACCCGCGGCCGGCGCACGTGCGCAACTTCCTCGACTGCGTGAAATCCCGGAAACCGCCGGTGCTCAATCTCGAAGCCGGCCATCACGTTTCCACGGTGGCGCACCTCGGGAACATCGCCTACCGCAGCGGCCACAAGATCACCTGGGATGTGGCGAATGAAAAAGTCGTCGGCGACTCCGACGCGGATCGGCTCGTCGGCGTGAAGTACCGCGAGCCATGGAAGCTGCCTTACGCCACGCGAGCGTAGATTTGTGCGCTGAATTTCGATTTGGCGCCCTTTACTTCATCGCCCGTAACGCCACCGTCCTCCACATCAGTCCGGTGTTGTTGGTGATGATCCCGTCCACGCCCATGTCCAAAAGCCGGTTGGCCGGGTCCGGATCGTTGATGGTGTAAACCCACACCTTCAATCCGCGCTGGTGCGCCAGCGCGACTGCTTCCCGCGTGATTTTGTCGTTCCACACGACCGCCTTGGCGCCGGTTTTTGCCAGTTCATCGAGCCATTCGGCGTCCATGACCTTGGATTTCTCGGGCGGTTTGCTGCCGTCGGCGAGCAGTTTGGGTGGGCCGAGCGCGCCGAGGACCTGTGTCGGTTCGAGCTCGTGAAACGCCTTCAGGTAATGCCAGTCGAACGCCTGCACGATCACCTGGTTGATCAGCTTTCGCTCGCGCAACAGTTTCACCAGCGTGGCTGCGTCGCCTTCCTTGCGCTCGATGAGCGTAACGCCGCCGCTACCTTGAATGGCATCCAACGCCTCGGTGAGCAGCGGAATTTTCGTGCCGGCGTATTTCGGATCGAACCAGCTTCCGGCGTCGAGGCTGCGGAGTTCAGCCGCCGTCTTGCCCTCCACGGGAATCTTCTGTCCGGCCCAACGCTTCACGGCATCGGTGGTCCGGTCGAGCGTGCCGTCGTGGATGACCACCAACTGGCCGTCCTTGCTGTGATAGTAATCGAGTTCCGCCATGTCCGCGCCCGCTTCGAGCGCGAGCTTCCACGAGGGCAGTGTGTTCTCCGGCGCAAACTGGGGATAACCGCGATGACCGATGATCAAAGTGCGTTTGGCGTTCAAAAGCCGCAACGCGGGCGGAGCCTCCGCAGCGTCGGCGAGGTTGGTGTTCATGGCTAGGAGCGCGATGGCAAAAACGGCCGGTGTGGTGGGAGACAGGGATTTCATTTCTCTCATGCGGCGCACACGTTGCGGCAGCGCGCATCCTCGGGCAAGCGGGATTTCAGCGGCCATGAAATGTCCCGGCCATTACGATTGGTTTGAGCAACCAAGCAGGCTCTGGCGATGGCCTGCGGGGGTGACGCGCGGTGTCCAGTCCGCTTCAACTTCCAAACTGATTGGCGTGTTCGCCGAGAATTCAGCGGTGCCGGAAATTTGTGCGGTGAAGCGGCGTGAACGCCGCGCCTGTAGCCGACGACGTCCGGAGGCGAACCATTGCAGCGCTTGAATGGCAGCGTCATATTTCGAGCCACTTCCCTTTTCGGAAAAAGAATTGAATTCCGCCTGCGCTCGCGCACCATCGCCACGATGCTGAGACTTTTTTGGCCGCGACTTTTTGGAGTATGACCGATGAGCGATGCGTTTGCGTTTCGCCCCAAACTGCTTGAATCGCTGAAGGGTTATTCCGCGGTGACGGCCGATTGCAGCCTTCCGGCAAATCTAATAACCTCACGACGAAATTGGGGAAGCAATGAACCAACAGACACAAGGTTGCGGGTGGATCGCGCCCTCGATGGGGGAGAGCAGGCTTGATCTGAGATCGCTATGAATACCCCGCCCTCCTCGCTGCTGATTGCGTCGCTTTGCGGCTATGTAATCGGAATCGGCGGCGGGCTGCTGTTCCTGCGCCGCGAGAAACTGGCGAACGCCTTCTCCTTCGGCGCGGCGTCGCTCGCGGGTTTGGGCAGCCTGCTGGCCGCGCTGCTCTTTCTTTCCAGCGGAGCCGACACGCCCGCACCGCAGTTCGAACTTTTGCCCTCGCTCATTCCCTACATCAAGTTCACCGTCCGGCTCGATCCGCTGGGCGCGTTCTTCCTCCTCATCGTTTCGCTGCTCGGTTTTGCGCTTTCGATTTATTCGCTCGGCTACGCAAAGGGTTTCTTCGGCCGCAAAAACGTCGGCGTGCTCGGCGCTTTGTTCAACGCGCTGCTGCTGGCCACGACATTGACGTTCGTGGCGGACAACATTTGGATCTTTCTCATTGCCTGGGAACTCATGGCGCTGATGGCCTATTGCCTGGTGAGCTTCGAGCACGAAAAGCCGGAGACGCGCGATGCCGGCGTGCTCTACTTCATCATGTCGCACATTGACGCCGGGTGTATCACCCTCGGCTTCCTGCTGCTCTTCCAGGCGTCGGGCGATTACAGCTTTGCAACCCTGCATGACATCGGTGCGAAAATGTCGCCCGGCAAACGTGACGCGGCGTTCATCCTGTTCCTGCTCGGTTTCGGCATCAAGGCGGGCATCGTACCGCTGCACATCTGGCTGCCTGTGGCACATCCGGTCGCGCCCAGCAACGTCTCCGCGCTCATGTCCGGCGTTCTCATCAAAACCGGCATCTACGGTTTGACGCGCGTCTGCTTCGATTTTCTCGGCGCTCCGCCGCTCTGGTGGGGTGTGACGGTGCTGACGGTCGGCACCATCTCCGCCTTGTTGGGCGTGCTTTACGCGCTGATGGAACATGACCTCAAGCGCCTGCTCGCCTATCACAGCATTGAAAACATCGGCATCATTCTGATGGGCTTGGGAGCGGCCCTGATTTTCCTGCACACAGGGCATCCGCTGCTGGCCACGCTCGGTCTCATTGCCGGGATGTATCACACCATCAATCACGCCTCGTTCAAAGGATTGCTGTTTCTCGGCACTGGCGCAGTGTTGCACGCCACGCACACGCGCAACATGGAGGAAAATGGGAGGGCTGGCTAAACGAATGCCGCAAACGGCCTTCTTCTTCCTCATCGGTGCGGTGGCCATCTCCGCGCTGCCGCCGTTGAACGGCTTTGTCAGCGAGTGGCTCACTTATCAGGCGCTCCTTCAGGGGTTCGGCACGACGGAGAGCCTGATACGGCTGATCTTTCCGTTGAGCGGCGCGATGCTGGCCCTGACGGGCGCACTCGCCGCGGCGTGTTTCGTGAAGGCGTTCGGCATCACGTTCCTCGCGCAACCGCGCAGCGAACATGCCGCACACGCGCACGAGGCCGCGCCTTCCATGCGCATTGGCATGGCGGTGCTCACGGTGGCGTGCGTGGTCCTGGGACTCTTCCCGACTCAGTTCATACGGTTGCTCGATCCGTTGACCCAGCAACTCACCGGACAGCAACTCAGCACGCAAGTCAATCTGGCCGGCGGCCTGGTGCTGGGATCGCTCGCAGAGAAAGGCGGCACCGTCTCAACGCTCGGCATCGTGCTGATGTTCGTCTGCCTGCTGCCGATTCCGCTCGGGCTGTGGCTGGTGTTTGCGCGCAACTCGAAGACGCGGCGCGGCCCGACGTGGGACTGCGGCCAGCGCGTGTTGACGCCGCAAATGGAATACACCGCCACCGGCTTCTCGAAACCGATCCGGATGATTTTCAAGGCGCTGTTCCGGCCGCGCCGCGAAGTGCAACGCGAATACGACTTTTCACCGCGCTTTGCCACCTCCATCCGGTTTGAGAGCCACGTCGAGGAAGTGTTTGTGCGGCGCATTTACCGGCCGCTGCGGATTCTGATTCTGCGCGCGTCCCGGCGGATTCGAACGCTCCAGGCGGGCAGCATTCACGCCTACCTGCTTTACATCTTCGTCACGCTTTTGTTGTTGCTCCTTTTCGCCTTATGAACCTCGACCTGCCAGCCATTCTCGCACAAACGGCGCTGCTGCTGTTGTTGTCGCCGCTCCTCAGCGGCCTCATCAAGAACTGGAAGGCCAAGCTCCAGAATCGTCGCGGCCCGCGCATCTGGCAGCCCTACTTCGACATCGTAAAATTCCTGCGCAAAGACATGGTCATCTCCGAGCACGCTTCGTGGGTTTTTTCGGTAACGCCTTATGTGCTGTTTCTCACGGCGCTCGCCGCCGGGCTGATGGTGCCGCTGGTCACCGCTCATGCGCCGATGAGTCTGTTCGGTGGCGCGTTGGCGCTGGTCGGACTACTGGCGCTGGGCCGATTCTTCCTCGCGTTGGGTGGACTCGACCCCGCGAGCGCGTTCGGCGGGATGGGCAGCAGCCGCGAAATGACCATCGCCGCCATCGCCGAACCTGCAATGATGCTCGCCATTTTTACCGTCGCGATCACGTCGCACTCGACCAACCTCAGCGAGATGGTCCTCGCCAGTCAGGGGGCGGACTGGAAGTTTCTCGACCCATCGCACGCGCTCGCGTTTGCCGCCATGTTCATTGTCCTGCTCGCTGAAACCGGGCGCATCCCCGTGGATAATCCCGCCACGCACCTGGAACTGACCATGATTCACGAGGCGATGCTCCTGGAGTATTCGGGCCGTTACCTCGCGCTCATCGAGTGGGCCGTATCCATCAAGCAACTCGTCCTCATGGCGTTGCTGGCGAACATCTTCTTTCCGGTCGGCCTGGCGGCGGACACGACTGTGGCCGCCTTCGGCTTGGGATTGTTTTTCTTCATTGTGAAACTCCTCGCGCTCGCCGGCGCCGTCGTGTGGGTCGAGACCACCAATGCGAAGCTCCGCCTGTTTCGCGTGCCGGGCCTGTTGAGCGCCGCGTTCATCCTCGCCACACTGGCGCTCGTTTCCACGTTCTTATTTTGATCGCCATGAACCCGCCCACCTCCGAAACCGCCTCGCAACTCATCACGCTGCTCGCTGCGCTGATGCTGGTGATGCAGCTCCTGCTGGCCGTGCAACAAATGCTTGTCACGAACATCCGCATCTTCGCGCTGCAATCACTCCTCCTCGCCGCCATCGCCGGTGTCGTCGGCTACGCCTACGACGCCTGGCACGTCTATGTAATCGCGGTGCTTACCATTGTCGGCAAGGTGCTCTTTCTCCCGTGGCGGCTCGAACGGCTCGTGCGCCAGATTAAAATCGAACAGGAAATCCACCCCTTCGTGAACATGCCCGCGTCCATGCTCATCTGCGGCGGCTTGACTCTTCTCGCTTACGTCGTCGCCCGACCGATCACGACGCTCGAAAGGGTCGGCAGCAACACACTCGCCGTGGCCATCGCGCTCCTGCTCACCGGATTTTTCCTGATGATCAATCGCCGCAAAGCCATCACGCAGGTCCTCGCGCTCCTTACGATGGAAAACGGCGTGATGCTCGCCGCGATTGCGTTGACGACCTACGGAATGCCGCTTGTGGTCGAGATCGGCATCTTTTTCGACGTGGTCGTCGCGGTGATGGTGCTGGGCATCCTCGTCTTTCGCATCCGCGAGACTTTTGCCTCGATGGACGTGAGCAAACTGAATGAATTGAAATGGTGAATTTGCGAATGACACTCTGGGATAGAATTCACGCGGCCACGGATTCCCTCCGCTGTTCCGAGAGGGAGAGGGAGAATTGTCGTGAACCGGTCGGCGAATCGGGCGTCGTTGGAGTTTTCGGGAGGCGCACTTTGCTTTTCCCTCTACCCCGCGGAGGGGGAGAGGGTCAGGGTGAGGGGGCACGAGCGGATATTTTCGCACGAACCGCACATGAAGTTCCCCTCACCCCGGCCCTCTCCCCTTCCGAAGGGGAGAGGGAGAGCCGACGTCCGCTCGTTCCCATTTTGTCCGGTCCAATCCATCCTACAGTCCTCAGAGTATGTTGCTGACCCTCATCCTCTGTGTGCCGTTCGTCGTCGGGCTGCTTTGCCTGATCGCCCGGCCGCGTGGGTTAGTGGAGGTGCTCAACCTCGCCGGTTTCATCGCCGTGCTGGTCCTCGGTGTGAAGCTTTTCAAGAGCGTGGTGGCGGGCAATGGCAGCGCCGTCACCGAGTGGGACGAGTTCCTGCGCGCCGACGCCCTGAGCGCTTGGATGGTGTTGCTCATCGCACTCGTGTCGCTTGCTACGTCGCTTTACGCGGTGCGTTACTTCCGTCGCGACCTGGCCGACGCCACCGTAAACGAACGACGCTTCCGTGAGTTCTACGTGCTCACGCCGCTGTTTGCCACCGGTATGTTGCTCGTCGTGCTCGCCAACAATCTCGGCGTGATGTGGATCGCGGTGGAAGGCACGGCGCTGTCGTCCGTGCTGCTCGTGGCGCTCTACAATCGCAAAACCTCACTCGAAGCGGCTTGGAAATATGTCATGCTCGGCAGCCTTGGGCTGGTGCTGGCGTTGTTCGGCACCATCTTCACTTACGCGGCGGCCATTGGCAAAACGGGTGGCGAAATGCCGAGCTTCAATTGGTCGCGTCTGCTGGCCATGGCCCCGCAACTCGACCACCACTTGATGACGCTGGCGTTCATCTTCGTGATGGTTGGCTACGGTACGAAGGCCGGCCTTGCCCCGATGCACACCTGGCTGTCGGACGCCCACAGCGAAGCGCCGTCGCCCACGAGTGCGATGCTCTCCGGCGTGTCGCTGAAAATCGCCCTCTATGCGCTGCTGCGTTTTCACATTCTAACCACCGCGTGTCTTGGCTCCGGCTTCAGCCGCAACTTGCTGCTCGGCTTTGGACTGTTCTCGATGCTGCTGGCCGGGCCGTTCATTCTCGTGCAGAAAAATCTCAAGCGTATGCTCGCCTACTCCAGCCTGGAACATGTTGGCCTGATTTGCGTGGCGGTGGGCATTAACGCGCCACTCACGGTGTTCGGCGCTCTGTTGCACATGGGCTACCACGCGCTGACCAAGCCCGTGTTGTTCTTCGCGGCGGGCAACATCCACCAGCAGTTTCACACGCTCGACTTCCGACGCCTCAGTTCCGGGTTGGTGCGAACCATGCCGGTGACCGCGCTGTTACTGGCACTGGCGGCCGTGGCCGTGAGCGGCCTGCCGCCTTTCGGCCTGTTCGTCAGCGAACTGACGGTGATCGCGGGCGGCTTCACGTCGCACTACGCCCTGGTCAGTGTCGCGATGCTGGCTGCACTCATCTTCGTTTTCTGCGGCGTATTGAGCAAACTGGTCGGCCTGCTGCTTGGCCCGAGCAACGGCGCTCCCCCGCGCGAAACCATTTCAGCGAGCAATCTCGCGGCCATGAGCCTGCCGTTGGGAACGCTGCTGGTGTTCACCGTCTGGCTGCCGGATTCCCTCCGCAACTTGATGGAACTGGCGGCCAACCTCATTCGAGGGATGCCATGAATCTCCTGCCCTCGCTCAAATGCATCCTCGACGAACTGACGCAGCGGTTCGGCGCGCAAATCGAACCGCACGCGCCGCAACCCAACGAGCTTTATCTACACACGAAACTCGAACTGGCGGGCGCGCTTTGCTCGACGTTCTACAAGAAATACAACGGCCGGCTGGCCGGCGCGTTTGCCGAAGACGCCCGGGCCGCGCAAAAAGTGTTTTTCGTTTACTATCTCTACGCGCTCGACTCGGCGCACGGTTTCGTGCTGGTGCGCGTGCCCATTTCGCAGGACAAACCGGAGTTGCTCTCGCTCACCAACGCCATTCACGCCGTCAACTGGCAGGAGCGCGAAATCCAGGATTTGTTCGGCATCAAACTGATCGGGCATCCGAATCCGCGGCGTTGCGTGCTCCACGACGATTGGCCGGAGGTTCACCCGTTGCGCAAGGACTTCGACCTGCGCACCAAGCTCCCGCCCTTCACCGGCGTGCGGCACAAGTTCCGCGAGGTCGAAGGCGAAGGTGTGTTCCAAGTACCGGTCGGCCCGGTGCACGCGGGCATCATTGAGCCGGGGCACTTTCTGTTCAGCGTTGCGGGAGAGCCGGTGCTCTACTTGCAACTGCGGATGTTTTACGTCCACAAAGGCACCGAGAAACTGTTCGAGAGCCTGCCCATTCCGCATTGCGTTCGCCTGGCGGAGAGCATTTCCGGCGACTCAAGCTTCGCGCACGCGACAGCCTTCTGCCACGCGATCGAACGCGCCACCGAAGTCGAAGCGCCGCCGCGCGCCCGCGCGCTCCGCACGCTCTGCCTCGAACTGGAGCGCCTCTACAACCACGTCGCTGACATCGGCGCGATTTGCACGGATGTGGCGTTCGTGACGGCGAACATGCACGCGATGCGGCTCAAGGAACGCGTGCTGCGGGTGAACGAACAACTCACCGGCAATCGTTTGTTGCGCGGGATGGCGTGCCTGGGCGGTGTGCGTTTCGATTTCGACGCCGACCATCTCCGCGCATTGACTAAGCTCGTGGACGAGTTTGAGAGAGAGTTCAACGAACTCGTCGAGCTGATTCGCGGTAACTCCGGCACGCGCGACCGGCTGGAGGCGACGGGCGTGCTTAAGCCTGAAGTCGCGCGCGACCTCGGTATCGTGGGCATCGCGGGCCGGGCGTCCGGATTCGACCACGATCTGCGCTGCGATTTCCCGAACGATTTCTACGACCAGGTGCAGTTCACCGTGCCAGTCTTCACCGAAGGCGACGCGCAACGTCGCATGGTCGTGCGCCGCGAAGAACTCTTCCAATCGTTCAGCATCATTCGGCAGGTGGTGGAAAAGCTGCCCGCGGACCCCATCCAGACGAAGATTGGCGAAGTGCCGCCCGATCGCGTGGCGCTCGGCTACGTCGAGGGCTGGCGCGGCGAAATCTTCCACTGGATTCACACCGCGCCCGGCAACCGGCTGGCGCGTTGCAAAGTCAAAGACCCATCGCTGCAAAACTGGCCGGCGTTGAGTGAAGCTATTTTGGGCAACATCATCCCGGATTTTCCGGTTGTGAACAAAAGCTTCAACCTGTCCTATTCGGGAACGGACCGCTGAGCCATGAATATGAAATCGAACCCGCCCCTCACCCTGACCCTCTCCCCATCCGATGGGGAGAGGGAACAGCGAAGTTCGCCCTCGGAGATTCTAACGTGGCCAGTTTTGCCGACAGACTGGCGACGATTCTCCCTCTCCCCTTCAGAAGGGGAGAAGGCCGGGGTGAGGGGCCATCGCAACGACAGAGACAACTCTCAAGTATGTTTGAAACCCTCCTTCAAAGTCTAAAAGTCGGCGTCGTCACGACGAGCTATCCGTTGACGCCGCCGGAAATCTCCAGCCGTGCGCGTGGCAAGCCCGAAATTGATTGGGCGAACTGGAAGGACGCGCGGCCCGCCACGGCGATTTGTCCGACCGGTGCGATTTCATACGAGGATGCCAACGACCAGCGAGTCGCCCGGCTCGATCTGGGGAAGTGCATTTTCTGCGGCCTGTGCGCCGACGTGGACCCTGCCATCCACATGACGAACCACTGCGAATGCGCCGCGCGTCGCCGCGATGATTTGTTGACCACCGCGAGCTACAGCCTGAAACCCGACGGCACGCACGATCGCTTGGTCTCGCCGCCCTCGTCGGCCGAGTCGCGGCCCACAGGACTCTCTGCATCCCAGGGCAAACGACTCGAAACCATCGGCAAGCTAGTCAAGGAACGCACCGCGCAAATCTTCGGGCGCTCCCTCCACATCCGCGAAGTGGACGCTGGCTCCTGCAACGGCTGCGAGATTGAAATCGTTGGTTTGAACAGTCCGATTTACGACATCGAGCGCTTCGGCATCCACTTCGTCGCTTCCCCGCGCCACGCGGACATGTTGCTGGTCACCGGTCCTGTCACGCGTAACATGGAACTGGCGCTCCGCAAGACCTACGATGCGATGCCCGCCCCGCGATTGGTTGTGGCCGTCGGCGCGTGCGGTTGCAGCGGCGGCATTTTCGGCCAGAATTACGCGAGCCTCGGCAGCGTGGACCAGGTGATTCCCGTGGACGTTTATGTTCCTGGTTGTCCGCCGAATCCTCACGCGCTGTTGCACGGAATTCTGATGGCGATTGGTCGGTTGCCCGGGCGGTGAGCGGTGTCAGCCGGCGTGGGTGAGCGCTTTTGAGATAATGAAAATAATCATGCAGAACTTGCTGAAACTTCAAACGCTGGAGTTCGGTGAAATCCAGGATGCCCAGACTGCGGCGGCGATCGCGGAACTGCGCGGCAAGATTCCGCCGCCGATTCTCGGGCATTACGACCGTCTGCGGGTGCATGGCAAGAAAGGGCTGGCGACGGTGAACCACCAAGTCTGCATGGGCTGTCACTTGCACGTGCCGCTGGGTGTGATCCTGACCCTCAAGCACGGGCGGGACGTGCAGTTCTGCGAGAATTGCGGACGTTATTTATATTTGCCGGAGGAACCCGCCGCGGCACAGGCGACGACACCGCCGGCCGCAAAACCCGTGCGCGCACCGCGCCGCCGCCAGACGACCGCCCCATAGGCCCGAAAATGCGAATCGCTACCGGCAGGTTGGGCTGGCCCTGACTGGGCCGAGTCATTCTTGAATGAAGTAACTCAAGTTCTCCAGTTCGATCGCGAGGTTGACGTTGTTGACCATGACGTCCTCGGGCACGTGGAGGATGAGCGGAGAAAAATTCAGGATGCCAACGATGCCGCATTCGATCAGCCGGTTGGTGACTTCCTGTGCCGCTTCGGCGGGCACGGTGAGAATGGCCATGCGCACGCCATGCTTCCGGACGAAGCATGGCAACGTCTCCATGCCGAGGATGGCATGGCGGATTTTCTTGTCGCGTGGCCGATCCGGTTCGGTGTCGAACGCCGCGGCAATCTCGAATCCTTCCCGCTCGAAGCCGCGATACGACAGCAGCGCCAGCCCGAGGTTGCCGACCCCGACGAGGATCACCGGCTGCAGACGTGAAGTGCCCAGCTCGTCGGCGATGCGGCGGGAGAGTTCCGTCACGTCGTAGCCCAACCCCCGTGTACCGAACGTGCCGAAATACGCCAGGTCCTTCCGGAGCTGCGTCGGTTTCACGCCCGCCACCTTCGCCAGCGCCTCGCTCGAAACGGTCTGGATTTGCTTCTCCTTCAACGGCGCCAGGCAGCGCAGATAGACCGAGAGCCGATAGATCGTCTTGCGTGGGATTTCAGGGCGGCCGCTTTTCTTCACCGCGCGCAAATTAAACAAGCCGGGAGCACGGCGCAACGCGAACCGTTCACGTTCAAGCTTCAGCCTGCAACGCGCGATAAACCTTCACGCGCTGAAGCGTGAACTCCAGCGCGCGTCATTACTTTCGCCGCCGCCGAACGAGATAGCCAACGAACGACCACAGCCCGGAGAATTTGAAATCCGGGTCCACGTACTTCTCGATGACATAGAACGCAAAATAGTAGCAGCGGCAGAAGCACCAGATCGCGAGCGCAAGCAGCAACGCAATTCTCCACGAGGGATTCTCCCAAACGAGCAACACCGCTGCAGCGAGGCCAAGCGCCAGAAACAGCAGGCCCTTTGCCATGATCCATCCAGCGCTGGTGAGGTCCTTCATGGGTGCAGGCTCAGGATGGCCCGCGCTGCGCGATCGGTCGCGCCCGGTCCGCCCAGCGAGGCGATCAGTTTGGGAAGTGCCGTCCGGATGCTTTGTCGCCGCGGCTCGTCCCGCAACAATTCCAGCGCTGCGCGCGCGATGTTCTCAGGTGTTGCCGCGTGCTGGAGGAATTCCGGAAACAGTTCCTCGCCGGCCAGCAGGTTCGGCATCGCCAGATACGGAACGGTCACAACCTGCTTCGCGATGAGATAATTCGGCCAGGAAGTTTTGTAGAATACGACCGCCGGCACGCCGAACCACGCGCACTCCATCGTCACCGTGCCCGACTTGGCGAGCGCGAGATCCGCGGTGGCGAGCGCGGCAGACAATCCGCCCACCTGCAACTCGAGGCCCGCCGGCACGCCCAGCTTCTGCACGGCATCCGCCATTGGCTTATTCGGGAGGACCGCCCTGCCCCTCAACGCCGGCGACTGTTTGCGCATCAGTTCAAAAGCGCCCGTCGCCACCGGCCAATGTCGCCGCACTTCGTCGGCGCGGCTCCCGGGCAGCAAAAGCACCGACGTTCCGTCAGCCGGCTTTGGCCTTTGGACACAGGACTCGGGACTTCTCTCAGTGATCGGATGCCCGACGAATTCCACCCGGAATTGCGGCACGCGCTGCGCGTACCAGTCCTTCTCAAACGGGAAGATGCTCAGGAGCAGATCGCAATTCTCCGCGAGCACATAAGCGCGTTCCGGACGGGATGCCCACACTTGCGGGGAGACGAATTGCACGAGCTTCGGATTCCACGGCGTGAACTCGCGGCAATGCAGGCGCACGTAAGCCTTGATCGCCTTGCCGAATCGCAGATTGAAGCCGCCGTAGTCCACCCCAATGATCACGTCGGGCTGCCGCTCGATGGCGAGGCGCAGCAACTGATGAAAGAGCCGGCGGAATTTCAGGAGGTTCTTGAGCACGTCCGAGACGCCGGTGACCGAGTGTTGCGTCAAGTCAAACGCCAGTTCCACGCCCGCCGCCTTCATTTGCGGCCCCCCCGCGCCAAGGAATCGGGGCGCAAGCTCCGTCCGCAGCGGTTGCACGTCATCGGTCGGCGCGGACGACGCCGCCAGCACTTGCCGACGCAGCGCTCCGACGAGTTCCGCCGCCAGCTTGTCGCCGCTCGCCTCGCCGGCGATGAGCATGAAGGAGAGTGGCTTCACTGTTCAGCGCCTGGTTGCGAGTTCCATTCAGGTGGGATCGCTCAACTTCTTGATGATGCTGCGCGCCAGGTATTCCTTGAGCTCGCGATGACGGGGCACCGGCTGACACATTTTCGTTCGCGGATTCTGATACCAATCGTGTTTGCCGCCGTGCCTGATGAATACGCAACCCATGCGGTTCAGTTCCTGGACTAAATCAACGCGCTTCACGAAATGTGAAGTTCCGCCACTCGGCGCACGGCTGGAATGACACCACTCGTCAAATCCTTCTGCAAGTCACGCAAGTGTTCCTCCAGATCAGCCAACGACTCGCCCTGCGTCAGATAGTCAGGAAACTCCTCCAAGTGGCCAAGCCACGCGTCGCCGTCCTGCCAATACACGTAACGGATGCTGTTCATGGCTATTTTTTACACCTGACAGTGCGATTGGTAAAGCGCTCAACTGTCCGTTCGCTATTCATTTGCTCTGCTGCACCTGCCGCGTAATCTCGAACGCCAGGTCCAGCGCGCGTTTGGCCGATTCGCCGCTGACCATCGGGGTTTGTTTCTGGCGGACACACTCCACGAAATGTTGGAGCTCCAGCTTGAGCGGCTCGTCCTTGGCGATGGGCACCGGCTCGCGCACGATGCGTTTGCCGGCAAACTCGCTGACGATCGTCGAGTCTCGACCCACGCCGAGCTTGGCGGCCAGGACTTTTTTCAGAATCGAACTTTCCTCCTCGTCGTCGCGGGCGATGCGGTAGATGAAACCCTCCTGCGCGCGGTAATCGAGCGAGATGTAACTGGGCTTTGCGCCGGCGCTGAACACGCGGATTTTTCTCATACGCTCAGGGCTGACGCGGCTCACGGTAAGGTTGGCCACGCAACCGTTGGCGAACCGCAGCCGCGCGTTGGCAATGTCCTCGGATTTGCTCAAGACGGGCACGCCCACTGCGTCCACACTTGTCACCGGCGACTTCACGAACGCGAGCACCACGTCAAGGTCGTGGATCATCAAGTCGAGCACCACGCCGATGTCCGTCGAGCGGGCCGGATACGGGGAGAGCCGATGCGTCTCGATGAACCGCGGTTCGGGCGCGGCCGTTTCGAGATAATGGAAAACGGGATTGAATCGTTCGACGTGGCCGACTTGCAGGACGCAGTTCCGCTGCTGCGCGAGGGCGACCAGTTCCGCGGCCTGCGCGGCATCGTCCGTCATCGGCTTCTCGACCAGGACGTGCCGGCCTTGCTGGAGCAACGCTTTCGCCAGTTCGAAATGCGTCGTGGTCGGCGTGACGACATTGACGGCATCACTGGCGGCGGCGAGTTCGGCGGCGGAATCGAACACGCGGACGTGGTGTTTCGCGGCGATCTTGCGCGCGGCATCCGCCGAGGCATCGCAAACGCCGGCGAATTCGACCTGCCCGGCCGCCGCCAGTTCGGCGTAGATGCGGACGTGTTCCTTGCCCAGCGAACCCGTGCCGAGGACGGCGACCTTCACCTTTGTTGCCATGCGGAGGTTATACGGGCCGGTCGGGATCGTTCAAAGTGCAAAGTAGATTTTGCTGGGCGGAACTCGGTTTTTGTACACTTGGGCTTCGGGTTTCATTAACACCCTGCTTCAGCGCGGTGTTCAGCCAAGCCAAGTGTCGCCAACCGCTTTAGCGGTTTCCCTTGCGCCAGCAAACCGCTGAAGCGGTTATGCCCTCGCGCCATCCCGGAACACCCCGCTAAAGCAGGGTGTCAATGAAAGGGCTGCCATCGCAGGATTTTCTCATCTTGGGTCACCTCCTCAAAAACTGAGATGGCCCGATTTTGCTCCTGAACCAATTTTGAACTTTCCAGTTTTGCGTTCTGGCTTCTAAATCGCGGATGTGTACATGAACGTTTACATCGCCGTTGCGATTCTTGCCTACTTGCTCGGCTCGATTCCGACCGGGTACGTCGTGGCGAGAGCCAAAGGCGTGGACATCCGCACGGTCGGCAGCGGCAACATCGGCGCGACGAACGTGTTTCGCATCCTGGGCAAACCGGCGGGCATCTTCGTGCTGCTGGTGGACGCGCTGAAAGGCTGGGTGGCTGTGCGCATTGTGGCGCTTCGGCTGGCGGATGCGTTGCTGCCGCCGGACTCGCTGGGCGGGTCGCGCGAAATCGCGGCGAGCGTCGCCGCCCTGTTCGCCGTGCTCGGGCACAACTACACCTGCTGGCTGCGGTTCAAGGGCGGCAAAGGCATCGCCACTTCCGCCGGCGTCCTCGCTGCGCTCGTGCCGTGGGCGTTGCTGATCATTCTGGCGGTCTGGATACTCCTGTTTCTGCTGACGCGCTACGTGTCGCTCGGCTCGATCATGGCCGCGGCGGCCCTGCCGTTCGCCACCTGGTTCACCACGCAGCGGATGCTCCTCACCGTAGTCACCTCCATCCTCACCATTCTGGCCATTTACAAACACAAGGCCAACATCCGGCGACTCCTCGACGGCACGGAGAACCGCGTGCAGTTCAAAAAGGAGAAAGCCGCCTCATGAGAATTGCCGTGCTGGGTGCGGGAGCGTGGGGCACGGCGCTGGCGCGGATGCTCGCCGCGCGGCACCACGGCGTGGTGCTCTGGGATTACTTCCCGGAGACGGTTCACTCCATCAACCAGACCCGTTGCAACGAGCGCTACCTGCCGGGCGTTCCGCTGCCGGAGAATCTGCATGGTGAGGCCGACGCCGGCAAAGCCGTTGCCGGCGCGGAACTCGTCGTCGTGGCCAGCGTCTCCAAAGGCTTCCGAAACACGACGAAAGCACTTGGAGCGTTCAATGGCATCGTCGTCAGCGTGACCAAGGGGATCGAATGTGAGACGGGCATGACGATGACGGACATTCTTCGTGAGAACGCGCCGGGCGCCCGCATCGTCGCCATGTCCGGCCCGACACTCGCGATGGAAGTGGCGAAGGGAATTCCGACGGCCATCGTGGCGGCCAGTGAAGACGAGGCGACGGCGCAAGCCGTCCAGGCGCTCTTCCACAGTCCGGCGTTTCGCGTCTATACGAGCACGGACCTCCACGGCGTCGAATTGGGCGGCGCGTTGAAAAACGTCATCGCCATCGGCGCGGGCGTGTGCGACGGGCTGGGCTTTGGCGACAACTCGAAGGCGGCGCTGGTGACGCGGGCGATTGCGGAGATGCGGCGGTTGGGTGTGGCCTGCGGCGCGCAGGCCGAGACGTTCACGGGCTTGAGCGGGCTGGGCGATTTGATGGTGACGTGTTTTTCCAAGTTGAGCCGCAACCGCGGATTCGGCGAGCGATTGGGTCGTGGGGAGAAAGCGGAAGCCATCGTGGCCAGCATGGTTGCCGTCGCCGAGGGCTATCCAACCGCGCGCTCGGCCCGTGAACTGGCCCGCAAGCACCCTGTGGAGACGCCGATCATCGAAGAAGTCTATGCGATGCTTTACGACGGCAAGGACGTGCGCAAAGCGGTGCAGGATTTGACGGCGCGCGAATCGAAGGCGGAGGATTGAAACGCTGCGTCTCAGAACAGCCGGGTCAACACGACCTTTTTCCGCCGATTGTCAAACGCTACGTCGAACAAGTCGAAGAAACCTTCCCGGCCGAGCAAGAGCGGCGTCCGCTCCGATGCGCCGAACAAGCAGGGAATGGGCGGCAGGACAAACTCTGCAATTCGCAGCCGAATCGTTCCAAAGTAAGCATTTACCCCTCTCCCTTCCACGCCGGTCACCGTGGTCGCGCGCAGTCTGCTGAAGTCCACGCCAGCCAATTCGCCCAGTGATTTCGGCACCATGGTGCAATCGGCCCCGGTATCCAAAAGCAGGCGCACGGGATAAACCGCGTTCGCGGCCTGAATTCCCACCTGCACCACCGGGTAATACCGCCAGGCTCGTTGATGTCGCCGGGCGGCGTAGGGAAACTCAATAGATAACGACGGTGTCTTTGGGCGGTACTTTTTCAACGATGGTTTTGGCCGGATCAATCCGCCGGCGTCGCAGCGAGGCGTAGAGCCGGCGCAGCGACCGCGAGTGGGCCACGGGCCGGCCCGATCTCCCCAACGTGGCCACGAACTGGTCCGGATACCGTTCGTAAAGCCGGAATGGATCGGTTTGTTTCATGCCACGAACCTATGCGCCCAGAGGCGGCCAGGCAATTAGAACTTTGGTGGCCGTGACTGAGGGCTATCCGACCGCGCGCTCGGCCCGTGAACTGGCCCGCAAGCACGCTGTGGAGACGCCGATCATCGAAGAAGTCTATGCGATGCTTTACGACGGCAAGGACGTGCGCAAAGCGGTGCAGGATTTGACGGCGCGCGAGTCGAAGGCGGAGGACTGAACGAAATTCGAGGGGACGATCCACCCATCCATGAACCTCCAGAATGGCCGCGAGGTTTTGGAGTGCGGTGGCTGGCGGGGAACGGGGCTGACACCGCTTTCGGGCGCGGGTTGCAGGTCGAAGCCAAAGCGGTGTGTGCCCTCACCCCTCACCCACCGCACTGCTATGAGTAGTGTCAAGGCTGGCGTGGCGCTTGGCCGGTTTTTCTTTTTTTTTCTTAAAAGCGGTTTTTGTCTTTTTTCCTTTCCGGCGTGGGCCGGGTTTCAAAACGTTTCCTTGGCGCGGTCAACGGCCTCAGCCGTTGCTCCAAAGCGGGTCGTTGCCAACCCCAGTGCGGTTCCGGGCGCGCGCCGTTTCAAATCGTCTCGGTCAGCCTGCATGCAAAGTTTCAGTCTGGGAGCATTGCGGTTGGCAACCCTCAGGCCTCCGCG